>NPIE01001720.1_pt1 | contig 110596 bp, 91 predicted proteins | sample 8637661 | NCBI WGS metagenome assembly NPIE01 (sample SAMN07420842, study PRJNA396082) | bioreactor metagenome | isolation source: sample BA12 brine-fed electro-methanogenic bioreactor BA | place: Japan: Kochi | collected 2016-12-09
AATGCTTAAGTTGACAGCATTGCTCGGCGGCAGACTGGTTCGGAATGACGTTTTCTCGGTTCTGCAACACACTCTGAAGCGAACGGCAATTGAATTACTAATATTGCCGTGGCTTTTAAGCAACGGGCTAAAAAAATGACACCCTATAATAGGCTTTAGCCGCATTTTAATTAACAGAATTTGTTAAGTTGACAGCAGAGGATTAGAGTGATGAGGTGTGGAATTGCTATTTTTCCCGTTCTTCAATAAGCAAATAACAATTTTCAAATCTTTACTTATAAGTAAAAATCTTTTGCCTAAAAAGGTAACATAAATTAATCGGAACATATCTTAATTTTTCGAATGTTATACTTCATATTTTAGGAAGGGTCAAAGTAAACTCAACGAAATCCTTCCACGCTCTTGATCTACCCCGATAATCGTCACCTCAATTATATCACCGACGTTTAAAACTTCAATCGGATGTTTGATGTACTTGTTTGCAATTTGTGAAATATGAAGTAGCCCATCCTGCTTAACACCAATATCTACAAACGCTCCAAAGTCAACTACGTTACGGACTGTACCTTTTAATTTCATTCCCTCTTCAAGATCTTCGATTTTCAAAACATCGCTGCGCAGAATCGGTTTGGGCATTTCTTCACGCGGATCGCGGCCCGGTTTCTTTAAGTTTTCCAAAATATCTTCTAAAGTGGGGATCCCGACTTCAACTTCCTTTGCAATCTCCTCCAGGCTTTTCTGCTTTACAAAAAGATCAAGCAGATTTCCTTTTTTATAGATTTCATTTGCATTAATGTTTGTCAATTTCAATAGTTTTTCCACTGCCGGGTAAGACTCGGGATGAATAAAAGTATTATCCAGCGGATTTTCACCGTCCGGTATTTTTAAAAATCCGATCGCCTGTTCAAATACTTTCTCACCGATTCCTTTTACATTTTTAATCTGATCTCTATTGGTAAACTTCCCGTGTTTGTCTCTGAATTCAACAATTTTGTTCGCAGTGTTTTTCGATAAACCTGAGACATAAGCAAGCAAGGAGGCCGATGCGGTATTAACGTCAACCCCTACAAAGTTTACACAGCTTACAACAACATCATCTAATTTTTTGCTAAGGAGTTTTTGATCAACATCGTGTTGATAAAGCCCAACACCGATTGATTGAGGATCAATTTTAACTAACTCGGCAAGCGGGTCTAACACTCTCCGTGCGATGGAAATATTTCCGCGCTGTGATGCTTCCAAATCCGGGAATTCATCTTTTGCGGTTTTTGATGCCGAATAAACCGAAGCTCCCGCTTCATTTGTAATTAAGTAGTAACATTCCAATTTGTTTTGAGTTATCAAATCAGCTATCATTAATTCGGTTTCACGGCTTGCAGTACCGTTACCAATTGATATTAACTCTACGTTGTACTTTTTTATTAATTGCAGCACAGTTTGTTTTGCCTGCTCAATTCTATTTTGCGGAGGATTAGGATAAATTGTATCACCCTCCAAATATTTACCCGTCTGGTCAATCACTGCAACCTTGCAGCCGGAAACATACCCCGGATCAACTCCCATAATTATTTTATTTGTAAACGGAGGCTGCAATAATAATTGACGGAGATTCGATGCAAATATTTCAACTGCATGTAAATCTGCTTTTTCGGTAAGTTCCCCTCTAACATCACGTTCAGTGGATGGATAAATTAATCTATCAAAAGAATCTATCGTAACTTCGCGAAGTAACTCTTCAAAAACATTTTCATCTTTACCGAAAAATTCGACATATATTTCATCTGTAATTTTACGGTGGTCATAACTTAAGACAACTTTAAGAAACTTTTCCTTTTCACCTCTGTTAATTGCAAGAACTTGGTAAGGTTTTATCTTCTTAATCTCAATTTCGAAGTCGTGGTAAATTTCATAAACATCTTTTTTGTTTTTATCCAACTCTTCCTTTTTTGAGTTAGCTTTCTTTGAAACAATTTTAGCGCTTTCTAAAAGAAAATCTCTAACAAGCTGCCGTATTTCTGCATTTTCCGAAATTCTTTCAGCAATAATATCTTTGGCACCTTGTATTGCTTCATCTATTGAGTTTACATCCTTATCCGGGTTGATATACTTCACGGCTTCCTGTTCTAAATTCCCCTTAAATCTTGGGTTCTCCAAAATAAAATTTGCGAGGGGCTCAAGTCCTTTTGCAATTGCAACGGTAGCTCTGGTTTTTCTTTTGGGTTTATAGGGAAGATACAAATCTTCAACTTCGCGGAGTTTTTCGGCAGCAAGAATTTTTTCTTTTAATTCATCGGTTAGTTTACCTTGTTCTTCGATGCTCTGTAAAACTGTTTTCTTTCTGTCCTCAAGCATTATCAAATAATTTCTGCGGTCCTCAATTTCGCGGAGCTGCTCTTCATCCAATCCACCAGTGTGTTCTTTTCTGTAGCGAGCAATAAAAGGAACCGTTGCACCGTCATCAATCAGACTAAAAACCGTTTTAACTTGCTCTTGTTTTACTTTTAATTCTTTCGATATTTTTTCAACAATATTCATCTTAACTCTATTTTTATTGAAGTGTCAAAACAATAATAAAGAAAGATTCTTTTCAAGTTGATTATTTTGTTTCTTTTTATTGGCACAATTTAAACCAAAATTTGATGTTATTGTTAATTCTGATAAATGAATTGCTTTAGATTGATTATGCATATAATTCTTGATTCATGCATAATATTTTGCTATTCTTATGCATAAAAGGAGTTCAATAATGAGAACTACATTAGACATTCCGGAAGAATTGATTGATGAAGCAATGAAAATTACAAAAGCTTCCACCAAAACTGAACTTATAAAAAATGCTTTGATCAATATCATACAAAAAAACAAATTGAAGGAACTAAAGAAGTACAAAGGTGCACTGAACCTTGAGATTGATTTGGATAAATTAAGAGATAGGAATGAGAGTTTTAGTAGATAGTTCCGTTTGGATTGATTATTTCACGAGCGGTTCAAAGTCACATAAACTTGATGTTTTCATCGATGAAAACGTAATCTGCACAAACGAATTGGTATTAGCTGAATTAATTCCGTTTTTAAAAGTCTCGCGACAGTCAAATTTGATCAAACTTCTTTATTCAATTGAAAAAATTCCTTTATTCATAAAATGGGATGAGATAATTAAGTTGCAAACGACTTGTTTGAAAAATGGGATAAACAAAATTGGCATTCCGGATTTAGTCATTGTCGATAATGTTTTAAAAAATGATTTAATTCTCTACACACTTGATAAACATTTTAAATTAATTAATAAGCATTTCTCGTTTAATATTCTCGATAAATAAAAGTATTCACTTTCTATTAAACACCTCATCTCTTATATTTGGTGCAATTTAAATGGGAGTTAAGCTTTATGAGAATGGGTGAATTATCAGTTTGTAAAAGAATAGATAAAGTTGGTGTTTCTCCAACGATGAAAGTTGCGGGAGAAGCAAAAGCAATGAAAGCACGCGGCGAAGATGTAATTGATCTAAGTGTTGGTGAACCGGATTTCCCTACCCCGCAGAATATTAAAGACGCAGCGAAAAGAGCAATTGATGAAGAACATACAAAGTACACCATCAACGCAGGAACCGTTGAGTTAAGGAAAGCTATTCAGCAAAGCTTAAAAAGAGATTACGATTTAAATTACTCATTAGATGAAATCATAGTTTCCAACGGTGCCAAACAAAGCGTTTACAACACAATAATGGCAACAGTTCACGTAGATGACGAAGTTATAATTCCCGCCCCTTACTGGGTATCTTATCCACAGATGGTAACACTTGCACACGGCACTCCCGTAATTGTTGAAACAACCGAAGAGACCGGTTTTAAGCTAACACCCAAACAATTAAGTGATGCAATAACTCCATACACACGTGCAATGATTTTGTGCAACCCTTCCAACCCTACCGGTTCTGCTTATACAAAAGAAGAGTTGGAAGAAATTGCCGAAATTATGTCAAAGCATCACATTTTTGTTATTGCAGACGAAATATATGACAAACTTGTGTATGATGATTTTAAGTTTACGAGTTTCCCTTCTTTAGGCGAAGATACAAAACGAAGAACAATTTTAATTAACGGGGTTTCAAAAGCATATGCAATGACCGGCTGGCGGATAGGGTACACCGCTGCACAAAAAAATGTAATTGACGGAATTAATAAACTGCAAAGTCATTCAACATCACACGCTTCTTCAATTTCGCAGCAAGCAGCAATTGAAGCTTTTATAGGTCCACAGAACGCTGTAACCGAAATGCGCAATGAATTTACCAAGCGAAGAGATTTTCTTCATTCAGAATTAAATAAAATTGAGGGAATCAGTTGCTTAAAACCGAATGGTGCTTTCTACTTGTTCCCTAACGTATCAAAACTTTTTCATCACAAGTCAAAGGTTTATAAAATTGAAAATTCATTCGACTTTGCGATGCATCTGTTAAAGGAAACAAAAACTGCGGTCGTACCCGGAAGCGCATTTGGTGCAGAGGGTTATCTTAGAGTTTCTTATGCAAACTCAATGGAAAACTTAGGGCGAGCGGTAGAGAGATTCAAAAAAGCTGTTGAGATGTTAAGTTGAAAAAAAATTTAGGCTTCCATATAGGATTTAAGAGTTTTAAAAATCTTTTCCTTAGGCATTAGCTGCTCCGTCCATAATTCAAAAGATTTAGCGCCTTGTTCAACAAACATTTTTAATCCATTTAAAGCAAGTGCACCTTGGGATTCTGCGATCTCAAGCATTTTTGTTTTTAACGGCGTATAAACAACATCGAACACAATTTGATCTTTATGAAAAGATTCGGGAATTGTTGTTGGGGCATCATCAATATCGGGACTCATACCAATCGAAGTGGAATTAATAATCATTTTGGAATCACTGAACAACCCGACAAGATCAGGTGGAAGCAATTCGTAAGCATAAATATTTTCGAACAGCATTTTACTTATAAAATATTCTTTGAGAGATTCGGCTTTATCAGCTGTCCTGTTTACGATATTTATCTTTTCCGGTTTAAACTCTTTAATAAGCGCATACAAAACACCCCTTGCGGCTCCGCCTGCGCCAATAACGGTAACAGTTTGTCCATTTATTTCATCCCTAAACGGTGCAATCGTTTCAATTATTCCATGTACATCGGTATTGTAACCGTGTAAGTTTCCGTTTTCATTTACAACGGTATTAACGGCACCCACAATTCCAGCTTCATCCGAAACTTCATTAAGGTACTGCCCTATTTTTTCTTTTAAGGGAAGAGTAACATTAACACCTTTAATGCCTAAGGCAACCATTCCTTTTAACGCTGTTTTTAAATTTGTTACAGTAACATCAAAAGGAAGATAGATATAATTGAGATTTAAAATTTCGAAAGAAATATTGTGCATTAAAGGAGAATAGGAATGCTTTATGGGATGCCCCATTACTCCTACAATTTGAGTTGTATGATTAAACTTGTTTGAAGATTGCATTAATAAAACCGGATCAGTTTTCTTGAATTAATTTGTTAAAGAGTTTAGAAGTTTTTACTTCGGGATATTCCTTTGCAAAATCATTCCTTATTGTAGGATCTAAATTAAACGCTGATTTAAGACAAGCAATAGCTTCTTCGGTTCTGTTAAGCAGGAAAAATATTTTCGCTTTACCGTAATAACTATTAGCGTGATTAGGTCTCAAGTTTAAGCACTCTTCAAATGCTGCAAGTGCATCAAGCCAACTGCCGATTTCAATATAAGTTTCGGCTAACTTAAACCACGCATTAAAATTCTTGTTATCTGCTTCAATTGCATTTATGTAGCATTGTATCGAGTCCTTCAAGTGACCGAGCGAGTATTCCAAATCTGCTTTTGCAGACCAAGCATCGGTTGGATTTGTGGTAATTGAAATTGCTTTGTTAAAATCCCTCAATGCCAAGCGATATTTACCGAGAATATCATAGCAATAACCTCTTGCAAGATATGCTTCGTAATAATCTTCATCTAATTCAATAGCTTTTGTATAATTCCTGATTGCCATATTGAGATCGCTTAAATCTTCGTAAGCTTGACCGATATTTAAGAAAATTGACTCATCAAACGGATCGAGATCAGCAGCTTTTTTAAATGCTTTTAATGAATCGTTTATCCTGTTCATATTAGCATAAGCAACACCAAGATTATACCACGAGCTTGCAAAGTCATCTTTCAAAGCAACAGAAAGTTCAAAGCTGTCTGCCGAACTTACAAAATCACCCATTCTTATTTGCACTATACCTTTATTATACCATCCTGTTGGGCTATGCGGTTCTAAATCGAGGAATTTATCGTATACTTTTAAAGCTTCATCAAATTCATCCAGATTTTCATAGCAGTATCCTAATTCATACCATGCTTCCGAATAAGATTTATCCAGTTCAATTGCTTTTTTAAAATATGCGATCGCTTCTTTATATTTTTCCTGCCGCTCATTCATCAAACCGAGACTAAAAATAACTTCTTCATTATCCGGCTCTATTGCCAAAGCTTTGAGTAATGTTTCAACTGCTTCCGAATATAGGTTTAGGTTCTCTTCTGAAATTGATTTGTTGATAAGTGTTTCAACATCATTGGGATTTAGCGATAGAGATTTCGTAAACGCATCATATGCATTTTCAAAATCGAATTTATTATTAAGCAGCATTCCTTTAAATTGCCAAATCTCGGAATTGTAAGGTGTAAGATCGAGAACTGCATCGCAAAGAAATAGACCATCTTCAATTATATCAAACTCCAAACAGAGTTCAATCGTTTCTTCAATATTTTCCAAATAGGAGAAAGTTTGCCCGGCAGAAACTATTTCTTTGCAAGTATTTACTTTTTGTTGAAGTTCTTGTTCATCGAGTCTTTCGTTATCATTATTGTCAAAAAAATCTTCGGAATATCCCATATAGTTCCTTAATTAGTTTTGCGAAAATGTATTACTAAGATGTGTTAAAATCAAGTTGAAATTAACTTGACATTTGCTGGAAGACAAATATAGAAAATTAATATCAATCGGATGTGGATTTTCTCACAACTTTAAATTGCTTAGCCCCGTCTGAAGTTGTATAATTTTCAATATCTAATTTAGTGCCGTTTTTACGCGTGTAATTTTTTTTAATGAACGTGTCGAATTTACCAATATTTTTCTTGTATACAAGATTTATTGTTGATTCATTGTATGAACAGCTAATCATCTTGCTTCCCAGGCACAGCTTTGATTCATCAGCAAGTTTTACCAACTCGTTCATAGTTTGCGAGCTTATTTCATAATGCTCCGCCAAACCTGAGTGGGTATCATTTAATTTTCGCGCGAATTCTTCACAATCTTTGTTTTTAAGATTTTTATAAGATTCCTCAACTATTTTTCGGGCAAGTACATTATAAAAACATCTGGAATACAATCTTTTGGGAAGCATATGAATATGACGTTCAAGGAATTTTTCTTCCACATCGCGCAAATTTTTTATTCCCCATATGTAAAGCCGCAGACCTTTTACACCAATTTCACATTCTTCTATTCTTTCCTTACAGGTCTGGTGAAAATTTTCTTTTTCAATGTTTGTTTTGCACACTACAAATTGAACTTTATCGTCAATCGGCAGAAATTGATGGAAATCACTTCTCGTATCATAATACATCAAAGTGTTGCCTCTATGAGCCAAAGACGAATAATACAACGGTTTACTAACAACTTTGCCGAACAATTTTTTTTCAGATTCAACAGCCAGGTCAACCAATTTTTGATTTGAAAGATTTGCATCAAAAACAGAATTCATTGCTTTTAGGAAACCCATTGTAATTGCGGCATGATTTCCAAGTCCGAACGTTTTAGAAGTTTCGTTAACAATGCAGCATTCGAATCCGGACGTTATTATTTTCTTATCTTCAATCTGTTTGAATAAATTGTCAAGACTTTTGAGAAGATTCTCTTCAACGGGGAAGTCAAACTTAGATAAGGAATGAGCGGTATACTTTTTATTATCATAAACAACCGAATACCCTTTATTTGATTTTCTTAATGCAACGCCCATATAACAATTGAAAGAAACAGAAATCATTAAACCGTCATTATACTGTGTGTGATCACCAAGTAAAATAATACTAGCGGGGCTTGAGAAGTATTTTACACCATTATCGTTACTAAAATTTTTTAAAAAACTTTTCTCAAGTATTTTTATTAATTCGCTTTCGGTTTTAATTTTCGCTTTCATGGCAGAACCCTAACATTAAGAGAGTTTTATCTTGTTAATAACACCGGACATCTTAAAATAGTTTATTGGATTCTTTTATCTTTTAATGGAATATAACTTTTTTACTGAAAAATGTCTAAGTTTTTAGGCAAGCTTTTAGAATTTTTGTGAGGTTAACTCTCGAATAATGCAGAAATTGGCCGAGAAAATTGAGCAATTGAATATACGGATTGGGAAAGGAGTTTCCTGGCTGACATCGGTTCTTGTATTAATGGTATGTTTCGATGTAATCACCCGGTACTTATTTCAAATCAGTTTTGTTGCGGTACAGGAATTAGAATGGCATCTATTTGCAATTATCTTTTTAGTTGCCGCCCCGTATACTTTTCATCTTGATGAACATGTTAGAGTTGATGTAATTTACTCCAAGCTTTCCGAACGAAATAAAGCAATAATCAATTTAATTGGTTCAATAATTTTTTTGATTCCATTTTGTCTGCTTGTTATTTATGCTTCAAAAAATTTTGTATTAACTTCATTTCAGGTAAGTGAAACATCACCGGACCCCGGCGGACTTCCGGCACGTTATATTTTGAAATCAATTATTCCGCTTTCATTCTTTTTACTTTTGCTTCAAGCAGTTGCTTCGGTAATTCGCAATGCAATTAAATTAAAATCAGATTCCAAAGGTGATAACTAAAAGTGGATGCCCTTCCTATTATATTTTTTGTTATTGTTCTGCTTCTGCTGCTTAGCGGTTTTCCTGTTGCATTTACTTTAGGCGGTGCTTCAATTATTTTCGGTTTCTTTACCTTCGGGTTAGAATTCTTCAACCTTCTTCCTCTTCGCGTTTGGGGAATAATGAACAATTATATTTTGATTGCCGTTCCCCTTTTTATTTTTATGGGTGTGATGTTTGAAAAATCAGGCTTAGCCGAAGAACTCCTCGAAACCATGGCTTTGCTTTTCGGAAAGCTTAAGGGAGGATTGGCAATATCCGTTTTAGTTGTTGGTGCATTGCTTGCTGCTGCAACGGGAATTGTCGGTGCGACCGTTGTAACAATGGGTGTTTTAAGTTTGCCTACAATGTTGAAAAAAGGTTATCATCCCTCAGCGGCAAGCGGTATTATTTCCGCTTCAGGTACACTCGGACAAATTATTCCACCCAGCATTGTTTTAGTTTTGCTTGGAAGCGTGTTGAATATTTCCGTTGGTGATTTGTTTATGGGCGCCGTAATACCGGGACTAATGCTTGTAACTCTATATTTCTGCTGGATAATTATAAAAACGTTTATCACTCCAAAATCTGTTCCTGCAATGCCAAAAGAAGACTTATTGGAATTTCAAAATCATAAGAAAACAAAAAGAATTTTAACGGCTTTTATTGCACCGATATTTTTAATCATTGCAGTCCTGGGTTCAATTTTTGCCGGTATTGCTTCTCCAACCGAAGCCGCAGCAATAGGTGCTTTTGGTGCAACGCTGTTGACAATTATCAGAAAAAAATTCTCAATCGCCACCCTGAAAGATGTAATGACAAAAACCACAACACTCACAAGTATGGCATTTATGATTTTAGTCGGTGCATCTGCTTTCGGGTTGGTTTTTAGAGGGATGGGCGGAGATGTTTATTTGACAAGTTTAATTTCGGGCATTGACCCGCATTACTTTTTAGCAATTGTTATGGTGATTATTTTCGTGGCCGGTTTCTTTATCGATTTTATAGAAATTACATTCATAATTGTACCGGTTGTGGCACCTATTTTTGTTCATCTCGGGATCGATTTGCTTTGGGTGGGAATTCTGATTGCCGTTAATTTGCAGACTTCATTTCTAACTCCGCCTTTCGGCTTTGCACTGTTTTACTTAAAAGGTGTAGCACCCCCTGAAGTACAAACTTCACATATTTATAAAGGGATTATTCCGTATGTTGTAATACAACTTATCGGCTTACTACTTATAATACTCTTCCCCGATTTGGTGCTTTGGCTTCCTAATGCATTGGTAAATTAAAATGCAGATAAAATTTTGAAGCAGTCCATTGCAAATATCATTTCTTTGCTGACAACAAAAAACGTTTTCTTTGCTGTAGTTGTATCTTATTTGTTTTTAAATCTAATCTATATTTTCATCGGACAACTCCCCTTTACAAGTGATTCCCTTTATTACTATCAAAAAGCTTTAGAATGTGTTGAGCACGGAACTTTTTATCCTGCTCATCACAATCTTTATGACCAGTATATTCAATCACCTCTGTATATAAATTTTTTGATTGTCTTGTTAAATATTTATAATTCACCAACAACAATTCTTATCACTAATGTTATCTTAAATTTTTTACAGGTATTATTAGTTTACTTAATCTCCTTAAAGTTGTTTGAAGATAAACAGTCCGCAAGAATAGCTGCACTTGTTTACATATTTTATTTAACAAACTTAGGCGCTGTTCTGCTAAATCTTACCGAGTTTCTTTTCGTTACATTAATATTGTTCTCATTTTACTTTTACCTCAAAGAAAAGCCTATCGCATTAATTTTGTCAGGTGCAGCAATTGGCTTGGCTCTCAATATAAAACAAATAGCCGTTATGCTTCTCATAAGTTTTTTATTGTCATCCCTTTATTTTTGGGTAAAGAAAAGAAGTAAAACGGATTTTGTTTACTTGTTGGTGGGATTTGTAATCCCGCTTTTAATTATAGGATTCGCTACTCAAGCTGGTTTTAATAAATTTATTGTAACCCCGGAAACCGCCTCGGTAAATATTTTAATGGGAGCTAATGACGACGCAAACGGTGCTTTTAACGCCGATGTTTTTGAGAAAGGGAAAAACGGATACATTGAAGATGAATTCGGCTTAACGCATTCCGAGAAAACCGCCTTTTACAGAGAACAAGCGTATGAGTGGATACTTGACAATCCTTTTAATTGGCTCTCATTAATTCCTCTGAAGTTCATTCACATGTATGCCTTTGATGATTGGTCAATTTTTACTCTAACTCATTCTAACGATTGGAATTTACCGAAGATCATAAAGTATGCTTTAAATGAACCTGACGATAAAAATATATTTGATGAAAAGAGTTTATTGTTTAAAGTGGGATTTACCGCATTATATATTTATCACTACATTTTTTACTTTTTATTCTTGAGTATCATTGTTTATCAATTTATAAAAACAATAAAAACCAAAGAATTATTCCCGCGGTTTCTTCCAATCTATTTATTTACATTATTGGGAACAGCAGCAATATTAATTGGTGTTGGGGCTGCAAGATACAAGTACCCGTTCATAATACTTCTAATATTTACCGCTGTTCCCCAAATTAAACAATTTATTCGAACTTCAGTAAAAACAAATTCTTAAAATGAATAATCGTCCAGGCTTCCGGAGACGGTGAGCAGTGGTTTTGTTTTATCATAAAATGATTTATAAGAATCATATACTTTTTTACTCAATTGGTCTGCCTCAACAATTTCCGCAAGAACTTGGTCGGCATACATTTTCATATTTTTCAAAAAGTTTTCCGGGAATTTTCTTAGCTGTACTTTCGATTCACTTTTGATTTTATCGAGATACTCGGAATTCTTGAGTGTGAATTTCCCCAAGACCGTAGAGCTACCCGAATAACATGCTTGCTTTATTACTTCTTTCAAATCGGCAGGTAAAGACTCATAAGCATTTTTGTTCACTATGGTTTCAATAACACCGGTTGGCTCAGCCCAGCTTGGATAATAATAGTATTTAGCAATTTCATGAAAGCCCATTAGATAATCATGGTAAGGTCCTATCCAATCAGTAGCATCAATAACGCCTCGCTCAAGATTTGTATAAATTTCGCTTCCGGCAGAGAGTACTGCTGTTCCACCGGCTTTGTTAATTACTTTTCCACCAATTCCGGGAAATCTTATTTTTAATCCTTTCAAATCGTTTATAGAATTAATTTCCCTGTTAAACCAACCACCCATTTGCGGACCTGTATTTCCGCTTGGGAAAGGGATTAAATTAAAAGGCTGATAAGTTTCATTCCAAAGGTCAATACCGCCGCCGTAGTATAACCATGAATTCATTTGTTCGGTATTCATACCGAAAGGGATACTTGTAAAAAATTGAGCAGCCGGTGTTTTGCCAGCCCAGTAATAAGAAGCCGAATGACCTAATTCTGCAACACCCTGGCTAACGGCATCGAAGGTTTCGAGCGGTGGAACCAATTCTCCCCCGCCGTACACTCGTATTTTAATTCTGCCGCCCGACATTGCCTCAATATTTTTTGCAAGTTCTTCGGCACCGTCTCCTAAAATCGGGAAATGAGGCGGCCAAGCTGTAATCATTTTCCATTCATAAGTTTTATTAAAATTGACATTTACGGCTTCGTTTTTTTCATCGGTTGAACAGCCGAATAGCAGCGCACCGGTTCCCGCAACTGCAGTTGTTTTTATAAAGTCTCTTCTTTTTGATTTCATCTTTACCTCAGAATTCTTTTAGTAGATTATTAATTTTTCGAATTGTCAAAGGCGCAGAACCTTCGTAATGATTATTTACATTCAAGTAAATATCAATATTTCTATTTAATAATTTAATAATGATTTTCACAAATTGATTTATCTCTTCATCTTTCGGTTCGATTATTTTATTCCAATTACCTCCACTCGCTTCTTCAATACCTTTTCTATCAGGTCCATGAAGACGAATTACCACTGTTCCTTTTAAATAATCGAAAAATTTCTCGATCAACTCAACAACCGGCGGCATATAATAACCTTGCAAAAATACCGGGATAAAGCCATACTCAAGAAGAAACGAAAAAAATGAATTATTAAGATAATTAGGATTGCGAATTTCCACACCCCATAAATAATTTTGATCCAGCTTTTCGGCATAATGCCCAAGTTGAAGTTGAAAATCCTGCTGGGAGTTCATTTTCTTTTTGTTAAGATACTCAAATTGAAACATTAGCGGACCGAGTTTCTCCTTCATCGGTTCGAGAGTTTTTAGAAATTCTTCTGTCAATTCATATGAAAGGAAATAAGGATTTTCTTTTAAAGGTTCTGTTTTTACCTTATTATAAAAGTGAGTAAGAGTTAGGCTGTTCGGTATTTTGATAGAAAATCTAAAATCATTTGGAACAGAATTTGAATATGCAACTACATCATGGTATTGCGGCAAATTAATTTTTTTTTCACCAAACAATGACCAGAACCACTGATCAATTTCAACAGTGCTATAATGAGATGAATATTCCTTAAGATAATTTATCTGTTTTTCATCTGGATAAATGATCCCTTTCCAAGAATCATATTTCCAACTGCATGTTCCAATTCGTAATTTTGCCATAGATTTAATTGATTGTTATTTTCAAGTTATTTCAGAAATCGGAAATATGCAATTTTATTGGATTAATTAGTTTCTCTATCTTAACTTTATAGCAGCTTAAAACAACGGTTTATAAATGAAAATTGTAATTGCAGGTGCAGGCGAAGTTGGATATCATTTAGCTAAGCAACTTTCTTTAGAAGAACACGATATAACAATCATAGATATTGATGGAAATAAGTTGGAAAGCATCGGCTCAAATTCCGATGTGCTTACAATTACCGGTTCGTCTACTTCGATTAGTCTACTTAAATCCGCAAAAATTGAAGACGCACATCTTGTTGTTGCGGTTACCTCGAGTGAATCCGTAAATATCAACACGGCAATCCTTGCAAAAAAATTAGGTGCTGATAAAACAATTGCGAGAGTATCCAACGATGAATACATTTCTGCCGATTATAAAGATATGTTCAAAAATCTCGGCATCGATTACCTTATTTATCCCGAAGATTTAGCTGCAATTGAGCTTGTAAAGTTAGTGGAACGTGCAGCCGCGACAGATATTATAGATTTTGAAAAAGGTCTTCTTTCGCTAATAGGATTAAAACTTGATAAAAATGCTAAAGTGCTTCATAAAACAATGCGCGATACCGCTAAAGAATATGAAGCAGTTGATTTTAGAATTGTTGCTATACATCGGGGACTTAGAACATTAATCCCCTCCGGTAACGATATCTTTCTGCCTAATGATCAAATTTTTGTAATTACAAATCCGGAAGGACAGGATAAAATACTCGAACTTGCGGGTAAAGATAAAACCAAAATTGCCAATATGATGATATTGGGCGGAGGACAAATAGGCAGAAAAGCAGCGGCAATGCTTGAAGATGAAATCAACATAAAGATTATTGAAAAAGGGAAAGATAGATCCGTTGCGCTTGCAGACCAGCTTCATAAGGCGTTGGTTATTCAAGGAGACGGAAGAGATTTGGATCTTCTTGCACAGGAAGGCATCGTTGATATGGATGGATTTATTGCCGTAACAGAAGATGCTGAAACAAACATTATTACTTGTTTGATGGCAAAACATTTGGGTGTTGCAAAAACAATAGCATTAGTTGATAACGTTGATTATGTTCCTCTTACACAAACAATAGGGCTTGATGCATTAATAAATAAAAAATTGATTGCGGCAAGTCATATTTCTCGTTTTATCCGTAAAGAAAACATCATTTCTATTGCAACTCTGCAAGGAATAGATGCAGAAGTTGTTGAGTATAATGTTAGTCCAAATTCTAAAGTAGCCTCCGCTAAGGTAAAAGATTTAAAATTTCCGAAGAATGCAATCATCGGTGGGTATGTTAGAGGTGATAAAGGTTTTATCACAGTAGGTGATACACAGCTTGAACCCGGCGATAGAGCGGTTGTAGTAGTTTTACCGAGTGATGTAACTAAAGCCGAAAAATATTTTCAATAATGCTAAATTTTAAAATCATCTTTAACTTCATAGGGTTTATTCTAATTCTCAACGGAATTTTTATGATGTTGGGAATTCCCTTCTCTTTGTATTACGGTGATAACGATGTAACTGTTTTACTCGGATGCGGTTTGGGAACATCCTTGGTAGGAACTATTATATTCCTTTTAACGAGAGATCATGAAAAAGATTTGCGTAAAAGAGAAGGCTACATTGTAGTTTCAATCGGCTGGCTCGTAATGTCGCTCTTTGGTGCAATTCCTTTTGTTGTTCACGGATCAATCCCTTCTTACACGGATGCATTCTTTGAAACCATGTCCGGCTTCACTACAACCGGCGCATCAATATTAAATGATATTGAATCAATGCCGCACGGACTTCTTTTTTGGAGAAGTATGACTCAATGGCTCGGCGGTATGGGTATGATTGTTCTCTCTATTGCTATTCTCCCGATACTCGGTATCGGCGGTATGCAGTTGTTCGTTGCCGAAGTTCCGGGACCGACAAAAGATAAAATTCATCCGCGTGTAAGAGAAACAGCTAAGCGCTTGTGGGGAATTTACCTTCTCTTTACAATTGTTGAAACCGGTTTGCTTTTATTGGGCGGAATGAATTTGTTCGATGCAATTAATCACTCTTTTACAACTATGGCTACCGGGGGATTTTCAACAAAGCAGGCAAGCATTGCCGCATATGATTCCCCTTTCATTCACTACGTTATGATTCTTTTTATGTTTATTGCCGGAACAAATTTTACACTTCATTATCATTTACTTCATAGAAATTTTAAGTCTGCCTTTGAGAATGATGAATTCAGATTTTATCTGAAGATAATCGGTGTAGTTGTATTAATTGTAATTGCCGGTCTGCTTTTGGAAGAATATGCCGGCTTTGAAAAGACTTTCCGCGATGCTCTATTTCAAGTTGTTTCAATTGTAACAACAACCGGTTATGTTACTGCAGACTATGAATTATGGGGAACATTCTTTCAAGTACTTTTCTTTCTGCTTCTTTTCACCGGCGGATGTGCCGGCTCTACAGGCGGTGGTATTAAAATGGTTCGTCATTATATTTTAATAAAAAACAGCATAATAGAGCTCAAGAGATTAATTCATCCGCGTGCCGTTATTCCGGTTCGATTTAATCAAGGCACTGTTGCAACAGATATTATAACAAATGTTCTGGCTTTTTTCTTGTTTTACATTTTTGTTTTTGTTGCCGGCACCTTAATAATGTCCCTTATTGGCTTGGATTTTCTTACGGCTGTTGGTGCTACTGCAACCTCAATTGGTAATGTAGGTCCTGCTATTGCAGGAGTCGGTCCCACACTTAATTTTGCAAACATACCCGACCTCGGTAAGTGGGTTCTATCGTTTTTAATGTTAATGGGCAGACTCGAATTATTCACCGTACTAATCATCTTCTCACCTGCTTTTTGGCAAAAGTAAATCATTTACAATCTCTAAATTCTAATTTCGAATCCGTTAGCTAACGGACTAAAAAAATTCCAAATTATATTTTCTAAACAAATTGTTTTTTATCAACCATTGAGTGTTGCAGAATATCCGCAACTTTCCCCAACATTGCGTATATTTAAAACCATTTTATTAAAGAATATGCTTAAAAGAACGCTTTTCATATTGTTTTTATTTATGACCGCTTCACTCTCGGCTCAGCAGATTTTCTTCTGTAACAGTCATACCGAAACCGGCGAACCGGTTGACGCCCGGAATATTTGGTCGATTAAGCCGTGGGGAAGTTTAATCTATATTCTTTTTGACAACGAGGGAAAGTCTTTTGATTCTAAACTCAATTATATGTTTGTCGACAGATACATCGACGGTGAATATAGACCGTGGGACAGCAAAGCGATAAATGTAAAAGACGATGCAACCTGGTTTGCGTATAATTATAAATTTACCGAACCAGGCAAGTATAGAGTTTATGTAATAAATCAAAACAAAAAAGAATTAGCCTCGGAAACGGTTACAATACAGATCGAAAGCGATTACTTAAACAACCGTCAAGGCACAACTTCTCTTTACTACGATGAAACAAAAATAAAATTTTGCGAAAGAGTAATTGCCGGAAAACCAATCAATACTTTCAAAAAAGTTTCTCTCAGCAAGTTGGATACTAACACGGTGTCGGTTTATATTGATACAAGAAGTTCTATTCAAACATCGGTTATTGTTGTTGATATTTGGGAAAAACCCGCACGCTCAGTTGAGTACGACAAGTTTGTTGAATCGAAGAAATATGCTTTAACGCCATCGTGGGATTATGTTTTCTTCCGTTACAAATTCAGTAAACCGGGTCACTATAAATTCAACATATACAATGAAAATGAAGTGCTGATTACAGCCGGTTATTTAGAAGTTCTTGAATGAAATTTTTTTTAGAATCATATATATGAAATCCATTGTGCTAATAAACTAATTACTATTTCTTTGAAACCTCCGTAGTACTGATTATCGAAGTAAGACAGACATTCCTGTCTGTCAAAATTAGTTGAATTATTATTAATAAGGCACAGACAAGAATGTCTGTGCTACAGTGTACAATAATTTTTAAGAGATTTCTTTTTATTACTTATTATGCCGGAAAAATTAAAAATACATTCTAACAAATTAACGAGAGCTTTATTGATTGCAGCAGGTTGGTTTTTCGTAGCTCTCGGTGTTATAGGCATATTTCTTCCTGTTATGCCGACTACAATTTTTCTCATTATTGCAGCAGCTTGTTTTGCACGAAGCTCGGAAAGGTTTTACAACTGGCTGCTTAACAACAAACGTTTCGGTAAGTTAATAAGAGATTATCGCGAGCACAAAGGAATGCCTCTGCGTGCGAAAGTAATAGCTATATTAATGTTAAATGTGGTTATAGGCTATTCGGCACTTTTTGCTGTTACTTTGGTGTGGGTAAAGATTTTACTCTTTACAATTGCAGTTGGTGTTACCGCTTATCTTCTATCTCTTAAAACAATCCCTTCAACACCAACCACATAAGAATTTCAAAATGTTTATGTAATTACTTCCATTTTAGAAAGATGGTTAAATCTAAATGTAAGTGAAATTGCCACTGAACTTAAGCCTGCTAAAAACCCAAGCCATACACCGATTGTTCCCCAATCAAATATAAAAGCGAAAATATAACTTACCGGCACACCTATAATCCAATATGCTCCAAAAGAGATTAAGAGCGGAATCTTAACATCGGTTAAGCCGCGCAGCACGCCAATTGCGGTTGCCTGTGTTCCGTCAAACAATTGAAACAATGCAGCCACAATTAAAAGACTTGATGCGAGTTCGATTACCGGAACTTCACTGACATAAAGCGTCGGCAGAAAATTTCTGAACACGATAAAAATCATTGCAAAGAAAAACATAACCGTAATTGCTAAACCAATTGCTGTAAATCCCGCCGTACGCATTTCGTTTCTGTTTTTTTGTCCTAACGCTGTTCCAACTCTAATAGTACCTGCTGCACCGATTCCCAGAATAATCATATATGTAATTGAAGCGAGATTAATTGCAATTTGGTGTGCTGCTAACGGAACAGCGCCGAGCCATCCTATCATTATTGCGGAAAAGGCAAATGCGCCTACTTCTAAAAAGTACTGCAATCCGCTGGGCAGCCCGATTGAAATTACTTTTTTAATTACTTTTTTATTAATCATCTTATAACGAAGAGTCGGGTTGTACTCCTTAAATCTCGGTGAATTAATAACATAATACATCAACACGATTGCCATTAGAGTTCTAGTTAGAAATGTTGAAATTCCCGCCCCGTCTAAACCCATTGGTTCAAAACCGAAGTTGCCGAAAATTAACACCCAATTACTGAATGCATTAAACAAATTTGCAGCTACCGCAATTATCATCGGGGGTTTAACTACACTTATCCCTTCCAAAAATTGACGGTAAACTTGAAACAACAAAAAAGGTAAAGTAGAAACTGCTAAAATTTTCATATAAGAACGTGCTTCTTCCACTACTTCGGGCGGTTGATTCATATATTGAATAAAATCTGCACCGAAGAAAATCATTAGCAATAGCAGCAATGCAAATACAACATTCACTAATAAAGCCTGGCGCAAAATCATACCACATTCATCAACATTCTTCTCCCCTTTTGCAATTGCAACAAGCGGAGTGATAGCCATCGTCATCCCTATTCCCAGCACAAGCACAAGAAAAAACAATCCGTTTACAAGTGCAGCCGCTGCCAAAGGAACAGTGCCTACACGTCCTACCATCAAACTGTCAACCACTCCCATCATAACGTGCCCAATCTGCCCGATTGAAACAGGTATAGCTAACTTTACGGTTTCAGCGATATGTGATTTTAGATTTTGCATAACACTCACAAATGAGGACTGAAAATTTACATAATAAATCTATGCTAATGAATTTTTTGCTTCAGTAAAGCGCAAATAGTGTATATATGCCGTAATTTTGATAAATTGAGTAATTAATAAAATCACAAGACCGGGGAACAAGATGGGCATTCTTTCAAAGGGTCAAAAAAGTTCGGAAAAATTAGTTCAAGAAAATGATGAGTTGAAGAACAAAATTCATTCACTTCTTGAAAAATACAGCAGTATGGAAGAACTCGAGGAGAAACTTTCCATAGCGAGAAAAGAGCTCTCCGAAACCAACCAGAAAGAAAAAGAATCCGACAGCATGCTCAAAAAGCTTGAAGCACAAATTGGTGAACGAAAGATCGAGCTTGAGGAACTTCAAAACAACATCTCCGAACTGGAAGAAGTACGCGAAGGTCTGCAAAAATCGGTTGATGAATTCAAAGCCGAAAACGAAAATTACGCTGCTCAAAAAGAAGAAAATGAAGAAAAAAACAGCTGGCTTACCGAAGAAATTGCCAACAAACAAAGCGAACTCACAAAACTTATCGATGAAATTAATTCCCAGCATGAAAAACAGCAGTTGCTTGCACATGAACTTACTGAACTTGAGCAAAGAATTTCGGGATTGCGTGAAGAAGAAACCCGGATAGTTCAGCAAATTGAAGAAAAAGAAGAAGAGTATGCACAAGTTGAATCAGTTTATGAAGAACATAAAGAGCAGAATGCAAAATTTGAGAACGAAATTGAAAGCATTCAAATTCATATAAACGAATTGAAGAATGAAGAACATAACTTAGAAGAAAAAATAAACGAGCTTAAAAGTAAAGAAAGTGAGAAGAGTGAAAATGTAAAAAATTTGGATGAACGAATCTCTGCCGCCGAAGAAATAAAATCGAGCATAGAACAAAGCTTGGGTGCATTAACAAAACAGCTTGCCGAAAAAGATTCCCTATTTAACGAGTACAACCAAAAAAGAGAAGAGTACACACAAGAATTAAACGCAAAGCAAATCGAGCTGAGTTCAATTAAAGAAAGTATTTCTTTACATAGAGAGGAGTTGGAAAAATTAGAGAAAGATATTCAATCGCTAAAAGAACACAAAAGCATTCTTGAAGAAGAAGCTCGCCGCGCAGAAGTTATTACGAATGAACTTAACGAAAGTACGCTTGCCAGAAGAGAAGAAGAAGAAAAACTTGAACAGGCTCTTTCTACGCTTAAAAACAGAATTAACGAAATTGAAAACAGAAAATTTGAAATAGAAGAAAACCAGCTTCAGGTTGAGAATAAGTTTGCCGAAACACTTCAGAAATTTACCGATGAAATCAAAGATGCCTCGGCAAAACTGAGCAAACTAAAACAGCAAGTAATTGATAAAGAAAAAGAATACAGAGAAAAAGAAGAAGCACTGCTGGAAAAAACAGCACAAATTGCAGAATACTCCGGCTTAAACAAAGTTCTGCAAAAAGAACGCACTACATCCGAGCAGTTTATAAGTTCCCTAAAAGAACAGCAAAACGAATTGTTTGAAAATGTAGAACGACTAAACAACAAAGAAAATAAGATAAGATTGGACATTAGCAGACTCCGTTTGGAAAATGAAGCTTTAAATAAACAGCGCGACGAACTCGAAAAAGACATGCAGCAGTTGATAGAACAAATTAACCGTAACTACAGCGAAGCCGAAAGCAAAAACAAATCCCTAACCGAAGAATTGCGGCGAAATGAGAAACTTGCAGAAGAACTTGATACAAAAGTCGAATCCGCAAAACAGGAACTGCAAGAACTGAAAAGCGAAACAGCTAAGAAAGAAATTGAAAAAGAAGAATATGCTGCTAAGATTTCCCAATTAATTGCACTTGAAAAAAAATTACAAACTAAAATTTCTGCATATGAACGGCATTTAAATGAAGAAAAAAATGAAGAAAGCAACAACCAAGAACCGGAAGAATAATTAAATAAAATAATCCATAAAAGACACATCGTCTTACTTTGAGAACATTAATACGCATAAATACGCTTATCACACCCTAAAAAGCTGCTTTTGTTAATCATTTTTTTGGTACTCTATTTGCGGATATATTACAGTATATGTGTATCATTTTCCTAATCAAATAAAAATTAAGGATTTACAGGCTCTGGTTGAATTTAATTATCAACCAAAATGAGATAAATTACTTATTTACTTTTATATGTAGTCTACTTATTTTGAATAGATAAAAAAATCTCAACCAACAATCCCATTATGTTACAGATGAAAAAAACTATTTTATTTATCATAATAAGTCTAATTTCATTGTCCGTTTCGGCACAATCAAGCAATAATTATCTCAATAATCCAATTTATCAGAGACAGATTGATTTTTACAAAATATATAAGCCGAAGGATGTGAAAATCGTAATGCTCGGCAACTCACTAACCCACGGGGTTGATTGGAATATGCTTCTCGGCAGAAACGATGTAGCCGAAATGGGAATTGTCAGCGATATTATTTCAGGTTTTTATAATCGTCTATATTACGTAACAAAAATCAAACCCCAAGTTTGTTTTATTCTCGGTGGATTGAACGACATATATCAATGGATACCTGTTCAGCAAATTTTTGAAGATTATACAAAAGTTGTTGAGAGGCTGCAGCGTAACGGAATTACAGTTGTAATTCAAAGCACGCTTTATGCTGGTAGAGAATGGGGAAAAGATTGGATTGAAAAAAACAATCCAAAATTAAATCACGTTGAAGTGAATGCCGAGAGAAACACGCAGGTTGATCTCTTAAATTCTATGCTGAAAGAATACGCTGAAAAAAATAATATTGAATTTATAGATCTAAATTCGAAAATGTCACGCGGAAATTTTTTACGCTCCGAATTAACTTATGACGGTGCACATTTAACCGCAGCAGGTTATAAAATTTGGGGAAGCGAAGTTGAACAAGTTTTAAAAAAATTAGGATTATAAATAAGGAGTAAATATGAAAGAAAATAGAGCCGGTGAAACTTTGAAGTTATTAATAATTGCGGTAATTGTTCTTTACGCATTTTCTTATATACACATTGATAAAGAAATAATGGGACTAAAACTTCATACCGTAGATCTTTTTTCCGATTTAACCAAAGAAGCTGAATCCGATGAAGAGTTTCAGTATGACGAAGAATATTTTGAAATGCAGGATGACTTTTTTAATACAGATGATTCGACCGAATCAAATGATTCCAGCTTGGATTACGAAGCAGCAAAAGACAATGTAAACTTAGCTGGATTCGGGTTTGATGCTTTGCTAAGAGAATTCAATGATGAATTTTATTTGTTTGCACCCAAACCTGTAGGGAAAGATGAACCAATACGCGGCAACACAAATCAACTTAGACATTTCTTCAACCAATTGAAAAACTCAAAAAATTCGGTTGTTAGAATTGCTCATTACGGCGATTCTGCAATTGAAGGTGATTTAATTACCGCAGATTTAAGACAAGAATTTCAAAGAAAATACGGTGGCGAAGGTGTCGGCTTTCTTGGTTTAACTTCGCAGGATACAAAATTTAGAGAGACAACCAATCAACGTTTTTCAAACAACTGGGAAACCGCATCTATTTATTCCAGCAATCCTAAAAATTTACCGGTTGGCATAAGTGGTGAAATTTTTATTCCCAAAGGAAACAGTTGGGTTGAGTTTGAGACCAACAGAAGATGGAGAACTGTTAAAAACTTTACAAAGTTTAGAATTTTTTACAGTCATGCTAAATCTTCGGAAGTAAAATATACTGTTGATGGTAATACCTCGGGTACTATTAAATTAAGACCGGGCAGCGGTATTCAAGAAGCCGTTGTTGATATCGGTAAAAATTCATCCAAACTTCGTCTGGAATTCAGCAACGAGCAGGCTTATTTTTACGGTGCTTCGCTCGAAGGCGGCAATGGTGTTTATATCGACAACTTCCCGCTTCGCGGAAATTCCGGTGTTGATATAAGAAACATTTCAGCGGACGTACTTAAAGACTTCTCAAAATACCTCGATTATGATTTAATAATTTTGGAATTCGGTTTGAATGCTGCAGGTACAATTACTTCTAAGTATGATTGGTACGAACGTGAAATGGTACAAGTGGTAAAACACTTGCAGTCTGCATTCCCCAAGGCTGCAATATTAATGATAAGTGCTCACGATAAAAGTGTTAGAAAAGGCTCTCAGTTTGTTACTGACCCAGCAGTTGTAAAATTATTAAAATCACAGATGCAGATCGCTAAAGATGCCAATGTTGCATTTTGGAATTTGTTCGAAGCTATGGGCGGCTTAAACTCCATGCCCGATTGGGTTGATGCAAACCCGCCACTGGCTTTTAAAGATTATATACATTTTAACGGACAAGGTGCCGAAAAGGTTGCAAATATGTTGTTCGAATCATTAATGGATGCCGGAAAATAATATGTTCATTAATATTCAATTAACACTATAAGGTATCTGTTAATGGATATAAATTCACTTGCACCTAACTTAATAGAAGTTTTAAAATACAACCCCCTTCAGCCGTTGTTGTTTAACAGCGGCTTCTTCCTTTTCTTCTTTATTTTCATCTTAGTTTTCTATCGATTTTTCTGGAAGAATCACCGGGCAAAGGTATTCTTCTTGACGACAATGTCGCTCTATTTTTATTACAAATCGAGCGGTGTGTTTTTTGTACTTATTATCATCAGCTCCATTATTGATTTTATAGCCGGTAAATTAATTCATGAATCTGAATCACCCGGTTATCGCAAATCAATGCTTGTTGTTAGTTTAGTGATGAATCTCGGTATTCTGGGTTACTTTAAGTACACAAACTTTTTCTTAGATACACTTAACCAAATAGGTGCCGGCAATTTTGATATGCTCGATATCTTCCTCCCCGTTGGCGTTTCGTTTTTCACTTTTCAATCAATGAGTTACACGATTGATATTTACAGGCGGCAATTGGAGCCGGAAAAGAAATTCACGGACTTTCTATTCTTTGTTTCGTTTTTCCCGCAACTTGTTGCAGGACCTATTGTACGTGCATCGGATTTTCTTCCTCAAATTAAAAATGACGTTTATGTTAGCAAGGAAGATATTGGACGAGCTTTGTTTTTAATTATTGCAGGCTTATTTAAAAAAGCAGTGATAGCAGATTACATCAGCATTAATTTTATCGACAGAGTTTTTGAATGGCCTACGCGTTTTACAGGTGTTGAAAATTTACTCGCTCTTTATGCTTACACTATTCAGTTGTATTGTGACTTTTCCGGCTATTCGGATATGGCGATTGGCTTAGCTTTACTTCTTGGGTTTAAACTTCCTATAAATTTTAATTCACCTTACAAAGCTGCATCAATTACAGAGTTTTGGCAGCGCTGGCATATTTCTCTTTCCTCATGGCTTCGGGATTATTTATACATTGGGTTAGGCGGTAACAGGAAAGGTCAAATCAGAACATATGTAAATTTAATTTTGACAATGCTGCTCGGAGGCTTGTGGCACGGTGCTTCGTGGCGTATGGTTATTTGGGGTTTTATTCAAGGATTTGCTCTTGCGGTTGAAAGAAGATTTGGAATAAAAAAATGGACTGAGAAAAGCACACTTAACCGTATAATCGGTTTTCTTGTTACATTTAATCTTTTCACATTTACTTTGCTGTTTTTCCGTGCTCAATCACATCAAGACGCGCTTGATATGATTTCACAAATGTGGAATTATTTTCACCCCGAAGTCTTCCTTCAATTTGTTGAAGGATACACTCTTGTATTTATTCTAGTAGTTATTGGCTATTTAACACATTTTACTCCGCAAAGTTGGGAAGAAAAAATTCAAGTATTTATAACCAAGCTGCCGTTTATTTGGAAGGCGTTATTAATTGCTGCTGTTATTTGGATTGTAGCTCAGTTCAAATCGGCTGATATTCAGCCGTTTATTTATTTCCAATTCTAATTTGGGAAAGGACATATGTTTGAAAGCGATTTCTTTCAAAATATTTTTGACTTATTGAAGTATGACCCTTTCAGTCCACTTTTATTTAACAGCGGTTTCTTCTTATTCTTCTTCATATTCATTTTAGTTTTTTACCGTTTCTTCTGGAGAAATTACCGTGCTAAAGTATTCTTCCTTACTGTAATGTCACTCTTCTTTTACTACAAATCCAGCGGACTCTTTTTCTATCTTGTAATTATCAGTTCCGTAATAGACTTTGTTGCGGGAAAATTTATTTTTGATTCCGATTCTCCTGCAAAGAAAAAACTTTTTCTAATTCTTAGCATAATAACCAACCTCGGCATTTTGGGTTACTTCAAGTACACTAATTTTTTCATCAAAACATTAAATACAATTTCTTCTTCGGGAATTGAGTTTGTAGATATTTTTCTGCCCGTTGGCGTTTCGTTTTTCACTTTTCAATCAATGAGTTACACGATAGATATTTATAAAGGGAATTTAGAACCGGAAAATAAATTCCTGGATTTTCTCTTTTTCGTTTCATTCTTCCCGCAATTAGTAGCCGGTCCAATTGTACGTGCAAAAGATTTTCTTCCTCAAATACAGACTGATGTAAATGTAACTAAGCAAGATATAGGTCGAGCACTGTTTTTAATACTTGCCGGCTTAATGAAAAAAGCAATCATTGCAGACTACATAAGCATTAATTTTATTGACAGAGTTTTTGAATGGCCTACGCGTTTTACAGGTGTTGAAAACTTGCTTGCCGTATACGGTTATCTTGTTCAAATCTACTGTGATTTTTCAGGTTATTCCGATATGGCCATTGGTTTAGCCTTACTTCTCGGTTTTCAATTACCGATGAATTTTAACGCACCGTACAAAGCAAAAACTATAACAGAATTTTGGCAGCGCTGGCATATTTCACTTTCCTCTTGGCTACGGGATTATCTATACATACCGCTTGGCGGAAATAGGAAAGGAAATGCAAGAACTTACATCAATTTAATGCTCACAATGCTGCTTGGCGGTTTGTGGCACGGCGCTTCGTGGCGATTTGTAGTTTGGGGCGGCTGGCATGGTTTGGCACTTGCCGTTGAAAGATTCTTTAATATTCCCAAATGGATTAAAAACCAAAATCGTGTTGTTAAAATTATAGGCGTTTTGATAACCCTTCATGTTTGGGCTTTTTCGATGATATTCTTCCGTGCTCAATCTTACGAAGCCGGTATTGAAGTTATAAATCAAATCATTCATTATTTCCATTTCGAGGTATTTCTACAATTTGTTGAAAGCTACACACTTGTATTTATTTTGATTGTGATAGGTTACCTAAGCCATTACGTTCCGCAAAAGATGGAAGATGCAGTTCAAAAATTTATAACAAATTTACCCTTACTCGGCAAAGCTTTGCTAATTGCAGCGGTAATTTGGTTGGTTGCACAATTCAAAGCAGCCGATATTCAGCCGTTTATTTATTTCCAATTTTAATATATATCTCTTTTTTAGCTTTAATAAATCGACATATTTAGGCAAATAAACCTTTATATGATTTTTATTTTATGTTATTTTAACAGATAATTTAATCCGGTAAATTTGCACTCAACTTGATGAGAAATTTCAACACATATTTTGATGCTCCAAAAACCGTTCTGCTTGGTTTGGTTTTTATTATGATATTGTTTGTAAGCGAAACTACCGCACAAACAGAAACCGAACTAAGAAAGTTTAAAGCCGATGCCATTGAACATATGCAAGCCGGACGTTACGGTGAGGCAATAGACTTACTTAATAAGTACATTACCACCAATGCACGTGAAGCCGAAGGATATAACCTTAGAGCAATTTGTTATGAAAACCGTTCACAATACCAAAATGCAGTGCTTGACTTTAGAAGAGCAATTGCACTTGAACCAGGGAATCAGGAATACAGGAATAACTTAAGCAGGGTAATTGAAGTTTGGTATGCTCAACTTCGTAAAAAGATTGAGGGACATAAAAGAGAAATAGCAATCGACCCAAATAACCCTTTTAATTATTTGGAAATTGGAAAATCCTATAGATGGATGGAAGAATGGTCTTTGGCGGAGCAATGGTATGATGAATATCTCCTTCGTGATCCGAATGCTTCTCCAGATGAAATAATACGTTATACTGAGATCCTCGCAAAAACCGGAAGCATTTTAAAAGGTGAAAGAATTTTAAGAGAATATGTTGGAAGATATCCTGACGATTGGCGTTTATGGAGCAGGTTCGGATATTTCCTTCTCTGGCTCGCAAAGTACAGAGAAGCCCAACAAGCTTTTGAAACAGCTCTAAGTTTTAAACCATTTTTTAAAGAAGCACAAGACGGTTTAGACATTGCAAAAAATGAGGCTTACGTAACCCAAGAAAACCCTCGGGCATTTGAAAAGGTTTATCCAATCGATAGGTTTTACAGCATTCTTCGGCGAAATCCCGACGATGATGACACACGCTTCCAACTTGTCGAAGCCTTGATTCAAGAAGAAAGAATTGAGGAAGCCTATCAACAGCTGCAAAGACTTGCTGTTCGTCATCAAGGTGAGGAAAAGTTTGATGAACTTTGGATGTATGTTACAAATTACCGTGATGAAACATATAGAAATAAAGTGGAAGAATTTAGAGCAAAGCTCGAAGAAAATCCGCAAGATGTTGAGTCCGTTAAAAAACTTGCTCAGTATCATGAATACCTGCAGGAATATGACCAGGCTCTGCAAGTATTAGACAACTACTTTGCCTTAGTACCTGATGAAAAGGACCCGGAACTTCGTTTTCAATATGCACGAATTAATGCTTGGGCAAGATATTTTGACAGCGCAATGCAGATTATGGATAACCTTCTTGTCGATTACCCTGATAACTTAGATTACCAGCTTTTCAGGGCACAACTTGCAATTTGGAATAAAGAAGACATTGAACTTGCCCGTGAATATCTCGACAACGTGCTTGCTTCCGAACCCGAGAATGTTGATGCCCTTATTGCTATGGGTTCGCTTAGATTAATAGATAATGATTTTGAAGGCGCTCAGTCTTATGCTGATCAAGCAAGAGAGTTAGACCCGAACAACGGCGAAGTAATCAAACTTGAACAAAACATAGAATTTCAAAAATTACGTTACGAAGAAGAGCAGCTTTTCAAAATTCTTAATGAAGGCCGTGAACTTGTAATTGAAGGCGATTATGAAGGTGCTATACCTTATTATCAAGATTATCTTGCACAAGCAGAGCCCAACAATCTGATTTTGAAAGAATACGGCGATGTTCTATTCGGTGCGGGTCGTTTGCAGGAAGCAAAAGATGTTTACGATCAAGCAGCAAGTTCGGGTTATTATTACGAAGCCTCACTCCAAAGAGCAAAAGTTGCTTATGCTTTGGACGATACAACATCGGCAATAAAGATGTTTAAGGAACTTGTAAAAAAAGAACCGTACGAATTTGAACCGAGGCTTTACCTCGGTGATTCTTATGCAAAGGCTAAGCAGTATGAAAACGCTCGTAATCAATACGATACCTTGCTTACATGGAATGACCTTGATTCAACAGAAATTGAAATGATTGAATTAAGAAAAGGTTATCTGCCTGTAACAGGTCTTGCCGCAATTTTTGAAACCTTCCCGAATTATATTGGTTTGGCTCCTCAAGGCAGTTTTTATTCGGATAACCTCAGTTTTAGATTTTGGCGGCTTGGCGCCCGGATGGAATTAGGTTTTACTTATTGGCTTACATTCGGCGTCTCTTATTATAAAACTCAAATGAATGCAAACGCAGCAAGTCTTGATGAGGATGTGCTAAGCAATTATATTTTTACCGGCGACAAAACATTTACCTCTTTCAAAGGTCATTTATACTTCCGCTTTATTGACAATGTGACAATCGGGACAAGCTTTGGACAGGTAAATGTGGATGGCTTCGAAACGAGAGACGAATCGGAAGCCTTCATAAATTTCGAAAAAAAAGATACGGTTGCTCTTAATTTTCAATACACCAATACAGATGCAGCACTTATACTCTACTCCCCTTACTTAATCGACAATAGATTGTTTACAACCTATTACAGAATCGGCGGATACTTAAACCATAAAACCGGCTTTCATTTTTCAGGTTACTTTTCTTACTTGACGGTTACCGACGGCAATGAAGGTAACGATTTACAATTAAGAATCGGGAGAAGATTTTTACCCGAGGTTATTGCCGGTTATGAATACTTCTACTCAAATTATAAGTACGATGTCGATCTTTATTATTCTCCCAATAACTTTGAATCTCACAGTTTATTTATCGATTCTTGGTTGGAAAAGAAAAAGAATCTCGAAGTTAAACTCGGTGGTAAAATCGGGTTCGTTCCATCAAGCGACTTTTTACTTTTAGCCGGTTATCTTAACGTAGCTTACAAAGTAAGCGAAAGGTTGAATTTTGAGGGACGATTAAATCTCGGTAGTACATCGCGAGATAACGCAAGTTATAAATATATTCAAGGCCAACTTTCTGCATATTGGACTATCTACTAACAACTCTGTTTCAACAATGAAGAATTTTATTTTCTTTTTAATTTGTTTACAGTTTATAGCTTATTCTCAAGAACTTCAACTGTTCGGTACGGCTCAACCCGGCAATGCAATGATTGGCAAAGCAGATAATATTCTGCAAGTAATGTTGAACGACGAGAAATTAAAAATTGACGATAACGGTGTTTTCATTTTCGGTTTTGATAGAGATGCAAAGGGAACCTATCTTTTGAAAGTTAAATACAAAGACGGTAAATCCGAAATCAAAAAATTTGATTTACCCGAACGCAAATATGATATTCAAAAAATCAACAGCACAAAAAAACAATTTAGTTCGCCACCGGAAGAAGAGCTGCCGAGAATTGAAAGAGAAAGACAACTGATGAGAGAAGCAAGAGCTAAAATCGGTATTGATGATTCCGCTTATTTTGCTTCCGGTTTTACTCGTCCGGTTAAAGGGGGCAGAATTGTAGGGGTTTTCGGGAGCCAAAGGATATTAAACGGCGTTCCGAAAAATATTCACAACGGTATTGATATCTCCGCGCCCACCGGCACTGACGTGTATGCAATGGCTGATGGAATTGTAAGAATTGCCGAAGAAAATTTTTATTACAACGGTACATTTGTTTTAATTGATCACGGACAAGGTTTATCAAGTGTCTATCTGCACTTCAGTAAGTTAAGCGTCAACACTGATGATTTCGTGAGGAAAGGTCAAAAAATCGGAGAGGTCGGAACAACCGGTAGATCAACCGGACCGCATTTACACTGGGGAGTAAATTGGTATAACAATATGATTGATCCGAATTCTCTGGTGGGAATTGGAATATAAACTGACTTTAGCTCGTGCAAACACTTAATCAAAAAGTAGAAAACAAATCAATGCATCTTTATAGTCAACCTAAAAGTTTGTAACTTAAGTTCAAATTGATTTCCCCCGTTGTTATTCAACTTATTTTTTGTTTTTATTAAACCCGGTATAGATTTTATAAACTCAGCGAGTATTATATGAAAACATCAAGTTCATCACGAGTACATGTAATAACCTTATACTTGCTTCTTGCAACAGCTGTTTTATTCTTACTTAATTTTTATGTGCAAATTGAAGAATCAAAAAACAATTTACACGAAAAGTATCCTCAAAACTATCAAATAGTTACTCCCCCTGTACCGGAAAGTATTGAAATTTTCGGCGAAGAAGTTCCGCTTGAGGATATTGACGTTCGTGAAAGATTAGAACGGGAAATTATTGTTAATACATATTGGCACTCATACACAATATTAATGCTTAAAAGAGCACAGCGCTGGTTCCCTATCATCGAACCGATTTTAGATAGAAATAATATTCCGGATGATTTCAAATACATATCCGTAATCGAAAGCAATTTGGATAATGTTGTATCCCCTGCCGGCGCAACGGGATTTTGGCAGTTTGTAAAAGGAACCGCACCAAAATACAATTTGGAAATACGAAATGAAGTTGACGAAAGATATCACTTAGAAAAATCTACTCAAGCCGCATGCGATTATCTTCGCGAAGCATATGATAAGTTTGGAAGTTGGGCAACTGCTGCAGCAAGTTATAATATGGGAATTGAAGGTGTTGAAAAACAAATCGAAAGACAAAAAACAACAAACTACTTCAACTTTATTTTAAACGAAGAAACATCGCGTTATCTTTTCAGAGCAATTGCAATGAAAATCATAATGAACAACCCGGAACTTTACGGCTTCAGCGTAGAAGAATTCGAGAAATACAAGCCGTATGAAACCTATGAGGTTGAAGTAAAAAGTGATATAAAGGATTTAGCGCTTTGGGCAAAGGACAAGGGAATAAATTACAAGTGGCTTAAGATTCTTAATCCTTGGTTGCGTGACAATACGCTTAAAGTGCCGCCAGGCAAAACTTATAATATAAAATTACCTGTGCGCGGTTCAATTTACATCATACCCGATTAGGAGAAAAACAGAATGGAATTCCGACTACTCAATGATTTAATTATAATTTTTGCTCTATCGATTATTATTCTTTTAATCTTCCATAGGCTTAAGCTGCCTTCAATTATCGGTTTTTTAATAACAGGAATTGTTACCGGACCATTCGGGTTCGGTCTTGTAAGCTCGGTTCAGCAAGTAGAAGTGCTTTCCGAAATCGGGATTCTCCTTTTATTATTTACAATAGGGATCGAGTTTTCAATAAAAGAGATGCTGCAGCTAAAGAGATCGGTTTTAGTGGGCGGTTCACTTCAGGTATTTCTTACTACAATTATCATTGCACTGATTTTTAATTTTATAACACACACTTTCAATGAAGCAATATTTATCGGCTTTCTCGTAGCACTTAGTTCAACTGCTATCCTTTTAAAAAGCTACAGTGAAAAAGGCGAAATCGAAACTCCACACGGTAAAATTCTCTTATCCATATTAATATTTCAAGATATAATTGTTGTGCCGATGATACTCTTCACGCCAATACTTGCCGGCTTAAGCGGAGATTTAGTCAGTGAAGTTTTAATTCTTCTTGTAAAAGCGCTGGGGGTTATTCTGCTTGTATTTATTGGTACAAAATTTATTGTGCCGTTTTTGCTGCATCGAGTTGCAAAAACAAGAAGCAGGGAACTTTTTCTTTTTACGATACTGGTAATTTGTTTTGGAATAGTTTGGCTCACGGGCGAACTCGGATTATCACTCGCACTGGGTGCTTTTCTTGCAGGACTTATAATTTCCGAGTCGGAGTATTCTCACCAAGCATTAAGTCACATCATGCCGTTCAGAGATGCGTTTTCAAGCCTGTTTTTTGTTTCTATAGGAATGCTTCTTGATATAAATTTTCTGCTAAGTAATTTGCCAATTGCACTCGGGCTTACCCTTCTCGTTATAATAGTAAAATCTTTCACGGGAATTTCTTCGATAAAATTTTTAAAACTGCCTTGGCGTATTTCAATTATTGCAGGTATTGCACTTGCCCAGGTTGGAGAGTTTTCCTTTATACTCGCGAAAACCGGTATGAGTTTTGGATTTTTAAGTGAGGAGTTTTATCAAAACTTTCTCGCTGTAACAATTTTAACAATGTCTTTCACACCCTTGTTTTTAAAAATATCACCAATCCTTGGTGAAATGGCATCAAAGTTTTTCCGAGAAAAATGGGATTCTACGGAATCTAAAAGCCTGCATGAAAAACTTGAAGATCATTTAATCATAGTCGGTTTTGGAATTAACGGAAGGAATTTAGCCAAAGCCGCTATTAAAGCAGACATACCATTCATTGTTTTAGAAACCAATCCCGATACCGTAGTTGAAGAACGTGAAAAAGGGACTAATATTATTTTTGGTGACGCTGTCTACCCTGAAGTTCTGCATCAAGCAAATATTGAAAAGGCAAGGATTATTGTAATTGCAATCAATGATCCGACAGCCGTACAGAAAATTGTAACTCAAGTAAAAGATATTAATCCAAATGTTTTTGTTATTGTAAGAACGCGTCACGTTACAGAAGTGGAAACATTACTAAATATCGGAGCAGATGAGGTTATACCCGAAGAGTTTGAAACGTCAATCGAAATTTTTGCAAGAGTTCTTGTTAAATATTTAATCCCGCGTAACCAAATTGAAAAGTTCATTCAAGAAATTCGTTCGGCAGATTACCAAATGTTCAGAACATTAGCTGATGATATTTCACCGATGCAGAATTTAAAGCTGCAATTCCCGGATTTGCGTCTCTCGAGTTTTATAATTGATGAAAAATCTCAACTTGCAGGTAAATCTCTTGGTGAACTTGACGTAAGAAACAAATATGGCTTTTCAATTTTTGCAATCAAACGTAAAAATGAAGTTATCGGCAATCCAAATGCAGCAACTGTTTTACAAAAAGATGATATTGTTTTGATACTTACAAAAAGTGATGAGATACCGAAGCTTAATGAAATCTTCGGTTAATTTTTATGAATGATGAAAAAATAAAATTTAGAAAAGGATTGGCAATTGCTTTAGGGTTTGTCTTAGCTATTTGGGCTGTAAAAATTATTGAGCTTAGTTTTGGTATAAGTTTTATTCCATACGGAGTTCTGCCGAGGCATACTTCCGGTTTAGTAGGAATTATATTCTACCCGTTAATTCACTCCAATTTTGAACACCTTATCTCTAACTCTTTTCCAATTCTTTTTTTAATTACAGCGTTATTTTATTTCTACCCGAGTTCTTCGATGAAGGTTCTGGTTTTAATTTATTTTGTTTCAGGCATTCTGCTTTGGATTATCGGTAGGGAATCTTATCACATAGGTGCAAGCGGAGTGGTTTATGGATTAATTACATTTACATTTTTCAGCGGGATAATTAGATGGGACCGGCGTTCTATTGTTCTCTCTTTAATTGTAACATTTCTTTACGGGGGATTTACTTGGGGCGTTTTACCGATTGATGAAAAAGTCTCTTGGGAAGGTCATCTTTCCGGGGCATTAATCGGAATTATTTGCGCTTTCTTTTTTAGAAAAAACGATCCCTACGATAAATTTGCCGGTATGGAAGATGAGGAATACGACGAAACGTTTGAGGGAAAGTAAATTGATTCAAAAAATTATACTTATTTTTGTTTCCGCACTATTGTTTTACTCGTGCACTTCAGAAAATCAAGTTCGTCAAACCGACTATCCTAATTTATATGACGGCAAATACGACAGTGAATTTCCTTATAGAAATAGCTCCGAGCAGCTTGAGGAAATTTCCAACACAATTAGTTTAGTTAACAGCATTGCTTTTTACCGCACATATCATTTTGAAATTAATGACAGCATCACAATTAATGCTATTAGAAGAAATGAGCATAAAAAGTTTTTAGAAAAATCAACAACATTTGAAGAAACAGCCTCGGGAACCGGCACGTTTATTTATAACAGCGGGAAAACTGTTGCTGTACTTACATGCTCTCACATTATTAATTTCCCCGACTCTGTTAAAACATTTTACATGTCAACAGACGGAATCAATTCAGGTCTACTGAAAAACTTTTCCGAAATTGTCAAACGGGATATCTATATAGTTCCCTTTTTTGAGGAAGGCAATTTCGAAATAGTTGTGCAAGATGAAGAACTTGATATTGCAATATTGAAAAAAGATATAAAATCTCAGCCTAATTTTAGGTTTCGGACTTTTGATTTTCCTCTTGGCAAAGCAAACGAATTACGATGGGGAACTTTTGTGTATGTTTTCGGATTTCCGGCAAATTATAAAATGATTAGCAAAGGGATAGTTTCAAATCCCAACTACGATAAAAAGTCATCATTCATTATAGATGCAGTTGCAAACCAAGGCTTGAGCGGCGGTATTGTGCTGGCAATCAGAGACGGTGTGCCTAACTTCGAGTTGGTCGGTATGGTACTAACTGCTCCTGCGGAATACGAATACGTGCTGCGCCCTAAAAAAGATGATGTTGTTTTACTTGGTTCGGAATACATTGGTCCGGTAATCACCGGTGCAAGAAAAAACATCAAATACGGAATTACAAAAGTACTTGCAATAGAAAGCATTATGAAGTTTATTGAAAACAATTCGAAAATATTGCTTGAAAATAATATTGATATTGATCAAATTTTTCAGTAACAAGGTAATTCCGCCAAACGATTTACACTTAATTAATTTTTTAGAAAATATTAGAGAAAATGATACTAACTACTTTTGAACCGTTGATCTTATTTCTCTATATTTGTGCTTCATTTTATGAAAGTAGACCTCTCAAAATACAAACACATCATCTGGGATTGGAACGGGACAATTTTAGATGACCTTGATATGTGCGTTAGGATTATTAACGAACTTCTTGAAGCTCACCAAATGAAAACAATAACCATTGCGAAGTACAAAGATGTTTTTACAATACCGGTAGAAAATTATTATAAAGCAATAGGTTTTGATTTCGCAAAGAAAAGTTTTGCCGTAATCGGGAAGGAATGGATGGATGAATACGAACGGAGAAAATACAATGACGCCAACGTTCATCCCTCTGTAAAAGAATTGATTCATAGAATTCACAAAAACGGTCAAAGCCAATCAATTCTCTCGGCTTATATGCAGCATACATTGGAAGAATTGGTTGAGCATTATAAATTAAATGAATATTTCGATTATCTTTTCGGGGCGGGTGATATTTATGCATACGGTAAAACCGAGCAAGGCAAAAACTTAATGTTGGAATTAGCTCTGCAAAAAGGCGAATCAATTTTGATTGGCGATACAATACACGATTTTGAAGTGGCGCAAGAAATCGGTGCAGATTGTTTACTGACCGCAGAAGGACATCAATCCTATGAAAGATTAGCTTCAACAGGTTGTACGGTTGTTCATTCGCTTAGTGAATTGTTGTAAGTCTCATCTATAACTTTCCCGAATTAATTAATGGAAACATCTGAAAAATTGAAAATTGACGTAGCACAGACATTCTTGTCTGTGCAAGACAGCTCTTTTTTGTTTTTAATTCAACCAATTTTGACTGACAATAATATCAGTGCTGTTGTATAAAATAGTTTTTTAGAAGTCTCTAATAAACAAATTAACTTTGGCTATTTCTAAGAGAAGGAAAAAACCCATAACTACAAAAAAATTCGTTTTTTATTGATTTTTCTTTCAGTTTTGAAGAATTTTGTCTTAAGCAGTTGTTTCAAAATTTAGTGGCTTTAAGTAATGTAGTAAAGGCACGGTTTTGTCATCTGCAAAATTGTTTTTAATGAATTATTGGAGGTTGTTTAATGGCAGAGCGCGAAACCGGTACCGTAAAATGGTTCAACGCAGCAAAAGGATACGGCTTCATCACAAGAGAAAGTGGTGAAGAAATTTTTGTTCACTTCAGCGCAATTCAATCCGAAGGCTACAAAAAATTGGAGGAGGGACAAAAAGTAGAATTCACTGTTGTTGAAGCAGATAAAGGTCCGCAAGCTCAAGAAGTAGTTGCCTTAGAAGGCTAACCTACGAAAACAAAATTAAGCGGCATCTTTCGGTGCCGCTTTTTTAATATCAATTGGGGTAAAATGATAAAACCAAAATTAGAAGATTTCCCGGAATACTACCGAAGATATATTGAAAAAGTAATCGATAAAGATATACTCACTTACCTTGCAGAACAGAAAGACTCGACGGCGGAGTTCTTCCTTAAAATCGGTGAAGAAAAATCAAAGTATAAATATGCCGAAGGTAAGTGGAGTATCAAACAAATACTTGGTCACCTTTGTGATGCGGAAAGAATTTTTGTAACACGAGCGCTGAAATTTGCGAGAAATGAAAAACAACATCTTCCAGGCTTTGAAGAAAACGATTATGTTGATGAAGCAAATTTTGATGAGCTTCCATTAAATCTCCTCGTCGATGATTTTATTAAAATGAGAGACTCTCACCTTTCCCTGTTTAATACTTTTAGCGATGAAACCTATTCACGAAAAGGGATTGCAAATAATACGGAATATACAGTTGTGTCTATTCTTTATATCATAGCCGGTCATATTGATCATCATATTCAAGTAATTAAAGAAAGATATCTTTAGAGAAGAGTGAAACCTTCGAGGTCATACATATTGCGACCTCGAAGGTTGTTGAAGAAAATTTATAGAAACAACAACCGCGTAATCATAAATCCGAAACGAACATCGCCAGTATCAAACGATCTATCTGCGCCGGCAAGAAATTGAGTTTGATTCAAGTCGGTGCTGTTGGTTAAAAATATTTTGAAGAAGTGACCGCCGGTTTCAATTTCCAAACCAAATCCCATTGGATTATGAAAATTCCGCCAGCCGGTAACAGTTGGATTATATTCCCAGATTAAGCTGAATGTTTCGCTTAAATAGTATTGCAAGTAAGTTCCGATCGTAAAACTATATTGATTGTCCGGGCATTGAGGATGGCTATTGTAAAGATATGACGGAACTATACCAATCCCTATTTTTTTATCATACATTGCATTTAGGATTACTTGGGTATAGAATTGAAAAGCTTTTGAATCCGATGATTCAACGACCGGGTGATCGGAGTTCCAAGCTGCACCGATTGCCACTGCGGTTAAAAATGGAAAAACATCATTACCGTTTTCAAACAATTGCTGCTTTATGGCAAGTTCATAATTATCGTGAAAGTTAGAGCGACCGAGTGATATTTGAGTATTGTCAGTAATACCGTAAGCAAGAGCTAACCTATTGGTAACCGGTCCGTCGAATCCCCAAAAATCTTTACTTCCGCTTTTTATTGTTGGAATAAATCTATGTGATATTTCAATTTCCAGAATTTGTTTACCTATAGTTTCGGCGGTTGGTAAATTAATTGCAAAAGTAGAATGGAATAATTCAACGGGCAATTCGGTTTGAGTATGATCACGCTTCCAACTAACCTGTGCTATAGTTGAGAGTGAAGCAAAAAGAATTAAAGCAAGAGTAAACTTTTTCATATTATTCCTCTGTTTGAGTGAATTTTTCCAAATAAAATTTTAACTGCAGTTTCATATTCTCATCAATCTTCATAAACATTAATTGAGGTATATCAATTTTATAATCAGAAAGTGAAATACTAAAATCAGACTCAACCCGAAAGCCATTATCAACTTGATTAAGTTTTCCTGTAACACTTATATCCTTAGTAACTCCGTGAATAAACATTTTACCGGATACTTCAACTTCATACTCACCTTGTGAAGTTCCGGTAAGTTTATCAATCCTTCCTTCAAAAAAAGTAAAACGGTATCTATCTGTTTCAAGATAATTCTCGCGCATATGTCTATTGCGTAAATCTATACCGGTATCGAGAGTGGTCAAATCGACTTCAAAATAAAGCTGGTTCGCCGTTAAATCAGTAAGCGATTTTAAGTACATATAGCCGTCAATGTAATCCGTAACTCCTTCGAAGTCTTCCAAAGGAGCGTCGGATATGAATTTTACTATGTTATCTTTAGATTTATCAACATGATATTCCTGTGCGGCCAGAAAAGAAAAACAAATAATTATTCCAACTAAAAAGCGCTTCATTTTTCCCCCGTTAATTGTTCAAGGCTCCGTTGTTAATCCACATTGTAACGGAATCTATAATCGCAGCATCAAGTTTACTATCCGGCGGCATTTGCAGAAGTTCACCGCGCAGCACTTTAATAATGAGACTGTTTTCCGCATCACCGGGTTCAACCCTTACCATTTGCGGGAATAAATAGCTCTGTACATTTACTAAGTTTACATAAGCTTCACCTTCTACTAAAAGAAGATTAGCTTGAGTTCCGTTATCGCCGTGACAACCGGAAAGAGCACAAGTTGTATTAAAAAGTTTTGTTTGAATTCCTTCAAAAGTATTAAGCTTGGGAGCACCTTCAACCGGTTGTGTGTCATCACAATCTGATACTATCTGATCGGCACAACCGGCAAGAAAAATTACAAATATCGATAGAACCAATGCTTTTATCTTCATAATACCTCTTAAAGATTAATAAGATTATTCAGCAAATATTGTTTAAGTAGGAATAAGGAGAAAGTTTAGAACTTGTTATAAGAAGATGTTACATTGATAACAAAAGGTATGTGACTTTAGTTACAGAAATATTATTGGAGCATTAAAATGTCTCTAATGATTGGCTTCAAACCGCTGAATATAAATTCAACAGCAATTACCATAACTATCAAACCCATAATTCGTGTTAACACTTTGTTCCCGCTTTCTCCTAATCTTTTAATTATTCTACGGGAAAAAATTAAGATGAGAAAAGTTATAAGCAGCACAAAAATTATTACTCCAAGTAAAATTAGTTTAAGCGGAATTGTGTGAGCGTCGTTCATCAAAACAATTGAAACGGTCATCGCACCAGGACCGGCAATCATCGGGATTGCAAGAGGTGTGATTGAAATATCGTCAACAAACTCGTGTGTTGTTTCTTTATCCGTTTTGGTTCTAATCAATCGTGCTTGCAGCATATCATAACCCGCCATAAAGAATATAACGCCCCCAACAATGCGCAGACCGTTAACAGAAATGTGGAAAAAATCAAAAATGAATTTACCTGTAAGTGCAAATAAAACTAAAGTAATTGCCGCGACAATAACTGCTTTTAAAGCAGTTTGTCTCGCTTCGTTCGAAGGCAGCTTCGCAGTCATTGTAGTGTAAACCGGCATAACACCAAGCGGGTTCACCATCGAAAACAAAGTGGCAAAAGCGTATAGTATGAATTCTATGAATTGGTCCATATTTTACTGCATACCCAACTGCTCTTTTTTACAATTTACAATATGTTCCCAAACTCCTTTAACATGTTTTTCAGTCGTGCGGAGACCGGAGATAACAATTCTAATTGTAAACTTTCCGTTTAACTTTGTATGAGTTAAAAAATATTCGCCGCCTTTATTTATTCTTTCCAACAGCTTTTCGTTAAACTCGTTTATTTCTTCTTCCGCTTTTAATTTTTGGGGAACTGCACGCATACAAATTGTACTCATATTAACAGGTGCAAGTAATTCAAAACTATCAGATTCCTTCACCCAACTTTCAACAAGTTTTGCAAGACGTAAATGTTCGCGAATAATTTTTTGCAGACCTTCAACACCAAAGTAACGAATAATAAACCATAATTTTAACGAACGGAACCTCCGCCCGAGCTGCATCCCGTAATCCATATGATTTTTTGCTGAAGTATCATGCTCCGTTTTTAAGTATTCTGCAACGAGACTGAATGTTCGTTTTAATATATCCGGATGTTTTGTATAAAACGCTGAAGCATCTATCGGGGTAAACATCCATTTGTGGGGATTGAAATAAAACGAGTCGGCATGTTCACATCCATTAAGTATGTTTCTCATTTCGGGTAAGATTGCCGCACTTCCGCCGTGTGCCGCATCAACGTGTAGCCAAAGTTTTTCTTCCTTACATATTTCGGCAATTTCAGGAATAGGATCAATAGCAGTGGAAGAAGTTGTGCCAATAGTACCAACAACACAGAATGGAAGCCATCCGTTTTCCCTATCTTCTTGAATTGCTTTCTTTAACTCGGAAGGAATCATACGGTAATTTTCATCAACGGGAATTTTACGAACGCCTTCAAGACCAATTCCAAGAATCAAAGCTCCTTTTTCAACTGAAGAGTGAGAATGCTCGGTTTGATATATTCGTAATCTCTTTGTGTCTTCCCTTCCGCTCATTCCTTTTGTTCTGAATTCGGTACCTTCAATTGCTTCTCTAGCCATCGCAATACCGTGAATTGTGGAAGCCGAGCCGCCGTCGTAAATAATTCCCCAAAAATTTTCCGGTAACCCGATCATTTGACGAAGCCAATCCATCACAGCTTCTTCAAGCTCGGTTGAAGCAGGTGATGATTTCCAAACCATCCCGTTAATGTTGAATGCCGAAGCAAGTAATTCACCAAGAACGCCCGGAGCGCTGCCGCTTGAATTAAAGTAAGCCATAAATTTCGGATGATTCCAATGCGTCATTGCAGGCATAATTAATTTATCAACATCTCTTAAAACATCTTCCATCTTCTCAGATTGCTGCGGTGGACTTTGCGGTAATTTAGATTTTAAGTCGCCCGGTTTTATTTGTGAAAGTACAGGGTAATCTTCAATCTTTTCAAAATAATCGGCTATCCAATCAATAAGTTGATAACCGTACTTTCTAAATTCTTCGGGAGACATGTCGACATATTCTTTACTCATTTTCAAAACTCTATTTTGATTAACCAGTTAATAATTCCACGGGTTAGTTCAATCCGTTTATCGGAAAACGAATGCCCTGCATTAATGATTTTCTCTTCAAACTTAGCACCAATTTGTTTCAGCGCCGTGCTTAACGGTAAATGATGAAGTTGAACAGGCGCAAGTTGATCAAACTTAGCTGCAATTAGTAATAAGTTTTTCTTCGCTAATTTGTCAACGTTGTTAAGCAGATTCCATTCTTCGTGTTTCGATATCATTTCATTTATCAATGCCCCTGCGGTAGTTCCTTTTAACATCTTTACAGATTCGGTAATTCTTTCAAGCGACATCATTTTTATTTCTTCGTCATCTTTTATAAAGTCTGCCCATAAGCCATAATTGAATCCGGCAAACGAACACGCATATTTTAATTCAGAATCGATTATCAAATTCATTAAGGCAATAAAGCCGCCCATACTGTGACCGACCAATACTATTTTGTTTGTATCGCATCTATATAATTCTTCAACTTCTTTTGAACGGAAATAGTTTATAACAACTTGCGAATCTTCAATACAATTGCTCCAGGAATAATCTCCATCACTTCCCCAAGAACCGCGGTAATTAAAATTCACTACGTTAAAACCGGCACGTCTAATCGAATGTGCCACATCTCCATTAGTATCGTTCCCCGGGAATCCATTTAAAAGAATAACAGTCGGATGCAACTCCTCACCGGCAGCAATTAATATCGAACCGACAATTTGTTTACCGGACGAATTAAGCGTAAATGTTCTCACCGATGCGGGAAATTTTCCATTGCCTTCAGGCGGGTCTTGTGTTACGGGGTCAAAATTTATTTTCATTACTTCCCTTCTTCCAAAATTGCGTCGAATTCTATTTCAATTAAAAATCTTTCGTCTATTAATTTACTTACTTCTACCATTGTTGTTGCGGGTTTTATTTTCCCGAAGAATTCTCCGTGTGCTCTGCCGTATTCTTCCCACCTTGAGATGTCAGTTACAAACATTCTTGTACGAACAACATCTTCTAATTTTGCACCAACTTTTTCCAAAATCCTTTCTACTTTTTGAATGATATATTTAGTTTGCTCGTACGCACTATCTTCACCAATAACATTTCCTTGATCATCAATTGCAACGGTGCCGGTTATGTATATTTGGTTAGCAACTTTAACAAGACGAGAATAACCCACAATGTCTTCCCACTTCGCCCCGGACGATATGTTTGTTCGGTTTTTCATTTTTAGCTCAAAGGAATCAAACGATCAAAAGATATTGCACAAAAATAAGCAATTATGCACCAATAAATAAGGCCGCTATGTTGAAGTATAAAAACCACAGCGAATATCCCTATTGGTTAATCCTCATTTTTAATTAGGTACTTCATTTAGTATTTTTGTGGATTCGTTTAATGGAGATACTTGTTTTATGCGTTTATCAAAAGTTTTTATTCCTACATTAAAAGAGGTTCCGGCAGATGCTGTAATCCCCAGCCATATTTTAATGGTAAGAGCCGGCCTGGTTAGGATGGTTTCAGCGGGTATATATTCTTTTCTGCCGGTTGGTTACAAGTTAATTAGAAAAATTTCCGATATCATTCGTGAAGAGATGGATGCAATCGGCGGACAAGAATTTCATCTGCCTGCGCTTAACCCGAAAGAAATTTGGGAAGAAACAGATCGCGTTGAAGCTTTCGGCGATACGATGTTTCATATCAAAAACCGGGATTATGTTCTGGCTCCTACTCACGAAGAGATAATGACTTTTCACGCAAAGGGAGTTTTAAAATCTTATAAAGATTTACCGCAAATTTGGTATCAAATACAAACCAAGTTTAGGAACGAACCGAGACCGAGAAGCGGTGTTATCCGCGGAAGACAATTTTTGATGAAGGATGCTTATTCATTTGATGTTTCTTATGAAGCTCTTGATAAATCTTATGAATTACACGATAGAGCATACCGGAAAATTTTCGATAGATGCGGGTTAAAATATTTCGTTGTCGGCGCATCTTCAGGTGCAATGGGCGGCAGTAAATCCGAAGAGTTTATGGTTAAATCAGATGCCGGTGAGGACACGGTTGCTCACTGTGAGAAATGCGGTTACGCCGCAAACGTTGAAGTTGCCGAATCGGTTATTGAACCTGTTACTCGTCATAAAGAAAGCAAAGCGCTTGAAAAAATAAGTACGCCAAATGTAAAATCGATTGATGAACTTTGCGAATTCTTAAAAATCGACCAAAGAGAAACGGCTAAGTCGAGAATATATATTCATAACGATGAACCTGTTCTTGTTTTAATGAGCGGCAACGATGAAGTAAACGAAACAAAATTGGAAAGAGTTCTCGGCGGAAATGTTCGTCCGGCGCATCCTGAAGAATTAAAAGAAATTACAGGCGCTGATGCCGGTTCAATCGGTCCGATTGGATTTACAAAAAGAATTATTGCAGATAATAGATTAAAAGACGGCAATAATCTTTACAGCGGCGCAAATGAAAATGATTATCACATAGGCGGAATTGATTTGCAGCGTGATGTGCCGAACATAGAATATTTTGATTTGCGTACTGTTGAAAGCGGTGAAAAATGCGCTAATTGCGGATCAAGTTTAGATGTTTTCAAAGCTATAGAACTCGGACACATTTTTAAACTCGGCACAAAATATACGGAAGCAATGGGCGTTAATTATCTTGATGAAAACGGTAAAGAACATCCAATAATTATGGGGAGTTACGGCATCGGTGTTGAGCGCGTGCTTGCATGTTATCTCGAGCAGAATCACGATGAGCGTGGAATTATTTGGGATAAAAACTTATCACCGTTTGATGTTCATCTAATCGGCTTAAATATGAAAAACGATGAAATAAATTCCGCTTCATCAAAACTTTATGATGAACTTACAGCAGACGGTTATGAAGTTTTATTTGACGATAGATTAGATGCTTCAGCCGGATTCAAATTCAACGATGCGGATTTAATGGGAATGCCTGTTCAAGTAATTGTCGGTGAAAAAAACTATAAAAACGGAAATGTTGAAGTTAAGAACAGAAGAACCGGTGAAAAAGAAGTAGTTGCGTTAGATTCACTCAAAGACAAAATCAAAGAAATATTAAATTAAACCGCGAGAGACGCAAGGGCGCTAAGATTTCCTTTGCGTCTTCGCGACTTGGCGGTGAATAAATGGAACACAAACTTTATTTAGTTTCCACTCCAATCGGTAACCCGGAAGATATAACTCTACGCGCATTAAAAATTTTAAGAGATTCGGATATTGTTGTTTGTGAAGAATTAAAACCGGCTCGGAGATTACTCGCCGGCTATAATTTACAAAAAGAATTAATTCCTCTAAATGAGCACAATGAAAGAGAATCCGCTAAGGAAGTACTCAAAATCATTCAGAGCGGAAAAAAGGTAGCGCTGATTTCCGACGGCGGAGCGCCACTGTTTTCCGACCCAGGTCATTATCTTGTGCAACTTTGTATTCAAAATAACATTCAAATTGTACCGGTTGTCGGGGCTAATTCACTTATACCGGCTTTAACCGGCTCGGGTTTGGATATTGAAAAATTTTATTACTACGGTTGGCTTTCTCCAAACAAAGAACTCCGCAGAAAAGAACTCAACAAACTAAAGAATCTAAAAGAATTAATTGTAATCCTTGATACACCCTATCGTCTAATAAAATTACTTTCCGATGTTGAAATGATCTTCGGGAAAAAACAATTAGTAGTTGTTGCTTATAAACTAACAATGAGTGAAGAAAAATTTTTCCGTGGAGAAATTTCCTCAATACTTTCGCAAATCAAGCAAAATGAGCTAAAAGGTGAATTTGTGCTCCTTATTGAAAATAGGAGCTAATGCCTTATAAATTTGGCAAAATATTTGTACATTTTAAGTCAAATTAAAATTCCATTTTGGGAAAAATAAATTTTTTAGATAGAAAAGAACCGGAGGAAGAAATGTTACAGGTTCAGGATGTTGATTTAACACCCAACCCACAAGCGCTCAAATTTGTTTTAAGTGAAAAGCTATTACAGCAAGAAACACGCAATTTTGCAAAAAAAGAAGAAGCGCAAGACGATCCGCTTGCTAAAGGTATTTTCGATATAGAAGGCGTTGTTTCTGTTTTTTATATGGATAGATTCGTTACAATTGAGAAAGCTCCGGAGGCAAGCTGGGGACAGATCCAAAAGCCTTTTGTTGAGTTTATTTCCAAATTTGATAAAACAACCATCCCGGCTGAGAAAGAAGTAAAAGTATCACCGGAAGAACAGTCCGATTTATTAAAACAAATAAATGCAATTCTCGATCAGCGTGTACGTCCTGCTCTTGCCGGAGACGGCGGCGGTTTGGAAGTGACCGGACTTGATGGCAACATACTTAAAATTAGATATCAAGGTGCTTGCGGTACCTGCCCCAGCGCAATTAGAGGTACTTTGGTGGCTATCGAAAATTTATTGAAGAGAGAAATTAATCCTGCTATTGAAGTAGTATCTGATTTATAAAAAATTCCATAGTAGAGACGGGATATGTCCCGTCTCTACTAAATTATTCTTCCAAACTCAAAATATAATCCGCAATTATTCCTAAATCTTTCACATCGAGGTTATCAAAAGACGGCATCATAATATTTTTGTATTTGTCAGCGTATTCGTCAAAACGAGGATCATTATTATAATCACCTGGATTGCGGAGATAATTTATCAACTCGTCTCTTGTCCAATGTTTTTTAGCATTATACAAACTCGGTCCAAGATTACCGTTACCTTTTAAATCACGTCCGTGGCAGGCCATACAGCCGTTCTGTTGAATAAGTGTTAGTCCGGATGCTTGCTGTGGTGCGGTTTCAACTTGTTCCTGTTGAGCATATTCTTCAACATCGTGAGGAACGACAACATCATCTTTTTCAACAACTTTTGAGAGAACAAAAAGTAAAATAAAAACTCCTAAAAAAACTGATACCCATTTTTGTGCGTTGGTCATTCTATACCTTTCAATACATTAGTTACAAAATTGAATTGTAAAGTTAAGGTTAGCGCGATTAATATCAAAATCAAGATTTAGTTCGATGCTTCGACAAAGGCTTTATCGTAAAACTCTTTATAAGAAGCTATAGAATTCAAAATTGCATTTGCAATTTCTTGCTGACCGATGCTGCTTTTCAAATATGCTTCGTCTTGTCTATTCGATAAAAATCCCGTTTCAATCAAAACACTCGGCATTGAAGCACCAACGAGCACGTAAAATCCCGCCTGCTTAATTCCACGCGAGGGAATTTTTGTGTGCCGTGACCATTGATGATTCAATATGTCGGAAAACTTCTCCGAGTAACGCATATACGACGAATGTGCCATACTTACGAGAATAAAGTTTTCATCGGTCAACGCTTGGTATCTATCGGGGTTTTCTTCATAATGAATAACACTATTTTCAAACTCTGCAATTTCTATTGCTCGTTTTGTTCTTCCGGGACGCAAAAGATAAACTTCAAATCCCCTCGTATCACTCGGCTTTTTACTCAAAGAATTGCAGTGAATTGAAATGAACAACTTCCCGTTTGCTTCGTTTGCAATTTTGCCTCTCTTGTATAGTTCAACAAAGGTATCATTGTTTCTTGTATAAACTACTTTAACACCGGGTAATTTTTTTTCGATTAATTTGCCAAGTTTAAGCGCTATACCAAGATTAACATCTTTCTCTCGTGTTCCCCCAACACCTATTGCCCCAGGGTCTTTACCGCCGTGCCCGGCATCAATCACAACAACATCAAATTTCCACTCTTCTTTCTTTGTAGTTAAGTCAATCTTCGGTACATCAAACATTTTACTCTGTATGGAAATTAATATGTCGTTACTCTCAACATCCTGAAATGTTTCGTGTGAAGTAAATCCATCTTTAAGCTCAAACTCTAATTGAATGTTGCCGGAAACATCTTTACGATTCACCTTTTTAATTAATCCGGAAGGTTTTGCTTTATCTATTAACGGGTCTACACTCGCTCCGGTAAGAAATAAATAAAGCGTATTGTTTTTGATGGAACTTCTATACCCTTTTAAACTTTTTTGTGATTTTAATCTAACCAAAGTACCGTTCGATTTTTCATCAATCTCTAATCCGTATATATCGTAAATTGAATCGATTATAGGTTTAGATTCTTTCGTTGATGCAGGCTTAGGTGTAACAGGTTTGCTTTCCTTAACCGGAACTCCGGCTATGACCGGAGGTTTACCGCTTGTAACGGTTATATGTTTTCTGCCATCATCATAAATTATTTCTCTGCCGTAAGCAATTGATAAAAACTTTACGGAGTAAATCATAGGTATCATTATATCATTTTTAACAAGCAGTGTTGAAATCGGAACCTGATAAACCTGGTGAGAGTTATCGTTTCTATTAGTTATTACAACAAATTGATTTCTGCCTGTTACTTTTAGATTATAACTGCTGAATTTTAATTCCAGCTTGGCAGTTTCTTCACTGTAATAAAAATTCCCGCCGAGAGCTAAGGCGATTTCCTTTGCAGAAGCATAGCTGATTCCGCGGCGCGTGATGTAAGAAATGTGTTCTGTTTTTCCGTCTATTGAGAGCGACATCTTAAGCAATCTTTGCGCTTGAAGACTTTCTGCAAAAATTAAAACGAAAAACAGAAATATAACTTTATGTAAAAATTTATTTTTCACTCAACCAATGAAAGGAATAATGAAACCGGTTTTCTTTTTGTATTCTTTATACTCTTCAGAAAATCTTTTTAACAATAATTTTTCTTCTAAAATTGCACGTAAAATAAATAAAGGAATTAGAATTAAAATAACAATCGGTAAAACAAGATAACTTGCAAGTGCAACACCGGCTCCTATATCGCTTAATAACTGAGAAATATATTGCGGATGCCTAATAATCTTAAATGGTCCATCTGTTACTAGTTCTTGTTTTTTAGAAATTATAACTTCCTGGGAGTAGTTTTTCCCCAAAGTTTTATATGACCAAACCTGCAACCAAGAAAACACGATGAAAATCAACAATCCGATTAAACGGTAAGTGTAAAGAGAATCACTCTCACTTATATCGATTGTTCCTATTTTGAATACGCCAAGTATCTCCAAGATCAACACCAGGGCTGCAATATTCATCGGCCACTTTTGTAGATAGGTTTTGGGGCGTTCAATAACTTCGCTAATGCTCGACTTCAATCCCTTCTTTGCGCCGGAAGCATTAGCGGTTATTGAAAGGAATAGATTGATTCCTACAAGTAAATTAATCACGTCCATTTAATAAGTTACTTTAGATGTTTCCCGCAATATAAAATATTATTTGAAAATAAACTGTTATAAATTATTTTTGAACTATACAGATGAATTCTTACACATGAACTTTATACATGTAAAAATTACCAAAATGATACACCAAAAATTAATAAAACTAAAAATTACTGTAAAAACCACACTTTTTCTTTAGCACAAAATTTGTGTAGACTTAATGGGGTATTTTCTCTATTTTAATTGAAACGAGGTAAAGGTATCTAATGAATACCGGTCAAATGTTAATAACAATAGGTGCTCTTATGTTGCTGTCACTCGTTATCTTACGAGTGAACAACAATTTCTTAAGCACAAATACAGTACTAATGGAAAATAAATTCGGTATACTGGCGGTCTCGTTAGGTACATCCGTTTTAGAAGAAGCCAAAGGTAAAGCTTTTGACCATAATACAGATACCACAGCCGTTACAAGTCTAAACCAATTAAGCAGCATTGGACCGGAGAGCGGCGAAACCGACCCTCTTTTTAATGATTTTGATGATTTTGACGGACTTGTTAGAATTGACACAACACTTCCTTCAGCTCCGTTCAAAATTCAATGTGATGTCGATTATATAAATCCTAACAATCCTGATGTTGCATCCGCTTCCAAAACGTGGCATAAAAAACTAACTGTTACGGTAACAAGTGATTTTATGCAAGATACCGTAACTTTATCGTCAATTTACAGCTACTTTTATTTTAGGTAGGCAATATGGGCTTTAGTACATTACTTGATATTATTGGTTCAACCATTATCGGTGCAATGTTATTGATGATTTTGTTTAGAATGAATGATGCCGCTGTTGAAAACACATATGTTTATGGAGGTGAGCTTCTTGTTCAGCAAAATCTTGTTGAAGTAGTTACCCTCCTTGAATATGATTTTCGGAAAATTGGCTACTGTGCGGATTGGCAGAAAATCCCGGATCCTTCCCAAGCAATACTGGCTGCCGATTCAAATGATATTACTTTTTTAACAGATTTTGACTCGGATGGTAATGTTGATACTCTAAGATACTTTACCGGACCAACCAGCCAGTTAACTTCGACCGCAAACCCACGAGATAGAATGCTTTACCGGGTAGAAAATAATGAATCACCAAAAGGTGCCAACTTAGGAGTAACTCAGTTTAGCATGATATATTTTGATGCAATTGGAAATGTTATCAATTTCCCAATCACTGTACCGAGTGAAATTTATACTATGCAGATAAATATTACCGTAGAAAATACCGAAGCCTACGATGAGAATTACTCTTCCGCTTTCTGGAGACAGATAAGACTTGCCGCAAGAAATTTAAGGAATAGGTAATAGATGGGTGGTAAAGCTACCATATTGTTGGTGCTCGGTTTTGCTCTTATCTTTTTAGTTGTCGGATATAACTTCGGCAGCATAACCAACAGAGCGGTTGATAATTCTGTTTTGTATTTTAAAAAAACTATTGCTTACGATATTGCCGTGAGCGGAGCCAATATGGCTCTTAATGAAATTTTTATGGACCCTACCTGGAATACTGGTTATAGTGACTTGTCGTTTTACGGTGGTGAAATTGATGCTGCAGTAACATCCAATGGTAGTGAACTTCAAGTTGCCTCAATGGGTAGTTATGAAGGAGAAACGGCTACAGTTGTTGTTGTACTTCAAGCAAGCAGTTATGCAAAATATGCATGGTATGCAGGCAACATGAACTCTAAAGTATTTGTAACGGGCGATACAGTATGGGGACCGCTTCATACACAATCGAAACTTAATATTGGCGGCGACCCCGTTTTCTGGGGCAAAGTAACTGCTCTTAAAGGAATGAATCCCTCAGAAAAAAATTTAGCAAAGATGGGATACAATCCAAAATTTTATGGTGGTTACGAATCCGGAGTAGATGTATCTATCCCGGTTAATTATCAATTTGATACCCAAAAAACTGCAGCAATTGACGGGGTTGCAAAAGGTGGGTCTTCCTATTTTACTAATACCGACCTTTGGCTTACTTTTAATGCTGACGGTACAGTTACGTATAGAACCGGTATCGGCAGCGACAGTTCTACATACAGCGCTCCTATTACAGAATCTCTATCTACTTTTGCTCCTAACAATTTAATTTATGTTGGATATGGAAATATTTACGCAGCCGGTACTGTAAACGGGAGAGTTTCAATTGTTGCGGGAGAATCTTCCGGTTCGGGTCATGGTAACGTTTATTTAGTCGATAATCTTACTTATACTACTCCTCCAATGGTTTGGGACCCGGTTGAAAATAATTATGTTGCTAACAGTGCTTGTACAGATATGCTTGGTATTCTTGCCAGCAACAATGTAAGAATTTCGAATACCAAGGCTAATGTTAATGATAAAGACATTGAACTTCACGCTGCAATATTTGCAGCACAGGGCGGATTTGAAATGGAAGATAAAACGATTCCTCCAAGCGGTACATTAAAATTATTAGGAAGCGTTGTTGCAGCCAAGGAAGAAGAAATTGCTATTGCAAATTCATCAGGGGTTATTGAGCATGGGTATGCAAGGCACGTTGTTTATGATGATAGAATGCTTACTGGCGTTCCACCTTATTTTCCAACAACAGATCAATTCGAAATCGTTTCCTGGTATGAATAACAAGAAGAGATAAATGGGCGGAAAAGCAGCAATATTGTTGGTCCTGGGTTTCAGTTTAATCTTTTTAGTAATCGGACATAATTTTAATAACTTGATAAATAGATCAATCGATAATTCTGTTCGATACTATACCGAAACCAATGCTTATAACATCGCAGTAAGCGGCGCAAACATGGCTGCCGCAGAAATCTTTTTCGACAATACGTGGGACGAAGGACTTTCCAACGTTTCATACAACGGCGGAACAATTAATGTTTATGTTTCCAATCCCTTAGGGAGTACAGGCGGAGGAAAAGTTACAATTTGTCATATCCCTCCCGGTAATCCGAACGCAAGACACACTCTTGAAATTCCTAATTCAGCATTGGCTGCTCATTTAGCCCATGGTGATTACATCGGAACATGCAGCGGCAGCGGAAGTGCCTCAGACCCGGATATGATTACTATCCTTGCCGAAGGTACTTATAATGGAAATACAAATCTGGTTACCGTTGAACTCCTGCCAAGTAAGTTTTCTAAGTTTGCATACTATTCAGCTTACGAACCTTCAAATATTTGGTGGACTTCGGGAGACACTGTTTGGGGTCCTATGCACGTGCAAGGAAACCTTAAAGTAGCAAACAGCCCTGTATTTTTTGGTAAAGTTACTCTCGAAGGAGGATTAGATAGTTATAGCGGCCATTGGGAATATATTGAAGTTGGCGGATATTGGGACAGACGACGAGTTGGGCACGGAAGAAACCGTCATTGGGAGGATGTTTGGGTTCCCATTTACGAATGGCAATGGGTTTCTGATGATGATCCAAAGTTTTACGGCGGGCTTGAGCAGGGTATTAGTGTACCGCTACCAGAAGACGGCGTTGCAAATGTTGAAGCTGCAGCAAATGCCGGTGGACATGTCTTTAGTGGTCAGGATACTGTTATCATAACTTTTATTGCAGATAGTATTAATTACAAGTTTTCCGCTCACGATCCGGGGACAACAGTTCTTGGAAGCTCCTTAGCTCCTAACGGTGTTTTATTTGCAGATGATGCTACTGTCAGAATTTCAGGAACAGTATCTGGCAGGTATACTTTAGGGGTTGACGGCAATGATAATCAAGGTAAAGGCAACCTTTATTTTGATGACGACATAATTTACGAAACTGATCCAAGAGACAATCCAAACTCACCGGACTTACTCGGTTTGGTTGTCAAAAATGAGGCTCTGATTACCGATAATACTGCCAATAGAAACGATATAAACATTTACGCTTCTATTTATGTTGAAGAAGGTGGGTTTGGTGCAGAAAATTATGCTTCACGACCTGTCAGCGGAAATATCAATCTTCTTGGGGGTATAATTCAAGCTGAACGATTAGCGGTTGGCACTTTTAATAGTTGGGGAACTGCTTCCGGTTTCAACAAAAAGTATAGGTATGATAACAGACTTTTAAGAGTTTCTCCCCCGTTCTTCCCCGGAACCGGTCTGTACGAAATTGTTTCTTGGTACGAATAAAATTTTATTCCTTCAAAATATCATTCAAAGCCTTTTCTAAATTTTCATACTTGAATTTATAACCTGCTGAAATTGTTTTTTTGGGTAAAACCCGTGAACCTCTTGTTATTACTTTCGCAGCATCGACTAAAACTATATTAAGTAAAAATTCAGGCACCTTAAAAAATGCCGGTTTGTCTAAAACTTTACCAATAGTTTTAGCAAATGTATTCATTGTAACCGGATTTGGAGACACAGCATTTAATGAACCTTTAATTTCTGTGTCGAGCGAATAAATAAATAAATTCACAACATCATCAATATGAATCCATGGCACCCATTGTTTTCCGCTTCCAATTGGTCCCCCCACAAAAAACTTAAACGGCGTCAACATTTTTTCAAGTGCTCCGCCTTCTTTACTTAGCACAATTCCTATTCTAATACTCACTCTTCTGACATTACATTTTTCTACTTTGGCAGCTTCTTTTTCCCAATTGCTTGTTACATCGGCCAAAAAATCATTTCCGGCAGGCGAGTCTTCATCAACAACAATATTTATATCATTATTATAGAAACCGATAGCCGAAGCACATACAAAGGTCTTGCATTTATTTTTTGTATTGCAGATTGCTTCAACTAAATTTTGTGTCCCTATCTTTCTGCTTTCCATTACTTTCTTTTTGTGCTTTTCATTCCATCTATTCCCCATTACATTTTCTCCGGCAAGATGAATAACGGCATCAGCTTCAATAATTGATTCTTGCCATCCACCTTGTAAGTTATAATCCCATTTAACATAACTATGGGCATTCTTAATTTTTTCTTTTGCTTTTTTGGGAGAACGGGTAAAAACAACTACTTCTTCTCCTCTTGAAATAAGTTTGTCAGCAATCTTTGAGCCGATTAAACCTGTTGCTCCTGTAATAATTATCCTTTTCATCTTTTCCTCGATTTGTATAATAAATGTATATTAGCAAATTAGAGTTATATTTTTTATTTCCCTAAATACGGAGTTGTAATGTCGAAAGAATTTTACAGAAATGCCAAAGCTTATGATGTGGCTTTTTTAGAACGTGATTTTGATGAAGAATGTAATTTTTTGGAATGGTGTTTAAATAATCTCTCCGGTCTTAAAAAATCAAAAAAACAAAAGAAGAGATTCCTGGAACTTGCTTGCGGACCGGCAAGACATGCAAGAGAATTTGCAAAACGAGGCTGGAAAGCTCATGCACTTGACCTTTCTGAGGAAATGATTGAATATGCCGTTCACGAAGCAAAAAAAGAAGGACTTGAAATTCAAGGTATTGTAGGCAACATGGTTAACTTTAAATTAGACAAAAAAGCAATACTTGCAGCCACATTGATGGAAAGCATTGCGCATATAACAACCAACGATGATATGGTATACCACTTACAATCAGTTGCTAAGAATTTAAAGCCCGGCGGCATTTATGTTATTGAAGCGACACATCCGCAATTCTTTTTCCCCGATGATGAGCCTAACACTTGGGAAGCAAGCGAAGGAAATTTTTGGGTTGAAATTACTTTCGGTACACCGGAAGATTCTTATAATTCGCTTACTCAAACATGGCTTTCGACCACAAAATTAAAAATCAAAAATGGTAATGCCCCTCTTATAGAAACTGAAAGTAAAAGTGAAGTAAGGTGGTATCTTCTTCAAGAAATGAAATTGCTTATCGAAAAAGCAGAAGTTTTTGATGCGGCTTGGTTTTTTGGCAGCCTTTACTACACGCCCCCGATTGAATTAGATGAATCCGAAGACTCCGATGCAATGGTTATCGTTTTACGAAAAGCTAAAAAGAAAAAAAGTAAGGTGAAATTTTATAACGGGTTGGATAATGAGTTGGATTTATAATAAAATTATTTTGTTGTTATTGTTCATAAATTCAATCCTTTTTGCTCAGAATTATGAAATAAGGGGACGAATAGTTGATGCGGTAACCGGTGCACCTCTTAGCTTTGCAAATGTACGTGTAACCAATTCCACCTCCGGTACCGCTGCCGCTATTACCGGAGAGTATTCTTTAAAGCTGACAAGAGGTAATTATAAGTTAATTGCTTCTTTTATCGGCTATGACTCCGATACCATTGCAGTAAACCTGAACAACAATTTACAGTTGAATTTTGCTTTAACTCCTGCAACAATTGAACTCAACGAAGTTACCGTTACCCCGGGCGTTAATCCGGCAGTTGAAATTATTAAAAATGCAATCGATAGAAAGCATAACCGTAATAAAAAATTAAATTCCTATATTTTTGAGGCATACACTAAGGGTAAAATATTAACAACACAAGATATAACAACCGGCAGCAACAGTGTTGGAGTGGGAATTGGTACAGCTGATAGTGCGGAATTAAAAATTACTGGTATTATTGAAAACCAAAGTAAAGGTTATTTCTTAAGACCGGATTATTATAAAGAAGAAATTATTGCCCGCAAGCAGTCGGCAAATTTTCCTTCTACAATAAATATACTTACCGGCGGCAGAATAATTCAAAATTTCTATTCTGACGACATCCAATTCTTCGGCGGAGAATTAACAGGACCCATTGCAGACTATGCACTTGATTATTATTACTACTACATCGAAGATACTCTTGCAATCGATAACAGAAAAGTTTTTCAAATATATTTTTCAACAATAGACGATCGTGACCCGGGTTTTTATGGAAGAATTTTTATTCTTGATCAAACTTTCGACTTACTTAAGGTTGACGTTGATTTAAATGCGGCGGCAAATCCCGGCGGTATATTTACAAAAGTAAATATCTTCCAGCAATTTGTTCCTTACAACAATAATATTTATATGCCGATTGACTACCGCTTGTTTGTGGAAGGTAATTATCTCGGTCTCCTAAAATTTGGGTTTGAGGTTAATTCAATTTTGTATGATTATGAAATCAACTCAAATTTAACTGAGGAAGATTTTGGAATGATGCTCTTAAAAGTTAAACCGGACGCTGATGAAAAAGATTCAACATACTGGCAAAATGTTCAAACAATCCCGCCAACCGAGTTAGAATTAGAAGCATATCAACGAATTGACAGCCTTGAATCAATTGAAACATCTTTTTGGGAAAGGTTTTCTCCTTTAGCAGGAAGATTGAATTTAGATAATAATTTTTATTTCTCCGGTCCTATAAATATGTATCATTTTAATCGAGTTGAGGGACATTCAATTGATCTTGAATTAGGTGCAAATAATTTATTAGATGAGAGGTTCAATGCAAACTTAGATTTTAGTTACGGTTTTTCCGATAAGAAAGTTAAAAAAGAAATTGGGTTTGAATACTTACTCGGTGATTACAGAACAACTTCGGTAAAATTAAATGTTTTTGATAAAACAAAAGTTTTATTTGAAGAATCGGATAAGTACAATTCGTTTTCCTCAACATTAACAAGTTTATTAGGTAAATATGATTTCCGCAATTATTATTCTTCCGCCGGCTTCGAATTCAATATTGAAAAGGAAGTATTTCCTATTTTAAAATTAAGTGCCGGTTTTATTAACCGTACGGATAAAAGTTTAAACAACAATTCAAACTATTCCTTTTTTTATAAAGATAAATCCTATAGCAATAATTTGCAGATATATAAGACTAAAATTAATGCTTTTAAAATAGGATTTGATTTTGATTTTAGACAATACATAGAAGATGGAAAGTACAGAAGACGAGTTTCATCGGGACAAAAATCACCTATTCGTTTCAGCGGTGAAAGTTTGATTAGTAATTCGTCATTCCTTAAAAGTCAGATGGATTTTCAAGTTCACACTCTTGCAATTAATTCGAGAGTAAGATCGTTCTCAAACACCTTTTTCGACTTAGATATTGAGGGAACATTGTCAAATAACGCAGTCCCTTTTCAGATGATGAAAGCTTTGCCCGGCAATTTAGAATCATTGGGCAAAAATAACTCATTCCGAACACTATCGATCGGTGAAGTGTTTGGCGATAAAATTGCAACCGTATTTTTCGATTACAATTTTGGAACCGATTTGTGGCGAATGCTTAATATTTATTTCTTACAGGATTGGCAAATTAATCTGACCGGTTACATAAACGGAGCTTATGTTGATGTTTCTAATAATAGCCGGAGTATTTTATCGCATGATTTCAGAACCTTCAAAAATCCATTTTGGGAAGGCGGGTTCGGAATCAGCCACCCTTTAATTCCTCTTCAACTTGAATTTACTTGGAAGCTTAACCATCGCAATGGAAATAATTTTGTGATTGGTATAAATACTTTCCTGCTCTGATTTCTATTACTTTACTTTTCTTCTTCGTTTCAAAAAAGCTGTGACATTTCGTGACAATCGCTTACCCTGATATGACAACTCTACCTCCTACCCTCTCGTCATAATATGTAGAAACAAAAGGAAATTATTAATTGGCGGAGGATAAAATGAAACGAAGATTTGCTTACTTGCTCTTAGCAATATTAACTGCATCAACAGTTATACTTGCACAATCTCAAAAGAATTTAACGAAAAATGAAACTCAGAATCTTTTGATGGCAATCGGCTCGGATAATATCGGTCTTAAGAAAAGCGCGATGTACTTTGCCGGGTATTACAAAGTTGTAGAAGCTGCAGAGGCTTTGAAAAATGAAATGCACAACAGCGCTGATCCTAGTATACAGATTTTAGCTGCTCTTTCACTTTTTGAAATTGGTGATGATACGGTGTTGAATGATTTACAAAGTTTGGTTAATAATTCTCAAAACAATATTAAGTTAAGAAAAATGGCGAAGGCTATCTACGAACATTGGATTTCAAGTGAAAACAAAGTAACAGCTGCTGTGCGTTAATCCTCCCTCCTTTATATACAAGAAACAACAACTAAAGCCGCTCGTTAATGAGCGGTTTTTTTACTTCATACTTCTCGGCAGGATAAATGAAAATTTACTTCCCTTTCCCAACGCACTTTCAACAAAAATTTTGCCTCCGTTTTTCTCTATCATTTCTTTAGCAAGTATTAATCCCAAGCCGGTTCCTTTTTCTTGTCGTGTGCCGAGTGTGGAATAATTGATATCAATTCTGAATAGTTTAGCAATATCCTCGGGAAGCATTCCGATACCGTTATCGGCAACCGTAACTCTTACGAATTTATCTTCATTTTCAGCTTTAATTTTTACCGTGGAGTCATCATTCGAAAATTTAATTGCGTTAGAAGTTAGATTCCGGATTACGGTTGAAATACTGTTCTCATCAGCAAAGACATAGCATCTATCATCACATTTTATATCTATCTTAATTCTTTTGCTTTTTGCTATGTCCTTAAACAAACGTGAAACTTTTGTAATTACTTCTTCTATATCGAAGAGGGACGGATTAAAATACATTTTATCTGTTTGAATTCTCGACCAATCGAGTAAATTATTCAATAATTCATAAATGTTATTTGCTACACTGTTCATATGAGTTATATACTCTTTTATTTCATCTCTTTCGAGTTCATCAAACTCTTCCATTAAAATATCGGAATAACTTAACAGTGCATTAAAAGGACTTCTCAGATCGTGAGCAATTATTGAGAAAAATTTGTCTTTGGCATAATTTGATTTTTTGAGTTCCTCGATGTACTTGTTAATACTAAATTCGTTTCGTTTTCTTTCCCTTATATCTCTTGCAACAACCAAAACATTTTCTTGATGATCTCGTTTTTTCAACTTAGTTATATTTATTTCAACGGGAATTTTTTCACCTGTTTTAGTGTGGAGATTAAGTTCCACCAATAAGGATTCTTTTCTTCTCTCGTTTGTTAAATAATCGCCTATTCTTTCTTCATATTCATCATTAAATAAGTTATAAATGCTAAGTTCAGATAGTTCATCTAAGCTATATTGAGCAAGGTTCAGCCCGGCTTGATTGATATATAATAACTTACCATCCCTATCGTGCATTAAAATCATCTCTTCAATATTTTCTGCAAGCAGTCTATATTTTTCTTCATTTTCTTTTACCTGCTGTTGTGCGGTTTTATATCCGGTAATATTTTCACATGCAATTAATATCTTAATACTTTCTCCGGGCAGTTCTAATATACTTGCAGACTCGCGGACCCAAATTATTTTACCGGATTTAGAAATTTTTCTGAGTTCCCATTTTTTTGCAGTTTTGTGTTTAATACACTCTTCAATATTTGATAAAACTATTTCTTTATCTTCGGGGTGAAAAACTTCAACTACACCTTTACCTATCAACTCACCGGCTTCATATTCTAAGTCTTCTTTCGTTTGTTCATTAGCTTCAATAACTATCCCTTCTTCATCAATAATAAATAGCATTAATGGATTTTTTTGATAAAGTGTACGGAATTTAATCTCACTCAATTTTACTTCTTGTTCGGATTGTTTGTATTGAATTGCCATGGCTATTAGTGTTGAAATAAATTTCAAAAAGTTTTTATGCTCTTCGTTAAATTTTATTTTTTCATCTTTATTTTGAAGAGCAAGTAAACCGATAGTTTTTCTATCGTGAGTTTTTAACGGAACACCGAGCCATTCGTTGAACACCGATGTCTGCACTCCTATTTCACCGGAATTGATAAGTTCTTTTAACATCTTTGATGTTATTAAGAGCGGGTTATCCTGCTGAATTGCGTAACTTGTTACATTGTTAAGCCCCGTATGATATTCTAAATTTTCTTCTAATGATTCTGCTTGATCAACAAAATATGGATACGTGATTGTATTGTCTTCAGAATTATAAAGGGCGATGTAGAAATTTTTTGCGGGTATAAATTGACTGATAATTTGATGAACTTGTTTATAAAGTTCATCTATGTTGTTTGTGTTATTTACAGCTTCTGAAATTTCTAGAACTACTTTGGGAATTAATTGGGAATCAGTAATGGATCTGCTGTAATCAAATTCGATCCTTTCTTCCATTAATAAAAAACCTTATTATGAGTTTCATGCTTGTAACTATATTAACAAATTAATTTAATAAGATTTACTTAATATTCCAACTCTCTGTTTTCAAAATGTCTATATACAATTTTTTTACTCGCTTTTTGACAAATAATTGGACTTGAGATCTTCTATTATTATTATATACCTTTGCACTATGATTTTCGGAGACAAAATACTAAGAACTCGCAAAACAAGTACGGCCGTGCTTTTTCTTTACGTCCTTTTGTATTTATGTATTGCCTTTCATTTCCATCCGGTAAATTTTGAGATTTATGCAGAACACGATTTCAAAGCAACTACAGAAGCAACCCAAGTAAACAGCGTAAGTTTACATTGCGAGCTTTGCCATATTAGTAATAATTTTTATCAAATAGTTTATCATGCTTTTGATGAATCAGATATTATACTTCCGAAAATTGATTTTTCAGTAAAATTAATTTCTCATTTAACAAAACTCTCAGAGATAACTCACGACCTGCGTGCTCCTCCTATTGTCTAGTATCCCTTTAACAAAACACTGACAATCTTAAATTTTTTTATAGGAGGAGAATATGTTTTCTATTCTTAAAAAACCTGTATTACCATTTGTAATATTATTTTCAATAATGTTTTTTGTTTCTTGCAGTGACGATGACCCGGTAACACCTCAAGAAGAACATTTTGAAGCAATAGGAACTGTTATCTATGATGCAACCGGTGCCGAGATTGCAAGAATTTTGAGAGGTGTAACAACCGATACTTTATCGGCTCAAGTTGGTGTTTTATCGGATCACTATAGAGTTAAATTTATAAATGATGAAGAACAAATTGTTGACCCGCCGGAAAATGAGGAATCTTCAATGGAAGTTGTTATAACCGATATTAACCTGCTTGAAACAGAAACCGACGAACCGGGTGGATTTGAGTTTCACCTTAGGGGTAAAGCAGCGGGCATAACTAGTATTGAAATCAAAATACTCCACAACGGACATAGTGATTACCGCTCCGGTTTAATTCCTGTTAAAATTGAAAATTAATAATGATAAAAAGGAAATTAATCTTATACATAATAAATTTTATAAAAGACCGCTTTTACTTAACAGCGGTCTTATTCCTATTTTTTATCACGGTTAATGGGCAGCATCCCGATTTCCATATATCCGGCATTGTGCTGGATGGGGAAACCAACTCTCCCATTGTTAGTGTAAACGTACGGGTAATTGATGAAAATATTTACGGAACAACTAAACCCGACGGTACTTTTGATTTACATTTTAGAAATGCCGGACGATATCAGCTAAAATTTACTCACGTTGCTTATAAAGAAGAATTAAAAACAATCGACATTGCCAAGGTCAATCATCAGCAATTAATTATTTACATGATTCCGAAAGCGATTGATATCTCCCCCGTAATTGTTACAGGCCAAAACGCTTTAACCAAGTTCGATGAAATGTACGAGTCCTCAAATGTTTTACGAGGGAAGGAACTACAAAAAGAGCTCGGCTTAAGTTTAGCAGCCACTTTAAAAAACGAAACCGGTTTGGCAATCCGTTCGATGGGACCGGCACCAGCCCGCCCTGTTATACGCGGTCTCGGCGGTGATAGGGTTTTAATTGCAGAAGACGGCAATAAAACTACCGATCTTTCCTCTACCTCGCCCGACCACGCCGTAACTATTGAGCCTTTTAGTGTAGATAAAATCGAAGTTCTGCGCGGACCGAAAGTTTTACTCCATACACCGACTACAATAGGCGGTGTTGTTAATGTTGTTAGAAATGAAATCCCTGAAGAAATTCACGATGAGATTTACGGAGTTTTCGGCACATACGGTGAATCAGCAAACAAAGGGTACCTCGGTTCTCTAATTACTGAAATACCTCTTAAACCTTTTGCTTTGCGCTTGGAAGGTAGCGGTAGAAAAGCTAATAATTTAAATACGCCGGTTGGTGAATTAAAAAATTCTTATGCAGATAATTACAACTACAGCATCGGCGGAAGTTACTTTCCGTCTTTCGGAATGATTGGTGCATCTTACCGTGATTTTAATTTAGATTACGGAATTCCCGGCGGATTTATCGGCGCACATCCTAACGGTGTTGATATTGAGATGTATCGAAGACAATTTAACTTTAGAACTAAATTTGAACTAACCTCAAAAACATTCGAAAATATATATGCCAACTTCAGTTCTGTTGTTTACAGGCATAAAGAATTTGAAGAAGGCGGCTTGATCGGCTCTGAGTTTAAAATAAAAAGTTACCTCGGGCATATTAATCTCAATTACAAAGGATTCGGATTTTTAAGTACAGGCACGTTCGGAATTTCTTCACAATACAGAGATTTTGATATCGGTGGATTTGTATTTACACCTCAATCGAAATCGTTAAACATTTCCACTTATGTTTACGAATCATTTAATTACAATAACTTTAGTTTTGAATTCGGTGCTCGTTATAATTATGATAATATTTCTCCCGATAAAGAAAATCCCGATGCAAAAATCGGATATATAAGGAAAAGAGATTTTCATACTTATTCACTTTCACTTTCTGCGCTTTATTCTTATACACACGTAGTTCACTTTGGAATTAATATTAACAAATCATCTCGTGTGCCGACAATCGAAGAACTTTATTCCGAGGGACCTCATCTTGCTGCTTACTCTTACGAAATAGGCAACCCGAATTTAGAAGACGAACGAGGTTGGGGAATGGAGTTTTTTGTTTTTCATAATTTCAGCGATCTGTATTTTCATCTTAATGTTTTTAGAAATGATTTGAGTTACTACATAATTCCACGTAACACCGGAGAAATTAATTATGCTACTTTTTTACCTATTTATAGAACCGAGGGTGTTGCTGCTTTATTTTACGGAGCAGAGGGGGAAGTAAGTTATCGGTTATGGAGTAAATTAAAAATTGGAGTAACTCTTAGCTATACACGCGGGAAATTTAAGGGAACCGATAAATCATTGCCGCAAATTCCTCCATTAAAAGGTAATGTTGAATTAAGTTATACAACAGATACGTGGGTATTAGGAGTTAACAGTGAATTAGCCGCAAAGCAAAATGATGTTGATGAATTCGAAGAACCTACTACCGGTTATGCTGTGTTCAATTCTTATTTCCAAATTACAATTAGCGCCGGTAAACTGTTGCACAATTTTGCATTAAGTGTTGACAATATTTTTGATAAAGAATACCGCAATCACCTTTCACGTGTTAAATCAATTTTGCCGGAAGCCGGAAGAAATTTGAGATTAACTTATAAACTATACTTTCATATTTAACAGTAGTGGTCGCAAATTTTGCGACAACAACTGAATTATGAAGTTTAATTATTATATTAAGTGTAGAGGACGCAAACTTTGCGTCCCCCACAATGGGTTGTATTAATAAACAAGAAATTGACTGATGAAAAATCGCAAACGTAATCGGTTACCGGAATATGACTATTCCAATCCCGCCTGGTATTATGTAACAATCTGTACACAGAACCACAAAGAATATTTCGGTGAAATTAGAAACGGTAAAATGATACTAAATATTACCGGAAGACTTGTAGATCAATTATGGGAAAACATAGATGCACTTCACGAACACATAGAATTGGACAATTATATTGTTATGCCTAATCATATCCACGGAATAATCATAATCAATAAAAACTTAGGCGACATAAATCTTACGCCTCCTATACAGACATTTAATGTGAAAAATAGTCACAGAACCGAAATAGTAGACAGAACCAAAATGGAATTAAGTAAAATAATTCAGCAATTTAAACGAACCGTTACATTAAATATTCGAAAAGAAAAAAGAGACTCCGTCTTCAAATGGCAGCGTTCATTTTATGATAGAATTATAAGAAATGAAAAAGAGTTATTTAATATTAGGAATTACATTGAGCTAAACCCATTAAGATGGGGCTTAGACAATGATATGGAGAACTTAGAATTATAGTATTAGTATTTTGTGTTTTGCGTATTTTTTATGTAGAGGACGCAAACTTTGCGTCCCCTACAAATATTTCTTTTTAAAATCTGTACTCTTTCTATATTATTGTTTTATTACTTATGAATAAAGAAAAATTCATAGAGTTAAGAAACTTCCCTCATTTCTCAGTTGAAGAAATGAAAGCCCGTTCAAGAGAATTTGTAGATTACTTAAAGAAGCGCAGAACTATCCGTGAATATTCTTCAGATACCTTTCCTATAGAAATTATTCGAAATTGTATTGAAGCAGCTTCTTCAGCACCGAGCGGCGCTAATATGCAGCCGTGGCATTTTGTTGTTGTTCAAAATCCCGAGGTGAAAAAACTAATTAGAGAAGGAGCCGAAAAAGAAGAACGTGAATTTTACGGCGGCAAAGCCCCCGATGAATGGTTGAAAGCTCTTGAACAGTTTGAAACAGATGAAAACAAACCTTTCCTCGAGCTTGCACCTTATTTAATTGTCATCTTCGAAAAGAAATATGGTATTGATGAAAATGGTGCAAAAATAAAACATTACTACACTAAAGAATCTGTCGGCATTGCAACAGGATTTTTAATTGCCGCTTTGCACAATGCCGGACTTGCAACACTAACCCATACGCCAAGTCCAATGAATTTCTTAAACCAAATTTTAAACCGCCCCAAAAATGAAAGTCCATATCTAATTGTAGTAACCGGTTACCCTAAAGAAGGAACAAGGGTACCGAACATTTCTAAAAAAAGTTGGGATGATGTTTGTACGATAATATAATTAACCCACGGATTAATCCGTGGGTTAATAGGAAGGACAAATAATCTATTTCTGCATAAACGGATACTTCCAATCTTTAGGCGGATCGAAAGTTTCTTTCATTGTTCTAACCGACATCCATCTTAACAAGTTCATAGCACTGCCGGCTTTATCATTTGTACCGCTTGCTCTACCACCCCCGAACGGCTGCTGTCCTACAACCGCCGCGGTTGGTTTATCATTAATATAAAAGTTACCTGCTGCGTTTCTAAGTTTATCCGACATTTTAATCAATGCATACCTGTCCTTTACCCAAATTGCGCCGGTTAATGCGTAAGGCGAAGTTGTATCACACAAGTCGAGCGCTTCATCAAACTTATCGTCTTCGTAAACATAAATTGTTAAAACCGGGCCAAATATTTCTTCCTGCATAGTTTTGAATTTTGGATCGGTTGTTACGATTGTAGTAGGTTCAATAAAATAACCTTTCGAGTCATCGTAATTACCACCGGTTATAATCTCAGCATCTTTAGAATCTTTCGCGTAGTCAATGTATTCTGTAATAGATTTGAATGCCGCATCATCAATTACTGCACCCATAAAATTTGTGAAGTCTTCAATATCACCCATTTTAATTTTATTTACTTCCGCAACATACTTTTCTTTGAATTCATCCCATCTTGATTTAGGGACATACATACGTGAAGCTGCTGAGCATTTTTGCCCTTGATATTCAAATGCACCGCGTAGTGTAGCTACAACAAGGGCATCAACATCGGCTGAGTTATGAGCAAAGATAAAATCTTTTCCACCGGTTTCACCAACAATTCTCGGATAGTATTTCATCTTGGAAATATTATTGCCTATTGTCTTCCACATCCCCTGAAATACTGCAGTAGAACCTGTGAAGTGTATTCCGGCTAAGTGAGGGCTTTCCATTACAGGGTTGCCTACTTGTCCCCCCGAACCCGGTACAAAGTTAATTACACCTTTCGGTAATCCTGCTTCTTCAAATAATTTCATCAACCAGTAAGCAGAATAAACTGCACTCGATGCCGGTTTCCAAAGAGCAACGTTTCCTACAAGCGCAGGAGCGGTTGGTAAGTTACCGGCAATGGAAGTAAAATTAAATGGTGTTACGGCAAAAACAAATCCTTCAAGAGCTCTGTATTCAACACGGTTCCACATTCCGGGAGGAGAGTATGGCTGATCTGCCATTAATTGAGCCATGTAATAAGAGTTGAACCGCCAAAAATCTATCAACTCACAAGCCGAATCAATTTCTGCTTGGTGTGCGGTTTTTGATTGTCCCAGCATCGTTGCACCGTTCAAAGTTGAACGCCACGGACCTGCAAGCAAATCTGCCATTTTTAAGAAAATAGAGACTCGCTGCTCCCACGGCATATTTGCCCACTCTTTTCGTGCTTCGAGTGCAGCTTCAATTGCCATTTCTACTTCTTTTTTTCTTGCTTTGTGATATACACCTAGGACGTGTTTCTTGTTGTGAGGAATTATCATTTCCTGCGTGTTTCCGGTTTTAACTTCTTCACCGCCTATTATTAACGGTACTTCAATCTGCTGTGATTTTAGTTCTGATATTCGTTTAGTTAGTGCTTCTCTTTCGGGACTCCCCGGAACATAACTTTTCACCGGTTCGTTTATCGGTTCCGGTACCTTAAAATATGCGTTAGACATTATACTACCTCCATCTTCCTTTCAATTTCCAAAAAATTTTTCTGCTTTTTTTGCAAAAAATTGCATTAGTAAAAATAGTATTAAGCCCCTGTAAAAACAATCGTTTCCGGTTATTTGTTATTGATTATTGGGTAAATTGAACCTTATTCTTCAATAACAACCGAGTCGGATTTTGCACCGAGTTTTTCCAATACACCGGTTATGCTTTCTATAAATTTAGGAGGTCCGCAGACATAGAAATTTTGAGAAAAATCATCAATATTCTTTTTTAGGAATTGTTCATCAATTCTTCCGTTGTGATGTTTTGAGTTTTGTTCTTGTGTTAAAGTAGTAATGAAGTTACTCCCCAGCATATCACGAAACTCTTTTTCTAAAATGATATCTTTCTCTTCCTTATTTGAAAAAATGAGTTTGTTTCCGTCGAGTTCTTCTTTATCTCGTAAGTCACGCAAAATTGCAATAAAAGGAGTTACCCCTGCACCCCCGGCAATAAAAACACCTTTACCTTTATACCTAATTGCTCCCCAGGCTTCATCAATTTCAATTGTATCACCGGAATCTAATTTGTGCAGCTCGTCAGTAACCCCATCGTGTGACGGATATCTTTTTACAATAAATTGAAGAACTTCATCCTTTGGTCTTGAGGTAAAAGTGAACGGACGTTTTTCATCACGCCATTTATCATCGTCAATATTTACTTCCGTTGCTTGACCGGGAATGAAAGGGTAGTTCTTGGGTTTTTCCACAATAAAACTTTTTACATCGTGAGTAACAAATTCCGTCATAAGTATTTTACATTTCATTTTATTCGCCTTTTTTGTTTACACTATGTCTTATTTATAATATATAAAAGGATGTTTATAAACAAGTTCATTTATAATAAGTAAACTATGTAACACAATATGTTGTGATTTACTTATTTTTAAATAATGTATTCATAGCAAATAACAAATGACGAAGAAAGAACAGCTAATTGAAGAAACATATGAAATTTTAAGCGGCAAAGATTCCGACCGAGCGTGTAAAGCAATTCCTGATGATGCTTGTAAAAATGTACCGAGAAATTATGTCCTCAATGTTTTAAATGGAGCATCTACAAAACTTGCCGAGCAGCTTGCAGGACCTAAGGTTGTATTGCCATGGCTTTTAAGTGCAATCGGAGCCCCACAATTTATTACAGGATTGTTAATGCCAATCAAGCAAGCCGGCTCATTAATTCCGCAGCTTATTGTATCCGGACAAATACGTGAATACCCGATTAGAAAATGGTTTTGGGTAGGCGCCGGAGTTTCGCAGTCTATCTTTTTGATATTAATGATTTTTGCGGTTCTGTTATTTTCACCAACTTTAGCCGGTTATGCGATTGTAATTTTACTTTTGCTTTTTAGTACCGCAAGCGGTGTTGGCTCTGTAGCTTACAAAGATGTTGTCGGTAAAACAATAGACAAAGGTATACGCGGTATAATGCTGGCAAACCGAGCAGCAATCGGCGGAGTTTTAACAATTGGGGCTGGTTTAGTAATTCGTTTTTTTATTGGTGAAAAAGGAGAAACTAATAATTACCTGTACTTAATTGGAATCGCCGCAGTTCTTTGGTTTCTTGGTGCTATATTTTTTGCTTTCAAAGAAGAATATGCTGGTGCAACCGAAGGCGGACGAAATGCAATTAATGAAGCAAAAGCCGGCTTTCAAATCTTCTCTAAAGATGGCAATTATCGTACTTATCTTTTTGCAAAAATTTTTCTAATCTCAATAGAAATATCCGCACCTTTTTATGTTCTTCATTCCAAACAAGTGATCTCTGGAAGTATCGAAACACTCGGCATAATGATAATAGCCGTTGGCTTGGCAAACATTGTAAGCAGTCCGTTTTGGGGAAAGTTTGCAGATACCTCTAGCAAAAACACTATGATTTATGCCGGGTTGATTGGAGCGTTGACGGCTATATTTGCATTAGGATTTGCTTTGCTACCGAGTGTTATACAAACTTCTTATGTCTATGGAATAGTGTTTGTTTTACTCGGTATAGCCGAAGCCGGTGTAAGATTGGGAAGAAAAACATACCTGCTCGATTATCTTGATGAAAAAGATAGACCGACATACATCGCATTCGCAAACTCGTCAATCGGTGTTGTTACTCTTGGCATTGGTGCTTTACTTGGATTAGTGATTCAATACTTCGGAATTCAAATTTTACTTTATGTGTTAATAGGTATGGGATTGGTTGGTTCGTATTTGAGTTTGAGATTAAAGAGTAGTGAGTGATAGGAAGAATTACTAAAGTCATTCCTTACCCGTTAGCCAATGGATGAGAAATCTCATTTAAAAATTACGGTGAAATGTGTCGAGGTTAGATTCCTCACTCGACAATCCCGATAGACAGCATCAGGATACAAAAAAAGTAAATACGGCTCCTTCGGTATGACAATTTTTTACTATTCAATAAAATTATTGATAAACCTATTTAAACTTCCTCGGCTTAACCATATTTTCCGGCTTAAGTAAATCATCCAACTGTTCTTTTGTAAGAAGTTTCTTTTCGAGAACCAACTCATAAACACCACGATTTGAATCGAGAGCTTCCTTGGCAAGTTTCGTTGATGCTTCATAACCCAGTACGGGATTCAATGCCGTTACTAATCCAATTGAGTTTTCAACCAACTCTCTGCTTCTCTTTTCGTTTGCAGTTATTCCATCGATGCATTTATATTTTAAAGTCATCATCCCGTTTTTCAACATCTCAATTGATTCAAATAAACTCTGAACAATGACCGGTTCAAAAACATTTAACTCAAGCTGTCCGCCTTCGGCGGCCAGTGTTACGGTTAAATCGTTGCCGATAACTTTAAATGCTATTTGGTTCACAACTTCCGGAATCACAGGGTTTACTTTTCCAGGCATAATAGAAGAGCCGGGCTGCATTGGTGGAAGATTTATTTCATTTATACCAGTTCGTGGTCCGGAAGAAAGTAAACGCAAATCATTACTGATTTTGGAAAGTTTTACGGCTAATCTTTTTACGGCTGATGAATACATTACAAAAGCGCCTGTATCTTGTGTTGCTTCTACCAAATTTTTTGCAAGCTCAATATCCAATCCTGTTGCATGCCGAAGATGCTTAATAACTTTTGAACTATATTCGGGATCTGAGTTAATCCCCGTACCGATAGCAGTCGCACCCATATTTACTTCGAGAAACAATTTTGCATTCTGCTCAAGCCTCTCGATTTCTTCTGAAAGAGTTACTGCATAAGCCTCAAACTCTTGTCCAAGCGTCATTGGTACGGCATCCTGCAATTGAGTTCTTCCCATTTTTATTACTTGCGAAAATTCCTTTGCTTTATGATGAAACGACTCAATTAAATCTTTCAACACGTCTATTAATTTTTCATTACTTTTTATCAAAGCAATTTTAACTGCGGTTGGATAGGCATCATTTGTGGATTGTGATAAATTAACATGATTATTGGGGTGACAATGTTTATAATCTCCTTTTTCGTAACCCAAAATTTCCAAAGCACGATTGGCAATTACTTCATTGGCATTCATATTTGTTGAAGTTCCCGCGCCGCCTTGTATCATATCTACGACAAAGTGGCTGTGAAATCTTCCGTTAATTATATCGGTGCATGCTTGTACGATTGCATCACTTACCTCTTTAGTAAGTAAACCGAGTTCGTGATTTGCTTGAGCAGCAGCAAGTTTAACTACAGCAAGAGCTTCAATTAATGCGGGGAATGATCCCAGAGTAACTCCGCTTATATTAAAGTTTTCCATTCCCCTTAAAGTTTGAATGCCGTAGTAAAACTCGTACGGAACTTCTCTATCGCCAAGCAAATCGTGTTCTTTGCGGGTTCTGCCGGATTGGTATTGAGCAGCAATATTTATAACCCTCGTATTGGCGGAACGCATTCTGCGTGAAATTACTTTGGCAATATTGGCAAGTACTTTAAAACCAATTGACGAATGAGCATCAAAAAGATTTCTGAATTTATCTCGATTAATAATAAATATTTCGGCATCACTTATAACTCTTGCCGAAGTTGAGTGCGGTGAATCATCGAGCAGGGCACCTTCACCTATGAAATCATATCTTGTAAAAATGGCAAGGCGTTTCTCATTACCCAAAGGAGTTTTTTTAAAAAGTTCTACTTCGCCTTTTCTCACTAAAAACAAATTTTTCCTGTAAACATTTTCTGAAAAAAGTAAATCCCCTTTTGAATAACTTCTTTCTTCAATAATAGAAATAATACTTTTTAATTCTGTTTCAGCTAAATCATGAAATAATTCTATTCTTGCAAGAAAATTTTTCATCTCGTTTAAATCCATTGATAACCCTAATTATTTTTTATAAATAAAAAGTAAATTAAATGTAAAAGGTAATCAAACACAAACGAGTAAAAAAGAAAGGGATTGACCAAACCCGTTTAAGAGTTTACCCAATCCCCTTACAGGAGGTAAAATTAAAATTAATATTTTACTGAACAACCATAGGGTTTCGAAATCTTTACTTCTACTTCCTTCCCGTTCATTGCAGCATCTAATGCAGCGCTAACATAATTGGTTGCTGTTTCGATATCATCAACGTCGGTTGAAGGAATATCATCAATTCCACCGGCATAAATCAGTTTACCTTCGGGATCGATAACATACATATGGGGAGTTGTTTTAGCACCGTAGGATTTACCTACTTCGCCGGTATCGTCTATCAAATATGCAGTGAAGTTTGCTCCGTGTTCATCGGAACGCTTGTTAATTTCTTCATTAGAAAAATTACCCTGTTTGCCTGGAACCGAAGAACAAACAGCGAACCAAACTACTCCTTTTTCAGTATATTTTTTTTGAAGCTTCTGCATATTGCCGCTGTTATAATGTTTTTGCACAAACGGACAATCATAATTTATCCACTCGAGAACAACATACTTCCCTTTCAGGTCTGAAAGTGAATGCTCATTACCGTTGCTGTCTTTTAATGTGAAACCCGGTGCAGCTTCCCCGACTTTTGCATCGGACGCAAAAATTGCGAGCGAAAAAAAGAATAAGGAAGAAATTAACTTGAGTTGTTTCATACAAACCCCTTTATTAGTTAGTTGATTTTTTCAAGTGCATCTAAAATAATTCCTGTTGTTAAAACCTCCGGAAGAATAATCGGTTCATCAAAATTTTTTGCATAAATAACATAAAGCGGAACGCTGTTTCTGCCGAACTTTGCTAATGCTTTGGTTATTTCATCATCGCGTGAAGTCCAATCTGCTTTGAGAGCTGCAACATTTTTCTCATCAAATATTTCACTTACCTCCGGAGTGTTTATTGCAACTCGTTCATTAACTTGACAGGTCAAACACCAGGCAGCGGTAAAGTCAATAAAAACAGGTATACCCTGTGCTCTCAGTTGATCAACTTTTGATTGAGAAAATTTTTCCCATTTAATCTCAGATTTAGAATTATCAATTGAATTACTAACAGCGGCAGTTGAATTTGATGCATATGTAATTCCAAAGAATAATCCTGCACTTATTAAAATTATAGTTGCTGTTCTTGAAACAAACTTAGTTATGGAAGTACTGTTGAAAGTTCCCCATTTACCATAAATCCAACCGCCAAGTGAAGCAAGCAAAAGAGCTATCATTAAAGCAGCAACCCCATCCGAACCGGTTTGTAAACCAAGTACCCACGCAAGCCAAATGACAGTCGCCGCAAGCGGAAAGCCCATGAATTGCTTGAGTGTTTCCATCCACCCGCCGGGTTTAGGCAAATACTTTAACCACTTTGGAAAAATCGAAAGAAGTAAATATGGGAAAGCCATCCCGAGCGCAAGGGAAGTAAAAATTGTCATTGTTACAAATGCCGGCTGTGAAATTGCAAACCCCAATGCAGTCCCCATAAATGGAGCAGTGCATGGAGTAGCTACAACCGTTGCGGTTACCCCGCTAATAAATGCTCCTACGTTTCCGGTTTTATTAGCCGACTTTGAACCGATACTCATTAAAGAAGTGCCGATTTCAAAAACTCCAAATAAATTTAGAGCAAAGAGAAAAAGAAAAACCGAAAGTATAATTAAAAAGGTTGGTGACTGAAGCTGAAATCCCCAGCCTAGTTCTTCACCACCGGTGCGGAGAGCAACAAGTGCCCCAGCTAAAATCCAGAATGAAATTAATACACCGAGAGTAAACATTAACCCGTGATTTAAAATATTCTTTTTATCTTCACCTGCCTGTTGAACAAATCCCATAATTTTTATCGAAAGTACAGGTAACACACACGGCATAAGATTTAATATCATCCCGCCAATAAATGCAAACAACAACGCAAACCACAAACTCGATTCATTTTCTTGAGATGCAGAGACTTGTTCACCAAAGGGAATACTAATCTCCAAAGCATTTTCGGTATCTTCACCTCTCCAGCCATAACTTGAAACTAAAATACCTTTTAAACTGTCCGGTTCGGAAACCTTAAAATCATCAAATGGAATTGTGAGTTCAAAACCGTTACCGGTTTTAGTAAAATTTTGGTCGGCTGCATTATTATAAATCCCACCGTCAAAAGGAAAGAATTCTATTTTATCAACAATAACATTTTCACTTGGCGGAGTTATAAAAATCTTTACGTTACTTTCATTTTTGATCGAAGAAATTTTCCAATCAGATTGCTTCAACGGTAGTTGAAATCTTGTCTCTGCAAAAGCCTGCTGCCATTTCTCAACTGTTTTAGGCGTTTCATTTTTTACGGGAAGGGATAAACTGTATTCAGCACCACCCGGCAAACATTCAACTTTACAAACAAGCCAATTCGCTTCGGCTCTTAATTCAATTTCATTTACATTTATTGTTTGGGGCGGAGTGATTTTGACCAAAAGAAATGTTTCGCCTTCGTAACCGTAGTTTGCTAAATCATCTAAGTAGATTTTTTGAGGATAAGGCCAATTGATTTCACTTGCTCCAAATCCTTCCGGCAGTGTCCAATCTATTTTGGTTTCGAGCCCGGCATCTCCGGCATTGCGCCAGTATGTATGCCAGTGTTCGTCCATTTTTAATCTAAGTGCAACCCAAAACGGCTTGCCCGGTTGAAGTGATTCAACCTCAGAAATGAGTTCAGATTCAACATAATCTGTTCTTATTACCTGTGAGAATACGGTAAGTTGAAGAAGTAAAACAAAAAGAAAAAAGTATTTTAGTAATTTCATTCTTTAATCCGATTAAGTGTCCGTTATACATTGTTTGTCGAATTCGGTTTCAAAATTACCCTTGTTTACGAGTAATTCTTCACGAAAAAATGTTAAATTTATCATATTTTGATAAACATAAGAATCTAAAATTCTTAAGAAGATTAAATTGTGAAACTATTAAAAAAAATATTGACCGTTTGTCTCTTTCTTTACATTTCTTTAAGTGGGGTTGTTTCTGCCCGATTTCAGAAAAATCTTATCTCAACGGAAAGAATCAAAAAACATCTTTCATACTTGGGCAGCGATATTTTTGAAGGAAGAGGAACAGGCACAACAGGCGGTGAGCTTGCGGCAAAATATCTTGCGCAGGAGTTTTCAAAATTAGCTTTACTACCACTCGGCGCCAACGGAACTTACTACCAATACATTCCAATGCACGGAAGTCTCCCACAAAAGGGGTCTGAGTTTGTTTTGTATGATGATCAAAACCAAGAACAGCTATTAAAACTATCTGAAGACTATATTTTATTGAATGTTGGGGATCAAACTTTTACACCTACTCCTTTGCCTTTAATTTTTGCAGGCTATGGAATTATTGCCCCCGAGTTTGATTATAATGACTATCAATCAATAGATGTTGAGGGCAAAATTGCAGTTATAATAGAAGGCGAACCATTATCCGATGATATAAAATTTTTCGATGGTGCAAATCCGACAATTTACAGTTTGGTTGAATCTAAAAAACGCTTAGCAATCTCCCGAGGTGCAAGCGGAATAATTGTCATTCCGAATCCAATTGACGATCCCGATTATGATTGGGAAGAAATCAAAAGAAGCTTTGAATTCGAAAACGTACAACTCGCATACTCTGTTACTACAAATTTAAGCGTTCTCTTGAACCCCAAAATTGCGGATAAATTATTTGCAAATTCTCCGTTTAGCTTAGAAGATGTTTATCAAATGCATTCTCAAAATAGAATGATAAGTTTTCCACTTCAAACAAAAATTAGTTTCAAAGGTGTATTTGAGAGAAGAGACTTTATTTCATCGAATATTGTTGGGATGATTGAAGGGAAAGATGAAGAACTAAAAGACACTTACATTGTTGTTTCTGCTCACTATGATCATTTAGGAATTGGACCGGAAGTAAAGGGTGATTCTATTTATAATGGAGTTTTTGATAACGCAACCGGAACAGCTGCGCTGCTTGAAATTGCGAACACAATTAAAACTAATTCAATTGAGTTGAAGCGTTCCATAATATTTCTTCTACTAACCGGAGAAGAAAAAGGATTACTCGGATCTAAATATTATGTTGATCATTCGCCGGTGCCGCTATACAAAACTATTGCCAATCTCAACATCGACGGAATAGCATCTTTTGATAGGTTTAAGAGCATTGTCGGAGTAGGAAGCGAGCATTCAACTCTTTCAATATTTTTAGAAAATACTGCAAAAGAAATGAACTTATCTGTTGCTGAGATTCCATCAATATTTAAGGGCGGCGAATCATTTACAAACTCCGACCAAATGACATTTGCAATCGCCGGCATTCCTTCAATTCTAATTTCGGAAGGTTTGGACTACGAGAACATATCAAAAGAAGAAGGAATCAAAAAGTTTATTGAATACAGTGAAAATTTTTATCACACTCCGCAGGATGATTTGAATCTGCCGATAAACTATGATGCAGTTTTACAGCATTCACAATTTTTATTGAAGTTTATTATTAATGTGGCAAACTCCGATGACGAACCACGATGGTACGACGATTCACCCTTTATAAATGCCCGTTTGCGTTCAAAAGCCGAGAAGAGATAATGAAAAAATTTTTACTTCTAATTATTGTTTTGCTTTTTGCTGCTTGTACTTCGGGAGATTATCAAGTTGCAGCAATACGGATTAAAGGTTCGGATACAATGCTGCAATTAACCGAGAACCTTGCCAGAGAATATATGCGGGAAAATCCGGGGATATCTATTTATGTTGAAGGTGGAGGAACCTCTAGCGGGGTGAATTCTTTGATAAAGAATGAAGTGGATATTGCAACCGCATCACGAAGTTTAAAAGCAGAAGAAGCAAAAGTATTGGCGGAATATTACGGCTCACTTGGAATGTATTACCTTATTGCAAAAGACGCTCTGAGTATATACATCAACAAAGATAATCCCATAACGAACTTTACGATGAATGAATTGAAGAGGATATTTACATGTGAAATAACCAACTGGAAAGAACTCGGCGGTAAAGACGAAAAAATTCAACCGGTAATTCGCACACCCAACTCAGGCACACACTTATATTTCCAAGAACATATTTTAGAAGGGTTACAGTATTGTGAATCAGCTGTAGTTTTGCCGACTACCGAATCTGTAATCGAATACATTGATGAAAATGTAAACGCAATAGGTTACGGCGGTATAGGTTACAAAGATGATATAATTCACGCAGAAATCGAAGGGATAGCAGCTTCGGAAATTAATGCCAGGAATGATAAGTACCCGATAACCCGCTATCTTAATTTTTTCACTTCACGCACACCCAAAGGCGCGGTAAAAGATTTTATTGACTGGGTTCTGAGTCCTGCCGGACAAAAAATCATAAAGGAATCCGGCTTCATTCCTTTGTGGGAAATTTCATATTAATACCTTTAAAAAGCTTCAGCAATGTATAAATCAAAATTCATCATAGTAGCGTTTATATTCATAAACCTCCTCTCTCAGGAAAGAACAATTTACATTGCAAAAAATTACTGGCACACCGGAGTGGTAATTTCAATAGATAAAGAAGCTGTTAAGCTGCTTCCATCACTTAAGTTTTTAAAAGAAAACATTCTCGTAGATATAGGGATGGGTGAAAAAGATTTCTATATGAGTCCAAGCAGAGAAATTTTACGGGCGGCAAAAGCAATATTAATACCCACTGATGCAACAATAAGAATAGCTGAAGTTCCCGGTGATACATCATTATTACGAAGAATCAGTGACTTTTTGATTGAGCTGAAATTAGATAATGATTCATTTAGGAAACTCTTAATGTTTGTTGATTCATCTATAACAAAAAATGAATTAGGGGAAGAAATTATAATTGAAAAACGATCCGAAGGAAGTATTGTTTTTTTCGAATCGACGGAATCTTACCACTTATTTAATACTTGCAATACTTGGCTGGCAAATGCATTAAAATATTCGGGAATTGATATTGATCCAAGTAATGTAATCACCTCAAAAGAATTGTTTAGAGAATTGTTGGGAAAAGGAAAAGTAATTAAGTTTGATACTACCGGTACATTTTTTTAATAGTATTTAATAAAGAAAGCCGGCTTTATCCCCTTCCAAAACCGGCTTCCCGTTGTCCTTTAGGGAGGACTAATTTCCGAAGATCAAATCCCAAATATTATTTTTCTGCTTACGGTTTTTCCAATACTCACGGTACTTATCTTGTTTTATTATTCCGACAGGTCCTTCATAAATTCCGCCGTTTAAGTATCCGTCGTATACTCTTACTGCAATTGTGTTTTCTTCCCCCGGCTTAAGTAACTCATTGGGAATGTAATAACCTCTGAACTGGTCCCATTCTTGGCCGAAATTACTATAATTCATAGCGTTGTAAATATCGCCTGTTGAACCGATTTTGCTACCGTTTAGATATGCTTCATCTACGTCATCAATTTTACCTAAAACCAGAATTAATTTTTCATCTTTGTAATTGGCGGGAAGATAGAATTTAAGTCTGTACCAGGCGATCCCGTCATAATCAATCCAACCTCTTGTTTCCCAGGTACCGGGAACGAATATTTTCTCCCACTTGCTGTCGTCATAATTTTTCTCCCCCCATTTTTCATCATCACCGGTTTTAAATTTCCATTCACCCTCAAGATTGATATCCAGTTTCATACCGTCTGTGTAGGCGTAAATTCCTATATCTCCTCTAAGTATTCCTCCGGATAATTGCGAATCATATACTCTAACTGCGATCGTGTTTTTATTCCCCTTTTTAAGGTATTTATCGGGAATAGGATAACTACGTTGTGCATCATATGCAGTGTAATAATCCGGCGGAAAACCACCGGATTTTCCGATTAATTTACCGTTCAAATAAACTTCATCGACATCATCAATGTATCCCAAATAAATATGCAGGCTGTAGTCATCCGCTGCACTCGGATAATCAAAAGAAATTCTATACCAAGCGTAGCCGTTATAGCCGTGAAAGCCTTCGGACTCCCAAGAAGCCGGGACAGTAATTCTTTCCCATTTGCTGTCGTCATAATCCGGCTCTGCCCATTTCAAGTCATCACCAATTGTGAACTTCCAATATCCCTTTAAGTCGATAATCTTCGTCCATTCTTCGGCGCTGCTGTTTTGTGCAAAGACAAAACAACAGAATAGAATTAATATTATTTGTTTAACAGGAGTTTTCATTTTTCAGTATTCATAATCGAAAAAAAAGAAGATAAAATTGTTTTCTCCGTGTAAAAAATTGTCACCAAATGTCACAGCCTCATCTATCGAATCACATAATACATTCCATTATCCGCCAAATACTGAAACGCTATTGCCGAAAGCATATGTTTTACTTTACCGTCTGAAGTTTTATTTGCAATATCGATTACCTTCATCATCGCTTCAACATCTCCAATTTCATATATAGCCAACGCAATTAAAATAATGTTTGAAGGGTTTGTTTCAGTATCTAAAACTTCTAATAGAACATCAGTAGTTTCTGTGATTTTGTATTTCCCGGCAAAATAAACCGAACTTCTCATTAAACCGTTATTACCGGATTTGATTCCTGCAATTAGATTAGCAATTTGATTTTCCGTAAAATCTTTTTGAGTTTGTGCATTTGCAAGTGTACCTGCCGGTAAAAATACAACTAACATCATTATTAAAAGTTGTTTAAATGTTTTCATCACTGCCTCCATTAATTTGAATTAAGTACTTCAAATCTAATGAGGCAATTTGTAACCGTTGTCAAATACAAGTAATAGTTTGTAATTAAATGTAACGGAATATTAGATCTTAGTTGCTAATGAGTTTATAACCAATTCCGTGAACAGTTAATATTATTTTGGGATGATTTGAATCGGATTCTATTTTTTGACGAAGTTTTAAAATAAAATTATCGACTGTACGCGAGGTTGTATAAACATCTTCGCCCCATACTTTTGTAAGAAGTTCATCTCTGCTTACGGTATTGTTTCTCTTGTTCCAAAGGTGATTAAGAACTTGAAATTCTTTGTGGGACATTTGAACGTCTTTCCCTTCTTCGAAGGCATTAAAAGATTCAAAGTTTACTTCCAATCTCCCAATCTTAATCATTCCTCCTTTTGCGGAGGACGAACCTTCACTTCGTCTCAATATTGCTTTTATTCTCGCTAATAATTCTCTCAAACTGAAAGGTTTAGTTACATAATCATCAGCACCAAGTTCCAAACCTAAAACCTTATCGATCTCTTCTCCCTTAGCCGTAAGTAAAATGATTGAAGTATTGTTGCCTTCTTTTCTCAAGGTTTTGCAGACATCAAACCCGGATAGTTTCGGAAGCATTACATCGAGCAATACTAAATCATAATTATTCTCTCTTATACTTTTTAAAGCGGATTCACCGTCATCAACCATTTCTACATCATAGCCTTCAAACTCGAGATTGTCTTTTAATCCCAAGCGCATATTAGGTTCATCTTCCACTATCAAAATTCTCGGCATTTATCCCTCCGGGACTAACTGTTAATTAATTTTATTCAACGAAAAAATAATTCTAAAGGTTGTTCCGTTACCTTCTTGGCTATCCAATTCAATAACTGCATTATGAGCATCGAGCACGTGTTTAACTATTGTTAAACCCAAACCCGTACCTTTTGTATCGTGCACCAAACCGGTGGAAACTCTGAAAAACTTTTCAAAGATTTTCCGCTGATCGTCTTTCGCAATTCCGATTCCCTTATCGATTACTTCAACAGTAGGTTTGCCTTTGTACATCATTGTTTTTAATTCAATAAACTTTTTCTCTTTACTGTACTTTGCTGCGTTATCCACTAAGTTAATAATTGACTCCGTTACTGCTTCGCGGTCAAGATTTAACCTGGGTAAATTTTCTTCCTTAATAAAATTGAATGTAAATCCCATATTTTCCAAATGAAATTTGTAGTTCTCATAAACTCGTTCAACAATATCATTCAAATTAACAGTCTGAAAATTATAATGCCTCTTACCTGATTCAATTTTTGAAAAACTCAATATTGAATTTACGATTCTACTTAACCTATTAGATTCTTGACTTATCACTTTGTAATACTCTGCTTTTTTTTCTTCCGTTTTAATTCTACCCAGTTCAAGAGTTTCGGAATACATGCTTATCAGAGCAAGCGGTGTGCGTAATTCGTGGGAAACGTTAGACACAAAATCGGATTTAATTTGTGCCAGTTTTATCTCTTTCCGAATGTTCCGGTAAATTATTATTACCCCTCCGACAATAACTATCGTCATCAAAATTATGATTATTAGATTAGTATAAGTTCTCTCGGCAATTAATCCGCCGAGTGTTCTGCCTTTAAGAATAATGCCCAATTCGTAATTCGGTATAAGCCAAAGCGGACTTGTTACTTCGGCTTGCTTGCCTTCAATCGTTTCATCAAAATTAAAATTGTGAATATCATTAGTAGCATTGCAGGAAATTGCAAACTCTTCTCCGGCTGCTTCTAATATAACAGGGCGTAATATTTCTTCAATAAATTGCGAGGTGTTTAATTCAAAGATTGCTGTTATTTCTTCTTCATCTTTACTTAGCAAAACAGCTAAAAATTGTCTCTGTTCAAGATCGGAATCAAGTGGTTCAATTTTACGATAATCGGCTTCAATGTATCTGTACAAACGTTCAATTTTTGGGCGGTTTCTTTCTGCAATATTCTTGATTATTGATTCTTGTACTCCTTCCTGTCTTTTTAAACTGTATCCTTCAAATGTTTCTAAGTTAGTAATAATGAAAAGCTGCAGAACAGATTTATTTTTTAAGAATATTTCGTGAACATCGGCTTGTGTTATTACTTCATTGTTGCCTGAAAGCTTTGAATTAATTTCGCTGACCCAAGAGGAAACGGTTAAATCCGAATATTGATTTACGGAATTTAAAATTACATCAAGTTGATTCTTATAAATTTCCTCCATTATTTTTTCTGTTTCATTAAGTGAAGCAATTTCATAGACGGAGTAACTAACAGCTGGTATAATTACTATCAAAAGTAAAGGGATGGCTATTTTTTTAAGAGTGTTATTCATCTAAATAAATTGAGTGGAAATTTGTATTAAGCAAAATATAAAAAGTTGAGAACTAATAAGAATGGAAAATCGAATTAACTCTATTCTTTCAACTAAAAACTGCTTCTTTGTAGAATTGAAGTTTAGAATCACGCATAAAGTAAGTTAAAATGCGGCAGTTAAAATACGCAGAAATATCTTAGCAATATTCTAATGTGTTCAATCACCCTTTAAAATAGAAAAGTGCCGCATCAAAAAACCGACACGACACCTTTACCAGCCGTAAAATTTATTTTCTAATTGCCGTTCTTACTCTTGTAAGCAACGTAAGAAATAAATACGATTCCAACAATAACAGAAGCAAAAATTAATAATGAAGAATAAACAATTGTGCTTAGCGTCACTTAAATAGACCTCTTGTATTTTTTATTTACAAATATATAAATTGATGCTCTTTAATCAATGTTGCACATCACACCGTTTACAAAAAAAGTATTAAATTAGGAGTGGAGACACGGTTTAACTGCCAGGGCAATGAACTTAGGTGGGCATTGCCCGTCTCCTTTAGTTAACCGCTCGAGGACAAGTCTTCTACTCTTTTTACTATATCAATATTTTCAAGATTTTTATAATTAATCTTGATTTTCACATTTTCCTTGGTCATCATAACAATATATGATTCATAAATTGCTTCAATAATTCCTGTTGCAGATTTTATAGATACTGCTGATGGATCAGGGAATGTGTATTTAATTGTGTCCCCTGCTTTTATGTTCATCACTAACCTCCTGGTATTCAAAGATACAGGTAAAATAATTAATTAACTATCAATGAATTATTACAACACAGGACTAATCGAGGGGTTTTTCAAAGTGCTGATAATCTTTCCGGGTTTTCCAATCCCCGCCCCATTTCCAGCCTCTTTTCTTAAATACTTTCACTACAAATGAGCCGGATAGAATTGTACCTTTTGCGTCTTTATTATATTTACTTCCGCGCGGTGAAGTTTTTTTCCCGACAATGTACGGATTCTGAAATGGATTGATATCAATTGCGGTTCCGTATGAATGATTTGAATGTTTTTTTGTGCCTGCAATAAATCTATAATTAAATGCCGATGAATTGTTATCACGCATTGAAGCTTCATCATCCCAATTATACTTTACAATTGGTATTACTTTTTCAATTGGAAATCTTTTTGCAAAAAGTTCATCGAATATTTCTTTTATCTCTGCAGAAAGTTTTTTGTGGATTACAATCTGTCCCTTGTGAATTTTCTCATCAAATCCGAAATAAAGCACAGTAATGATGGTTAAATTCTTTCTTATTTCATTCGGAAAATCGAGATTTCCAACTGCTTCTTCAAAAGCCATTTCCGAATCTACTATTATACCGCTGTATTCCTGCATATAAAAACTTTCACTTAATATGAAAAGAATAATTAAAAACAGAATTGTTTTGTATGAGAAAGACATTGATAAATATAAAACATTTTCAGTGAAACATACTTGAATTCTTCTTCAATATTAAGAATAATAGCCTTACATTGAAAACAAAATTTTTAGTTCTTATGGCATCAACACACATTCTAAGCAAATCGACTTTCTTAAAAGGGCTTCAGTGCGATAAGCACCTTTACCTCTACAAACATAATAAAGAATTACTCGATCCGTTGACTGAAATGCAGCAGGCAATATTTTCCCGCGGAACGGATGTAGGGAAAATAGCACAGCAACTTTTTCCAAATGGAGTTGATGTTTCTCCGCCCTCGCCAATTAATTTTAAAAAATCTATTGGGCAAACCGAAGTATTAATGAGAAAAGGTGAACAGGTAATTTATGAAGCCTCCTTTATTTACGATGATGTTCTTGCTGCTGCTGACATAGTTGTAAAAGAAGGTGACCGATGGAATATCTACGAAGTGAAAAGCTCAACATCCGTCAATGAAGTTCACATTAACGACGCCGCAGTTCAGTACTGGATTGTGAATAATCTCGGGTATAAAATAAATGATATTTCTATTGTTTATATCAACAATCAATATGTGCGAAAAGGCGAACTTGATCTTAACTCACTGTTCAACATAGAATCTGTTTTAGAATTTGTGCTTGAGAAGCAAGATTTTGTAACAAAAGAAATTGCACGACAGAAAAAGGTACTCGAAAAAAATACCGTACCCAAAGTAGATATTGGGATGCACTGTTCAGACCCATATCCTTGTGGATTTATCGGTTACTGCTGGAAACACATTCCGAAAAATTCTGTGTTCGATATTTCGGGCATGCATCTCCGTAAAAAGTTTGAGTTTTACGATCAAGGAATAATTAAGATGGAAGATATACCGGAAGATGCAGCGTTAAATTCAAATCAGCGTTTACAAATAGACGGGGCACTTCACAATAAAAAAATAATCGACAAAGAAGCGATTAGCGAATTTTTAAAAACACTTAGTTACCCAATTTACTTTGTTGATTTCGAATCATTTCAGCCGCCTGTTCCTCTTTACGATAACTCTAAGCCTTACCAACAAATTCCATTTCAGTACTCCGTTCATTTTAAAGAATCAGCCGAATCTGATTTAATGCATTACGAGTTTCTTGCCGAACCTGAAAGCGATCCGCGAATTCCGTTCATTGAAAATTTGCTGAAAGTACTTGGCAACAAAGGTGATATTATTGTTTATAACAAGGCTTTCGAAATCACACGACTTAAAGAGATTGCCCGTGATCATCCGAAGTATGCAAAGAAGATTGAAAAGTTATTCGATCGTGTAAAAGATATAATGATTCCGTTTCAAAAAAAGTATTATTACACACCCGAAATGGAAGGCTCGTATTCAATTAAATATGTTTTGCCTGCACTTGTACCGGAATTAAGCTATACAAATATGGAAATAGCAGACGGCGGCACGGCTTCTCTTGCTTATGAAAGTCTGTTGACTTTAGATGATTTTATAAAAATTGATGAGATTAAGAAACAGCTTTTAGAGTATTGCAAGTTAGATACGCTTGCAATGGTGAGGATTTTGGAAAAATTGGAAAGTTTAATTCAATAGATAGCCCCGACCTTTAGGATCATTCCGTTGGCTGAAGAGTGTGTTGCACAAGTCATAAAATTGCCGTTCACTTCAGAGTGTGTTGCAGAACCGAGAAAACGTCATTCCGAACCGGTCTGCCACCAAGGCAGGCGAGCCGTATTTTGGTGAGTGAGGAATCTCACCTTACAATGCTGAAAATCTCAATTTATTCTGGGTGAGATTCTCGCATAGCGATACNNGATACCTTCGGTATTCATTCCGCTTCGCTCCATTCAGAATGACAGTTATGCCACAGACTCTTCAGTGAACGGGGAAAATAATAACAACTATCGGGCTTTAACCCCATTAAAAATTAGTCCGCTTTACAAGCAGCAGAAAGTTCGAGTCCGAAAAATAGTTTGTTTAAATGGATTTTTTGGTTAAGTAAACTCATCAAATCTATCTATAAAACAGATTGAAAAAATACTAAGAACAATAGCCTAGTTAAGTATCGGCATAGTCCACTTTTTGAATAAATCTCTGTATTCCAAGTATAACATTATTTTGAGAGCATCATCGTTCGGGAACAGTGATCTGGATTTGGTTACTTGTTTTTATTATCACCACCCAAGTGCTAACGCAAGTGGCTTTTTATAATACTTTAATAACCACTTACTTTCACTTTCACCGTGGTTTCCCTTCCTCTATCATCCATACAAGTAATTTTAAGTTTGCCTTCTTTTGCTTGTAAAAATATTTTCTCTGTTGGAACACATTTTTTGTAAAATTTATCATTAACAAACCAGTAATGTGTTTTAACATTCGGGTCTGATGCGGCTTGCAACAGAATTTCCTCTTCATTTCCTTTTTCGATAAAGTATTCGAACTCCGCCGATGGTGAAGTGATAACAGGTCCTTCCGAAGTATAACGAGCGCTGCAATCCGGGTTATGCCTCGGCGGGCGTTTAACTTGAATATTATTTCTATTCTGCCAAAGCGTCAACTCGGGATCGTAAAAAGGATAGGCAACTTTTTTGTATCCTTCTTTCGGTAAACATTCGGGACAATATTCTACCGTTTCGTCTTCACTAACAAATAATTCTTTGTACAAATCACATTGTAAATTTGGTGAGTGATTTTCGATGTAATAATCTTCAATAATATTTTTGCAGTATTTTGAAGGAAGCAATCCGGTTTCGGTACAGACTTTTCGTATTCTTAAATTTTGTGGTACCTCAAACCACTCATTTTTTGAATCATAGTCTATCGAGTTAAACAAATCGAATAAAAGTGGAACAGCCATTTCCGCACCGGAAAGATGCGGCGAACCTTTACCGTCAAAGTTTCCCATCCAAACACCAATTGTGTAATTGGTATTAAATCCTACAGCCCAAGCATCACGTTTGCCGTATGAAGTTCCTGTCTTCCATGCAATAAGCGGCTGCTTTGTTGAAAATAAAAACTCTGCGGGAAAATCAGGACGCTCATTTTTTGATAAAATTCTCCCAATTAAATAAGCCGATTCTTCGGTAAATATTTTTACTCCGCCATCTTTCTTGCCTGTTTTAATGTAACTGAAATTATGCAATTCCCCTTTCGAAGCGAATGCCGAAAATATTCTTGTTAACTCTTCAAGAGTTACACCGCAACCACCGAGAATTAATGATAAACCTAATTTGTTTTTATTCCTCGCAATTGTTTCAAATCCGGCTCTCTCAAAAAGATTAAGCATATTACTTATCCCCACAGTTCGAAGCAATCTAACGGCAGGAACGTTTAACGAATTAGACAGAGCAAACTCGGTTGTAACGTCGCCGTAAAATTTTAGGTCATAGTTTTCAGGTTCGTATCCGCCGAAGTCTGTTGGAATATCGAGTAATCGCATTTGAGGAGTTAAAAAACCGTAATCAAAAGCATAAGCATAAAGCGCCGGCTTTAATGCAGAACCCGGTGAACGAACTGAAGTAATACCATTTACTTGTCCCGAAGTTGATTCATCAAAAAAATCAGCCGAACCGCAATAACCAACTACATTTGAATTGGAATTATCAATTATGAGTACCGCTCCGTTTGTAACTCCTTTTCCCTTTACACGGTCTACATATTTTTTGAGAAGAGTTTCAGCTTTGTTTTGAATACTTAAATCGATTGAAGAATTAATTTGATCCGAATTAATTTTATCGGCAGTGTAACGAGAAAAATGTGGTGCTAAATTCGGCACTTCATATCTCGCAGAGATTATCGGCTCATCTTTTGCATCAAGTAAATCTTGTTTTTTGAATACCTCATCTTCAATAAACCGGTCAATCCATTCATCTCTTTTTATTTTGGCGTTCTTTGTATCAATATCCAATCTCAAACTGTTCGGGTCATTTGGAATAATAGTCAACAAAATTGATTGAGATAAACTTAGCTTATCAGGCGGACGATTAAAATAAATAAAAGATGCGGACTTCACTCCCTCAATATTTCCACCGAAAGGTAAATGGCTCAAGTATATTTCGAGTATTTCATTTTTGCTGTAATGAAATTCAAGCTGCATTGCTCGCAATATTTCCAAAAACTTATTCCAATACGTTCTTTCGGCTGGTTCAAGTAAACGTGCTACCTGCATTGTAATTGTAGACGCACCGGAAACTCTCTTTCCACTGGAAATATTTTGCACTAATGCTCTTATAACGGAAACCGGATTAACGCCCAAATGCCAGTAAAACCAACTATCTTCTTTTTCAATTATGGCTTCAATTAAATCGGGTGTAACTTCATCAAGACGAGTTCTCATTCGCCACTTATCATCTTCAGCTAGATAAGAATTGAGAAGTGTTCCGTTTTTCGAGTAAATTGTTTTTGAGTAGGGTTTTAATTCCGGCAGTGGAAAAAAGATATCAAGAATAATTGTTGTTAGAATAAAGAAAACAATCAATCTGAATAGATTATTGCTTGCTAACTCTTTTAATTTATCAATCATAGATTTCTTTGCGACCCTGCGCCCTTGCGGTTAAAGTAAAAATAAAATCAACCGCAGGGGCGCTTCTACGCTAAGTGGTTTTTAACGAACTTCAACTTGTTTAGCACCATTATAAGAATTATACTCTTTATCATAAAGAGCTTCGGCGCCGATTGCAGGAAGTTCAAATTTCCCTTTGTTTACAACACGTAACAAGTAATAAAACTCCGTTGTTTTGTTCCGCTGCAAATTGGTAAACAGAATTAACCTGTCGTCTCTAAAATCGGAGAATTGAACGTTCATTAAATTATCTGAGTTAATATTCAATCTATTTACATCAGTCAAGCGGGGATTTTCAATTTCAAATCCTGCCGGAATCATATCTGTTATAACTATGTTTTCCGCAGAGCGTTCGTAACCGGTTAAAGTAATTTTGGCAAGAATCATTTGTCCCTGTGCAAAATTACTTACTTTTACACCTGTTCTGTAATCATAATAATATCTGCGTACCGCCATATAAGAATCCTTTTCTTCAACTTTCTCATTTACCTTCACACCTTCGGTACTCCAAAAATAATATACTTCACCTTTGCCCGACGCCTTCAAAGTAATTACAGCTTCGTTTAATTCTGCTGAGGTCAAAGATATATCATTGCATGTGTATGTTGAAAGTTTTTTATCTCCAATTAGAACATCAACTGTAACATCAGCATCAGCATTTAAACCTGCTGCTTTACCGAGCGCAAGAAATGCCCAGGCTTTATCTTGTGTTGAGTACATTCTTTCCGTTAATGACGCAAGATGTTTTACCATTGACTGAACTTGCTCATTCGTCGGGTCGACTTCCAATAGAACGTTCAGCATAATCGCATTTGCACGCACCTCTGAATCAAACCACCAGCCGGTTTGTCTTTCCGTTACTTCCGGTGTAAATATTTCCGGTAAAAGCTGTTTGTATGAAGTCCATTTACCGTTTAAAGCATATGCCCCGGCAAGAAGATATTTTGTATCCTCGGAAAGCAAATGCGGACGAGCTTTGTAATAATTCATCGATGACAAATCTGCTTTACCGCCTAGTGCGAGAACATAAAGCGAATATATTGTTGCCTTGTCTGCAATCTTTGTTACTGTTCTTCGCGAACCCTTGTAGGTTGTATAATCAACGACTTTCTTTTCTTTGGTAAATGATTGAAGATAATTCAGCGCCTTATTCAAAACTTTCTGATTAACTTGGTAACCGGCTTTCTTAGCTTCCAGTAAAAAGTGAATCGCATAAACCGTACTCCATTCATTAATATAATCACCGCCCTGCCAATAAGTAAAAGCTCCGTCATACCTTTGCATCGATTCAATTTTGCGAATTCCTTCTTTAACAAAGTAAACAGGATTGTTGGTTCTGTAAATTTCCGGTGCGATAACTTTTGCAAGTTCATCAAAATAAATTTGCGGGAATAGTTTTGATACGGTTTGTTCAAGACATCCGTAAGGAAATCCGACGAGATATTTCAACTGCTTTGCGAATTTGAGTCCGGGAAATTTACTTATTGTTAATACTGTTGATTGTGTTCCTTCCAAGAAATTAGTCGGTACTTTTACATCCACTTCATTTCCCGCTTTAATAGTTCCCGAGCCGGTTTCAGTTACATAAGGTGAAATAGGACGAATACCTATCTCGATTTCGTTTGTTACTTTAGCCAATCCGTTTGTTTCAATTTTTATTTTTGCTTTCCCGACTTTCTTATCTGTGGTTATAACAAAAGTACCTTTAGCTGTTGAGTTAGGTTTTACACTTACCTCGGCTGAAGAAGGTGAGCCTAACTTAAGCGGACCTTCGACCGAGACATTAATTCCTACATCTCCTTCTCTACCGGTTGTGTTAATTACAGTTACCGGCATAACGAGAGAATCACCAATAGACAAAACCCGCGGTATTTCCGGTTCAATTATCAAATCATCAGCAACCTTAATTGCTTTGTCCGCACTTCCGAATTTTGAGCCGGTGTAAGCAAGAGCCATTAACCTTACTTCACCGTTAAACTGTGGAATATCAAGATCAACTTTTACAATTCCGTCGGAGTTTGTTTTTCTAATACCGCTCCAAAAAGCAAGCAGCTTAAATCGCTTTGTGGTAATGGGGTTAGCACGCTTTTGTAATTCCGCCGCGAGCTTATCGCCACCGGTTGATGATGAAGTCGAAACAATTTCAGGCAATAACAATTTGTATAAATCATAGCTGTCAACTCTAAGGGGACGTTTAGCATACATATAACCGTAAGGATCGGGAGTTTGATAATTTTTTATCTGCAATATTCCCTCATCAACAGCTGCAAGTGTTACGTAAATATCTTTGTTTGGTGATGTTTTAATTGTAATTGTCTGTTTTGTGTTCGGTTTAATTTTTTCATTTGCCGTAATTGTTACAGGTAGTTTGTTGGATTTCTTTTCGACCTTCATAGAAGCAAAACCGTGAGCAACAAGAAAGGGAGCTTTGTTATCTGCTTCGTGCGGTCTGAATAGAGTTGCTGTTACATAAGTATTAGGCATAAATAAATCTTTTGCTCCAACATTCAACTCGTATGATCTTTCTTTAACATCAACATATTGATATTCATAAACACCGTTGCGTTCAAAAGTTATTAACATCTTGCCGGCAAACGGAGTCATAAATAAAATCTTGGCATTTTCACCGGGTTCGTATTCTTTTTTATCAAATACAATTTCTACTCTCCCTTCTTTATCTACTTCAAATGAAGAAGCGGTTGAACTTCCCCACCCGTAAGCATAAAATTGTTTGTAAACAAAACCTTCATTCTCTTTGCCTTTCTTAGCCAGCCTTAATTGATATTTGCCGGAATGCGAAAGAACGAATTGAATATCGGCTAACCCTCTGCTGAAATTTATATCTTTTTCCCATTCAAGAATTTCTTTTTCTTCTGAAGCATAATAATAACGACCGCTGTAATCTTTCTTTAATATTGTTTGCCATTCATACCGTACGAGCTGAGCAGTCGCAGTGAACGAACCAATTGCATTATCGTGAAAATCGACAACCGCTGCTTTAAAGTTCAGCTTTTCATTAGTCCCGAAGTAATAACCGGGAGCTTTAATTCCCAAGAAATAATTTTTTGGATAGACTGTAAAATCTGTCGATCGGTTCACAGGTCTGCCTGTTAGATCAAAGACACTTATGAAAGCATACCCTTTAATAATTCCGCCAGCCGTTAAGTCGTTAGGCACAATGTAGTTTATATTCGCCGCTCCCTCTTCATCAAGTGTGCCTTCAACAAAAGTATTTTCCACCGAAGTGTTTTCAGCGGTCGAATTGGAAAAATCATAATCACCGAAAGTTTCACTTACAAACGGTTGATGTCGAAGTTGGATATCGGCTTCATATTTTAAGCCGCTTGCTTTTGCACCGAATAGAAATTCCGCATCAGCATTAATTTCAACTTTATTTCCGGGGAAGTATTTCTCTTTATCTTTTTTTAATACAACTCTAATTTTATCAGGTACAAAATCTTCTACACTGAAAGAATAGACTCCTATGAGTTGGTTGCTTCCAACATATAAATCAGCTCTGTACAAACCTGTTAAAGCGTAATCCGGCATATTAAAAGAAAGTTCAAAGGAACCTTCGTTATTAAGATCTTTTTTAAATTCATCAAAAGTTTTACCTGTTGGTGAAATTACTTTTATGATTACGGGTAAATCCATAACAACGTTTATTTGATTATCTCTTACTATAGCCGAGAGATTAACTTTATCTCCGGGTCTGTATAAATTCCTATCACCGTAAATAAATGCCTGGTAGGTTTCGGAGTATTCGGTTTTACCGCCGACGTCAAAACGTGAGTTTTCAACATAAGTTTCGCGCAAATCTATGTAATTAAAATCATCATCACGTTCAGCAGTAATGAGCTGCGGTTGAAAATCTTTGAGCTGTTCTGCAGCGTTATCGAAAGTGACAATGCCTGATTCGCCCGTTATTCCTTCCAATCTTGTTTGGTTGTTATAAGAAATAACCGAGACAGTTACACCGGGAACAGGTTCGGCTGTTTCAATTGAATTAACAAAAACTATTATTTGGTCTTTTGATTTTTTGGCGATGATAGCTAAATCAGAAATTGCGACCATTTTTGAATCTTGTATCCATCTATCTTCCGAAGAACGGACGGTTACAGTGTAAATTCCCTTGTATTGATTTTCCAAAGCTTTATCAAGATTAACATCCACTTTTTGCAACCAGTTTCTGTTTCCTCGCAGCTCTACTTTTTCGGTATAAAGTTCTCTGCCGAAACTTTCTATATAGAAAGAAGGATTATAATAACCGTCGTAATTATTGTACGTGTATGAATACCTATCTAAAAAATGAATAAGATTGTTTTTAAATATTTGCGAAACTTCTATTTCCACTTCATCAACATTTACAACATTAGCTTGTAAATTTTTATTTCCGCCGAGCATCAAATACTTACCGCTCTTATCGGTAAAATCAATTGAAGGATTAAGACTAACGAGAGAAACGACTTGTTCATAATCAAATTCAAGCTCGCCACCGTATAAACCGGGAAGACCTTTTGCAATTTTGAGTTCTACAGTTTCCATATCTTCAAGATTAGTCTCAATTCGGAATGAATTTTCAGTTGCAAAAAATTGCAAATTGCGTTCGGGTTTCAGCGTTACATAATCTTCAAGTTCTGTTTCATCAACCATTTGTGTTGTACCAACAATTATTGAAGCGGTACTTCCGTCAAATTCCGAAGAGATACCTGTGATTTGAAGTTTTGTTATAGGCGGCAAGTCTTTTGAAAAAGTTCGCGTATATTGAAGCGGCTTTTTACCAATAATTGATTCTAATCCTTTGCTCACAACAATTTCAAATTCCTGTTCATCATCGGTCTGCTGCACTTCCCCAAAATTAATAGCTATAACTTCGCTTGAGTTTCGGGAAACAATCTCAAAATCTTTTACTTCTTCACCTTCTTTTAAAACAGTTAAATATTGCTTTAACTGATCCGGATTTACGCCATAATTAAAATTGATATTCGCTTGAACAGAAAGTTTATAAGTTTCGTTAGGAATTCTCGTCCAAAAGAAATCAACCGATTTAACATCAAAATCCGGTGTGTGAAACTTGTACTCGTCAAAATCGGGAGAGAATGTTGAATTAAACAAAACTTTATTGGTTACATTTGCAGTGTATTGTTGAATGGGCTCTAACGGAACATCGGGAGAAAAGATAAGAGTTCGTGCGTCGAGCCACTTAAATTGACCTGGTATCTTCGGTTCAAATTCAATAAACTCATCGGTAAGCCAAAGGTTCTGTTTATCTGCCGGTGCAAGATTTTCCGAGAACTCAATTGTAAATGTTGTTAGGTTATCTACTTCACCTATAGGCGAAAAATTTGTAACCGATACCGAGTTACTTGGTCCGCAAGAAATGAATAAAGCGATTAAAGCAGCAAACATCATTGAGCGTCTTATCATTTTATGCCTCAATTTTAACTTTGTTTTAAGTTCGTTTTGTAAATAACTAACGATAACTTCTATCACCAAAAATAAATCTAATCAATTGATAAACAATATGCGGTTAATACTTTATGATATGGGACGGGAAATTTTACAAAATATTTTCTAAATAATATGTAATCATTTTCTTATATTAAGATAGTTTTAGCCAATTTATGTGAAATGACTATTGGTTGCGTTGGACTTAATGCTAACTCAATGAATTCATTTCCATGAACAGATATAAGGGAAAAGAAATGGGAAACGCGGGAGGCACAGATAAAAAATATAAAAAGCAGCTTATTATTCAAGTGTTTGTAACGTTTATTATTACCATTCTATTTATGTCCCTTTACCAGTATTTGAAGTATGCCTTGTTTGATGGCCTCACGCTTATCCAATCGAATATTACAACGGTCGTCTTCAGCGGAATCATTGCCTCTGTGGCTGCATACATTATAATTCAAAATCATCAAAAACTCAGAAAGCTTACAAAAGAAGAAATTGCCAAACGTCAAGAGATTGATAAGGAAGCCCAACAAACATATAAGGCAATTTTTGAAAACTCTTCTGACGGTATGTTTTTACTTGACGATGTTTTTCTTGATTGTAATGATGCCGTTTGCAAGTTATTCAATTGCAAAAAGGAAGACATAGTCGGCAAATCTCCTGTAGAGTTTTCACCCGAGCATCAGCCTGATGGTCAGACTTCAATGAAATCCGCAACCGAGAAAATTGAGAAAGCAAAAAAAGGCGAGCCGCAAAGATTTTATTGGGTTCACAAACGAAAAGACGGATCTCTTTTTGATACGGAGGTATCTCTTTCATTAATAAAAATTATGGGTAAAGACGTTGTTTTTGCAATTGTTAGAGATATCACCAAGCGTAAAAAGGATGAAAATATTAGAGAAGCTTTATATCAAATTTCTGAAGCCGCTTTTACTGCGTCGGATATGAATTCTCTTTATAAAAAAATTCACGATGCGGTTGGTACATTAATGCCTACCGAAAATTTTTACATAGCTATATATGATGAAAAAACGGATATGATTTCATTTCCCTATATGGTTGATGAATTTGATCCGCCTTATCCACCTAAAAAAGCCGGTAAAGGATTAACCGAATATATATTAAGGAAAGGTGAAGCAACTCTTATTGATGAAAAATTGGATCTCGCTTTAAGAGAGTCCGGTGAAGTTGAAATGATTGGCACACCTACTTTAATTTGGCTCGGTGTACCCCTTAAAGTTGGGGGAAAAACAATCGGAGTTATTGTTGTGCAGGATTATCATAATGCTGATACTTACGGAGAAGAAGAAAAGCAAGTTCTTGTTTTTGTAGCGGAACAGATTGCACAAGTAATTGAAAGAAAAAGAAATAGCGAAGCGATCAAAAAATTTTCCGAAGAATTAAAGGAACTAAACACAACCAAAGATAAGTTCTTTTCAATAATTGCACACGATTTGAAAAATCCTTTCATAACAATCTTGGGGTTCTCTGATATTCTTCTTGCAGATTATAATGAACTGAGCGACGAGGAAAGAAAATATTACATCTCAGAAATGGAAAAATCAGCCACTCTTTCACATAATCTTTTACAAAACTTACTTCAATGGTCGCGTGCACAAACCGGGAGAATTGAATATAACCCGCGTGAACTACAATTGCTCAATATAGTTGAAGAAAATTTTCAACTGCTTAAAAACACAGCGGGTGAAAAAAAGATCCAACTGAAACAAAATGTGGCTGATGGACTAACGGTAAATGCAGACGAAGATATGTTGAACACCGTACTACGCAACTTGTTGACGAATGCTATTAAATTCAGTAATGAAAACGGCGTTGTTGAGGTCAATTCCAAAATAAATGAAAACTTTGTTGAGATTGCAGTAAAAGACAACGGCACCGGAATGGACGAAGATACTATTAGTAAGTTATTCAGGCTCGATACCACAAATTCCAAACCGGGAACTGCTGGAGAAACAGGTACGGGACTTGGACTAATACTCTGCAAAGAATTTATTGAAAAACACGGCGGCAAAATTTGGGTCGAAAGTGAAATCTCCAAAGGATCTACTTTTCTATTTACGCTTCCATTAAAAGCTTAATTTTTCTTTTACAGAGAAAGTGAAAATCCGATCTATTTACAAAAAGTGACCGGTTTTATTTTAACACAAGGAGAGCTGACTATTTCAGAATTATCATTTTCTTTGTATAAAGGAAATCGTCTGTTTTCATTCTGTAAAAATATACTCCTGATGCAAAACCGCTCGCGTCGAATATTATTTTATGAACTCCTTCCGGGAATTCTTTATTCACTAATTCTTTTACAAGTTGACCGATTGAGTTGTATATTTTTATTTCAACAAGTTGCTTTTTTGTAATTGTAAATTTTATTGTTGTTGAGGGATTAAACGGATTCGGATAGTTCTGGTAAAGCGTAATTTTATTTGGGAGCTTATCATCTTTATTGTCGGTGGTAATGATTTGATTATATTTATCAACAGCTAATGCCATATTAGAATCGAGTTGTGAATCAGTCATTCCTATTGCTAAGGCGATGTAAACATCTGTTTGGTTGCCGGGTAAAATTTCTTCCGGTGCAATTGAAGGAAATAATACCGAGCCGCTGTCAGCCGCAAAAAATGTATCCACTATTCCTTCATAAAAAAGATTATCGTAAAGTGCAGAATCCGAGCGATTGTAACCGCTAAACCAGTCTTCTGCGTAAAAAGACGTCATTGGTGAACTCAATATTTTTATGCCGACAAGTGTTGATGTGGTATCTTTACGAATACGAATGTAATCACCCGGTTCGTAGTATTCCACAAACTCGTTTCCATAGACATTATCAATAAAGGGAAGTATTTCAAATCCAACTTTTGCATTGTATGTAAGGGAATCCGTATTGGTGATATTATAGTGTGAAACGGCATAAGCGGCATTCAGCCAGCCGTAAGAATTCAGTTGAACCTTATAAGCCGGCGGAGCAAAAGAATAACTATTATCAAAACTACTGAACAAATTAAAGTTACCGAATCTGGGGACGGTTAAAGAATATGCTGAAGTATCTGCTCTATCGGCATCATTTAAGTAATCAAAAACTTTGTATTGATCACCGCTTACCAAAATACTTATTCTGGTTACTTGCAGAGTTTGTTTATTGGGAGCGCCAAGAAGAGTTGACCCCGCATCAGTTACTTCCAAATAAATTTGTCCGTTACTGAATGATTGTGCGGTCAGAACAACACTAAATAGCAAAAAAATAATTGAGATGTATTTCTTCATTTTTATTCTTGTTTGTTTGAGTAGATGCAAATATAAGAAGGTAATTATACTAATGGTAAAAATTTACTACAACAGAACGGTAAACGTGGTACCTTTTCCACGCTCGCTTTCAATTGTTATTTGGGCATCTAACAAATCGCAGTAATTTTTAACTAATGATAATCCGAGTCCGCTGCCTTCATATTTACGGCTGTAACCTCTTTCTTCTTGTGAAAATGCCTCAAATATTTCAGGTAAAAATTCTTTTGATATGCCCACGCCTGTATCCTTTACTTTTACTTCATACTTACCCTCATCTTTTTTAACAAGGTTAATTTCTATGTATCCTTTCTTTGTGTATTTAATAGCATTATCAACTAAGTTGGCGAAAATTTGATTTACTGCATATTCATCCGAATTAATAACAGCCGAATCAATATCTGTAACATAATTTAGTTCCAATCCTTTTATACGGGCAAGATTTGAATACTCTTTGCGAATATTTTCTAACAAATCGTGCAGGTCTAACTTCCTGCGTGTAACCTCATAAGTACCTAATTGCAATTCCGACATGTTGAGGATCAAGTCTATAGTTCTTATTACTCGTTTACTTGCAGATTCGATTCCATCGAAAGATATTTTAGTTTCTTCATTTATTTTATCGCTGAACTCCTCTTTCAGTAATTGTGAGAAATTTAAAACTGCATTAAGCGGACTTCTTATTTCGTGAGAGATCTGAGCTAAAAATTCGGATTTCAGTTGGTTGGCTCTAACAGCTTGATCTTTTGCTTTTTCAATTTCCATTTGAGCAAGCTTTCTATCGTTTATATCGAGGTGAATTCCGCTTGCCCTAAGTGGTTTACCGTTTTCATCCCGCATGTAAATTCTTCCCCAATTAAGTATCCATTTATAATCACCGCTTGCAGTCCTTAGTCTATGTTCAACTTTGAACTCATCGCTTAAATTGTTTTCATGATCTTGAATAACTTTTTCAACAGCTTCTATATCGTCGGGATGAATTAATTCTTTCCAGGTACGTAATTCATTATTAATTTTCTCTGTAGAGTATCCAAGCATTTCACCCCATCTTCCCATACGATGAACTTTTCCCGTAACAAAATCTTGATCCCAAATTCCGATATTAGCACCTTCGATGGCTGTGTTAAGTCTGGTGTTAATTTCTTTGAGTTTATCTTCAGCAATTTTTTGATTAGTAACATCGTGAGCAACGCCCTGCAACCCCACAACTTTACCATTTTCGAAGATTGGCTTCTCATAGACTTCCAATAGGAGTTTGCTGCCGTCTGCATGGTAGATCTCGGTAATAATCGGATCAAAATTTATTTCGCCTCTTAGGTTGGCGTGAGTTCTACGTCTGGCTTCGTCATTAACCGGTGAATCTGTTGTAAACCAGTGATGCTGGCCGAGCCATTCATCTACAGTGTGGCCGGTTATTTTTTCTATCGATGGAGAGATATATTTTATATCACCGTTAATATCTTGCACGTAGAAAAATAAGTGCGGTGTACCTTCAACCAAAACCTGCATTCTTTCTTTTGCTTCTCTAAGATTTCTTTCAACTCTTTTACGGTCGGTAATATCACGCATAATACCTATAACCCCAACGCGATCTTTCGTTCCGATTGAAGCGGTACTTAACTCTACATCTTTAACACTACCATTTTTTGATCGAATTTGGAATCCGTAAGTAACAGGAATATCTTCACCTCTCTTGCGTGCAAGGTACCTTTGTTCAACAATTTCTTTACTTTCCTCCGTAAGAAGAATATTAAAATCGAATTCTTCGGAAGTCAGTTCTTCCCTTGAATAGCCGGTAAGCTCACAAAATCTTTCGTTTACATATGTGTAGTGTTTATCATCCATCATATAGATTCCGTCAAACGCGTGTTCAACAAGTGTACGGAATTTCGTTTCACTTTCTAAGAGTTTTCTTTTCGCTTCACGTTCTTCCGTTTGATCTCTAAAAACAAGAACAACGCCGATGACCGCACCGTCCTCGGATTTAATCGGCGCCCCGCTGTCTGCAATAGGAATTTCTCTCTTGTCTTTTGATATCAATAAAGTATGATTAGCTAACCCAACTACCACACCTTCAGCCAATACTCTATCAACAGGACTTACAACTTTTTCACGAGTGTATTCGTTAATAATATTAAATATTTCTTCGATAGGTTGATCAATGGCTTCAGTTTCCGTGTAACCGGTGATCTGCTCGGCTACATGATTCATTTGCTGGACGTTACCGTTGGTATCGGAAATAATTACCCCGTCACCAATGCTGTATATAGTCGTCTGGAATAAATCTTTCTGCTTCTGAAGTGTTTCCATCGATTCAATCATTCCGGTAATATCATAAGCAGTTCCCATTGCGGCAGGCTTACCGTTCATCGTCATCATTGTTGCGGCGAAATCAATCCATCTCTCTTCGCCGTTTTTACGAATAATTTTGAATTGATACCTCTGTGGAATTTTTTCCCCTTTTTGCCTTTTCAAACCTCTTGTCTTTATCAACTCTTGATAATCCGGGTGAACTATTGACCAAAATTCTTTACCTATCAATTCCTCTGTTTTATAACCTGTCAACTCAACGGAGCTTTCATTTAAGTAAACGAACTTTGTGTCTTGATAAATAAAAATAGCAGAAGGGGAAGTTTCCGTAAGTGCTCTAAATTTAGTTTCGCTTTTGGTGAGGTTATCTATTAATTCTTGTTTGCTTTCTTGGTCACTTAAAATTTTTCCAATCAATAAAGTAATTATTGGATAGATACCGATTACAGTAAAACCAACCGTTTGCAGAGCACTCAACATTGCTTCTGAAGGCAAAACAAACATTAAAAGCAACATTACAATGTGAACAATAAAGCCGAGCAGGTAAAGTTGTACATTGTTGATGACGTTTCCGGAAGATTTCAGTTTTTTTAAATGGAATAAATAACCGATTACAAATGATGAAAGAATTACCAGCAAGCCCATTGTAAGCCCAACACCGCCGATAGAAATCCTAAAAATTGCAGCCATAACAGCAGCAACAGCTCCCGAAACCGGACCAAAGAATAAAGTGCACAAACTTATTACAATCGATCTTCCGTCAAATATTAATCCTTCGGAAAGAACAAAAGGATAGAGCATTCCTATAATGGCGGTAATACCAAAGAGAATACCTTGTAAAATTTTGCCGGCAAGAAGAGTCCGGTTGAACCTTGCGTCCACAAATCCCGAGAAAACGCTTAGAGCAACAAGTACGGAGAGATTATAAATTAACTCGATTATTATCAATTTTGCCAACTGGAATAGATGATGTTGTTAAATTAATTATATCAAAAATGATAGGCAAATATGGTAATGATGTAAAATTTAACGAGATAATGTATTTTTAACTCAATAGAACTTTTACAAATTTATTTTTCGTCTTAATCTTTTTCTCAAATAATGTTTACAAACCGTATTTGCCGGAACCAACAAGAAAAAGAAAGATGTAACTTGTCAAATACATTAATGCTTTCTCTTTCGAACCGAACGGATCATCTGTGTGATAAACAAAGCCTGCAACAAACATTGTAATTATTAAGGATAAAGAACTAAGTCTTGTGAATAATCCTATGATTATTAAACCGGCAGCAAAAAAATCCGCTAATACTGCAAAGCTTAGACTAAAAGATGTGCCGATACCGAAAGGATCAAAGAATTTTATTTCTTCACCATTTATCAGCCTGTTGAATTTTTTTAGTCCGTAGCCAAATAACATAAAACATCATTCAACATTGGTTTTGATTACCTTCTCATCAAGATAATTTACTTTACTGCTGTAGCAGCTGTGACCGCCGCCGGTTTCACAATGTCCGCCGCCGCAGCAACCGGAATTATTTTTTTTATATTTGGCAAAATGTAAAGCAAGCGCCATCAATGAGAATGCGACTATAAAAAACAGAGTAACTACTATAATTTGTGTCATTCTTTTCCTTTCACATTTTCAAAAAGTTGAGTGAACCTTGGACTTTCTTTAGTAATAAAACCTGTATCACTCTTAACAATAAAATAAACAGGAAGTTCCTTTGCAAGTGCAAATTCGTATCCTTTTATGGGACCCATCACGAAGATACCCGTTGCTAATCCGTCTGCACGCAAACAAGTAGAATCGATTACCGTGACAGAAGTTAGTTTATGCGTAATTGGCTTACCTGTTGTAGGATCAATTGTATGTGAATATCGGACACCGTTTTCTTCAAAGTAATTCCAATAATCGCCTGAAGTTGCCATTGCTAAATTACTAAGCGAAATAACTTTGTTAATTCCGCCTGATTGATCTGCTTCGGACACTCCGATTTTCCAGTATTCATTTTTATGATTTACACCGGATGTTCTTACTTCACCACCGATTTCAACCATAAAATTTTGATATCCGAAATCTTTTAAGAGTTCATAAACCTTATCAACCCCAAAGCCCTTTGCGGTTGAGGATAAATCTACTTCAAGTTGTGGAATGATTTTTTTTACTGCCGGTGAGTTTAACTTTACCACAAGTTTATCAAATCCAACAAATTTCATTCTTTCTGATATCTCTTCATCAGATGGGATTGATTTCGGTTTTTGTTCGGGACCAAACCCCCAAATATTTACAATAGGTTCAATAGTAATATCTAAACTGCCGTTTGTTAATTCACAAATTTTTATTGATTCAGCAAGAACAAAAGCAAAGTCTTGAGATATTTCAAACCATTCTGTTTTATCATATTTATTGAACTGTGATAATTCCGATTCTGGAATGTAAGTTGACATTTGATTGTTTACTTCGATCAGCACCGAATCGATTTTTTCTTTTAAGATGGATAACTCTAAATCGGGTGATTGTTCTGATTTAACAATTTTAACCGAATAAGTAGTACCCATTGTAAGACCGTTGAGAGAGATAAGTTCATCATTCCTACTATTACTGCAGGAAACAGCAAATAAAAGAAATGCAGGTAATATATATTTTAATTTATTCCGCATGTTTAAAATCTATTTTACTCAAGTTGACCGGTTGAATAATAGCAAAGTAAAAAAACATTGAAACGGTTTTAATAAATTGTTTTTCGTTCCATTAACCCACGGATTAATCCGTGGGTTAATTTATTTTCAAAAAAGAACAATTAACCGCCAAAATCATCAAGCAAAATATTTTCAGGTTCAACACCGAGGCTATCCAGCAATTTTAGAACGGCAGCGTTCATTACCGGAGGTCCGCAAATATAGTATTCGCAATCTTCAGGTGCGGGATGATTCTTTAGATAGTTATCATAAAGCACTTGGTGAATAAACCCGGTATAACCCGTCCAATTATCTTCAGGCAATGGTTCGGAAAGAGCAATGTTCCATGTAAAGTTATCATGTTCGGCAGCAAGTTTATCGAAGTCTTCCTTATAAAAAATTTCACGAACGCTTCTTGCACCATACCAAAAAGACATTTTACGTTTAGACTTGAGCCTTATCAACTGGTCAAAAATATGCGAACGCATAGGAGCCATACCCGCACCGCCTCCTATAAATACCATTTCGTTATCGGTATCTTTTGCAAAGAACTCTCCGTACGGACCTGAAATAGTAACCTTGTCTCCCGGTTTAAGATTAAAAATATAAGATGACATTTGTCCCGGCGGAACATTAGGAAGATGGGGAGGAGGTGTGGCAATTCTAACATTGAGCATAATAATGCCCTTTTCAAGCGGGAAGTTCGCCATAGAATAAGCTCTTACAATCGGTTCGGTTACTTTTGACTTGTACTGCCAAACGTTGTACTTATCCCAATCTTTTCTAAATTCTTCTTCGATGTCAAAATCTTTAAAATCCAATTCATGAGGCGGAGCTTCAATTTGAATGTAACCGCCTGCGCGGAAATCTACGCTTTCGCCTTCGGGAAGCTTTAAAACTAGTTCCTTTATGAATGTTGCAACGTTTTTGTTTGAAGTAACAGTACATTCCCACTTTTTAATGTCAAATACTTCTGCCGGAACTTCAATTTTCATATCGCTTTTAACAGGAACTTGACATGATAGGCGATAATGCTCACGGACTTGTCTTCTATTGAGTTTAGACCTTTCGGTAGGCAATACATCGCCGCCGCCTTCGAGAACCACACATTTACATTCGCCGCAGGTTCCGCCGCCGCCGCAAGCAGAGGGAAGATAAATTTCCTTGTCCGCCAACACATTTAGCAGTTTACCACCTATTGGAACGGTGAGAGTTTTTTCAGGATCATCATTGATATTAATTTTTACATTTCCCGAAGCAACTAATTTTGATTTGGCAAATAGAATTAATCCAACCAAGACCAACACAATCAAGGTGAACATTACAACGCCGATAATTATTATGTTGATTCCATCCATAATAAAAAGATCCTTATAATTGAATTCCGGAAAACAGCATAAATGCAATCGCCATTAATCCTACAGTTATAAAAGTAATACCAAGACCTCTTAAACCTTCGGGTACGTTACTGTATTTCATTTTTTCACGCACGCCGGCAAGAGCAATAATTGCAATCGCAAAACCGGTTCCTGAACCTAAACCGAACACGGCGCTTTCCATAAAAACATAATCTCTTTCAACCATAAAAAGAGTACCGCCGAGTATTGCACAGTTAACGGTTATAAGAGGAAGAAATATTCCAAGCGAGTTATAAAGTTTCGGGACAAATTTATCGAGAACCATTTCTAAGATTTGCACCATCGAGGCAATAACACCAATGTAAGTTATTAACCCAAGAAAAGTTAAATCCAGATTTTCAAATCCCAGGCCGGCTAAAGCACCTTCTCTTAAAACATTATTGTAGATCAAATTGTTGACCGGCACTGTAATGGTTTGAACAACAACTACCGCAATACCCAAACCGACAGCGGTTTCAACTCTTTTTGATACGGCAAGAAATGTACACATTCCTAAAAAGAATGCGAGTGCCATATTCTCGATAAAAATAGATTTTATAAATAAACTCAGATAATGTTCTAACATAATTACGCCTCCTCAACTTGTTCGGGTTTCCAAGTGCGTATTGCCCAAATAAGCAAACCGATGATTATAAATGCACTTGGTGAAAGAAGGAATAAGCCGTTCGGGTTGTACCACCCGCCTTCGGTATTTAATGGAAAGATTGTGAAACCGAGTAATTTTCCCGAACCGAAAAGTTCACGGAAGAACCCTACAAAAAGAAGTACGAATGAATAACCCAACCCGTTTCCGATACCGTCCAAAAAACTGGCAATCGGTTTATTTTGAAGTGCAAATGCTTCTGCTCTTCCCATAATTATACAGTTGGTGATAATCAAACCAACGTAAACTGAAAGCTGTTTGCTTATATCGTAAAGAAAAGCTTTTATAATTTGGTCGGCTATAATCACAAGCGAAGCAATGATTGTCATTTCAACAAGAATTCTAATACTACTTGGGATATGTTTCCTTATTAAACTGACCGAAAAGTTTGAAAGAGACACAACCGCAGTTACAGCAAGAGACATAACAATGGATGTTTCCAACTTAGAAGTAACAGCGAGTGCAGAACATATACCGAGTATTTGTAAAGCAATTGGGTTGTTGTTAAAAATCGGATCGAGTAAAATCTCTCTATATTTTTTCATCATTACCCTCCGCTCTAACTTTTTCAATAAAAGCTCCGTAACCGTTTTCACCGAGCCAATATTTCATAAGGTTATCAACTCCCCGTGTTGTAAGTGTTGAGCCCGATAAACCGTCTATTTGATGATCAGCTTCCGGACTGCTCGGGTCTACTTTACCTTTAATAACATCTATAATAAATTCACCTTTCTCATTAAAGGCTTTTTTACCTTTCCAACTGTTTTTCCATTTAGGGTTATCTACTTCACCGCCTAAGCCCGGTGTTTCACCGTGCTCATAAAAAGTAATGCCTTCAACTGTTTTTAATTTGTTATCTAAAGAGATAAACCCATACATAGTGGACCAAAGTCCTTTTCCGTGAACAGGGAATATATATTTTAAAACATTCCCTTTATCATCAAGAACTTCATAAACAGTCATATATGCCGGTTTGCGCTTTATCCCCGCAATATCTTCCGAAGGAGGAATACTTTTACTTAAATCCGGAATATTGCTGAGTTTTTTTATATCGAAATTTTTTGGTGTGAGCAGTTGGGAAATACTTTCCGGCTCAACTATTTTACCTGATTCCAACTCAACTGTAACGGGTTTAATCTTTTCTTTAAAAATCTGCTGCGGGTCTTTATCCTTATAGTCAAGTCCACCTGCTGCAAGAATATTTTTTATTTTATCTACCTGTTTATTCTCAGCTTGTTTTGGACCTAAGGAGACAGCGGCAGTAGAAACAAGTATCGAGCAAACAAGACAGACCCCTAAAGCAACCTGTATAGTTTTTTTTGTGCTATCAGACGACATTTCTTGCTAGCCTCCTTTTGATGTTTTGATTTATAAAATATCTATCGATAATTGGTGCGAATACGTTCATAAATAATATTGCGAGCATCATTCCTTCGGGGAAAGCCGGGTTAACAACTCGCACAAGTACAGCCAAAAAGCCGATCATAAACCCGTAGATATATTTCCCCTTTTCTGTCATAGCGGCACTTACAGGATCGGTAGCCATAAATACAGTACCGAAAGCAAACCCGCCTATAACAAAATGCCAATAGAACGGTAAGTTAAACATTGGGTTGGTTGTACTACCTATTGCATTCAAACCTAACGTTGTTATTATTGTACCAACAACAATTGAGAACATAATCTTCCACGAACCTACTTTGCTTACAATTAATATTACTGCTCCAATCAAACAAGCAAGTGCCGATGTTTCACCCATCGAACCGGGGATAAAGCCGAGAAATGCATCCATCCAAGAATAAGAAATGCTCATTGTTGAATCGGCAAATTGTGCTAAAGGAGTTGCCTGGCTGAGTCCGTCAACCGCGACCCAAACTTTATCGCCCGAAATTTCTGCCGGATATGCGAAGAATAAAAATGCTCTTGCAGTTAATGCCGGGTTCAAAATATTCATCCCCACACCGCCGAAAACTTCTTTACCAATAACAACGCCGAATGAAATACCGAGTGCTACTTGCCAATAAGGAATATTTGGGGGAAGTATTAACGGAAACAATAGAGAAGTAACAAGAAAACCTTCATTGATTTCATGTTTTCTTACAACAGCAAAAAGAACTTCCCAAAACCCGCCTACGGCAATGGTAATTAAATAAACCGGCAGAAAATACAATCCGCCGAAAATAAAATTTGACCAAAAATTCGAAGGGTCAAAATCAAAACCAAGCCATTGTAAAACAGCAGCCTGCCAGTGATGGGAACTTGACGCCCCAATTTGCTGCAAACCTAAATTTGCCTGGTATCCTGTATTATAAAATGCCATTAACACCGCCGGAACAAGAGCAATGACGACCATCATCATCATACGCTTCAAGTCCATTACGTCTCTTATGTGCGATGCCTCTTTAGTTGGTGCGGCGGGTGTATATAGGAAAGTATCAACTGCTTCATAAAGCGGGAATAATTTTTCTAATTTCCCTCCTTTATGGAAATGCTTTTCCTGCTTGTCTAAAAAGTTTCTTAAAAGCTTCACGAACTAACCTTCCTTTTCAATAATTGTTAAATTTTCTCTTAGCATTGGCCCGTATTCTAATTTAGATGGACAAGAAAAAGTACACAGTGCTAAATCTTCTTCATCCAATTCCAAAGCACCGAGGTTTTCAGCTTCTTCAACATCTTTTACCGCAAGCGCTCGAAGGAGATATGTAGGAAGAATATCCATCGGCATTACATCCTCAAAATTTCCGCTTGGAACAATTGCTCTTTTACCTCCGTGGATTTCTGTGTTGAATTCATATTGCTTCTTCGGAGAAATTTTAGAGAAGACAATATTCTTCATCGAATAATTATTAACGAACGGATTTAACCACCCTAAGAAATATCTTTTTGTTGGATTTGGTATCACCGAGATTTGTTGATGAAATCTTCCGAGATATGCTTCAGCATCAACTGCGCTTCTGCCGGAAAGAACCGACCCGGAAATTGCTCTGAAGTTATCATCTTTTACTTCCCCGGCAATTAACTCAGTTATTGATGCACCGCGTCTTGTTTTTATTAATCTTGGATTTTTTATTGAAGAGCCTGCAAGCGAAACAATTCTATCGACCATAATTTTACCGGTTGTAAACAGATGTCCTATTGCAATTACATCCTGTGCGGTTACGTACCAAACAAATCTTTTTCTTCCGACGGGACTTAAGAAATGGATATGTGTTCCAACATTACCTGCGGGATGAGGACCATCAAACTCTTCAACGGAAATCTGCGGAGAATCAATAACCTGCACATTTGTATTTGGTGCTTTGCATACGAAGACTTTTCCCTCTGTTAACTTAGAAAGAACTGCTAAGCCGTTCTTAAAATGATTTTCATTCATTGAAATTATTTTATCTACTGAAGGTGCGAGAGGATTGGTATCCATTGCAGTTACATAAATTGCAAACGGTGTTGTCTCAGGATCGGCAACTTTGCTGAAAGGTCTAACTCTGATTGCAGTCCATTCACCTGAATTAACTAATCTTTCAACAACATCTTCCCTTTTTAAACCATTCAATTCATTTTCTTTATTGGATTTGAATTCAACTTCATCCGAACCGCTTAATTCGATAACCATCGAAAGAAAAACTCTTTTCTCACCACGATTAATTTCAAGAACCTTACCGCTTCCGGGAGACGTATACTGAACGGATGGATTTTTTTTGTCGGTAAAAAGTGGTTGCCCAAGTTTAACAACATCACCTTCCTGAACAAGCATAGTAGGTTTCATTCCTACAAAATCATGCCCAAGGATAGCAACATTTTTAACAGGCGCACCTTCTGAGACTTCTTGAACAGGTTTGCCTTTTATAGGTATGTCTAATCCTTTTTTTAACTTTATTCTTTCCATAATTTTCCTGCTTATTTAGACATTAAGGTACAAATATAAGAATATCCTTACTCTTATTAAAGAAAAAGTGAAAGGAAAAATCTTGAAATTACCGGCGGGAATATAGAGAAAAAATGTAGGGTTTGGTATCGATTATTCATAATTGATTTTGGAATAACCTAACAAAACCTTATTTTCAAATATTATCAAACCATTAATTTGTCATTAAATAAGTGTTAACCGAATCATCAAACTACATTATTAGGAGGATTATGCTAAAAAAATTTACCTACTTCATTTTAATTTTTGTCGCAGTTTTTATGCTGCAAGATACGTTTGCTCAGGGTGTGACAAGAGCGTCTATTTCCGGTATCGTAAAAGATACTAATGGCGAACCACTCCCTGGAGCTAATGTCGTAGCCACTCACATTCCTACCGGTACTCAATATGGTGCTTCAACACGAGATAACGGCTTATTCAATCTTCAAAACCTTCGTATCGGCGGGCCATATCAAGTTAAAGTTTCATTCGTTGGTTACGTTGAACAAGTACAAGAGGATATCTTCTTAAGTATTGGTCAGAATCTCAAATTAGAATATATTTTACAAAGCGAAGCTGTTGAAATGGGAGAAGTTGTTATTGAAGCTGAGCAAGATAAAGTATTAAATAGTGACCGAACCGGTGCTGCTACCTATATTGAACCGCAGCAAGTCACCGCACTTCCCTCCATCAAAAGAAGCACAAGAGATCTTACGAGGTTGGACCCGCGAAGTGACGGTAACTTTAGTTTTGGTGGTAAGAACTGGTTATACAATAACATTTCAGTTGACGGCTCCTATTTCAATAACCCGTTCGGATTAGATGATCCGGCTCCCGGCGGACAAACAAATGCTGAACCACTTCCTTATGATGCTATTCAGCAGGTACAAGTATCAGTAGCCCCCTTTGATGTGAGAGAGGGAGGATTCACCGGAGCTGGTATAAACACAGTTACCAAAAGTGGTTCAAATGAGTGGAAGGCCTCGGCTTATACGTTTATCCGCAATGAAGCATTCCAAGGTAAGAATGTAAGTGGTACTGAAATCTTGGTACCTGATTTTTCTTATAATCAGTATGGTGTTTCGTTAAGCGGTCCTATCATCAAAAACAAACTCTTCTTTTTTGTAAATGGAGAAATTGAGTTGAGAGAAGATCCAGGTTCCGGAGCATTTACAGCCGATACCGATGGGGATCCAACTAATAATGCTCCAGGAATTAGTAGAGTTGACGCTTCTACAATGGATCAAATTAGACAAAGAATGATAGATGTTTATGGGTATGATCCTGGACCGTACCAGGGATTTACTCATGAAACAAAGAATAAGAAATTATTGGCAAAGATTGACTGGAATCTAAATGATTATAACAATTTAACATTCCGCTATAATTTTTTGGATGCAGAACAAGATAAACCACCTCATCCTTTTGCGATTAGCTTTAATAATACCGGTAGAGGTCCGAATCAAAATTCGCTGCCGTTCCAGCAAAGCGGATACAAAATGAATAATGAGCTTAATTCATTTGCACTGGAGTTAAATAGCCGTGGCGAATCATTCTCCAACAGGTTTTTCGTAAGTTATAACATATTCCGCGATTTCAGAAATCCATTTAGCCGCCCGTTCCCTACAATAGAAATTGCTGAAGGTGGTTTGACGTATACAACTGTTGGACATGAACCATTTTCGATTCATAATATACTGGATCAGAATGTACTCCAAATAACGGATAACTTTAGCTACTACATTGGGAAACACGTTTTAACTGTTGGTACAACTTTCGAATATTTCGATTTCTTTAATTCGTTTAATTTATTCCGATACGGCTTTATGGGATTCAATACATGGCCAGGCCAAACAACATTTACCTCTTTAGCAGACTTCTTTGCAGCAACTGATCCAAATAATCCGAACCGTGTTGATTTCGATAGCTTTATTGTTCCTGAATCTGTTCCATATAAGGGTGAATTCATTGAAGTTGGCCAGCTTGCATTTTATGCACAAGATGAATTCTTAATGAGTGAGGATTTTAGTTTAACATTTGGACTAAGGGTTGATATCCCCATGTACTTTACAGATCCTGTTGATAATCCTTGGTCACGTAGTTTGAAATTACTTGATGAGAATAAAAACCCAGAGACTGTAGATCAAAGTAAGCTTCCTGGTGCAACACCTCTTCTTTCACCCAGAGTAGGATTCAATTGGGATGTAAACGGTGATCGTTCAACTCAGCTACGAGGTGGTGCAGGAATATTTACAGGCAGAATTCCTTTTGTGTGGTTTGGAAATGTTATTTCCAATCCTGGATTAAATCCTAATTTATACCCGATTGTAAATCCATCCGTATCGGATCCATCTACAATTACACCTCCGGCGAACGTTATTGAGACTCAAGATAATTCGGTACTTATGCAGTCAAGTGATCTCAATGCAATGGTTGATGATTTTAAATGGCCTCAAGCTTTTACTTTAGATTTAGCAATCGATCAAAAACTACCCGGAGATATTTTAGGTACATTGGAATTTATTTACACTAAAGATATTAATGCAGTTTACGTTAGAAATGCCAACCTAGGTAAACCTTTAAGATATTTAAGTGACGGTCGTCCATATTTTGGTGGCGCAGGTGCAAATTTAGCTGATACATCCTTTACCGGCGGAGCCTTTGTTATTGATAATAATGATAAAGGTCAAACAATTAACATTACAGCTCAATTTAGGAAGCAATTTGATTTCGGATTATATACTAGTTTAGCCTATAACTTCTTAGAAGCAAAAAATGCATTAACTACAACAGAAATTGCTTCAGTTCTCTTTGGCTCAAACCCTGTTAAAGGTGATCCCAACAATCCGGAACTTGGATACTCTCAATTCGGCCAGCAGCATCGTTTTATAGGTAGTGCGATTTACAAACATCAATGGAATGAGAATTTTGCTACTAGTATTGGATTGTTTGCAGAAGTTGCGCAAGGGAACAGATTTACTACTGCCGGAGGTAACAGATATTCATTTGTGTATGCAGGAGATGTTAATGGTGATGGTCAAGCCGGTAATGACCTTATTTACATTCCAAATGATGCCAGTGAGATTAACTTTGCTCCTATTGTTGATGGTAATGGAACTGTTATCGTAACTCCCGAAGAACAATGGAAAGCATTTAATGCATTCGTAGAACAAGATTCATATTTAAGTGAACACCGCGGTGAAATAGCTGAACGTAATGGACTAATTAACCCATGGTATTTAAACATTGACTTAAGAATCTTGCAAGATTTTTCACTTATGATTGGTGAACAGGAACATACTTTCCAGCTTAGCTTTGATATTTTGAATGTTCCAAATCTCATTAGCTCCGACTGGGGTGTTAGACAAGTTGCTGATGCCCGAGCAACATCACCATTACAACTAAAAGAATTTAATTCTCAGGGAGAACCTGTCTTTAATTTCGATACTTCAATAAAAGAAACTTTTGTTGATGATCCAGGCCTTTTCTCTAGATGGCAAATGCAACTCGGTTTGAGATATTTCTTTGAATAGTGTGCCTTTGCATATCAGTGTTTACCCGAGGAGGTGATTATACACCTCCTTTTTTTTGCATTTGCACTTGTGAATCTACATTGAATTAGAAGAACTCTTAAGTTCTTGTTTTTAATTCAGCGGGATTTTTAAGTCCAGAATACAATACTAAAATTAAGAAAGAGAATAATAATTATAGCCAGAGTTATTTGAATACGTAAATGATTTGGAAATTGTCTAAAAAGAATGATTTTACAGTACCCACGTTTTCAAATGTGGGATATTAGCTCAAAAAAACATTTTTATGTAATCATTTTAAGGGGTTATTTAACTTTTGATACAGCCTCTGTTTTGCTTAGTTAAAAGGTAACTACCCTAGCTATGCTGAAAGTTAGTTCAGTTGATTCTTTAATACAGTTTTGCTCAACTCCATCAATAAGTTTCATTTCGGCTAAGCCTCTCGCATCCTTACATCCACCATTAAAAATATGGCGACATCTGTTTCCAAACTTTCCTTCTGAATGCACTTTGTGTCCTTCAATGCATTATAAGTTTTTTCAATTCGGTATGGTGCCTTGTTAATAATTGGTAATATTTTCATATCTTATTTTCATTCTATTTTACTTTATTTAGAGATTTCATACCTGTCCAAAATGTTTTTTAGTGGAACCAGAGTTTGATAGATAAATGTAAGTAGAATAGTGAATAATTAGTATTTTTGTAACTCATCCC
>NPIE01006366.1_pt2 | contig 110528 bp, 94 predicted proteins | sample 8637661 | NCBI WGS metagenome assembly NPIE01 (sample SAMN07420842, study PRJNA396082) | bioreactor metagenome | isolation source: sample BA12 brine-fed electro-methanogenic bioreactor BA | place: Japan: Kochi | collected 2016-12-09
GGCTTCGACTCCGCTCAGCCTGACTGTGGAATAAGCCTTTTGGACAGCCTCGATGCTACCAACTCAATTTGTTGAAAAACCTATACTGTAGGGCTTGGATTATTATGTTTCCAATAGCTTCGTTTTGTCCAAACAAATTATCGACAAAGATCCAGCAACTGATACTTAAACAATTCTCCCATCAGCAGATAATACTCTTTTTCTGCCTCAAGGTATTCATCACTGATGTCATACAAATACGCATATTCCCGGTAAAAATCAATGCTTGAGATCTCTCCCTCTTCCAGTGCTTTCTCCAGATTTTCTTCAAAATGAAGGTCGGCCAGAACTTCCTTAATGCTGTTAAGCCTTTGTTTTACAGCCAGAAAAGCATCGTAGATCTCCTTCATTTCGAAATAATGACGGTTCTCATGTTCTGCAATCTCGGCCAGCAGGTAATCAACCCGGGTTTTGTTGTGCTTTATCGTATTTTTGCTTTCCCATAAGGGAATGCTGATTCCGAAATGTACTCCGCTGAACTTATTCAGGAATTCTTCCTCATAACGGTATCCTACCTCGAAACCCGGCAATGCTTCTGCTTTTGACAGACTGAGTTTGCCGTCGGCCTCTTTGATCTGTAATTCGATGATCTTGTTCACCGGGTCCACAGCTTCCAGCTGTTGGAAGAGGGTATCGAAAACAGGAAGCTTTTCAAAAATTGGATAATCCAGGCTGTAAAAACTGATTTCCCTGCCTCCATTCAATTCTATCAGGTGAGCCTGTGAAGTCCGGATCTCAGATTCAATTTTTGCAAGCTCATTCTGGATCAGGTGGAAGTGTAATCTGGCTTTTTCTAATTCCAGGCTGGTACCATATCCTTCACGTAGCCTTTTTTCCTGGTCGCTAAAAAGTTTGCCCGATAGCTTGGACCTTTTCTCGTATTCGGCTCTCTTTTTAAACAGGTAAACCATTTTGGTCATCAGCTGTTTTGTTTCCTGCAATATCTCCCAGCAGTAGTTCTGCTGCTGAAACCGGTAAAGGTTTTCTTGCAAAGCAGATATTCTGTTACGCTGGGTGTAGGCCGTCGGGAAGTCAAACTCCTGAATCAGACTGATCTCATTCAGATAGCTCTCTGCCTCTTTTCCCCACAAATAGGCAAATTCCAGTGATGGATCCGAAGGATTCAATCCGGTTTTCGACTGCAGTATCCTGCTGCCGGTATATTCCTGGTATTTCTGTATGCTTTTGTTGTTCAGCTTTACCTGTTCGAGGATCTCCTGCACACTTTGCTGCGTCATCACATACTGACTAAAAAGAGACATTATTGCAAGGGTGATTAAGCACTTCTTCATGATCTTTCCTCCTTTTTCAGACGGCTATAAAAAACAATGGGTATGATGAATAAATTGAGAACGGTTGCGCTTAGCAATCCGCCAAGTATGACGATTGCCATTGGGCTCTGTATCTCATTACCGGGCAAATCACCGTTCACTGCCAGCGGAATGAGGGCCAGTGCCGCCGAAAGGGCCGTCATCAGTATGGGGTTGATCCTGTCGAGGGAACCCTGAATGATCACTTCCCTGGCCGGTAATTTTTCCTCCTGAAGGCTCAGGTATCTTGATACCAGCAATATACCATTCCTGGTGGCGATACCGAACAAGGTAATGAAACCGATAATGGAAGGAATGCTGATCACAGCAGAAGTGATCCAGATGGCAAAAACCCCACCGATCAGGGCAAGTGGAAGATTCAACAATATGATGGCTGCAATGCGGGTATCTCTGAATTCCTGGTAAAGGATCAGGAAGATCAGCAGTATGGCCCCGATTGAGGTCAGCAAAAGGGTTCTGGACGCCCGGCTTTCACTTTCAAATTGGCCCCCATACTCTACAAAATATCCTTCGGGCATTGAAACCCCCTGTTTTACCTTTTCGCGGATGTCATTGACCACGCTTCTCAGGTCCCTGCCAGCAACATTGGCAGAGATCACGATCTTGCGCTGCACATCCTCGCGATTGATACTGTATGGCCCCGAAGCTGATTTGATCTCCGCCACCTGTTCGAGCGGGATTTTTTGTCCGTTGGCAGCATCGATCATCAGGCGGCGAATGGATTCAATATCATTTCGGTAGTTTTCCTGGAATCTTACCACCAGGTCGAACTTCTTTTCTCCTTCAAAAACATCGGAAACCTTTAATCCGCCAATACCTGCACTCACCAGTGTATTGAATTCATGCACAGGTATGCCGTAACGGGCAAGCAGTTCCCTTCTGGGTCGGATCTGGATTTGCGGTGTTTCCACCTGCTGTTCAACAAAAAGGTCTACCACACCAGGTATATCTTCAATCTTTCCTTCAATATCCTTAGCAAGGGAATACATTTTCCGCAGGTCGTTGCCAAAAAGCTTTATGGCTATGTTGGAGCGTGTGCCAGAAAGCATGTGATCAATTCTGTGGGTAATGGGCTGTCCAACCTCAATGATTACCCCCGGGATCTTGTTCAGGCGGATTCTGACATCTTCCAGAAAAACTTCCCGTGGCCGGTCCTTGAGTTCAAACGGAACCTCAATCTCCGATACATTGGCACCAAAAGAATGCTCGGCAAGTTCAGCCCTGCCAGTCTTCCTCGATGTGGTGATCACTTCAGGGATCTCAAGCAGTATCCGTTCGGCTTCCGTGCCTATCTTATCAGATTCCTCAATGGATACCCCAGGATAGGTTGCAACATTGATAGCCAGGGAGCCTTCGTTGAAAGGTGGCAGGAAAGTCCTTCCGAATGAAATGAGCAAAAACAGGGCAAGGACAAATAAAAGCAGGGTAACTGCCACAATACTCTTTCGAAATGAAAAGGCCCGCAACAAAGCACTCCGGTAGTGGTATTTCACAAAACTAACAAAACGGTTATCCTGTTTCTGTTTCGCAAGCGAAGTTTCGTTGGTCAGAAAGTAGCTGCAAAGCACCGGTGTTAAAGTTACCGCCACGATGAGCGAAGCAAACAACGAAACAATAAATGCTATACCCAGGGGCTTGAGCATGCGGCCTTCCATCCCGCCCAGGAAGAAAAGGGGTATGAAGGCCACCAGAATGATAAAGGTGGCATTCAGGATTGAAGCGCGGATCTCAACAGAAGCATCGAAGATTACCGGGAGCCATTCTCGTCTCTTTCCGACAGCTTTCCTGGCATTTTCCTTTAGTCGTTTGTAAACATTCTCCACATCGATGATCGCATCATCCACGATGGCTCCAATGGCAATGGCCATTCCCCCGAGGCTCATGGTATTGATGGTGAGCCCCATCAGTTTGAGGCTGATTACCGATACAAGCAGGGATACAGGGATGGCCAGGACTGAAATAAAGGTTGTCCTCATGTTCATGAGGAAAACAAAAAGGATGATCACCACAAGGATAGCTCCTTCAAGCAGGGCCTTCTGTACATTTTCCACAGCAACATCAATAAAACCCGCCTGTTCAAAAATGTTTTTATGTATTTCGACAGAACCAGGCAATTTATCCTTCAAACCGTCCAGTACGGAATTTATCTTTTCTGTCAGTTTCAGGGTGTTCACCTCCGGTTGTTTATTGACTGTGATCACCACAGCGGATTGACCACGATATGCACCTTTTCCGATAATGGGTGCAGATGCTTCTGCTACTTCAGCTACATCACGCACAAGTACAGGGTGGCCGTTATGCACTTTGACCACATTGTTCCCGATTGCCTGTTTATCTGCTGTTCTCGCAATCCCGCGGATCAGGTAACGGTTCGCATGTTCCTCCACGAAACTGCCTGAGGAATTGTTGTTGAGATTTTCTGTCGCATTAATCAGTTCTGACAGGCTTAATTCGTAATAATCCATTTTCAGGGGATCGGCCTGGATCTGATATTGCTTAGGATGGCCTCCAATGATGGTCACCTGGGCAATGCCGGGAACTGACAATAGCCTGGTGCGAATATCCCAGTCGGCCAGTGTCCTGAGCTGCATGGGACTAAGGGAATCGGAAGTAATGCTGAAGATGAGAATCTCACCCAGCAGTGAAGTTTGAGGCGCCAGTACGGGTTTATCCACATTTTCGGGCAGGCTTTCGTTCACAGTAGCCAGGCGCTCGGTAATGGTTTGCCTGGCTTCATAGATGTCTGTTCCCCATTCAAATTCGGCCCAGACGATGGAGAATCCCATGGAAGAAGAGGACCTGACCCGTCGCATATTGTTGGCACCATTGATGGCGGTTTCTATCGGGAAGCTCACCAGACGTTCCACCTCTTCGGGGGCCATGCCGTGGGCTTCCGTCATCACAACCACCGTGGGGGCATTCAGATCGGGGAAAATATCTATGTCCAGCTCACGCATAATGTAAACCCCTGAAGCCAGTATCAATAATGTAGCAGCCAGGATAATGAGCCGGTTATATAATGAAAACTTTACCAGTTGATTTATCATGATTCAATTTTTAATTTTAGTGAGCATGTCCATGGGAAGGCAATTCGCCGGACATGGATGCAAGTTTAATGCGGTAGGCTCCTTTGGTAACTACGATATCGCCTGTTTCCAGGCCGGATAAAATGCGCACCATCACGCCGTCATTGCCACCAGTTGTAACATCCTGTCTGCGGTAGGATTCACCGCCCTCCTGCACATACACATAATGTGTACCCTCACTCTCCATGATGGCTTCATCCGGTATCAGGAGTGCCTCCTGGCCATTAGTAAATTTAAGGAAGACTTCCGCATAGGTCCCCGGGATCAGATCTCCCGGGTTCCTGATTTTGAAGAAAACAGGCAGATAATAGTTCTCTGTAATCGTCGCGCCAGGTATTGAGAATAGTTCTCCGTCAAGGCTGTCGGTGCTGTAGGCAAAATCCGCCCTGCTGGTTTTAAAATTTGCCGATTCAAGCTTCGCTAAGGCAGAACTATAGTTCTGTGGTACATCGGCTTTAAGAATAAGCTGATCGGTATTCAATATCTCAGCGATCATCTCTCCTTTTGATACAAAATCGCCATTGCTCTTGTTTATCCGGGATATCACAGCATCCATCGGAGCAATCACTGCCTGGCCATCCTGCCTGAAGTTTTCGCTGATACTCATGTATTCGGCTTCTGCCTGCTCATATTCAGCTTTTGTCGCAGACAGTTCCCTTCCCGAGATGATCTGATCTTTTGCCAGGGTTCTGGCCCGTTCATAGTCTGCCCGTGCTTTTTCGTATGCTGCTTTTGCATGAACATATTGCGTCCTGATATTCTGGCCGGCAAGGCCACCGGGTTTGATAAAAAACAGGTCTTCCCCTTTCGTGATATTTTGGCCGGGCAAAAGATTCTCCCTGCTGAATCCAAGGATACCTGATGAGCTTGCAATGAGCCTGTTGCTGGCTGTCGGCAATGCCTGTAGTTCGCCTGAAACTTTCAGGATATTCGAAAAAGGGCCGGTCACAGCTTCTGCAATACCAAAATCTGTTTTCCAGGCTTGCTCTTTTAAGAAGCTAATATCCCCTTCTCCCTCATGTGCATGATGGTGTGCATGCAAGTCCTCTTCGCTTGCAAATATCTCAACATCTTCTACCACAAACTCATCCCGGATGTTTTCATCCTGGAAAGAGATCCTGATGAGGGCATCCTCAGCAGCTTTCCCTGGAACATAATCCGCAAGGTAAATACCATCTCTGGCAGGCTTGTCAATTTTTTTTGTGTAGGCCTCTGCACCTTTGATCTCCAGCGTGATGCCTTCATCAAACAGGGGCTTGTAATCCTTCAATCTTGTCAGGTGAATAATGAAGCCTGAAGTTTCACCCACAAGCAGGGCATCATATTCCATGAACAGCTCATATCCCTGTGAGAACATTGTTACCGAAATTGCCTCGTGCTCATGGGAGGCTTCATGTGCATGATCATCCGGATGCCCGCATGCTTGAAACAATGCGGAAACAGGAACGATCAGCAGGAATAAGTATTTTTTAAACATTTCTCAAATGATTTTTGAAATTATAACCAAAGCCGGCGATTTTAAATATCAACAAAGGAATAAATCCGCTTGATTTAAAGCCATGAATATTCAAGGCTTACAATCCCAGCCCTAAAAAATTAATTGCGATTGAAAAGAAATTAAATAAGTGAAGGGGGGCCGCGCAATAAGGTGGCAGCCTGGAGCCAGCTTTCATCAGGATAAAAATCCTGGACATAAACTTTTGTATGGGCAAAGCAAATATCTGAAAGCCTGATTTTTTTTGAAGGCAGAAGTACATGAGGATCGGATTTGAAATCCTTGGCGAAGATCAACTGCCTGTGCAGTCCCTGATCGTTTTCGCAGGAGGGACAGGGGTTTGCCTGGTGATCACAATCCTTTGCCGCCTGTGAAGAATCATGAGAAGATTCAATATCCTGGATCAGGCAAGCATGATCTTGCCCCGGTTCTCCATGCTGATGATTGTGTACAATGAGATCATGCCCCAGGAAACTGAGGTACACCAGCAGAAAAAATGAAGCCAGTATTTGTAACTTTCTGTTCATGATCTTTAAAATGCAGTTCCTGCAAATTTATTAAAATAATTGTGATGGCGAAAATATGCAATAATTTAGATGTTTTGGCATTACTTTATAGGGATTTAGGAGCAAATAAATGCTATGGGATTCAGCATAAAATGTTTAAATTTGAGGCTTGAACCTTAACCGAATCAATAAATATGGAATACGAAATTTTAAAGATTGAGATTACCGAAGACGTTGCTTTGGTAAAAATTGACAGGCCAAAAGCCCTGAATGCGCTGAATACCCGTTTTTTTGAAGAAATGGGCAATGCCATTAAGGAGGTCTCGGAGAATGAACAGGTAAAAGTCATGGTCATATCCGGAGAAGGCAAAGCCTTTGTAGCCGGTGCTGATATTGCAGAGATGGCAGATAAAACACCCCAGGAAGGAAGTGACTTTTCGCGCCTTGGGCAAAAGGTTTTCAGCAACCTGGAGAAAATGGAGATCCCGGTCATTGCTGCCATCAATGGATTTGCTCTGGGTGGCGGATTAGAGCTGGCCTTGGGTTGCGATTTCAGAATCGCAAGTTCAAAAGCAAAATTCGGGCAACCGGAAGTAAATCTGGGTATGATCCCCGGATATGCTGGAACCCAGAGACTGCCAAGGCTGGTTGGCCTGGGTGATGCACTCTATCTGCTCACCACTGCCGAAATGATCGATGCACAGGATGCCCTGCGCATCGGCCTTGTTCAAAAGGTTTTTGAACCCGAGCTGCTGATGGAAGAAGTAATGAAGATCGCAAAAAACATCGCTTCCAAAGGCCCAAAAGCCATCCGGAAGGTAAAATATGTTACACGTCAGGGCATGTTGTCCGATTTTGATTCGGGAAGCAGGCTGGAATCAGAAGAGTTCGGTTCCCTATTCAAAAATGAAGGAGAGGAAGGAATGAAGGCCTTTCTGGAAAAAAGAAAACCAAACTGGTAAAAACCATCCCGAAAGAAACAGGGAACAGTATCTGGAATCCTGCCTGCCGAAAGGCATAACTGGAATCTGAAATCCGGAACCTGGAATCTGGAATAAAAACATAATCATTATCAATTAATAAAACATTTATATGAATTACGCAGACAGATTAGAAAATGTAACAGTTTTGGGTGCTGCCGGAAAAATGGGAAGCGGGATATTGCTGCTCACCGCCATTGAGATGGCAGAACTGAACCTGATGCCTGAGAACAGGAACAGGGTATTCGTATTGAATGCAATGGATGTTTCGCAGGAAGGTCTGAAGGGTGTTATGAAATACCTCAGGGCCCAGGTATTGAGAATCGCTGAGAAAAAAGCGGTTATGATCAGGAAGATCTATGCTGACAGGCAAGACCTGGCAGAAAACTCGGATTACATCAATCAATATGTGGAAGATGTGATGAGTGTGGTAAGGCCGACAACCCGCCTGGAATCAGCCTATGAATCAAAGCTGATCTTTGAAGCAGTAGCAGAAAACAAGGCTTTGAAAGTGAAGCTCTTTTCACAGATCGATAAAAATAATGACAACAAGGCCTGGTTCTTCACCAATACCTCTTCAGTTCCAATTAATGAAATGGAGAGCGAAGCAGGGCTGAAAGGCAGGGTCATTGGGTTCCACTTCTACAACCCGCCGGCTGTTCAGAAACTGGTAGAGATCATCAATACAGAAAACACAGATGAAGAGGTAAATAAATTTGCACTGGAATATGCAAAACACCTGCGCAAAGTGGTGGTCCCCTCCAGGGATTTTGCAGGATTCATCGGAAACGGGCATTTTATGCGGGATGCTATGCATGCTATGAAAGAAGCTGAAGAACTTGCAAAGGATTATTCCATGCCCGAAGCCATCTATATGGTCAACAAAGTAAGCCAGGAATACCTGGTGCGTCCCATGGGCATTTTCCAGCTCATCGATTATGTGGGCGTTGATGTGGTTAATTTTATCATGGGTGTGATGAATCCATATCTGCCCGAAGAAGAATTGCAGCATCCCCTGCTGGAGAAGATGCTTGAACTGGAAGTGAAAGGCGGACAAAATTCCGACGGTTCACAAAAGGACGGTTTCCTGAAATATGAGAAAGGAAGACCGGTGGGCATATTCGATCCCGACAAAAAAGAATATGTTGAAATTGCCAGCATCAAAGAAAAATGTGATGACATCCTCGGACCCATTCCGGAAGAACAAATTGCCTGGAAAAAAGCTGTCAGACTGAAAGGCGATGCCAAGGATGAAGTCCTCGCCAAATTCTTCAACGCCCTCAAGCAAATGGACAGCCTGGGTGCTGAGCTGGCCATTAAATATGGCAAACGTTCGAAGGAGATCGGGGAACAGCTTGTAAGTAGCAAAGTGGCCTTCAAAGAAGAAGATGTAAATACGGTTATGCTAACCGGTTTCTTCCATGCTTATGGGCCGATTAATCAGTTCTTTGATTGAGCAGTGGAAATTCGATAGTCATACTATGGTCATTCAATAGTCATTCAATCGATAAAATAGCAAAGAAAATTAGCAGTGGAATTACGTAATCTGCAGATATATAACATAGCAATCGAACTAGGTGAAAGCGTTTGGCAAATTGTTGAAAAGTGGGAGTATTACTATAAAACAAGCCTTGGTAATCAACTGGTAAGATCGGCAGATTCAGTTGCAGCAAATATTAGTGAAGGTTTCGGGAGGTATCATTTTAAAGACAAAAAAAACTTTGGATATTATGCCAGAGGATCTTTGTATGAAACCTCAACATGGTTAGAAAAAGCAAAGAATCGTAATTTAATTGGCGAGGATATCTTTGATGATCTAAATCGGAAAATTAAGGAACTAGGGGTCAAATTAAACAATTATATTTCGGTAATAGGCAGAAATGCAACAACTGAATAACAACTGAATAACAACCGAATGACCATAGAATGACTACTGAATGACTACTGAATGACTACTGAATGACTACTGAATGACAACTGAATGACTACTGAATGACAACCGATTTAACGAATGAAAAAGTATTATAGAAACAAAATACAATTCAAATGAAAAAATTAAGAAAAAAAGTATACATGACAGCCGGGTACAATACCACTTCCCTGGGTACGGGACGTAGTGAGTTCAATCCCAAGAAATCCATGCCCGGTCTGGAACATTATATCAATGATGCCGGCCAGAATACACTCAAGAAAATTGGTGGCCCCGACAAAGTTGACGAGGTCGTTGTGGGCAACTTCATGGCCGCCCGTTTTAATAAACAGGCCCACCTGGGTGGTTTTGCCGGGATGATCGACAAAGGACTTGAATTCAAACCTTCTATACGTGTTGAAGGTGCCTGTGCCTCCGGCGGACTGGCCCTGATCACCGGGATCAAAAACATACAGGCTGAATCATCAGATGTGGTGCTGAGCCTGGGTGTAGAGGTACAGAATACCATGAAAGCCATTTATGGAGCTGATGTACTGGCAGGTGCCGGTTGGTTCAGCAAAAGAAGGAACGGGCATGCTTACTTCTTCCCTGGACAGTTTTCTGACCGCGCCGGAGCATATTACGAAAAGTATGGCTTCGAATATACAAGAAAAGGACTGGCGCAATGGTTCGTAAATGCCATCGAAAATGCACGCCTCTGCCCAACAGCACAGGAATACGAAAATAAGGTTCCCGACCTGCACAAATTGTATGAAAGTCGCAAACCCGACGGTCGATTTTTCGTGGATGACCTGACGGTCTTTGATTGTTCAAAGGTGTCTGACGGCGCCTCGGGCATAGCGATTGTATCCGAAGAAGGCCTCGATAGGATCGGTATTTCGAAAGACCAGGCTGTAGAAGTTGTAGGCATTGGACACAGGGTAAGGAACATTACCGAAGATCCGCCAAATATGGTTGAATTGACCACCATCAAGAAAGCAGCAAAAGATGCACTCGAAATGGCAGGCATCACCATCGACCAGGTGGGTACCATCGAAACGCACGATTGTTTCTCCATCGCCGGGGTTCTGGGAACCGAAGCACTCGGACTGGCAGAACCAGGCAAAGGGGCGGAATTCGTTGCTGAAGGGCATACTGCAAGGGGTGGAAAGATCCCGATGAACACCACCGGTGGACTGATCGGCTGGGGCCATCCTACGGGAGGAACAGGTGTACATATGGCGGTTACCATCTGGGAACAGCTTACCGGAAATGCTGGAGATGCCCAGATTAAAATGAGCGATGATAAACCCTACGGAATGACCGTGAATATGGGAGGTGACGATGTTACCGTTGTTGCCATCGTATACAAGAAAGCATAAAACATATCTTCTCAAAGATAAAAAAGGCGGTAAAGTCCCGCCTTTTTTTTATTTGTTAAATAATTCATAACTATTGATTTAGCCTTTACGATTCCTTATATTTGTATGAGGTGTGTTGCGTAATGAACTAATTATGAATGGTGTCCGTCCTGTATACTTCTCTCTATTAGCATATTACGAAAACGTATCTCTCAAATAATTATTTATTTATTCTATGTTTAATTAATACTTTATATCATGTTACAAGGCAAAATCAAATGGTATAATACCGAGAAGGGTTTCGGTTTTATCATTAACGAGGAAGGTAAAGATGTTTTCTTCCACCGTTCAGGAATTGATCCTGAAACAAAGCACAAGTTAACGGATGGAGTGACAGTTTCATATGAAATGACCCAGGGTTTGAAGGGACCGCAGGCAACCCGGGTTAAAGTGGTTTAACAGAAAATTTCTCTACATTATTGAATCCCGTCTTTCGACGGGATTTTTTTTCATTAACTTTGACTGATTTGTAAAATCCTAAACCAAAACATTATGAAAAAATTTGCAATTGTTTTAGCCGGATGCGGTGTATTTGATGGAGCGGAGATCCATGAAGCTACACTGACCATGCTCGCCATCAAGCGCCAGGGTGCCGACTATCAATGCTTCGCACCTGATATACCGCAACATCATGTGATCAACCACCTGACAGGTGATGAAATGAACGAATCCCGGAATGTGCTGGTTGAAGCGGCCCGCATAGCCCGTGGAAATATCAAAGCCCTGAGTGAATACAAAGCCAGGAATTATGATGCCCTGATCATTCCGGGCGGCTTCGGTGCGGCAAAAAATCTTTCAACGGTAGCTTTCGATGGTCCCGATGCAAAAGTGAACCCCGAAGTTGAGAAAGCTGTGCTGAATACCCTGGATTCGAAAAAACCCATTGGGGCGCTTTGCATTTCACCTGCTTTCATCGCAAAAATTATTGAAGGCGTCAATGTTACCATCGGCGAAGATGAAGGCACCACACAGGCCATTGAAAAAATGGGAGGTACACATGTAAAAACCACTCACGGCGACGTGGTGGTGGATGAAGATAAGCTGGTCTTTACAACACCCTGTTACATGCTGGATGCAGAGATCACCGATATTGACGACGGAGCCAGCAATATCGTAGCTGAGATGCTGAAGTACATGGAATAAATAACTGAATGAAAAACAAAATCACTGAACTCTTTGGGATTGAATATCCCGTGATACAGGCAGGCATGATCTGGTGCAGCGGCTGGGAACTGGCCTCTGCGGTTGCCAATGCCGGCGGACTGGGTCTAATTGGTTCGGGCTCCATGTATCCGGATGTACTCAGGGAGCACATCCAAAAATGCAAGGCTGCAACCGACAAGCCTTTCGGGGTAAACCTGCCCCTGATCTATCCCCAGGTGGATGACCACATTGACATCATCCTGGAAGAAGGGATTAAAGTCGTTTTCACATCAGCAGGAAATCCCAAAAAATATACTTCTTTTTTTAAGGAAAAAGGATTAACGGTAGTGCATGTGGTGGCCAATGTCAAGTTTGCGAAAAAGTGTGAAGAAGCAGGCGTGGATGCTGTGGTTGCCGAAGGATTTGAAGCCGGAGGACACAATGGCATCGAGGAGAATACCACCATGACCCTCATCCCCATGGTAAGAAAGGCGGTTTCCATTCCCCTGATCGCAGCAGGCGGAATTGGTACGGGGCGTGGCATGTTAGCAGCCATGGCACTTGGAGCCGATGGCGTACAAATCGGCAGCCGTTTTGCAGCGTCCGAAGAATCTTCGGGACATCCAGCCTTTAAGCAGGCCATTGTTAATGCGAAGGATGGCGATACCAGGTTGACCCTGAAACAGGTGATCCCGGTGCGCCTGATCAGGAACAAATTCCTGGAAGAAGTACAAAAAATGGAATACAGCGGAGCTACAATCGATGCAATGAAAGACTTGCTGGGAAGAGGCAGGGCAAAAAAAGGCATGTTCGAAGGCGACCTGGATGAAGGAGAACTGGAGATCGGACAGATCTCCGGAATGATCGATGAGATCAAACCCGCCGGTCAGATCATGCAGGAGATCATTGATGAATTCAGGGAAGCCAGAGAGGAGCTTGCCGGCTGGAAGATTTGAGGGCGACTTGGGCGATGAAGACGACAAAGGCGACAAAGGCGACAGAGGCGATGAAGGAAACTGGGTGAAAGGGCAATTAAATCATATTATGAGACCTGTCAGGTTTGAATCACGAATGATGAATAGATTATAATGTGGCAATGAAATAATCGAATCCCGTCCTTCGACGAGATCCTCGACTGGAAGTCGGGACAATTGAACAATTGAACTCATTTTTACGTAAATTTGTTAGGTATAAAAATTAATCAACCAAATTAAAGATAATGGATTTCAATTTTACTGAAGAACAGGAAATGATCCGCCAGGCAGCACGCGATTTTGCCCAGCGTGAACTTATAAAGGATGTGATAGAGAGAGATGAAAAAGCTGCCTTCCCCACCCAGCATGTGGAACAAATGAAAGAACTGGGTTTCCTGGGTATGATGGTAGATCCTGCTTACGGAGGTGGAGGAATGGATACACTCTCCTATGTGCTGGCTATGGAAGAGATTTCAAAGGTGGATTCATCCGTTGCAGTAATCATGTCGGTGCACAATTCGCTGGTTTGTTATGGTGTTGAAAAATGGGGCACCGAAGAGCAAAAAGAAAAATATCTCAAGCCCATGGCCACCGGTGAAAGAATCGGAGCTTTCCTTTTATCCGAACCTGAAGCCGGTTCCGATGCCTCATCACAAAGAACCCTGGCCGAAGACAAAGGAGACCATTACCTGGTAAACGGAACCAAAAACTGGATCACCAATGCCAATTGCGGAGATATTTACATCCTGATCGCTCAGACCCATCCCGAAAAAGAACACCATGGCATCAATGCCCTCATTGTAGATAAAGATACACCCGGCATCTCCCTGGGGCCCCATGAGGATAAAATGGGCATGCGAAGCTCAGACACCCATTCTGTCATGTTCTCAGATGTTAAAGTTCCCAAAGAAAACCGTATCGGAGCGGATGGTTTTGGGTTTAAGTTTGCCATGATAATTCTTGAAGGCGGCCGCATCGGTATCGCTGCCCAGGCGCTTGGCATTGCAGGGGGAGCCATGGAAAGGTCCATACAATATTCCAAAGAAAGAAAAGCATTCGGCAAACTGATCAGCCAGCACCAGGCAATTGCTTTTAAGCTATCGGATATGGCGGTGAAAATTGAAGCAGGAAAAAACTTTTGCTACAAAGCAGCCTGGCTAAAAGACCAGGGGAAATCCTATGGTGTTGCCAGTGCCATGGCCAAACAATACTGCGCTGACATGGCCATGGAAGTGACCACAGAAGCAGTTCAAATACACGGTGGTTACGGATATGTTAAGGAATATCATGTGGAAAGGCTGATGCGCGAAGCCAAACTCACACAAATCTATGAAGGTACCTCCGAGATCCAGAAGATCGTTATATCGCGGGATTTGTTGAAGGATTAGGGCTGGTGTTTATTGCTGAATCATTGATTGATATTTTGATGTTTTTGAGCAACAAGATAAAAGCATCAACTACCAAATCCCAAATAACAAATAAATCCTAAATTGCAATTTTTCAATGACCAAAACCTCTGCTTGCAGGATATGTTTTGGTTATTGACTATTTGGTGATTGGTGCTTATTTGTTTTTTGGAATTTGTTTTTTGAGAATTAATCGTCTTTTCCATGCCATAAATATAAATCAGCCCTGAAAGAAGAAGCCATCACTTACTAAAACACTTTCAAAAAATAACTTTCCTTATCTTTGCAACTAAACTATTTTTAACAAAATAAATCAACAATATGAAAATTCTTGTCTGTATCAGTAATGTGCCGGATACAACAACCAAGATCAAATTCAAAGAGGACAACAAAGTATTCGACACAAACGGAGTACAATGGATCATCAATCCATGGGATGAGCTGGCATTGACCAGGGCACTGGAGCTGAAAGAAGGTTCCGGTGGCAAAATCGAAAAAGTCTCTGTTGCCATGGTAGGTGATAAGGGCACCGAGCCCACGATCAGGAAAGCACTGGCCATTGGGGCCGACGATGCCTTCAGGGTAGATGTTGAACCCGGTGATTCATTCTTTGTCTCCAGCCAGATGAAAGAAGTAGCAAAAGATTATGATATCGTTTTGTGCGGAATTGAATCTGCAGATTATACCTCCTCAGCAGTAGGCGGCATGTTATCGGAAATGCTGGAATGGCCGTCCGTTTCTTCCGTCTCAAAATTGGAGATCGAAGGAGATGACGTCAGGATCCAGCGGGAAATTGATGGTGGCCAGGAAATTGTTTCTTCTCAATTGCCTTTCGTTGCAATCGTTCAGAAAGGGATTGCTTTGGAACCCAGGATTCCGGCCATGCGTGGTATCATGATGGCACGAAAGAAACCCCTGAACGTACTTCAACCCGTGGAGGCAGAAACCCTTACCGAATACGAAAACTTCGAATTGCCCCCGCCAAAAGCAGCCGTCAAACTCGTGGATGAAGACAATGTGAAAGAACTGGTGGAACTGCTCAAGAATGAAGCAAAAGCCATTTAATTATTAATTATTAATTCAAAAAATATGTCCGTACTCGTTTATACAGAAAACTGGGATGGCAAATTCAAAAAACTGAGTTTCGAACTGGTTTCTTACGCCAGGGCCATCGCCGACAATTTAAATACCGATACCATTGCCGTTTCAATTGGTGATGTAGCAGAAGATGAATTGAAAAAACTGGGGAATTACGGTGCCGTAAAGATCTTCAGCGTGAATGATGAGAAACTGAAAAACCTGGCAAACCAGCCCTATGCCAAAATCATTTCGCAAGTTGCCGAAAAGGAATCAGCCAATGTGCTGGTCTTTGCCAATAATTTCACAGGCAAAGCCATTGCCCCAAGGGTATCCGTTAAACTGAATGCAGGGCTTGCAGCCGGTGTTGTGGAACTACCTTCAAGTTTCGATCCTTTTGTTGTAAAAAGAAAGGTGTTTACCAACAAGGCCTTTGCCAATGTAAAGATCAAGTCTGAGAAGAAGATCGTAAGCCTTTTCCAGAATTCCTTTGAAATAAAGGAAACGGAAAACAATGCAAACATTGAAAGTTTTACACCGGAGTTGTCGGATACAGATTTCCGCACCGAAGTAAAAGAGGTGAACAAAGTAAGCGGTAAGATCCTGCTCACCGATGCCGAGATCGTGGTATCCGGCGGTCGTGGCATGAAAGGGGCCGATAAATGGGGTCCGCTGGAAGAGCTTGCCGGAGTACTTGGTGCTGCAACAGCCTGTTCACGGCCCGTATCCGATGAGGGCTGGCGTCCGCATGAAGAACATGTGGGACAGACAGGAAAGATCATTGCTCCCAATCTCTATTTTGCCCTGGGAATCTCAGGAGCAATACAGCATCTGGGCGGCGTTAGCTCTTCCAAAACCCTCGTGGCTGTCAATACCGACAAAGACGCCCCCATATTCGAAGCTGCCGATTACGGAATCGTAGGTGATGTGCATAAAGTGCTGCCTGAACTTATTGAAGCTGTAAAGGAAGTTAAGGCAGAAGGATGATAAATCAGATTGGCTGCATAAATTTATTAATAGTAAAGTACTTATTTGAATTATAGGAATTTGATTTCAATATTTATGAAAAGCTTCCATTCCGGAAGCTTTTTTTTATGGGAATCATTCGACTGTGCATTTCTGCTGCGCCCTGACGGGCTTTTGATTCCTTCCCGCAATGGTTCCTGCTTTCAGCTTATCCCGCCTTCGCCTTGCTGCGGCGGGATTAATTCGACTGTGCATTTCTGCTGCGCCCTGACGGGCTTGCATAAATGCAGTCTCATTAAAAAAAGCGGTCAGCCTGGGAGGCTGACCGCTTGCGGGTTCCGAAAACCAAAAATTATGTCTTTTTTTTTGAAGCGCAATGTATAATCCAACATAAAATTTTAGTCTTCGAAGGGATTATTCTATTAGCATTGCTAGTACTAAAGAAGTATCAAAATTACAACATATAACATGCCAAAGTTGTTAAGGTTCATTAACAAAAGTTAAAATTTGTTAAAGCCCTGTAAATCATTCCTTTTTACAGGTATTTTTGTGATGATGAGAAAAAACACCGTCATTTTTGTAATCGTTTTGTTAACAGTGGCTTTGATCGGTCTCATGGTGATACAGATGTACTGGATCCGCAATGCAGTAACGGTTAAAGAAGGTAATTTTGTGAGAACGGTGAATGAAGCCCTTTCGGGTGTGGTTGAGAAGCTTGACAAAATGGAAATGTCCTACCAGCTCAACAGGCGTATGAACCGCAAGACGGATGTCTCTGTCCTGCAAAAGATTGATTCCCTGAACCAGACGCTGGCGGAAGATTTCTCCAACATACAAACAGAAAATGATTACAGAAGCTTCCTGAATAAATCCATGCTTGCCCAGGATGTATTGCAGGAGATCCTCGATATGAACAAACCCCGGCCTGTAGAAAGCAGGCTGGATGAACATTTGCTTGATTCCCTTATCGGGATGGAGTTGCATCAGAAAGGCATCAATACCGATTTTGAATTCGGTGTATACCGCCCACGCTTCAACAGCATGATGATGCAGAAAACAGGGAAATACCCCAACGAATTACTGAAAAAAGGATTCGCCACGACCCTTTATCCCAACGACCTCCTTCCCGATCCTCACTACCTGATGATATACTTCCCAAACGAACGCGGCTTTTTGATCAGCCAACTTTGGGCAATGCTCCTCATTTCGGTAATCCTCATCCTCATGATCATCTTCAGCTTCGTGATCAGCATCAACACCATCTTCAGGCAAAAGAAACTTTCGGTAATGAAAAATGATTTCATCAACAACATGACGCATGAATTCAAAACCCCGATCTCTACCATCTCCCTGGCATGTGAAGCGCTTTCAGATAAGGATATCCAAAAGTCTGATGATATCTACAATTACTACATCAATGTGATCAGCCAGGAGAACAAACGGCTGGGGGTAATGGCCGAAAAGGTACTTCAATCGGCAGCCCTCGACCAGCGAAGCCTGAGCCTGAAAAAAGAATGGATCAATATCCATGAGATCATTGAAGATGTGATCAGTAAGATCGATATACAAATCAAAAATCGTAAAGGACGAATCATCCAGGATTTTCACGCGGATACCAGTGTTTTGTATGCCGACCGTATGCATATTACAAACATGATCTTTAACCTGCTCGACAATGCAAATAAATATACCACCGATGTGCCGGAAATTAAGATCTCAACATACAATCTTAATTCAAGCATTGAGATCGATGTGGAAGACAATGGGATCGGGATCAGCAAGCCCGACCAGGAAAAGATTTTTGATAAACTCTACCGTGTACCTACCGGAAATATTCATAACTTTAAGGGATTCGGACTGGGGTTGAGTTACGTGAAAGCCATTGTGGATATGCATGGCGGCAAGATTGATCTTGAAAGTGAACCAAAACAAGGATCAGTCTTCAAAGTCGTTTTACCGATCGAAGAATAAAAATAATGAGAAATGAAAAACAGCAAAGTAAAGGTATTGCTGGCAGAGGATGATGACAATCTGGGAACGATTTTAAAATCATACCTCGAAGCAAAGGGTTTTCCAACCACCCTGAGTGTAAACGGAGAGCTGGCCTATCAGGCCTTTAAAAAAGAATCCTATGATTTTTGCATCATTGATATCATGATGCCGGTGAAGGATGGATTTTCCCTTGCCAGGGACATCCGCAAAGAAGACAAAGAAGTACCGATCTTGTTTCTTACCGCCAAGTCAATGCAGGAAGATAAACTGAAAGGTTTTGAACTGGGAGCTGATGATTATATCACCAAGCCATTCAGTATGGAAGAACTGCTTGCCAGGATGAAGGCCATACTGCGCCGATTATCAGAAGAAGGCGAAAGCGATCGAAACACAAGTCTTTTCAAGATCGGTCAGTTCGACTTTGATTATAACCGGCAAATCCTGAAAAAAGGGAAAGATGAGCAAAAACTCACTTCCAAGGAATCGGAATTATTGCGTTTGCTCTGTCTGAATGCAAACCAGGTATTGGACAGAAGTGAAGCATTAAAAAAAATCTGGCAGGACGACAGTTACTTCAATGCGCGCAGCATGGATGTGTATATCACGAAATTACGCAAATACCTGAAAGAAGATCCTGAAGTAGAACTGATGAATGTACACGGCATTGGGTTCAAGCTGGTCATCAACAAAGCCTGATCAGTTTTTGATAAATTTATGCACCTCACTTTTCCCCTTTGCATTGAACTTCAGCTCAAGGAAATACATGCCTTTGCTCAAGCCTGAAATATCCAGTTCCTGCAATTTATCTTTGATCCTCCTATCCACAAGAACAATGCGTCCATCGGTTGTATAAACCACCATGCTTTCAATTTGTTGTTTCTTGCTTTTTATAAACAGCTTGTTATATGCAGGATTGGGATAAAGTTCGAAAAGATCCGCATGTTTTTCTTCACGGATGGTCGGTTCGAGGGTAGTTCCTTTTAACACGATCTGAAGAGCGATCCTCCGGCTAAGGCTGTCGGAAAAATAGTCATCGTGGTTCAGACTCAGCACATCCTCGAAATCATCATCCGTTTGTGGATAAAAATAAACGGTCATATTGAGCGATCCGCTGGCAGGAATGGTCGCAGGCAGAGGCGTTGCCAGGTAGAACTCATCCAGATGATTTGAACCACTGTGTATAACAATGTCCTCATCTGAATTATTTGTGAGGGTAAAGATCCTGGGCCAGGGAATATAATCATCGTGATAACCGTAATCGATGGTATCATAATTGCAAATGAAAAGATCCTGTTTCCATTGATCGCGAAAAGCTGCATATTGCCAGACGCTATCGGGATAATTTACCTCCCATTCTATCTCACCCTCCTCACTTACCTCAGTATAAGCTACGGGCCAGTTGAGTCCCCAGCAGGTGAGGGTATTCCCATTTTCCAGCCATTTGGTGCTGCCAGTTGCGAAGGCATAGATGACCGGATCATTTACATAGATCCAATCGAGATTTGCCGTCAGGTCATTCTCATCCACATTGTAACGCATCGACTGGGAGAACTGTGGTTCGTGCATCACCCCGTTATCATATACTGTAAGGGATCCGTCGGGATGCAAAAAAGCATCATGCTGTTTTGAAAAACCGGCAGTATCATTTTCAATAGTGAACATATTGTTTTTGGCATATTTCCCAAAACGCCAAATAATCTCCCCACTATTTCTGTCGATCTTGGTAATTTCGTCCATGGGACGGCAACTGATAAGGATGTTTTCATCGGGTGTAGGGTAAATGCTGTTACAGTGTACATAATCTATATAGGGTCCTGTAAAGTCAATATCATTGGCATCGGTGATCTCAAAATGATCCCAGCTTCTCCACTGGAAGATCACATTGTGGTCGGCATCCAGTTCCTGAATGATGAGTCCCACTACAGTGGCATTGGGGTCGCCTCCGGGAACGACCGTATCCATGCCCACAATCTGCGGGTCGTAGGCGATCAGGAAGTGGTTCCCATTTTCGAACATATATCCACCATGCTGGTCAACATGGTATCCGTTTCCCATCATCAGGGTATCCACATATTCATATTTGTTATTCATCACCAGCCATTTATTGCTGGCCGGATCATTTGATGAAAACGAACAATACATCAATCGATCATCCGGTATCCGCTGAAAAAGATTGCAATTATTTGGCCATTCAAGATAAAACAAAGGAATACCATATTTATCAAGGATCAGGTTGTACTGGCTGAAGGAAGCCGAACCCCTGGGTCTCGGAGTGCAAAAAGTATATCCTGCTTCGGGATCTTCCAGTATGCTGACTGAAGGCTCGGGGAAATCAGCGGGTAAGCTGTAGTCACCATAGGTGATCAGGTTTTCCGTTTCCCGCTTTTGTGATACCGGAAGAGTAGCAGACTTCATGTATGCATTCTCCCGGGTATCCATCCATTGATAAAATTCTGCCAGGAGATTCGTATTATCTTGTTGAATTATATAAAATTCGAATTGAAGTGCATGCAGCATTTTTCCTGATTCAGTGGTAATACCTTCAGAAAGCTGTACATTTATCTTTTCCCCGAAATAGAACTCCTTTTTCGCGCGAAATATCAGGGTTCTTCCATCCCGGCTTAGGCTGAGTTCACCCCTGACATCCCCTGAAAGAGATCCATTTACCTGAATTCGAAAATCATCAAGGCTATGCACATTGATCTTATCACCATGCCGCAAAGCAATCTGGTTTTCCGGATTAACATAAGAAGATCCTGGTTTTGGTGAAATATATTTCCAATCCTCTCCTGCCATAAGGGATACAGACATGAGAACGTTCAGCAGTAATGCAAATTTCAGGCTATACATATTGAGCATATTTTCTGTTTTCTGACCTTCAAAAATACAAAATCGGGAAAGAATGTTAAGCATCAGGAAAATTGGGACCGACCCAGCCTAAAGCGAGGTGACAAACTGATAAGGATCAAGATGTTGTATATATCCCAGTTCGTTACTCGAATTTCTCAGGATCCCCCACAGCACATTCGAGCTGAAACCTTTTGAGCGGTTATTGAGTACGATGATGGTTTTTTCATTTTTCATATCCCGAATATAAAATGCACGGAAGCCTTTCCACCAACCGTAATGATAAACACAACTATCTTCACGGGTACGGATCCTCCAGCCAAACCCATAATTGTCTTTCCTTTTCCAGTATTTTGGGCTTCCGGGGGTAAAAGCTTCTTGCAGGGTGCTGTCGCTCAGAAGGAGTCCATTGTAGAGGGCCTGGTCAAATTTAAAAAGATCCTCGACTGTTGAATAAACACCTTTGTCTCCCATCACTCCGTTCAGGTAATAGTCCCTGCACTGGTATACTCTCCACCCACGGTATTCATAACCCGGAACACCTTTTTCAACATAAAATGGCACAAGGCTATCGTGATTGTGATTATATACAAAAGAATTATTCATTCGAAGGGGGCGGAAAACATTCATCTTCAAAAATTTGTCAAAGCTCATCCCCGAAACCTTTTCAACCACACAGGCCAGCAGGGCATAATTGGTGTTGCAGTAATGAAAGCCTTGATCCGCCTTAAAGTAAGGATCCGGTTTGTATTCCATAAACAGATCCAGCATATCCTGATTGGAAAAAGTTTTATTCTTTTCAGTCCATTTTTCATGGGCCAGAGACATATACCTGGAAAGGCCGGAACGATGTGTCAGGAGATGCCTGATGGTTACACCTTCATATGGGAAACCCGGAAAAATTTCGCCGAGTGTATCATCAAAAGAAAGTTCTCCTCTTTCTCTCAGGATCATAATGGCTGCAGCAGTAAACATTTTAGATACAGATGCAAGCTGGAATGCAGAATTTGTTTCAAGACTGTCCTTTTTCCCGGCATCGGCATAGCCGAATGCATTTTTGTAAACCAGCCTTCCTTTTTCACCGTACAGCACTGTACCGTTAAAGCCAATGCGTTTATGCAGCCTGGAGAAAATACTGTCAATATAATGGGCTTTGGCATTGATCACCACGCTGTCGAGATCCATGATGAGGCTGTCGGGCACCCCATAGTTTACAGGTATTTTGATTGATCCTTCCGGATGCTTTCCCCGAAATGAAACGGATGCAAATACCATGATCAATAAAATCAGGATTGCAGCCGGCCATATTTTCTTTATACTTGAAATTACTATTCCTTTCTAATTTTGATGTAAACGCAAAAATAAACTTTTATTGTCCGTTTCAAATGACTGGATCCATGAAAGAATTAACAGTTCATTTTTGATAAGACCCTTAAGTTTCTATTTTGTTGCTTTTGGGGAGGCTAACATTTAGCCAGATATAACCCACAACGCCAGCAATAAGTGAGGCAGTCAGAATTCCGAATTTAGACATATTCAACAATTCAGAGCCTTCAAACGCCAGACTATTGATAAAAAGAGACATGGTAAATCCGATTCCGGCCAGAAATCCCAGTCCGATAATTTGATTCCAGCTGGTATTCTTTGGCATATCAGCAAAACCAAGTTTAACCATGAGATATGAAAAAACCAGAATCCCGAGAGGTTTTCCCACAACAAGGCCCAGAATGACGCCAAGTGTAAGATTGCTGTCGATATTGCCGATTATTTCCGGATCGAAAGATGTCCCGGCATTGGCCAGGGCAAACACTGGCATAATAAAATAGATTACCCAGGGTTGAAGGTCGTGTTCGAGCCTTTGCATGGGTGATTCGACCTGGTGGCAGGCATGTTCAATGGACTGCACAGCTTGCTGCTGCTGTTGATTGGTCAACAAGGTTCGCCCCTCTTCACAGCTTTGCACAAATTTCCTGAAAAAGAATTTGATCTTTCGGATAAAATCATCTCGATTAATTTTTGTGTGGGCAGGGATGGTGAGAGCAAGCAACACACCCGCAACAGTTGTATGTATGCCGGATTTCAAAAAAGCAACCCAGAGAATGATCCCGAGTATGGCATAGTAAAAGGGATGCCGGATTTTCATGGCATTGAACAGGAACAACAACAGGATAATCCCCCCACCTACTGCCAGGCTGACCAGGTTCAGATCTGCAGAATAAAAGAGGGCTATTACCAGCACAGCACCAAGGTCATCAACAATAGCCAGCGCAGTGAGGAAAATTTTCAAGGACAAAGAAGCCCGTCTGCCATGCAGGGATAAGATCCCAAGGGCAAATGCAATGTCAGTAGCCATTGGGATCCCCCATCCGTCCTGCCCCGGAGTACCTGCCGTAAACACAACGAAAATGAGCGCGGGAACCAGCATTCCGCCAACAGCCGCTCCAAGCGGAAGGGCTGCTACCCTGATCCTGGAAAGTTCCCCAACCATAATTTCACGCTTTATCTCCAATCCGACAAAAAAGAAAAAAATGGCCATGAGACCGTCATTGATCCAATGGTGAAGGGATTTATCGAGCATAAAATTTCCAGCACCTATTTTAATATGAGTTTCCCAAAATCCAAAATAAGCAGAAGCCCACTGCGAATTAGCCATTACCAGGGCAAATACCGTACATATGAGCAATAGTATGCCGCTGGACGACTCCATTCTGAAAAACTTCTGGAAGGGATACTTTACAATGCTGATGATCTCATCCTGTATATCCTCAATTGCTGACTGGTCCTTGCTTTTTGACATGTGAAAATAAATTTTCTGTTAAACAAAGATAATGATTGCTTGTTCAATATTGAATATCTTACTCCTCCATATTTCCAAAAATTATGATTTTATCCCGAATCTTAAAAATATTAATACTTTTACAGGCCGGCGAAAGGGGCCAGGATTCTAATTAATTGAAGTGTATCTATGAGTTTAATCAGGCGAGTTGAAGAATATGCAAGAAAGCTGTTACGCCAGGAGCCGGTTTCAGCTTATCCATACCATAACCTGGAGCACACCAGCAGTGTAGTTGAGCATGCTGAAGAAATCGGTAAACATGAAAAAATCGAAGAGCCGGATTTTAAGATCTTAATGATCAGCGCCTGGTTTCATGATATAGGATACACGCGTGATTACAGGAAGCATGAATTAAAAGGAGCAGAAATTGCAAGAGAATTCCTCGGCTCAATAAATAACAAACTGGTTGAAAAGGTTGAAGCCTGCATTATTTCAACACGCCTTCCGCAAAGCCCGGCAAACCAGGTTGAAGAAATCCTCTGCGATGCCGATATGTTCCACCTGTCTCAGGATGGCCTGATCGAAAGTTCCGACAAATTGAGACAGGAGATCAATATGGTTCTGCACCGGAATATCAGCCTCTATGATTACCTTCATGGTACCCTGAAACTGCTTGAATCACACCAGTATTTCACCGATTATGCAAGGCAAAACCTGGAGATCAAAAAGGAGAATAACGTCAGGATAATCCAGGAATATCTTGCTGAAAATAAATAATCTCCTTTATTGCATTCCGTATGGCTTATCCGTTTTCGGTTAGGGCTGTTAACCAAGACTTCACTTGTAAAGGTTGATAATCATGCATTTGGGTCAATTATTCATTCTTCCTGTGTTTGCTGCCACCCCTTCTTAAATTGCTTGTTTACTGGTGTTTACAAATTGTGGCATATAAGTTGATAGGACTAAATTATGGATTGGTTTATATTGTTCATAATCTATCTTGTACTGAGTATCGCGGTATGTGCCGAAGCAAACAACCGCAGGATCGGTGGGTTGAAAGCAATTCTGGCATGCATTTTTCTCACCCCATTGCTTGGGGCTATTCTGGTGATGTATTCAAAAAAGAAAATCAACTACCATCATTTTGTAAAATTGCCGCATGATGATGTTCAGGATAAGAAACTGAAGAAAAGCCTGCACACCAATGGCAAAGACCATTGGGTCGAGATCAAAACCTCGAACTTAAACATTCTATAGCATAGAGCGTTTCTTCAACCATTTCAGGGCTTCGGCCTTGCTAAAATTCGATATCTCCGCATCCTTGGCATAAGCAATTACCGCATTGGGATCAGTCTTTGAATACTCTCGCAATACCCACCCAATGGCTTTTCGAATAAAGAATTCTTTGGAATCTTTCAGTTCCCCGATATAAGATTTCATCAAATCAAAATCGGTTTCTGATTTATATTTCAGCTGAAAAAGCAGTGCGGATCTTTGCAGCCAGATATTTTCCGTATCCATCCACTTCCGGGTAACCGGATTGATCGCATCCGGGAATTTCTGGAAATATTTCCCCGCATGCCAAGCGGCAACATAATCAACGGTATCCCACCAGGATTTGTGAGTGATGATGAATTCAAGCAAAGGCAAGAAGTCCCGGTCGATCTGTTTTAAAAAACGGGTGAGCAGCTCCATGGCAAAATGTTGTAATTCACGTTCCTCTTGTGTCCAAAGAAACCTGATGCATTCATCCAGCTGATCAAAAGGGGGTAATCCATGGGTACTGATAAATTGCCGGCAGACCTCCCGCCTGGGTTTTTGTTTCAATCCAAAGAAATCAAACTTATTGCGCATGTACTTCTTCATGGCCAATGCCTCTGCAGGATTCCCTTTTTCCTGCATCATCTTTAAAAGAGGCGCAAAGTATTTTTCTGAATTTTCCATTTTACTCAAGGATCAGTTTTTGATGAGCCAGCAGCAGCCCGTTCTTGCTTTTCAATACCACATAATAAACTCCGCTGCTGTACTGGCTTGCATCCCATCTTAAGTGATTTTTGCTATTGAGCGCCGGAAAAGCACCAATCAAATTGCCCTTGGCATCAAAAATCTCACAATCCACGATCTTGCTATCCGTCCATTCTATGCGGAAAGTATCACTGGAAGGGTTTGGATAAACCAGGATCCGGTTTTTCTCATCCTGCAGAGCCTCTCCTTTACCAACATACTGGGTATTCCAGGCAGCAAGGGTGTATTCTCCCGCCTGCAGATTATGTACATAAAGGTTTCCAGTCATCCAGATACCGAATCGCTCGAAATCAATAAATTGCCAGTCGTATGAAGGATCGGGCCGGTACATGATGATCACAGAATCTTCATCGGTTTCGAGTAAGGTATTATCAAGATAGCTTGCCTTGCTGTAAAAGAACTTGCCCGTTGCATTAAAATCTGGCGGGAAAACACCTTCGATCTTCCAGTACCTGTAATCTGAAAGGCTCAGCCCATTCACAGGATTCTTCAATGAATCCGGTGGTACCCAGTTGTGGGTTACCATAAAAAAGGCAGAATCGCTGAGTTCATTTACCTCCAGGGTAAAAAAGGTATTGCTGAAAGAGTATTCGCCGGTTTCATTGATAACTGCTGTACCATCGGTTGTGGCATCACAGGTTTTGCCCTCGATATCGGTAAAAACAGCCACCGCCTCAAAATCCAATTCTTTAACAGAGTGTCCGCTCTTTCCATCAAAATGCAGGGTATCCGTTAGCAGCTCCCAGTTTTCACTCATAAAACTGACTTCAACAATATTGTCATCACCGGTAAAAGCAGGGCCTTTTCTTTTCTGCCTGGGATAAACATCCACAATAAAAGAGCCTCCGTTTTCGGATACTGCAAAGGAATCAATCGAATAATGCGGGGTTCCGGCATTCAAAACCCAGTTATCAAAAAATCCGGCCATATCCACATTGGTTGAATTTGTTAGCGCATCCCGCAGATCTTCGGATGAAGCATCATTAAAAGCAAAATCTATCAGAAAATCGCTTGCACCCTGGAAAAAGAGCTCATCCCCCAGGTAGGCCCTCAGGCTTTGCACAACAGTCGCTCCCCGGTCATATGCCGTCATGCCATAGGTATGCGACTGAGGAATATCATTCAAGGCGAAATATGCATTATCGCCCGTAGGAGTGTGACAGAACTGCAGAACATCCGCATTGTATTCATGGATCTCTTCATAATAATCCTGCGGATCATACAAAATCTCTTTGTAAAAAGATCCGCAAAAAGTAGCCCAGCCTTCATTCAGCCACATTTCTTCTGCTTTGTCGCAGGTAACAAGGTCTCCGAACCACATATGGGAAAGCTCATGAACCATCAGGTATTCACTTGAGAGGGTTCCATTGATGCTGCCATGCGGATAGGCAATGTTGGTGGCATGCTCCATAGCACCGATGGCTGTGCCCACATAGCCCACACGATCCCACTGATAGGCCCCGAATCTGGTTTCGAAGATATTCATCACATCATTCAGGTGAATGAAAGATCCTGCAACATTTGACGTATCACTGGGCTGGGTATAGATCCAGACAGGAATATCTTTTTCAATTCCATTGTAAACCCAGTTGCTAAGTTCATAATTACCGGTTGCCACCGAAGCCAGGTATGTAGGAATGCTCTGGGCAAGTGACCAGTGGTGGGTAAAGGTATTGTCTCCATTGTCGATGATCTCCACCAGGATGCCCCCGCAAACTGCTGTCAGTCCTGCCTCGAGGGTGACATGTACATCATAGGTGGCCCGGTCGGTGAAATCATCCACACAGGGAAACCAGGATTTTCCGAGGTTGTGGGGAATATAACTGATGCCTACACCCAGGTTAAAGGAATAATCCCCTGCAAAATGATATCCGCCCCAGCTTTCATGAAATGGGATACCATGATAATAAACCATCAGGCTGATGGTATCACTGAGACCAATTCCATCCTCCAGCAAGATGTTCAAAAAAGGGTCATTGTGTTCAAAGGCAAGAATACTCACCTGATCCGATTGTACGGAATCAACTGTCAGGCTTATTAATTCCAGCCGGATAAGGTCAATCCCATCAAAACGAGGGGTGAGCAGAATCTCGGTACTGGCTTGTATTTCATGCGAATCAGTATTGACATCCTTGATGTGAACCTCATAATGGACAACATCAAGGGTATCTCCCACTTCGTAGGTGGCACGGGCTCTCTCTGAAAACAAAACAAGAGTAGCGGCTATCATTAGGATCTTGAGGATAAGGGACAATCGGTTCATGAGTTTTTTGCTTTGAATGTGTTTGTAAAAATAAACATTAACATTCATTCCATTCAAAAAAATTCGGCAGTGTACCTGGATTGTTCATATGCGAACAATCACTGTCGCCATTCGAACACCTATGCATTTTCAAAGCTCATGAACCCGTTGTAAATAGCAGTATTTCAGCCACCTGTAATTGTGGCATATTTTTCGTTAATTTTACCACACAACACAAAAAAATTAATGCGCGATGAGCAACAGAAGGATTTTTATGAAGGATTTTTACATTTCGCTGGCAATCACATTCCTGCTTGTCATAACAGGTGGAATTTATGCCCAGCAGGTCTGGTCGCTGGAAGAATGCATCGATTACGCACTGGACAATAATATCCAGGTAAAGCAACAGCAATTGAACATTGAATTACAGGAAGCAGATTACCTGCAGTCGAAACTCAGCATGCTCCCCGATCTCAATGGCTATGCCTCTCACGGCTACAACTGGGGGCAGACAATCGACCGTTTCACCAACCAGTTTGCCACCGAAAGGGTGCAATCGAACAATTTTTATGCCCAGACATCCGTCACCCTCTTCAATGGTTTTCAATTGATGAACAATATGAAACAGAGCCGGCTGAACCTGCTGGCCACTCAATACGATGCCGATAAATTTATGGATGATATTTCGGTAAACATAGCCACTTATTACCTTCAGGTATTGTATAACATTGAATCCCTGCGATCGGCTGAGAGCCAGCTGGATGTCACCCTGCAACAAGTTGAAAGGACCAGAAAACTTGTAGATGCCGGAACACTTGCCCGCGGTGACCTGCTCACGGTAGAAGCACAGGCCGCTGCAGAAGAATTGCGAGTGGTAAACGCCCAGAATGCCCTTCAGCTCTCCTACCTCGACCTTACCCAGGCACTTGATTTGCCCAGCCCTGAAGGCTTTGAAGTTGAGAAACCCGACATAGAGATTGAAAGAGATATCAAACTCCTGCCAAGTCCGGAAAATGTATATGGTTATGCCATTGATAACCGTCCTGAGATCAAAGCAGCAGAAGTCCGGCTGGCAGCATCCGACAAGGGGCTTGATATTGCCAGGGGCTCTCTTAGCCCGAATCTTTCACTGAGTGCCTCCTGGGGCACCGGTTATTCAGGAGCCAACAAAATAGGAGAAAACCCGGTGACAGAACTTACCGATTATCCCATCGGACTTACCGCTGATGGTGTTGATGTATACGCCTATTCAACACAGTACGAAAATTACAAGACCAAACCTTTCAGCGACCAGTTCGATGATAACAACAACCAGACTTTCATGATCCACCTGAACATACCCATCTTTAACGGCTGGCAGGCGCGTTCCTCCATACAGCGGGCAAAGATCAACATGGACATCTCCGAATACAACCTGCAACTGGAAAAGCTGAACCTCAACAAACTCATCAACCAGGCATACAATGATGCGGAATCAGCCTTTAAGAAATACCGCTCAGCCCTGAAAAAAGTAAATGCTACCGAAGAGGCCTTCAAATATTCTGAACAAAAGTTCAATGTGGGCATGATCACTTCCTATGAATACAACGATACCAAAAAGGAACTATCCACTGCCCAGTCGGAACTGATCAGTGCCAAATACGAGTTTTTGTTCATGATCACCATACTGGATTTTTATATGGGCCGCCCGATATCACTTGAGAATTACGCTATGGATTAGTATTCTTTAGGAAGTTACCCTGTTATTCGGATAAAGGACCTGGTTTAATTGCCACATTGAGCAGCCAGATCTGCACATCTGTCGGCTGTTGGATTTTTATCTTTACCAGCATGATGCGCCACACTATTTCGCCGCACATCTCCTTTACAACAAGATTTCCAATGCGGCCCCGGAAATTACCCGCAGGCCTTTAACTGATTTTACCCTACTTGTTTTGTTTTGATCCTGACGGCTCTGGGGCAGGTGGCCTTTTTTTGCTGTCAGGATAATTTAGTGCCTCAGCCTTTTAGATTTAGGAATTATCCGGGCTTAGTAAACTTATTTCTGATACTAAGTTTCTACGATGTTTATACGATATTTTTCGTATGAACTACGTATCAACTACGTATTAACTACGGGTAAAAAGCGAGGGAAGAGATGAGAGATGAGAGGTGAGCATTGACATTGTTATCATTGCATCTCTATTGGGAAATGAGATCCCCGATTGCTTTGTGGAATTAATTGAAGGTTATGGAGTTACTTTCAGGGGTTGCATCTTTGCCACTTTGGCACAACAGACCAACAGGAGCAGCAATGGATTAACTGGCTTACAAATCCTTTGTTATGATTATGCAAGCTCAAAAACCATCCCGATAAAAGCCTTTCCCAATCCCGCAAAGGACAAAATCACCTTTGCCCTGGAAAACACGGATAAACACAAAAACATCCAACTACAATGCTATGATATTTTCGGCAGGCAGGTGCATGAGCAAAAGATCTACACCGGGCAATTGGAAGCCGAGGCTGATGTTTCGGCATGGATGAGCGGGATGTATGTAGCCGTGGTGAAAAGCAAGGGAAAGATTGTGGGGAAGGGGAAGTTTGTGGTGGAGTGATGGGATGGACGGATGAATGCTTGATTGCTTGGTCCTGAATTTCAGTCTGGGATCCTCGTCCCGCCTGAGGTGAGAAGAGATTGAATGGCCAATAGCCAAATGCCAAAGACCCGGAGGTCTTTGTTTAACATAGCAAAGTTAGGATACTAGGCAAAGCCAGCAAGGCCGGCGGTATTGATTTATCAAACAATTTTCTATTTTGTTGTAATTAACAAAATCCGTACTTTTACCAAAACATTTCCTTCGATAATGAAAAAGAATTCCAAATCCAAAAAGCTTCTCATCTGGAGCATCGTAATTGTCCTGGCAGTTCTGATCGCATTGGCTGTTGTAAAGAAAAAGGATTCAGGCGCCATCAAGGTAAGCACCGAGCTTGTTGAAAGAAGAAGCATCGTAGAAACCGTTTCCGCCAATGGAAAAATACAGCCGGAGGTTGACGTGATGATCAGCCCTTATATTTCGGGTGAGGTTGTAGAGCTCTATGTAAAAGAAGGAGATAAGGTACAGAAGGGGGATATCCTTGCCCGCATTGACCCTGAGATATACAAAAAGAATTTCGACCGGATGCAGGCAACGCTGAATACGCAGAAGGCCAACCTGGCCAATGCCAGAGCACGGCTCGCACAGGCAAAAGCAAGAAATACCAATGAGAAAGTCAGCTTCCAGCGTCAGAAATCATTGTTTGAGCAAAATGTGATCTCTGAGTCAGAATTTGATGCGGCCAAAGCATCATTCGATGTTGCCCAGGCAGAAGTGGAAGCTGCAGAGGAAAGCGTAAAAGCAGCCCAGTATGCCGTGAAAAGTGCCGAAGCCAGTTTTGAAGAGGCAGAAGAAAACCTGCGCAGAACCAGTATTTACTCACCAACTGATGGAACCGTTTCCAAATTAAGTGTAGAAGAAGGGGAACGTGTTACCGGAGCCTCGCAATTTTCAGCAGGTACCGAGATCATGCGCATCGCCAACCTGCTTAATATGGAGGTTCATGTTGAAGTGAATGAAAATGACATTGTCAGGGTACACCTCAAAGATACCGCAATCATAGAAGTGGATGCTTATCCTGATCATAAATTCAAAGGCCTTGTTACTGAAATAGCCACATCGGCTAATGTTACAGGCGTGAGCGCCGACCAGGTAACCAATTTCGATGTAAAGATCAGGATACTGCATATGTCATACCAGGATCTCATTCAGGAGGTTACAACAATGAAATCCCCTTTCATGCCAGGTATGTCGGCAACTGTTGATGTGCAGACCGAAACTGCTGTAAATGTTCTATCTGTGCCTATTCAGGCCGTTACCACACGGGCTGATACAAGTGGGAAGGAAAAGAGCACACGGGAGAAAATGGAGGAGGAAAAGGTAGAAAAGCAAGGGGTAGAAACCGAAGAAGAATTGCTTGAAGTAGTGTTCATTTACGAAGATGAAAAAGCCAGGCTCATCGTTGTTGAAACGGGGATACAGGACAATACCTATATTGAGATCACAAGCGGGTTGAAGGAAGGTCAGGAGGTGATTTCAGCTCCCTACCGGGCAGTCAGTAAGCAGCTTAAGAACAATGAGGAGGTAGAAAAAGTCCCAAAAGAAGATTTGTTTAAAGAAGACTAATTCTTTTTCGGTCTCGTTTACACCTTTATAATCATTTGAATTGTCAGGAATTTCTCAAAATATGGATGCATTGCTGCTGCATATAGACACAGCCACTCAGACCTGTTCCGTGGCATTGACCCGGGGGAATGAATTGTTAGCTAGCCGGGAATCCCAAGAAAAAAATGCGCATTCCCGCAACATTACCTTATTCATACAGGAGGTTCTTGAGGAAACGGCTACTGATCGCGGAGCGATTGATGGGGTGTCAGTGAGCAAAGGCCCCGGATCCTATACAGGCCTTCGCATCGGTGTTTCCACGGCCAAAGGCTTCTGCTATGCACTGGAAAAACCCCTGATCGCTGTTGACACCTTGCAGGCGATGGCGTGGGGAATGAAAGAAAAGGCAAGGGCGGATGCATTGTATTGTCCCATGATCGATGCCCGCCGCATGGAGGTTTATTCGGCTCTGTATGATAAAAACAACCAGCAGTTAAGAGAGGTTCGTGCAGAGATCATTGATGAAAAGTCATTTTCAGACTGGCTGGAAAAACACAGGATCTACTTTTTCGGAGATGGAGCACCCAAATGCCGAGAAATGATCGATAAGCATTCGAATGCCTTATTTGATGATACTTTCAAACCATCTGCAAAATACATGGCTGAGATAGCAGCCCAAAAATATGCCCGGAATGAATTCGAAGATGTCGCTTACTTTGAGCCTTTTTATCTGAAGGATTTCGTGGCAGGCAAACCCAGGGTGAAAGGATTGCGCTAAGGAGATCAATCCATTTCTTTGAGCAGCCTGTCGACCACTTCCGGAAAATGTTTGTATTCAAGTTCATGGATCTTTCCGGCAAGGCTTTCTGCTGTGTCTTGCGCATTTACCGGGCATTTCGCCTGAAAAATAACCTCCCCCTCATCATATTCTTCATTTACATAATGTATACTGATGCCGGATTCTTTCTCCTCATTGTCGATCACCGCCTGGTGCACCCTGTCGCCAAACATTCCTTTGCCGCCATATTTCGGGAGGAGGGCCGGATGAATATTCACGATCCGGTTGGGATATGCTTTCAGGATATTGTCCGGGATCAGCCATAGAAAACCGGCCAGTACGATGAGGTCGATCCGGTGATCCTGCAAAATGTTCAGTACGCGATCGCTTCTGTAAAAATCCTCACGATCGAAAGTTGTATAAGGGATCTCCAGATTTTCAGCGCGCTTCAGTACATAAGCATCTTTGTTGTTTGACAGGATCATGGCAACAATGGCTGTTTTTTCTTTTTTAAAAAACCTGGCAATATTTTCTGCATTGGTTCCGCTACCGGAGGCGAGGATGGCAATTTTCTTCATGTAAAGTCTCTGTTAATACCTATTGCTTAAGCCTTTCAAAAATAAAAAATATATCAAACTGTTTTACAGCATATTCCATTATCTTATACAAATATCACAATATGTTGTTAATCTGCTCATTAGTAAAGAATAAGATCAAATTTATACGATTTTCTTTGTTTTTTTTTGATTTAATCTTTTTCTTTGCAAACTGTTTAACCAAAAACGAAAAGATATGTCTGACATTGCAACAAGAGTAAAAGCAATTATTGTTGATAAGCTTGGCGTAGACGAAGGAGAAGTTACACCTGAAGCAAGTTTTACCAATGATTTAGGAGCGGATTCATTAGATACCGTTGAGCTGATCATGGAGTTTGAAAAAGAATTCAATATTGCTATCCCCGACGACCAGGCTGAAAAGATTGGAACGGTTGGTGAAGCGATAAAATACATCGAAGAAAACGCTAAATAGTAAAAACCAATCCTTACATGGAACTTAAGCGTGTAGTTGTTACTGGACTTGGTGCACTTACCCCACTGGGCAATACCATCGAAGAAACCTGGAATGGATTGATCAATGGGGTGAGTAGTGCCGGTGAAATCACTCATTTTGATGCTTCAAAATTCAAAACCCAGTTTGCATGTGAAGTAAAAGGTTATAATGCCAACGATCATTTTGATCGGAAGGAAGCCAGAAAATATGACCTTTACGCACAATATGCCATCGTAGCGGCAAATCAGGCCGTTGCTGATGCCGGGCTGGATCTTGAAAAAATTGACCTTGACAGGGCCGGCGTTATCTGGGGATCCGGGATTGGTGGTTTGTCAACCTTTGAAAAAGAGATCATGTCTTTTTACGAAGGAGACGGCACACCACGTTTTAATCCTTTTTTCATTCCCAAGATGATCGCCGATATTGCTGCAGGTCATATTTCCATCAAACATGGGTTCAGGGGTCCCAATTATGCTACCGTTTCCGCCTGTGCTTCATCGGCCAATTCCCTGTCGGATGCCCTTAATTTAATACGGCTGGGGAAGGCCAATTTGTTTATTACCGGCGGATCCGAAGCAGCCATTACCGTTGGCGGTATTGGCGGATTCAACGCTATGCACGCAATATCTACCCGCAACGATGATCCCAAAACAGCCTCAAGGCCTTTTGACAAGGACCGCGACGGTTTCGTACTGGGTGAAGGGGGTTGCGGACTGATCTTCGAAGAACTCGAACATGCGAAGGCACGTGGTGCAAAGATCTATGCAGAAGTAGTGGGTAGCGGCCTTTCGGCCGATGCACATCACATGACTGCCCCGCATCCTGAAGGATTGGGAGCACAAAACTGCATGCGATATGCCATCGAAGATGCCGGCATCAAGCCTGAAGACATTGATCATATCAATACGCATGGAACTTCTACGCCTGTTGGTGATATTGCTGAACCAAGAGCCATCGTGAGCCTCTTTGGCGAACATGCCTACAAGATCAATATCAATTCAACAAAATCAATGACGGGACATCTGCTCGGAGCTGCTGGTGCCATCGAAGCCATTGCTACCATCCTGGCCGTTCAAAATGATATTGTTCCTCCTACGATCAATCATTTTACTGACGACCCGGACATTGATAACGAGCTGAACTTTACTTATCATAAAGCAGTTAAGCGTGTTATCAATTATGGGCTTACCAATACCTTTGGATTTGGCGGGCACAATGCTTCTATTATCTTTAAGAAATTTAGTGAGTAATTGTTTTGAAAATAGCAATTTCCGGTTCGGTTAAAGCGATTTTTTCTTCTGATAAACAATTATTTCAATCCATAAAGAATATTTTCGGGTACTATCCCGGAAATATTTTTTTGTATAAACTTGCCTTCAGGCATAAGTCTGCAGCTAAAGAAGTGATCAATGGGGTAAGGGTTAGCAATGAACGCCTGGAATACCTGGGAGATGCTGTGCTCAGTTCAGCCATTGCCGATTATCTATTCAAAAAATTTCCATACAAGGATGAAGGATTCCTCACAGAAATGAGATCCAAGATCGTAAACCGGGCCCAGCTGAACAAACTCTCCAAGAAACTAGGGCTTGATCGTTTTCTGGAAAGCGAAAACGATTCAAAAAACCTTTGTAAGTCCATTAACGGGGATGCTTTTGAAGCTGTGATCGGGGCCATGTACCTTGACAAAGGATATAATTTTACCCGGAAAATCATCATCAAACGCATCATCAACCTTCACCTGGATATCGATGAAATCGAAAAACTCGAAAGCAATTACAAGAGCAAGCTCATCGAATGGAGCCAGAAGGAAAAAAAAGAGCTCGAATTCAATGTGATTGATGAAGTGGGCGACGGCTACAACAAACAATATGTAGTGCAGGTGCTTGTCAATAAGAAAGCTATCAGCCAGGCCCGCGATTATTCCATCAAAGGGGCTGAACAAATCGCCTCCGAAAAAGCCTGCAACACAATTCTTCAAGCCTAAAAATGCCAGGCTATATTTTCTGAAAAAAGAGTATCTTAGTTGAATGCCGACTCCAATCATTTGAAATGGCTAAAAAATTAAAACTTCAAATAGATCCCAGTTACGACTTCAGGATAATCGGTCTGTCATCAACCGAAAAAAGTCATAAAATGGCTTTCCTGCTCAACCAGTCCCTGAAAATGAACCTGGTCAGGATTGATGATTATACCTATTACAATGCAAACATAGAAGAGGAAGTCCAGTATTCGTTATTTCTGGAAAGCATTCCCGAGGAAAACGGGCATATCTGCCTGCTACAAAACAGGCATCCGGAAGCTTTGTTAATTCCATTGTACCGGCAGGCAGATTACTTTCTGATCTTCCACGAGTATCCTCGGCTGGACAAAATTCCGGAATATCTAAAGAGCCTGAAAAAAATTCCCGGCATACTTACTGCCTTTATCATTGATAAGCCACCCGCCAAAAAAACGGCAGGAATTTTTGAAGAACTGGAAATGCATCTCATGGAAAATAACAAATATTAAATGTTGTGCAGAACAATACGCTTGTAGTTTTTGTTAATATTGCAGAGAATTGCTAATTTTGTAAGACATTAAAAGAGTGAAATTTAACAAATTAACAAAAAAAGAACAATCATGATCAAAGAAAAAATTGAAAAGGCACTGAATGAACAAATCATGAAAGAAGAGTTTTCATCCAGATTATATCTTGCCATGGCTTCATGGTGTGAGACCAATGGTTTTGAGGGAGCTGCAAATTACCTTTACAACCACAGTGATGAAGAAAGAATGCATATGCTGAAACTGGTTCACTTCCTCAACGACCGGGGCGGAACCACCAGGCTTATGAAAATGGATGCACCCGATGTAAACTATAAATCCCTGAAGGACATCTTTGAAAAGATCCTCAAACATGAAATATATATCAGCGAATCCATTAACGAGATCTACGGGCTTTGCATGGAAGAAAAGGACTACACCACAGGGAATTTCATGCAGTGGTATATCAATGAACAGATCGAAGAAGAAAGTACCATGAATGGCATCCTCGACAAGATCAACCTGGCCGGTGACCAGAAAGGCGGCCTGTTCCACATCGACAAGGAACTGGGTGGCATGAGTGCGGCAAGGCCGGCTGAAGAAATGGCAGAATAGTGAGCATTTGGTAGTTGGTGGTTGCCTGGTGCACTACCAACTGCCAACTACCAACAACTAAATCTTCTCTGTATCCAAAATCTTCAAAAACCGCTCATACCATTCCTGTCCATATTTCCTGGTGAGGGCAATTTTAACAAACTTCGACAGCTTGAAATTTTCTGCTTTACCTCTTTTGAGAGCGGGTTTACAGATATGCCATTTATGATAATTGAGGGCCTCCCCCCCATTACCGAGTTGTGAGACCCTGATGGGATACAAATGGCAGGAAATGGGTTTTTGAAAATCGGTTTTACCATCCAGAAAAGCCTGCTCGATGGTACAAAAAGCGATGCCCTCTTCGTCAAAATTCACATAGGCACATGCGCCACCATCCACCAGGGGGGTTACAAACCTGCCATCAGCATCATAATCAAACACACCATTCTTTTCCACCTCACGCACTCCCGTTTCGGTCATGAATTCTTTTATATAGTCAATATCATCTTCCAGGATAGAAATCTCTGCTTCCTCCATGGGAGCTCCCGCATCCCCGTCAACACAACAGGCACCTTTGCATTTGTGCAGATCGCAGGCAAAACAGGTATCTTTGATCTCATCCGAGATGATCTTATTATTCAGTATGATCATGGCTGCAAAATTAGCTAAAAATAGGCTGTGGCCCGGCAAGGAAGACACAATAAAAACCCCTATCTTTGCACACCGGAAAAACAACCTAAATACATAACAACATGGCATTTAATTTAAGAAACAGAAGCTTTTTAAAGCTGTTGGATTTTACCCCAAAAGAGATCAAGTTTTTACTGGATCTTTCGGCCGATCTGAAAATGGCAAAATATGCAGGTACTGAAGTACAAAAGTTAAAAGGCAAGAACATTGCCCTGATCTTTGAAAAAGATTCAACCCGCACCCGCTGTGCATTTGAGGTTGCCGCCCTGGACCAGGGAGCACACGTGACCTACCTGGGTCCCACCGGTTCTCAAATGGGTAAAAAAGAAACCGTCAAAGACACTGCTCGTGTGTTGGGCAGAATGTACGACGGCATCGAATACCGCGGTTTCGGACAGGAAGTGGTGGAAGACCTGGCAAAATATTCTGGTGTACCGGTATGGAATGGCCTCACCAATGAGTTCCATCCCACCCAGATCCTTGCAGATTTTCTGACGATGTTAGAACATTGCGACAAGCCATTGCACCAGATCTCTTTCTGCTACCTGGGCGATGCACGCAACAACATGGGCAATTCCCTGTTGATCGGCGCTGCCAAGATGGGGATGGATTTCCGTGCTGCAGCTCCCAAAATGCTGCACCCGGATGAAAAGCTGGTTGCCCAGGCAGAAGCGATCGCCAAAGAAACCGGTGCAAAGATCATGATCACCGAAGATCCGGCAGAGGCTGTTAAAGGATGTGATTTCCTTTACACTGATGTGTGGGTATCCATGGGAGAATCGGAAGAAGCCTGGAATGAAAGACTGAAACTGATGAAACCCTACCAGGTAAATAAAGAACTGATGGAAAAAACCGGCAATCCCAAAGCAAAATTCATGCATTGCCTTCCGGCATTCCATAACACCGAAACCAAAGTTGGAAAAGAGATCAATGAGAAATTCGGTTTCGAAAGCATGGAAGTCACCGAGGAAGTATTCGAATCGGAAGCCTCCATCGTTTTTGACGAAGCTGAAAACAGACTGCATACCATCAAAGCGGTGATGGTAGCTACGCTTGGCAGTTAAAAATAACGCTATTTAAAATACATTCACAGGCCTTTTGTTTTAGCTTTAGGTCTGTTTTTGTTTTTACGGAATAATATTTGCGAATTATATAATACGTTACATCAGGAAATTTTGAATTCACTATCTTTATTTCCATAAAAACAAAGCAATGAAAAAGCATATCTTATTTATTCTCTTCAGCCTACTCATCATATTAATAAGTACCCAGGGTTGTAAAGAAGGCGAAGGCCCCAACATCTTTTCGGTGCAGGACGACAAAGAGCTGGGAGCCCAGGTGAACCAGGAAATTGAAAACAATCCACAGGAGTATAACATCATGGATCCGGCACAGTATCCTGAGGCATATCAGCACTTGAGAAGGATACGCGACAGCATCCTCAATACCGGACTGGTGGACTATGGTGAAAATTTTGTGTGGGAAGTGAGTTTATTGCATAATGATAGTGTGCTGAATGCATTTGCCACACCGGGTGGCTACCTGTATTTCTACACCGGCCTGGTAAAATTCCTCGACAACGAAGCGGAATTCGCCGGTGTGATGGGGCACGAAATGGCGCATTCGGCTGAGCGGCATTCCACCGAGCAGTTGACTAAAGTATATGGTTTGCAGGTACTTCTTTCCGTTGTACTGGGTGAAGACCCTGGCATGATCGCACAGATCGCTGCCGACCTGGCTGCAGGATTAACGGTACTGGCATTTAGCAGAAACCATGAAAATGAGGCGGATGAATTTGCTGTAAAGTATTTGTATGAAACTTCCTACGATGCAAGGGGCGTGGCAGGCTTCTTTCAAAAACTCGAGGGAACTCCCCAGCCCCCTGAATTCCTGAGCACCCACCCTTCACCTGAAAACCGGGTGGAAGATATTCTGGCCATGTGGGAAGCCCTGGGAGGAAAAGAAGGAAAGTATTATGTAGACTCTTATAATCAATTCAAAAATTCTTTGCCCTAAATTTACAATCATGAAACAGATGAAATATGAGTGCCCCAAGTGTGGAAACAGGCATTATGAAATAGACCAGATCAGGACCACAGGCGGCGCTTTCGCCAAAATCTTTGATGTGCAGAACAAAAAATACACCGCCATCACCTGCACCCAGTGCAAGTACACCGAATTTTTCAAGGGTACCACCAGCACCCTGGGGAATGTGTTTGATTTCTTTACAAGGTAGGATTGGTGGATTTGTTGACTGGTGAATTGGTTAATTCATTGATTGACAAACCGAAACCAATGACTATTGACCAATGACTAATGACTAATGACCAATGACCAATGACCGATTGACCCATAACCGCCACAACAACTTCAAACTTCAAACTTCTAACATCTAACTTCAAACTAATTCCTATTTTTGCACCATGGCAAACGAAGACATTTTCAAGAAGATCATTGCCCATGCCAAAGAGTATGGCTTTGTGTTCCAGTCGAGCGAGATTTATGACGGCATGGCGGCTGTTTATGATTACGGACAGTACGGCGTTGAACTGAAGAACAATATCAAGGATTACTGGTGGAAATCCATGGTACAGTATCACGAAAATATCGTGGGCCTGGATGCGGCTATTTTCATGCATCCCAAGGTATGGAAAGCTTCGGGGCATGTGGATGCTTTCAATGACCCCATGATCGACAACAAGGATTCCAAGAAAAGATACCGTGCTGATGAGTTGATCGAAGATCACATGGCCAAAGTCCAGGCTAAGATCGACAAGGAAGTGGCCAAAGCTGCCAAGCGTTTTGGTGAGGCCTTTGACGAAAAGCAATTTCTGGAAACCAATCCAAGGGTGCTAAAATATACAGAACAGATAGAAAACATTAAGAAGAGAATGGTATCTTCCCTTGAAAAGGATGACCTGGCTGCGCTCAAAGACCTGATCGTAGAACTGGAAATATCCTGTCCAGGTTCGGGCTCCAAAAACTGGACGGATGTCAGGCAATTCAACCTTATGTTTGCTACCCAGATGGGCTCGCTGGGAGATGAGAATAACAAGGTTTACCTGCGACCCGAAACAGCTCAGGGCATTTTTGTGAATTATCTCAACATTCAGAAAACCGGTCGCATGAAGTTGCCCTTCGGGATCGCACAGATCGGAAAAGCTTTCCGGAATGAGATCGTGGCTCGTCAGTTCATATTCCGTATGCGGGAATTCGAGCAAATGGAAATGCAGTTCTTTGTGCGCCCCGGAACCGAAAAAGAATGGTTCAGTTACTGGAAAGATCAGCGGATGCAGTGGCATCTTGCGACAGGCATCCCGGAAGATAACTACCGTTTTCATGAACACGACAAGCTGGCCCATTATGCCAATGCGGCTTTCGATATAGAGTTTAATTTCCCCATGGGGTTCAAGGAACTGGAAGGCATCCATTCCAGGACCGATTTTGACCTGGGAGCCCACCAGGAGTTCACCGGAAAAAAGATCCAGTATTTCGATCCGGAGACCAACGAGAGTTATGTACCTTACGTTGTGGAAACATCCATCGGTCTCGACAGGACTTTCCTGGCCGTATTAACTGCAGCTTATACGGATGAGAAACTGGAAGACGGTTCCGAGAGAACTGTGATGAAAATTCCTCCCTTCCTTGCTCCCATCAAAGCAGCCATCCTGCCCCTTACCAAAAAGGACGGATTGCCGGAAAAAGCCCGTGAGATCATGGACAGCCTGAAGTATGATTATATGTGTTTTTACGAGGAAAAGGATACCATCGGAAAACGTTACCGCAGGCAGGATGCCATTGGTACGCCCTATTGTATTACGGTGGATCACCAGACCCTGGAAGATGACACAGTGACTATTCGCGAAAGGGACAGCATGCAACAGGACAGGATTCCGATCGGGAAGATCAGCGGAATCATCGCCGAGAAGATCCGGGTGAAGGGTTAATAAGGTCTTATTTATTCACTCTTATTTCTAATCCTCTGAACTAAGGAATTAGCTTAAACCTAAGTTTCATGAACTAATCATGAGTTGTTCATAATCAATCTCTACCATTCAAAACTTATTATTGTTTTTTTACCTTAGTAAATACAAAATGCGTGTAAAGATTATTGTATTCTATTTTCATGGGTTTTGGTTTTGGGGTTGACACGCTAATTTATTAAAAAATAAGGTAATAAGGTTAATATTCTTATAATTCTTTTTGCTACTAACAGTATTAGCAATGAATCTGCAAAGGCTCGATCAAAACAATATTACCATAAAACCTTATACCCCATATACCCCTTATAACCTTATAACCTTATAACTTTACACCCTCATACCCTAACAATCTTATTATTCGTAATTTCGTTCATTATGTAAATCAATCATAAAATCAAACAAAATATATTATAAAATGACCATTGACCTGCGCAGCGATACCGTTACCAGACCCACCCCAGAAATGCTCCAAACCATGTTCAGTGCAGAGGTAGGTGATGATGTTTTCGAAGATGATCCAACGGTGAAGGCCCTTGAAAACAAATCAGCCAGTCTCTTCAACAAGGAAGCTGGATTGTTCTGCCCTTCCGGCACCATGACCAACCAGATTGCCCTGAAAGTGCATACCCGGCCTGGAGATGAGATCATCTGCAACGAATTCTCTCACATATATCGTTACGAAGGAGGAGGTGCTGCTTTCAATTCGGGAGCCTCCATCAGATTATTGCAAGGTGACAGAGGCAGGATAAAAGCACATCAGATCATTGAAAATATCAATCCGGATGATGTGCACTACCCCAGGACCAGCCTGGTGGTGATCGAAAACACCTCCAACAAAGGAGGCGGAAGCTGTTATGAATTAAAAGATCTGGAAGACATCAATCAGGTCTGCAAAGAAAAGGCATTAAAATTGCACCTGGATGGTGCCAGGATCTTCAATGCCATCATAGCAAAAGGATATACCTCCGGGCAAATCGGTGATCTCTTCGATTCTATATCCATCTGCCTGTCGAAAGGACTTGGGGCACCAGTAGGTTCAGTACTGATCAGTAATAAAGACTTCATTAAACAGGCACGCAGGATTAGAAAAGTATTCGGTGGAGGTATGCGGCAGGCCGGTTACCTTGCTGCCGCAGGTATCCATGCTCTCGACTCGCACATTGATCGGCTGACAGAAGATCACCGGAAAGCCAGTATATTATGGGATACCCTCAATGGATTAGACTTCGTGGAAGAAGTGATGCCTGCAGAAACCAACATCCTGGTCTTCAAATTAATTGATGATTATCGGGATCAGGAATTCCTTAGATTACTCGAATCAAAAGGCATAAATGCCGTTGGCTTCGGACCGCAACTGATCCGCATGGTCACCCACCTGGATTTTACAAACGAAATGCTTGATGAAACAATCAGAATATTAAGATCTATTGAATAAGAATAACGCCCCTAAGGGTATTACATGAATCCTTGATTATATTTAAGCCGGCTTAAAGCCGGCTTTTCTTCGCCACAATCCCAAAAAACACCCGGATAGGGTGCTATTCTTATTCAGATATACGATCAGAAATTAATAATTAAACAACTCTTCCAGAGTCAGTTCTTTCACCTTGCCCAGCTTCTTAAGCTTTTTCATATCCACCATATCGCGGTTACCGATGATCAGGTAATTGTATTTCCGGCCTTTGATGTATTCATTGAAAAAATTCTCAAAATCATCAATGGTTGCTGTTTTGGCATATTCATAAACATCTTTTCGGACATCATAATCGATTCCTCTTTCCTGATTTGAAAGCCAGGTCCAGAAAATGCTGGCCTTTGTAATTCTTTCTGTTTCAATTTTGGTCTGTATGGCTTCCTTTGCACTCTGAAACTGCACACTGGCCTCTGGCATCTCATTCATCAGATTCAGCATGGCACCGGATGCTTCGCTCAGCTTATCTGCCTGGGTTGCAACAAAGGTGTAAATATAATTTGATTCATCCATTTCACCTGGCACAGCAAATGCTGCAAAGGCACTGTATGCCAGCCCTCTGGCTTCCCGTATGTCCTGAAAAACAATGGATGACAATCCTGATCCATAATACTCACCAAACAGAGTAGATGCAGGGATCAGATCTTTATTGAACATGCCATCCTTGGAAAGCATGAGCATATTGATCTGCACCATATCATAATTTACAAAGTAAACCAGATTCTCATCCGTAGGGCGTTCGGTATATTTAACCTCTTCCGGGAAATCAAGCAATTCATCAGGTACAGGATGCATTTCTGAGAGTGTACTATTAACATTCTCCATTTCCTGGGGCCCATAATAAAATACCCGATGATCGTATGCAAAAATGTTTTTGATCATATCCGTGAGATATTCCGGGTTCAGATTTTCAAGTTCCTCCTCCTGTATGATATTTGTAAAGGGGTTGAATTTCCCGTACTTACCATAATTAAACAAGCCTGACCAGAGAATGGTTCCCTTGTTGAGTTTAGCATCAGAACGATTCTTCAGAATACCTTTTACATACTCATTATATACTTCCTGTTCGGGCTTGGCATTGGCCAGAAGGTGCTCCAGCAATTCAATTCCCTTTTCAAATGATTTGTTCAGTCCTGAGATGTAAACATAGCTGCGGTCTTCACCGGTGGAAACACCCATGCTGAGACCCAGTTTAAAGAATTCCTGTTTAAGCTCTGCCGGTGAATATTTATCAGTACCCAGGTAAGGGAGGTAGTTTACCGCTATGGGAAGTTGCAGGTCATGATCCTTGCCCATGTCGATGATGTAATAAAGGGAGAAGATCTCATTGGTCTTATTATGGATATAATTCAGTTCAACATCCGTTGCAAGTTTATCTTTTTTGATCTTTTCATTAAAATCCACAAAGACAGGCTCCAGCTTCTCGGGTTGTACTTCCATGAATTCCTTCAGGAAATCGGATTGTGCCTCACGATTTAATTCTACAGGTGTGATCGGAGGCTTCTGCAATTTGACCGAAGTGGTATCTTTTCCAGTCTTTTTATATACTACAACATAATTTTTCTTGTAGTGCTCATTGGCAAAAGCAACCAGTTCTTCTTTATTGATTTTTTCAAGTTCATCAATGAATTCAACACTTTCTTTCCAGTCGATGTTCTTGATAAAAGCATCCACAAATGCCCAGGCTTTATAATTACTTTCCTGCTGACGCATCTGTTTCAGGCGCATGTCATTGATAATGGCCTCCAACATCCAGTCCTCGAATTCTCCCTTTTTGATCTTTTCAATCTCGGCAAGCAAGAGGTCCTTAACTTCTTCCAGGCTCTGCCCCTGTCGTGGATTTCCATAAAAAACATGCATACCATAATCGATCATGAAATTGGCATAAGACCCGGCCCTCAATACCTTTTGCTCCTGGTTCAGGTCCAGATCGATCAAACCGGCCTGGCTGTTGCTCAGGATGTTATCGATCAGGGTCACATATTTTTCATCTTTTGAATTGGCACCGTCAAAACGGTATCCAAGTCGCATGGTTTCCGCTTCAGGTCCAACGACTTCCTTGACAATGGGTTGGGTGATTGGATCTTCCTTTGGCAGGTTCCTCACCGGTAATTCCGGGTTAGGTTCCATGTTGCCCCAATATTCATCAATTAGCTTAATCGTCTCATCAAAATCAATATCACCTGAAAGCACAATGGCCATATTGTTGGGAACATAATAGGTATTGAAATAATTCATGATGTTCACCATGGAAGGATTCTTCAGATGTTCAGGTTCACCCAGTGTGGTTTGGGTTCCGTAAGGATGTTTTTCGAAAAGTCCCTCCATCAGTGCCTCGTTCAGCTTACGCCCATCATTGTCCTGCGACATATTGAATTCTTCATACACGGTTTCCAGCTCGGTATGAAAAATCCTGAGTACGGGATCGCTGAAACGTTCCTTTTCAAGGTTCAGCCATCTTTCCAGCTGGTTGGCGGGAATATTGTTCATATAAACCGTGAACTCACTGGAGGTGCCGGCATTGGTCCCCTTGGCTCCCATGGCGCCTACCATTTTATCATACTCATTAGCCACTGCAAATTGTGCAGCAATACCGCTAAGGCTGTCAATCTGATGATAAATACGGGCCTTTTCTTCCGGGTCATTGATTTTCTTATGCGCTTCAAACAGGTCTGAGATCTGCTCGATATACACCTTTTCTGCTTCCCAGTTCATGGTGCCGAATTCATCGGTACCTTTAAACATCATGTGCTCGAAATAATGGGCCAGGCCGGTGGTTTCCGGGGGATCGTAGGTAGAACCCGCTCTGACGGCGATCAGGGTCTGGATGCGGGGCTCATCCTGGTTCCTGGTCAGGTATACCTTTAAGCCGTTGTCCAGCTCATATATCCTGACTTTGAAAGGATCATCCTGAACGGTGGTGTAATGATAACCATTCTGATCCGTATGGGTTTGCGTTCTATTGCCGTTTTGTGTACAAGCGGCAAGCAGGAATACCAGCATAAGGCTGGTCAAGAATTTGATAAATTTCATCTTGCTGATTTTAAATTGATATTAAACGTGCTAAGGTAAAAATATTTTTGGCACACAAATTGGATTTATTTAAAAGGATCCTGCAAATTATTTAACTAAAAACTTAGAGTCATGAAATCAATGGTAAAAAAAGAGGCTTTTGCCTCAGGTAGGAGAAGTATGTCCTGGAAAATCCCCGTCATCCTCGCAATCTTCATGATCATCCTTTTCAGTGGCTGTTACAAAGAGCCGTGGTATGGCTCGGATGGCAGGCCCGGAACGGCTTTTATCTCAGCCACCTGGATTGATGATGAACCCGATTATATTGATGTGGGAACATCGGACATACCTTACCACTTCAACTGGGGACAATTTTACCGTGCATACCCCGGATACTTTAGCATGTATTATGAGGGTGAGGTCTGGATGGGAAACCGCTGGGCATTCTATGCCTGGGAGATCGATTATGAGATCTGGCGTGAGCCCGGTGAGCCCGGTGGAAAGTTCTATCATGGAAGGGATGGTGCTGATACCTATTTTACGCTGGAATGCAGCCCTTTCGGTCCCATGGTTTATGAAGATTTTAAAAGCGGCAAGATCAAAAAAGGCATAAAAATTCTTTCAGAAACCGAAGATGAAATAAGCATATTGCAAGAAAGGAATGGATTCGGATTAAAAGCAACCTACCGGAAGGTTAAGCCAAAAAAATAACGAATTATCTTCTGTTCCATAGAAAAATATGTCGGGTGCAAGTTTTATCTTTGCAAAAAAGAAGGAATAAAATGGATAAGAGGATCGTAATGACACTGGATGCCGGAGGAACAAAATTTAATTTCTCAGCCATCCGGAACCAGGAAGAAATTATCAAGGCAGTAATCCTGCCCGCGCAAGCAGCGGATCTGGAGACAGTTTTGAAAACGATCATAGAGGGCTTTGAAAGTGTAAAGTCCGCGCTAAATGAAGATCCTGTTGCCATTAGTTTTAGTTTTCCGGGCCCGGCAGACTATGAGAACGGGATCATCGGGGATCTGGAGAACCTCCCGCATTTCAGAAATGGTGTGGCACTCAAAGCCATGCTGGAGGATAGGTTTGGGATCCCGGTCTTCATCAATAATGATGGCGATCTTTTTGCATACGGGGAAGCCATTGCAGGACTTTTGCCCGAAATCAATCATAAACTGGAAGAAAAGGGAAATCCACGACAATACAGAAATCTTCTGGGTGCAACCTTCGGTACTGGTTTTGGTGGTGGAATCATATCCAACGGACAACTATTCACCGGTGATAATTCCTCTGCAGGAGAGATCAACAGAAGCAGAAATAAACTCTACCGGGATACAAGTGTGGAGGATAGTGTTAGTATCCGGGGATTAAAAAGGGTTTTCGCCAGGGAAGCTGGTATTGGGATCAGTGAAAGCCCGGAACCGAAAGAGATGTTCGAAATTGCCAGCGACAGGCTGACAGGCAATAAACATGCTGCTAAAACTGCTTTTGAAGAACTTTCTATTGTAGCCGGCGATTGCATTGCCGGGGCAATTACGCTGGTTGATGGCTTGGTAGTGATCGGTGGTGGCCTTTCGGGTGCCCATCCGGTTTTTCTCCAAAACCTGGTAAATGAAATGAACACTAGCTTCCAAACCCTAGATAATAAGGAACTCGACCGCCTTGAGCTGAAAGCCTTTAACCTGGAAAACCCCGAAGAGCTCGCATCTTTTCTCAGCAATTCCTCACGAGAGATAAAAGTTCCCTTTTCCAACAAAAAGATGATGTACGATCCCGTTAAAAGGGTAGGGGTTGGCATTTCCAGGCTTGGAACTTCAAGGGCAGCAGCCATTGGTGCATGGGCTTTTGCCCTGGATCAACTGGATAAATAAAGTCACAGGACTTTCCAGTTCCAGGGAATTATTTACCTTTGTTATCTAAAATCAATCTAAATAATGAAATTGTATTCAATACCTACCGGGAATTTTAAACTGGACGGGGGAGCGATGTTTGGCGTTGTGCCGAAAGTTTTGTGGCAAAAAGCCTATCCCTGTGATGAAAACAACCTGTGTAACTGGGCCATGCGTTGTTTGCTGGTGGAAGATGAAGACCGCCTGGTACTAATCGACAATGGCATTGGCGATAAACAGGATGAAAAGTTCCTCAAACATTATCATTTGAACGGGGATGATGAACTGAAAAAATCTCTCAGGGAAAATGGCTTTGCGCCAGAGAACATCACGGATGTCATTCTTACACACCTGCATTTTGATCATTGCGGAGGCAGTATCCAATATTCTGAGGATGGAAGCAGTTACAAACTGGCATTCCCCAATGCAACCTACTGGACAAGCCGGAAACAATATGAATGGGCCACACATCCCAACCAGAGGGAAAAGGCTTCTTTTCTGAAAGAAAATATTTTGCCCATTGAAGAAAGCGGACAACTCAGACTCATTGACGAAGAAGGTGAGATTTTGCCGAACATTGAATTAAAACTATACCATGGGCACACCGAAGCACAGGTCATACCACATATTCATTACAAAGGCAAAACCATCGTTTTCATGGCAGACCTGATGCCCTCCACAGCCCATATTCCCATGCCCTGGGTTATGGCCTTTGATGTACGCCCGCTTCAAACACTCAAAGACCGTGAGCGCTTTTATAAAGAAGCCATTGAAAATGATTATGTGCTCTTCTTTGAACATGATCTTTATCATGAATGCGCCATCCTGCATGGAACGGAAAAAGGTGTGCGGGTTAAAGAGACCTTTGAACTGAAAGATATTCTCTAAGCCGAAGTACATTTATTCATCAGGGTAAACCCAATCAAAGGCAATCAGCTACCACAATTTTAGTATTTTTGATCTCTCATAAATAACTCAATTCTATGAACTCTTTATTACTCACAGGCTCTATCATTGTTACTTTTGCCCTGATCGCGTATAGCATTGGCATACTCAGCGAGCAAAGAAAAAAGAAAGTCACCCGTACGGTATTATTGTTTATCAGCATCGGTATCATACTGGATATCACCGCCACCCTGTTTATGATCATCGGTTCATCCAATTCACCTTTCACCTTTCATGGTCTGCTGGGTTACAGTGCGCTGGCAGTAATGCTCATCGATGTATTCCTGATCTGGAAACTAAAGCTTGGTGCAGGATTTAACGCAGAAGTGCCCCGTGGATTGCACCTTTATTCGCGTTATGCATACAGCTGGTGGGTCATTGCCTACATAACCGGGGGATTACTGATAGTCCTTAAATAAAGAAAAAAGAGCCCTTATGTTTAAACACAAGGGCTCTTAATATCGCATATCATTTCTTTTAGTAATACATGATTCTGTTATCGGTAATATCCGCTTCTTCTTCCAGGGCTCTGTATACTGCATTGTTGTTAACCCTTCTGCCAAAATTATTGAGTATCTGGAGAACATATGGGTCATAATTCTCAGTTCCCGGCGCTTCCAACACTTCATCAACAATCGCACGATAAACACCTGAGCTACCCACAAGAGGGTCGGATATAACACCGGGTTCCAGTGTAAATATCTGGCCAACAACACCGGGTTCGCGGCCATAGCCAGAGATATTGGCTGAGCCGAATGCGATGGTCAGGGTATCCACTTTTACCCCATAATCATTGGCCATCTGATAAATATTGCCTTCCAGTGCGGCCATTTGCCCTCTCAGGTATTCTCCTTTCTTTTCCCGGATAATGAAAGCTTCTATGATGTCCCTGACTTCCTCAAGACCTTTCAGTCCTTTTTCCCTGCGTTCTTTCAGAACAGCAACAATGTATCTATCGTTCAAATCGAAAACGGGAGAAATATCGCCAACTTTCACCTTTTCATCGAAGGCCCAACGAATGATTGCCCTGGGATAATCGATCCCTGGAACATTATTTGTCATTTTGGCCACCCCAGGGGCAGAACGGATGGTCATACCCTCTTCGGCTACTGATTCTTCAAAGTCGGCTACATCAGTATTTTCACCCGCAAATGCACTGGCTTCTGTATAAACCTTCTGTACAGTTTTATTGCTCGGATCGATGGTTCTCTCTATGATGGCCACTCTGACCTTTTTCACAGCTTCCTGTTTGTCGATGATCTTGATCACATGGAAACCAAATGGAGTTTCTACCATTTCCACATCACCAACGCTACCTTCAACCACTGCTTCATTGAAAGGATATACCATGGCCTGGTCAGCAAACATGCCGAGGTCGCCCTCGTTCTGTGCAGCTGATGGATCATCAGAATAATCAGCGGCAATTTGCTCCAGCTTTGAAGGATTCCGGTTGACCACATTGTAAAGGCTGTCGGCCAGACGCTGGGCTTCATCGCGGCTCCGGGTGATATCCTGAGCAGCCCGGAATGCCCCCTGGTAACTTATCAGGATGTGGCTGGCCTGCATGCTGTCGGGACGGTATTGAACCTCCATTAGGCGACCCATCTGGTAAGCGCCATCCTGCATGTAAGGTTCTACGGTAGTTCCTATCGTAGAATTCATCATGGTGCTGTCCATCATCACCGGCAGTTCACCTTCCTTGTACCAGGTTGAATCATATCTGCTGTCTGAAACAGCATTGACGAACATCACCACGTTGTCGGTCGTTTTAAGTTCTTCATAAAGTTCTGCAACCTCTTCTTTAACCTTCTGGTGATCTTCCTCTGAGGGAAGCACATCAAAGGCAACATAATCGAGGTCTACCGATTCGTCCTGTTCATATTTATACTTGTTTTCTTCGTAGTATTCTTTTACTTCCTGTTCGGTGAAAGAGATCAGGCTGTCGGGAACATCGAAAAACCTTTTGCCAATAAGCCTGACAATTGCTTCCGTTTCCTGTTCCTTATAAATTTTTTCTTTGAAGGGAGTTGGGATATAATAACCCCTGGAGATCAGGTTTTGATATTTTTCCTGAAGCTGATCCTGTTTGATCGCCTTTTCGAAATTGATCCACTGGTTCATGGCTTCGGGTCCCATTTGGTCGAGATTCTGCAAATACTGCAGCACCCTTTGCCTGTTGTACTGGCCTGTATTGGGATCCGTAAAATACTGCAGGATGAACCTGTGGGGATTCTGACCCTGAACCAGTTCAAAAAGTTCGGCTGAAGAAACATCAAGCCCGATCCTGTTAAACTCCTCATTCATGATGATATCGTATACCATCTGATCCCAGGTTCTATGCCTGATACCGTACTCTTCTTTTGCAGTAAGATTTTCCTTCTGCTTGTTCTGTTTTTCGATCTGAATATTCTGTTCCAGTTCGTTTGAAAACTCCTGGTAAGTGATCTCTTCACCATTTACCTCGCCAATATTGTTGGAACGGGATGGACCGCTTTTTACGAAATCGCCCAGAACAAATGCTGCCAGGGCGATACCTACTACGACCACAATTAATCCCGAATGTTTTCTAATCTTTCCGATTACCGCCATTTTATTAAAATTTTAAGGTTGCAAATGTACAACAGAAACTTAAAGTAAAAAAACAATTCACTTATAAAATTTTATTGTACAAGGATTTGTAAGATTTTGTTGATAAAGATCAAGTCAATCAAGAAAATAAAAACGTAAGATCCTGTCAATTATTTGCTTTTTGATCAGATCAATATATTCAACTGCACTTGTTCAATCCGGTTTTCTGTGGCTGCCAGAACGGTGAATTTGAAATGGTCTATCAGGATCTCGTCATCTGTATTGGGAATGCTTTCATCATAATTGATAATCAGTCCTGCCAGGGTTTCAAACTCCTCACTTTTGGGCAGGTCTAGATTGTATTTTTCGTTCAGGTAATCGATTTCCAGGCGGGCAGAAAAAATATATTCTTTGTGGCTAATTTGTTTTTCGGTAAGTTCCTCAAAATCGTATTCATCCTCAATCTCCCCGAATATCTCTTCAATAATATCTTCCATGGTGACCATTCCGGAGGTTCCGCCAAACTCATCCACCACAACAGCAACGCTTTTGTGTTGTTGTATCATCATTTTAAGCACCTCATTGGCAGGGATGGTTTCCGGAACGATGATGATGGATTTGAGGATGGATCGAATGTTCTCAGGATTTTTAAACATGTCGAAAGAGTGGGTGTAGCCAATTACATTGTCGATGCTTTCTTTGTATACCAGGATTTTGGAGTGACCGGTACTGATCAGTCGTTTCCGGATTTCGTTTACCGGTTCATTTTCCTCCACCGCCTCAATTTCGGGCCTGGGCACCATGCATTCACGCAATTTCACATTTTTAAAGTTGATGGCATTCTGAAAGATCTGTATGTCCTGGGCCCCATCCTCCTCCTGCTCACCGGAAGTAAATTCTTTTACATATTCATCCAGGTCGATCGGGCTAAAAGTATAACTCTCGCGTGAAAATTTCTGGCGGAAGAGCTTAACCAGTATCCATTCGGCAAGGCCGATAAACACATAGATCAGGGGATAAAAGATATAGTAGAATACCGTCAGCGGCAGGGCAAAAATATTCAGGACTGCATTCGGTTTGATCCTGAAGAGGGCTTTGGGAATAAATTCAGCTACCACCAGGATGAGTAGTGTAGAAATGAGGGTTTGGATCAGCAAGACCAGGTATTCGTGTTGCAAGTTTTGAGGCAACATTTGGTAGGTCACGGGTTCAAGCAGGATGGCCATGGCCGTACCGTAAATGACCAGGGCCACATTATTGCCCAGCAGGAGGGCTCCGATAAAACGGGAAGGTTTGCTGATGAAATCGGAAAGAATACGCGCTGAAAAACTGCCCTTGCTTTTATCTACTTCCACCTTCAACTTATTGGAACTGATAAAGGCGATCTCCATACCGGAGAAAAATGCGGAGAAAACGAGCATTATTATTACAATTAGCCAGGGATCCATTGTTTTATTTTCGAATTAGAATCATCATACCAAAGCTCAATCTATTTATCTTCTTCTTCAAATTCAAACTCCCCGCTTGGATCAAAAATTTCGTACTTATCAAAAGATTCATCTGATTCAAGGCCGGTACCATAAAGTACATCTTCATTGGTCGTTATTTTAACTGTGGTGTCAGCATAAATGATCTTTTTTCGCTGATCCCAAATCAGCCTTTCGGTATCAAGCTGCTCATTTTTGACAAAATTAATGATCGTAACATTCTTCCGGGCTTCCATCAACTTTTTCTTCATCCAGTTGATGCCGTATTCTGCCGTAAGCTGTGACTGTATCTGGCCCAGAGAATCAAAAAACTCAACTTTGAAACCCTCTGGGAAAACGATATGCTCATCATCACCACTGTACTGGTACATCAACGGACTGGTAAGGATGGCCTGAACCTCACCTGAATCACTCCGGATATATTCGATGTTTTTAGCACTGAGTTCCGGCAGGGTATCTATCTCCCCGTAGGCCGCAAGTGTTTTAATATCCCTTTTACATGCAAAAAGCATTGTCATGACCAGGATCACGACAATGCTTTTTATAAGATCAAATTTCATTTTAATACTGTATTCAATGTGGTGCTTTACTTTGCAGCACGTACTGTAGTTGCTTCATTGATCCAACAAGTAACAGTATAAGAATCCCCGTCGGCCAGGTCATGGAAAAACAATTCCTCTTTGGTAGGGAAATACTTTGCGTAAGAATTGATCCTGTCATTGGCCATTTCGGCAACACTGGGATCCATTTTCTTGGCCTGGTAATAATAATCAACCGCAATCCAGTATACGGCTTTTTTCATGATATCATCGCTGGCACAATCATTTGAACTGGCTGCATACAGGTCCCCGATCAGTATGTAAGCACTTCCTTTCTCGGGGTTGGCCTCGATTGCCTTGCGGGCCATCTCACGTGCTTTGATATGATTCTTTTGCATCTGGTAGCAAAATGCCATATAATAATAGGCATCCGCTTTATCTTCGGGATCTTCCAGTGCAGTAGCTTCTTTGAGGTATTGAGTGGCCTTATCATAATCTTTTTTATTGATCAGCATTTTACCAATCATAAATGCGGCCACTGGTGAAGGCTCAAGATCATACAGTTTGATGCTGGCTTCAAAGAAAAGTTCGGTATCATTGCATTTCTTTTTGTCGAGCATTTCGGTGATTTTCTTCAACAATTCAATGTCATCGGGTGTTTCCTTGAACTTCTTTCCGTATATGGCAACCAGATCTTCGCAGGTAGCAAAAGGTTCAAAAGTAACTTCAACATTGCCTTTGATGTTTTCCCATATTGGCCTGCTCCCGCTGCTGGCATTTTCCAGGTTATAATCGATGATCTCAGAAACCTGGTCGTAAGTTTCAACGATCACTGTGGAATCCATTTTGCCGGAAGTAGCCATTTTGATGGCTGTTCTGAAATAATACACCAGCACGGCCCCACTTGATTTATTGCCTTCCAGCTCAACAGAACGTTTAAAAATATTGTAGGCTTCTTCAAAATCGCTGGTACGGAAACGATAGAGGTCCACCCCTTTACGGCCCAGGATGTCTCCTTCATTGTTAAAATACTGGATACGCTGATCATAAAGCATCATCAGGGTATCGATGTAAGCATTCTTTTCCTTTGGGGTCCTGGCGTTTTCAATAAGATATTTACCCAGAATATTCGCACCATCTATGTATGTATTTTGTGTGCCACAGGGGCAGTTAAGAAAAACCCAGCGCCAGGGCCTGATGGCATCTTTCACAATATTGTTCTTATAGTCTTCTTTTTTCCATTGTTTATAAAACTCTCTGTATAAAGAGATATTCATAACACATTTGGCTGAATCTTCTGCTGTTGCACCATATTTGTTTTCACACAAACCCCCGGACTGGTCGTCATCATCTTCTTCCTGGGCAAAAACCGCAGGACCAGCGAGTAAGCTCATGCTGAAAAGCAAAAGGCCAATGAAGATTTTTCTTTTCATAATCATTTATTTTTGTTAGAATTTCTTAATTGTATTTTGGTTTCACAAACCAGTTTTCGTAAATCGAGATTGCAAAGATAAACCTTATAAAGTTTTCCTGTATCAAATTATCCTTTGTTGTCCCCCATCGGCCCAGTTCCACTCCAAGATTCATATTTGATCTGGACTTCCATACAGGGAAACCAACTCCAAAACTTATGCCATATTCCTGCAACTGGTTTCCTTCCAGGTTGAGGCTGCTGTTGGTATACCTGAAACCAAAGCGATAAGTAAGCCTTTCCCAGTAAGAAAAAATGCTGTACTTATCAGGGGTAAATTGTCCTCCAAGGCTGAGCGTGACCCTGTTATCCAGTGAATCAGATCGCCCGAATTGTTTAAAATTTTTCCAGTTCTGCCAGGTAAAATCAGCTCCCAGCAACCACTTATCGGTTTTCTGCAGGACAATCCCTGCTCCGATGCTACTGGGCAGGATAATATCTCCTTTGATCCCGGTTGAATACTGGATGGTATCGCGGTAAAACCTGACATTGCTTTGTTCGCCGTAAAAACTTCTGACCAGGTAATCCTTATCAGCGCGCAACTTTGTCTGATTGCTGAAAGTCAGGCCCAGGGTATAACTAAGATCATTCTTCATGGGTTTGGTGTATTGCAGTCCATAGGAAAACATAAAATCATTGGCTGCAATGGAATTATCCACCCTGGTGCTCATATAAAATCCCGAATCCGGGAAAGTAACCGAAACGCCCCGGTCTATGGTACCGAATACAAAAGAGGCATTGGCCCCGATCGACAGATTATCATTGATCTTGATTCCACTTCCGAAATAAACCTGGTTCAATCCGCCTGAGCCATCATTGAGAAACCTGGCCATTCCTACATTTTCAATTTCGTTTTCCTGCACAACCTGATAGCCCACATTGCTGTATGGCAGGAGGCCAAAACTTGCTCTCCACCACTTTGCCACGGGAAAACCGAATGTGAGATAGTTCAATGAGGCCGACCTGGATTCTTCACTCAATTCAGCAGACTTCAACGTACTGATACTAGAATACAGTGCCCCTTCGAATAGGAAGGATAAAGAATCGAACGCTGTATAACTTGCAGGGTTGGCAGGGTTGATCAACCTGCTGTCGCGCCAGGCGTATTTTATTCCGCCCATCGACATGCTGCGTACGTTGTTGTTGGTATTATTAAGGTTTCCTACTCCGAAGAGGGTATAGGGTGAGTTGATCCTTGTTGTGGTTTGCGCCTGGCTGGAGATCCCTGCCCATAAAAACAATGAAATCAAAAATAGTGTCTTACCTGCCTTAGCTCTTTTCATTAAAATCCAGTATAATGTTCAATCCGGTCAAAACCAAATTTGGGATTGCAAAGATGTTATTTTTTAAGCTTTTATCAAAATAAATCAGGTCTCCACCACTCAATATTACTGTTAAATTTTCATAAATCGCATCATAGCGGCCGATCGTGGCGTCAATTTCCGCACGCATCCCATTCATAACCCCCGATAAAATTGATTCTTCGGTGGATGTTCCTATCAGATCAACGACCTTCCTGCCCTCCAATAACGGCAATTGATCGGTAAAATTATGAAGCGCTTTGAATCTTATCTGCATACCGGGCGAAATAGCCCCCCCATGATAGACCGAATCCTTATCGACAAAATCATAAGTTAAGCAGGAGCCGGCAACAATGGCCAGAACATTTTTCCCACGAAAGAGGGTGGAGGCCGCAGCGGCAACAGCCATCCGATCCCTGCCCAGGGTTTCAGGGCTCTGATAACCCATTTTGAAAGGCAGGGGCGTATGATGGTTAAATTTAAGCAAACTGAAATTGGATGCAAGATACCGATCAAATCCTTCAGGATAATTCACCACGGAGGAAAGAATAACAGAGCGGGGTTTGCTGATGCTGAAATTCCTGAGAAAATCTCGTGTAAATTCTTCCAGGTCTTCCTCACCCGAAGAAAGGCTTTCCAGTTTCACCAGGCCGTTCCCATCGAAAAGGGCAAATTTCTTCAGGGTATTTCCAAAATCCAGTACCAGTTTCATCCCTTTGTACGATTAATCCTTTGATACAAAATAACTAAAGATAATTCATAACAGGTATAAATATTGCTGAATTTTTTGCCAAATAAAATTTTTGAATTAAATTTGCAAGCTCAAATTCTGGTACCATAGCTCAGTAGGTAGAGCAACGGACTGAAAATCCGTGTGTCCTTGGTTCGATTCCGAGTGGTACCACAACGACCCCTGTTAATCAATGAATTAGCAGGGGTTTTCAATTTAAGGGACGGTATTAAAGCCTTTGTTGTTAAAAGCCCTGGTAATTAGATCTATTCTTTCTTCCTTTCAGCGTATATATGCTAAATGCTCTGATTCCATATTGAAAGTGTATATGCATCCCAATATTCCCATCCGTTATTAACACAATAAAATGAACTACCCCATTGAGATTAGAAAAGAAAAAATCATCCTTCCAATACTTTACTAATTGATAATCTGTTTACTTAACAAAGCAGAATAACTATAAAGGGAAACAACTATAAGTTGTCAAATCGGAAGATTGATTTTTTTTTTCAATAAATTTGTCTGACCAAACCGGAGTTAATTACTTGAATTAAAACCAATCGTATGCGAAAGATATCTTTTCCCGTCCTGGCAGTTTTAATACTGGCAGCTCAATTTTTTAGCGCCTGCAACAAAGAAATCAAAACCGAACCTGCAGGTGAGGTTTATGAGAACAGCCTGATCAATCCATCCCTGAGTGAATTGCAACAGTTTTACGAAGATGGATACAAGATTGTTGAAGGGGCCATTGAACTCAATAATATAGCCGGGTTGAAAGATCTGCAGCATCTGGGAAAGCTCACCGAAGTCAGAGGTTCTCTAAAGATACAGAACAATACAGGCCTGCAGAGTTTGAACGGCTTGAGCAAACTGTCCTCTATTGGCGGAGAGTTGGTCATCTCCGGCAATGCAGCACTCATCAGCATTGAAGACCTGGGATCTTTGAAAAGCACAGGGAGCCACATTACGATTCGCGGGAACACCTCTCTTCCCAGTCTTGAAGGACTGAATAACCTGAGCAGTGCGGGCGGGGATATATTCATTCAGGACAATGACGAGCTAACGCAAATAGCAGGCCTCGTGAGGCTGGAAACACTGAATGGCGATCTGGAGATCAGTAACAATAATATGCTGAGCAGCCTGAAGGGTCTCCAGGCACTTTCAACGATCGGAGGGATCCTGTCAGTTGAGAACAACCAACTGCAAAACATGCAGGGCCTGGAAAGCCTTGAAACGATCGGTGCCGACCTGAACATTATCAACAACCTGAGTTTCGAAAATATGCAGGGTCTTGGCAATTTAAAGACAATAGAAGGTTATCTTAATCTGGAAAGCAGCAATGGTCTGTTTGATTTACAGGGTTTGAACAGCCTGCAAAAGATCAGTGGAGGCATCCTCATCAAGGATTGCACAAAACTTGTCAGCCTTGAAGGCATGATATCGCTGCAAACGATCGAAGGAAACATCAATATCGAAAACTGTGATGAACTGCTTTTTCTCAAAGGACTGGATCAGCTCTCATCATTAGGTGGAGGGCTCATCATCCGCTATTGCGAAAAATTTTACAGCTTTGAGGGACTGCACAATATCACCAGCATTGGGAATTACCTGAACATTTTCGATTGCAAAAGCCTGATCGATTTTGCTAAGCTAGAAAACCTGCTCACAATTGGTGGGGATTTTTCAGTCAGCAATAATGAGAACCTTCTCGAGTTCAACGGTCTTGAAGCCCTCGGAAGCATTGGGGGCTTTCTCTCAGTGGGCAACAACAATAACCTGAACAATTTTGCCGGTTTATACAGTCTGCAAAGCATTGGTGGGGAATTATTCATTGGCAACAACAACAGCCTCGAAAGCCTCGAAGGACTGAATAATCTGGAATCTGTCGGGGCAGACCTGTCTGTTAAAAACAACATCAATTTAGGGGATCTATGCGGTATCAAAACCCTTTTGAGCCTGGGAGGTGTCACCGGCAATATATTGATAAGCAACAATCTTTTTAATCCAACGGAACAGGATATCATCAGTGGCAATTGCAACATATGAGCCGCCTGTTCATTTGAAAAAGAGTATATTCGTTCTGACAAATTATTTATATACCATTGTGATTGAAAATGCAAAAGATTGACCAGACCAAATTGAAGGCTATGCTGCAGGAAGGCCTGATAGAGGATGCAGATCTTTCGGGAGACAACCTGAGTGATATCGACTTTTCCTCCTGCACACTTAAGAATGTTATCTTTTCAACCCCTGACAAAAAAAGGATCCATCGCAATCTGAATTTTAAAGGCAGTAAGCTGAACAATGTACGCTTTGACAATGCTACACTGATATCTTGCAATTTTGATGTCCAGAAGAAAAAAGAAGAAGATGTGGTTACCGAAATCAAGAGAAGCAGTTTTAAGAATGCCAATTTGCGTTCCTGCCGCTTTCGCGGAAGTTTCATGGAATGGTCCGATTTCCGGTATGCCGAGATACGGAACGGTACCTTCGAAAGCTCACGCATCAGCTTTTGTGATTTCTACCGCGCTTTCTTCCTGGGTGTGGTGATCTTCAGGAAATCACGCATCGACAAATGCAGTCTCCATTACACCCATTTTGATGATTCTGCCGGAATCAGAAGGGAAAACCTGGTAAAACTCAGAATACTCCAGGAACACAAAAGGGAATACCGAAGCTTCCTGGAAGATTGGAAAACTCTCGGAACCGGTACCCGCAAGAACGACCTGAACCAGGAGTCTGCCTGGGAGATTGAAAAATCCTTACGAAACCGATTCGAAGATGCAGAAAATATCTATAAGTTCCTGAACGGGTTCTGGGTTTCCAGGGGCCTGCTAGGAGATGCCAACTGGGCTTACGTTAAAGGAAAAAGGATGGAGAGAAAAAGTCTGTGGACACAGATCAAATACAACAGTTTTTCACTAAATTCTGCAAAGTATTTTATTCAGGCTGGATGGAATCTTTTCAAAGACCTCGCATTTGGCTACGGCGAAAGCATCCGGCGCATGCTCATTTCCTACATACTGGTGGTTTTTGTTTTTGCATGGATCTTTTTCGCAACCCCCGGCACCGGACTCATCGATTACCTGCAGGCCATCAAGGTGAGCCTAAAAAACATGGTGGCCATTAATTCGCATCAGTTACAGAATGTATCTCCATTCATCGACATGCTCAATGTTGTTCAAACCACAGTAGGTATATTACTTACCGGTATTTTTGGGTTTATTCTCGGTAACAAAATAAGGAATCAGTAAAGACATTATGGTTAATTATCTGTTAAAATACTTGCAGCAAAATGCTTTTGTTGTAAATTTCCAATCGCATTCTGCCCCAGGGCAAATATAAATTCATTATTCATTAATATTTTATCCTATGAAGAAAATATTCATTGTATTGATCCCGCTGTATTTCGTGTGTGCCGCAATTGACTTACAGGCACAGGAACGAAAGAATGAACTATCGATCTCCTATGGCCTGGCCACCATAAACGACCTGGGAGAAATATTCTCAAATCTCTTTGCAGATGCCATCATCAGTGCTTTCGGACCGGATGCCGTTAGTACGGATACCAAATTGAGTGGAGCCTTTCTGCTCACCTACCAGCACCATTTCTCCAATGTTATTTCGGCTGGCCCTGTTATTGGATATGAAAAGCTTACCGATGAGATCAGTGTGAATAAATCACCGGCCGGGAAGATCAATCACAATGCATTTACCTTCGCAGCCGAAGGACGGATCAATTATGTCAATAAAGATTCTTTTGGAATGTACCTCGGGCTGGGAGCCGGGATATCAAGCATCAGTTCTAAAACCACTTCCGACAAGGCGGGAAACGAAGATCCTGATTCTTCATCAGGTTTTACTTTTCAAGTGACTGGTTTAGGGATCCGCGTGGGAGATCGGCTTGCTGCCAGTGCCGAACTGGGATTCGGATATCGGGGACTTGTAAACCTGGGCGTTTCTTACCGCTTTTAGTAAGATTCTCAGGCAGCCCTGATCACTGCCTGAGCTTTTTGAACAGGCCCGCGCTTGCGTCTTCCAGCAAATCCAGAGCGATCTCGAAGCCTTCGGAACCCCCGAAGTATGGATCCGGTATATGATCGTAATCAAATTTTTCAGAATAATCGATCATTTTCACGATCTTCCGCTCATCTTCAGGATGTCGGGCCATTTCTTTCAGGTCGTAATAATTGCTGTCGTCCATGGCCACAATGAGGTCAAAATCATCGAAATCCTTATCGGGATCAAACTTACGCGAAATACTGCTCAGGTGATATCCCCTTTTTTTGGCGTGTTTTTGCATCCGTTGATCCGCAGGCTCCCCGGCATGATAGGCTGAGGTCCCTGCAGAATCAATCACAAAATCTCCCGTTCTGTCATGCTTCTCAACATAAGCCCTGAAAACCGCTTCGGCGCTTGGCGACCTGCAAATGTTTCCCAGGCACACAAATAAAATCCTCACTTTTTCCATAATTCAGCTAAATTTATTGATTGCAAAAATACAACAAGCAAATAATCCTTATATTTACATTCTTCAATTTTAAGAACGGTCAGTAATGGAAGGAAACCAAATGAATCATCTCGTTCAAAAAGATTGGACCGGAAAAAAAATACTTGTTGTGGAAGACATTGATACCAGCAACATGTATTTCAAAGCAGCGCTCGGAAAAACCAATGCCGAAATTTTATGGGCTTCAAACGGTCAGGAAGCCATTGATATCATCGGCAAAACAAGCAACATTGACCTGGTGCTCATGGATATTCACATGCCCAGGATGAATGGTTTTGAAGCTACCCGGGAGATCTTAAACATGAACAAAGAGATCAAGATCATCATTCAAACAGCTTACGTTCTATCAGGTGAACGTGAAAAAAGCATGAAGCTTGGATGTGTTGATTTCATCACCAAACCCATCAATTACAAAAAGCTGATGCAGACCATTGAAAAGCATATTTAAAGCAAAACCAGAACAAGATGGCAGGAAGAAAGTTCAAGCTTAGATTGCGGACCAGGCTACTGATTTATATCCTGAGTGCCACAGCGGTTGTTTATGTAGGAGCCCTGATTTATATTGTTTTGAAAACCGAAAGAGCACTTGTGGAGGAGTCTACAAGTTTTGTCAGGGCTGCCACACAGAAGAATGCCAACCAGGTTAAAGATGATCTCGACATCGATATTACCATTTGCCGCGCCATTGCCTCGGCCTATATGGGCTATAAGGAAATCCCCCGCGAACAAAGGGTGGAAATTTATAATGAGGTGCTCAAAAATGTTTTGAAAAATGACGACCATTTTGTTTCCTTTTGGGTAAGCTGGGAGCTCAATGCCATCGACCCGGAGTATACCCGGGAACACGGGCGTGAAAGGTATACCTACTTCCGGCAGGATGGAACTTTGATCTACCAGGAAGAAGTGCTCGAAACCGATGTTGAGGAGGTAAGCGGAGTGTATTATGATATTAAGGCAAATCCAAAGGAAATCATTACAGAACCTTACTTTTATTCTTACACCGGTAACACCAACGATCAGATCCTGGAAGCCAGTGTTGCAGTGCCCATCATGGATGATGGTAAGTTCGTCGGACTGGTGGGTGCAGATATTGAACTGGAGCGTTTTCATACGCTGATCAACCAGATCAGGCCATTCGAAAATGCATATGCCGTGCTGGTCTCAAACCAGGGAAACATTGTATCCCATCCAAATCCTGAACTGATCAATACCCCGGTTGCAGCATCAGAACTCGGCGGGAAAAATAATGAGCAGATTGCAGCAGGCATTCGCACAGGAATGGACTTCTTTTATGAAACCACCTTTAAAGACGGGGATACCTATTTCGTTTCATTTGCCCCCTTTATGGTTGGAAATACCGGCACCCCCTGGTTTGTGGGAATACTCGTGCCAAAGAATGTAATCCTGGCCAAAGCCCATCAACTGACCTGGGTTTCAGTGATCGTTGGGTTGCTTGGATTGCTGCTGATTTCACTGATCATTCGTTTCATTGCCAACCGCATCACCACTCCCCTGCAGGATACAACCAAAATCCTGAATGCACTATCCAAAGGAGTAATTGATGAGGAAACCAGGATCCGTCTCTCAGGAAGAGACGAAATATCCGAAATGGCACAGGCCCTCAACAAAGTGATGGTATCCCTGAAAAATGCTTCAAATTTTGCTACCGAAATCGGAAAGGGAAACCTGCACATCGACTTTGATCCTTTAGGCGACAAAGACATGCTGGGGAATGCCCTACTCAAAATGCGCAAAAATCTGGTAGAACTCCGGAGCATCAACGCAAAGAACAGCTGGATGCAAAATTCCATCCTGAAAGTGAGTGAAATCCTGCAGGGTGAAAAGTCTCCAACAGAGCTGGCAGACGAATCCCTCAGGGTTCTTTCCGGAATACTGGAATTCAATATCGCCTCCCTTTTTCTCGAAGAAGAAGGCACTTACAAGCTCATCGGGTCCTACGCTTACAATGTTCGAAAATCCAATGCCAATGAATTCAAAGCAGGAAAAGGATTGATAGGCCAGGCTGTCCTGGAAAAGAAAAGCCTTATTTTTACGGATGTCCCCGATGATTACATCAGCATCAAATCAGGCCTTGGAGAAGCCACGCCCAAAAATATCCTTGTGGTCCCACTTGTTTTCCAGAAGGAAGTGGTGGCTGTACTTGAAATGGGCAGCGTAAGAGCCTTTTCCAAAGAACAACTGGAATTACTGGAACAGGTTTCGGAAAACCTGGCCATTGCCCTTAACTCCATCAAGGTAAGAGAAGAAATGAAAGTCCTGCTGATTAAAACGCAGGAACAGGCCGAAGAGCTCAGAGTACAACAGGAAGAACTGAGGGAAGCCAATGAAGAACTGGAAACCCAGACCAAGGCACTGAAAGCATCTGAGGAAGAACTCCAGGAACAGCAGGAAGAATTGAGGGTTACCAACGAGGAGCTGGAAGAAAAGACGAAATCCCTCGAACAGCAAAAATCCGAGATCAGCGAAAAGAACCTGCAGCTGGAGAATACCAGGAAAGACCTGGAAAGAAAAGCCGAGGAACTGGCGATTGCCAGTAAATATAAATCGGAATTCCTGGCCAATATGTCGCATGAGCTCCGAACACCCCTGAACAGTCTGCTGATCCTTTCGCAAAGCCTGGCCGATAATAAAGAAGGCAATCTGAACGAAGATCAGGTGGAATCTGCTGAGATTATCCAGAAAAGCGGCACCGACCTGCTGAACATGATCAACGATATCCTCGACCTTTCAAAGATCGAATCGGGTAAAATGGTGATCAATTACGAATCGGTTAAACTGCAAAGCGTTTCCAATAGCATTTATCAGTATTTCAAACATCTTACCGAACAGAAAGGGATCGATTTTTCTATTGAAATTGCCGATGAGCTGCCGGATTCTATAACCACAGATCAGCAAAAACTGGAACAGATCATCAAGAACTTTGTATCCAATGCCATCAAATTTACCAGCCAAGGCAGCGTGAAAATACTTTTTAAAAAAGCTGCCGCTGATATTGACCTGCAGAGAAGTAAACTGGATACAGGAAAGACCATTGCCATATCAGTGAGCGATACGGGGATTGGCATTCCAAAAGATAAACAACTGGAAATCTTTGAAGCTTTCCAGCAGGTGGATGGAAGCACCTCGCGTCTTTATGGAGGAACAGGTTTAGGCCTTTCCATATCAAGGGAGCTTGCCAGAATACTGGGTGGGGAAATACAGCTGGAAAGCGAACCGGACAAAGGATCTACCTTTACACTGTACCTGCCCATGGAGAACAAAGCTGAGGATTCTACCCAACAAAAGAAACAAAAGTCTGGCTCAAGCAGCGAAAAGCTTAAAAATGCTTCAAAGCCTTATATTCAGGCTATGACCAAAAAGGAAAGCATGAAAGGATTGACAAGCGAAAAATCCTTTATCAAAGACGACAGGGACAATATCCATGAAAAGGATGAGCTTATTCTAATCATTGAAGATGATCCTGCTTTTGCCAGGATCCTGGCTAAACAATGCCATGAAAAGGGCTTCAAATGCCTGGCCACCCCAAGTGGGGAAGAAGGATTCGAAATGGCCAAAAAGCATAAGCCACATGCCCTTATTCTTGACATCAAACTTCCGGGAATTAGTGGGTGGCAGGTGCTTGATCTGCTGAAAAACGAGCCGGCCACAAGGCATATACCCGTCCACATTATGTCGGGAGAAGAAGAAAACATGGATGCCTATAAAAAAGGTGCCATTGGCTATCTTACCAAACCCATCAAACAGGATGATCTTAACAATGCCTTCAATAAACTGCAGAATTTTATTAAACGTAAAATGAGCAACCTGCTGGTGGTGGAAGATGATGTGAACCTGCGAAAATCTATTAAAAAGCTGATTGGGCAGGAGGATGTAAAGATTACAGATGCCAGCAATGGGGAAGATGCCTTTCAATTGATCAAAGAAAATAACTTTGATTGTGTAGTGCTGGATCTCGGCCTGCCGGATATGTCGGGATTTGACCTGATCAAAAAGCTGGACAAGGAAATCAGTGATAAGCCCCCTGTCATCATTTATACCGGAAAAGACCTCACCAAAGAAGAAAATGAGGAACTACAGAAATATGCTGAAACCATCATCATTAAAGGTGTTAAATCTGATGAACGCCTGGTGGATGAAACGGCGCTTTTCCTGCACAGGGTGGTGGAAAACATGCCCGAAAAACAGCAGGGGATGATTGAAAAACTCTACAAATCGGAAGACATCTTCAAGGATAAAAAAGTGATGCTGGTGGATGATGATATGCGCAATGTTTTTGCACTTACCAAAGTCCTGAATGAAAAAGGAATCCGGGTGATCCGGGCTGAAAATGGACAGGCCGCAATGGACATGCTTGAAAAAGAAAAGGAAGTCGATCTGATCCTGATGGATATTATGATGCCTGTGATGGATGGCTACGAGGCCATTAAAAATATTCGCAAGATCAAACAGTTTGAGAAAGTGCCCATCATCGCTCTTACGGCAAAGGCCATGAAAGAAGATCGTGAAAAATGCATCAATGCGGGGGCCAATGATTATATGACCAAACCCATCAAAGTGGATAAATTACTGTCGCTGATGCGTGTGTGGCTGTATAAATAAAATGTAATGAACGACAAGCCCAAAATACTCATTGTTGATGATAAAAAGGAGAACCTGGTTGCCCTCGAACTCCTCCTGAAGGATTTTGATGTGGAGTTTGTACGGGCACTGTCGGGCAATGAAGCCCTGGCAATGACCCTGAAGCATGAGTTTGCCCTCGGCATCATTGATATCCAAATGCCCGGCATGGATGGTTATGAAACCGTTGAACTAATACACAGCGATCCGGAGATTGCCTATTTCCCTGTGATTTTTGTTTCCGCCATCCACAAGGATGAATACAACATCATCAAAGGCATTGAGACAGGTGCAGTCGATTTTATTTCCAAACCCATCGTCCCGCCTATCCTCAAAGGCAAAGTGAAAGTCTTTCTGGATCTTTACGAACAACGCAAACTGCTGCAAATTAATAATGAAGAACTGAAACACGCCAAAGAAGAAGCCGAACGCAACAGTTTCCTTAAATCCCTTTTCCTGGCTACCATGTCACACGAGATTAGGACACCCATGAACGGGATAATCGGGGTGATCGACCTGGTTCGCCGTACCGAATTAACCGAAGACCAGCTTGAACTGCTTAACATCATTGATATATCCGGAAACAACCTCTTATCCATTATCAATGATATCCTCGATTTTTCAAAAATCGAGGCAGGACAGGTACAGCTTGAAAAGGTCAAATTCAATATTTACCGCATCATCGATGAGGTAGTCAAATTACTCAGGATAAAAGCAGATGAACGTGAGAATGAATTGGTGACCGAGATCGATGTATCCCTCCCGAAATTTGTAATGGGTGATCCACTGCGACTGAAACAGATCATCACCAACCTAACCAACAATGCCCTGAAATTTACCAAACGGGGGGAGGTAAAGATCAAAGCGTACCTCGTATCTGAATTTGAGAATAAGCAAAAACTCAAATTCGAGATTATCGATGATGGGATCGGAATTTCAGAAGAAGGCAAAAAGAAGCTTTTCAAATCTTTCAGCCAGGTTGGAGACTCCACCCAGCGCCAGTACGGTGGTACAGGCCTCGGGCTGGTCATCTCCAAAAACCTGACAGAATTGATGGATGGGGAGATCGGAGTGGAAAGTGTTGAAGGAGATGGTTCTACCTTCTGGTTCACCGCTGTCTTTGAGAAACCGGGTGATGAGGAAACACCAATCCCGGCAGAAGCCACTGATTTACTAAAAAACAATGACAGGCAAGATCAGAAACTTTCCATCCTTCTGGTGGAAGATAATAAGATCAATCAGAAAGTCGCCCTGGCATCCCTGAAACCTTACGGTCATAAAATGGATGTTGCCGATAATGGAAAAGTCGCTGTGGATAAATTCAGGAAAAATGATTATGATCTCATCATCATGGACCTGCAAATGCCGGTTATGGATGGATATACAGCTACCCAGGAAATCCGGAAATATGAGCAGGAAAGCGGCAAAACAAAGACCAAGATCGTGGCCCTCACAGCCAATGCCATGGCGGAAGAAAGAGAAAAATGTATGAAGATCGGTATGGACGATTTTATCACCAAGCCCTTCAAAGCGCTGGACCTGGAAAGAGTACTCAGAGAATTCTAATTTGATGCTAACTTCAGTATCAGGCGTTGACCTGCAAGCCTTGTAAATCCCAATAAAGAAGCAAGCAATCAATAGCGCTGTGACCTGCTGTCTTTCAAGGCAAATAATTTAGAAACCCTCATTTCAAAAAAAATTACTATTTTTATAAAATCTAAATAAATATTATCCACCGGATAATTATTTCTTGTCGGGACTTGCTCCCTTGCTTCACCAGCTTTAAACTTAAAAAATTGATGACTTATGAAGATGATTACATACAACACCAGGAATTTTCGCCAGATCGAATATTTGAAATTCATACCGGAAGAAACCAGGAAAGAGATCGAACTCGTTTCGCGGGTACTTCCCTTCAAGACGAATAATTATGTTACCGATTACCTGATCGACTGGGAGAACTTCGCCACCGATCCGGTTTTTATTCTGAACTTCCCCAACCGCGAGATGCTTAGGGAAGAAGATTATCAAGAAGTGAAACACGCCTGGGAAAGCCAGCTACCTGAGAAAGAGTTCCAGCGGATCGTGAATCAGGTGCGTTTGTCGCTAAACCCACACCCTGCCAACCAGCAAAGCAATGTACCAAAACTGGACGGTCAGCCATTGAATGGCGTTCAGCATAAATACCGTGATATCGTATTGTTCTTTCCCAGCCAGGGGCAAACCTGCCATGCTCACTGCACCTTCTGCTTCCGCTGGCCACAGTTCGTGAAAGATCTCGACCTGCAGTTTTCCATGCGGGAGATCGACCAGGTGACCGAATACATCAGGCGGAATGAGCATGTGCACGAGATCCTGTTTACGGGAGGTGATCCCATGATCATGAGCCCCGCCACCATCAAAAAGTATATTGACAATATTTTTAATGCAAAACTGGATAACCTGGATACCATCCGCTTCGGTACCAAATCCCTCACCTACTGGCCTTTTGCCTTCATCCCTGATTTTTCGGATGAAGCAGAAGACATGCTTACACTATTTAAAAGGATTGTAGATGGAGGCAAACATCTTTCCTTCATGGCCCATTTCAACCATCCGCAGGAAATGGATAATGCTGCTGTGCAGGAAGCCATTTACAACATACGGCAAACTGGCGCTGAGATCCGCACACAGGCACCTGTACTGAAGAATATCAACAACGACAGCAAGATCTGGCGCGACATGTGGACGCAGCAGGTAAAGCTGGGCATGATCCCATACTACATGTTCATCGAAAGGGAAACAGGACCCTATTATTATTTCAGTGTGCCCCTGGCAGAGATTTATGAAATGTACCAGGAAGCCATCAGGTATTCAGGTAGCCTGGGCAAAACCGTAACTGCTCCAGTTATGTCAGCCTCACAGGGTAAAGTCCAGATCCTTTCAGTAGTAGATAACCCGGCCGACGGCAAGAAATATTTTATGATGCAATATGTGCGTAATCGCAATGTGGAAAATACCTACAAACCCTTCTTTATGGAATATGATGAAAAGGCCACCTGGTTCGACCAGTTGAAAAAAGCAGAAATGAACCCGGTGATGGCAAATGTAACTTCCTAAAGCTCACGCGACTTTATGTGCCTAATGTAGTTTTCTATTTGAACCACATTAGGCACATGAGAACACATGATGGTTTTGTATTTAATACCTATTTAATTGATCGGATGAATGATTCCCCTATACTTAGGAGGCGCGAGGCAGTACCCATAACTGAAAGTCGGAACGATTGATCCATTTAGAATGATGGATGATGTCCCAATGACCCAATGACTACTGACCAATGACCAGCTTCCATTCATTTCCTGAATCCGGAATCCGGAATCAATACTGCCTGACCAGTTCCACACGTCTGTTCCTGGCCCTGCCTTCTTTACTATCATTTGTGGTCACGGGTGCTAAGTAACCCACGCCATGTGAATCAAGCCTGTCGCGTGAGATATTATGCTTTGTTGAAAGATATTCTGTAACCGCTTCTGCTCTTTCGTGGGAAAGTTCCAAATTGTGTTCAAAATCGCCGGTAGCATCCGTGTGGCCCACAACCAGCAAATTCAAATCTCCCTGATTCTTCAGTAAGGCTGCAATTTCTGCCAGAGTTGAAGCGGATTCGGATTTGATGCTTGCTTTGTTCACATCAAAATGTATTCCGTAAATCCTGACCTTACCGGTATTCTCGATATCTTTCGCCATGGCTTTGGCACTCAGGCTTACATTGACCTTACCAGTCTCCATGTTTTTTTTCTCGATGATCTGTAATTCGGTAACCGGCCGCTGCGCCAGCTCATTATAATGTGTATGGAGCAAAGTGCGGGCAGCTATGATCACATTCCCTGCCGGATCTTCCAACTGGGCAACAAAGTAAGAATGATCATCCCCCATGAAAATTTCCCATTTATCATCTATTGCATCGAAATCACGGAACAAACGCCCACATTTATTCTTACCACCCAAGCATTCATAGATGATTTCAAATCCGGCATCCTCCAGTGCCATCAGGTAATTCTTGTGAACCTGAAAGGCCGATAAGCCCTTGGGAGCTGCATAGAAAATGTGTGTGTATTCTCCTTCTACAGCTGTGTCCTGTATATCCCGGTTTTCCATTTTCCAGGGAATCTCTATGCGATTGTAACCAGAATGATCGTAAAGATAAATGAAGGAACCTTCATAGGGAGAGATCATCGGATGATCCTTGCTCCCTGCTACATCTTCCTGTGCAAATAAAAAAACCAATGGTGAAAATCCAAAAACAATTACAAGTAAAAACTGTTTAAATAATTTAAACATTTGAACCTCCTATTTATTTGATTTCAATCCATATGTCATTTACACAATTATAACAAAATCATATGTAAAAACCAAAGATATGTTGGTTCGATTTTCAAAATTAAAGGATCTTGAACTTGATTTGAAATAAATAAAATTGGTATTTGCATAAAATCCCAAATCCGAAACTAATAAACATCCTCCTGAAAACGCTTTTCAGCCTTCATCTTTTTGAAGTAAGCTTTGGTTTCCTCTTCGGAAAAGCCGCCTTCTTCGCGGATGATCTTTTTCAGGGCTTTGCGGACATCTTTGGCCATGGTACGTTTATTCCCACATACATAAACAAAGGCGCCTTCTTCCATCCATCTGAATAAGTCCTTGCTGTTTTCCAGCATTTCGTGGTGGATATATTTCTTCTTTTCATGATCCCTGGAAAAAGCAGTATTCAGCCTGTCAAGAAATCCCTTGTTTTTGAAATCATTGATTTCATCACGGTAAAGAAAATCGCTCTTTTCATTCCGGTCGCCGAAGAATAACCAGTTCATGCCAATGGCCCCGCTTTCTTTCCTTTCCTGCAGGAAGGCACGGAATGGAGCAATTCCTGTTCCCGTGCTGATCATGACAATGGAAGTTTCAGGTTTCTCAGGCAGGCGGAACTTTTCGTTGGGCTCCAGGTAAACGGGCACCTTCTCCCCTTCTTCCACGCGACTCAGCAGGAATGAGGAACTCACACCTTCATGATCACGTTCATCCTGCTCATATTCGATGATGCCTACGGTCAGATCCACCTCATCCGGGGAGATCCTCCTTGAATTGGCCACCGAATACAATCTGGCTTCCAGCTTTCTAAGCATGGAAAGAAAATCTTCAACTAGCAGTTCTGCAGGATAGTCGGAAATAAGATCGAGTACATTCCTGGTTTCTGCATAACCCGCCAGTTTTTCCTTGTCGGTAACAAGTTTATTTAAGGCATCATTTCCAGCCAGAGCAGCATATTTTTCCACCACAACGGGTGTTAATACCGTTAATTCATAATCTGTTACCAGGGCTTCTTTCAGCATGGATTTCTTGCCCCGGTTCTCAATCTTCCGGGTAGGATCAAAATTCAGTTTCCTGATGATGCGATCCACCAGCAGGCGTGAATTGGTGGGGTAAATACCGAATGAGTCGCCTGGTTCAAAAGTAAAATCAGAATTTTTCAGTGATAAACGCAGGTGCATGGTCCGCTTGCTGGATCCGTTTGTATTCAGCATACGCTTTTCCAGCACCCTTGCATTGTAGGCATTGTTGTACATGGAATCATCCAGCTTCAGTTCAAAAACAAAATCCTTCTTTTGTTTCTGTTCCTCTACCGGCAAAATATTAGAAAACTCATCCACCGCACTTCTTACCCAGTTCTTGGCATTTTCTTCAAAATCGATATCACACTCCCCGGTTTCAAAAACTTTCTTACCACCCAGTTCCTGCAGCCGCTTGTCGAAATCCTTACCGGTTTTGCAAAAGTGTTTGTAGCTGCTGTCGCCCAAGGCCAGTACGGAATAATTCACATCCTTCAGATCAAAAGGATTGTTGTGAACATAATCGTAAAAATCTTCAGCCTGCACAGGCGGGTCTCCTTCACCATGGGTACTCACGGTGATCAGGAGGTTGTTTACTTCATTCAGTTTATCGTATTCAAAGTCCTGCATGCTGTGGCATTCAGCTTTGAGGCCCAGGTGTTCTGCATATTCTTTGGCCAGTACGGCTGCCGACTTTGAATTGCCGGTGCGACTGCCATGCAATATGTATAATGTATTGTTCAAATTTTGCATAATTCGGGGGAAATAAAGGTTAATTCTTATTTAGATTAAACAAAAATAAGAAAATTCTTTTAACATTCCTAGTCATAATTCATATCTTTAAATTGTATATTTTGTGATATAATGAAAAGAATATTCCTGTTTACCTTTGTTTTCCTGCAGATGACCTTAAGTGCCCAAATCCATCATCGCGGTCTTTTTGATGAGTTCATCAGGGAAACATCTGATCCTTTGTTTCATGTTGATTCCGCACATTTCCTTCCAAGTGAACTTACATACAATGACACCACTACCTATACCAGGAAATACCTTGTCAGGCAGAAAGGTGCAGGAAATAATATGATAGAGGCTGAGCAATACCAACTGAATGAGTCAGGCCAGCTTTGGGAGCATACCCATCAGTATTCCGCCACTTATCATGATAATGGTATTCTTGATGAATACACCAAACTGTTTTACTTTCCTGACTCTGCTGGCTGGGTAGTAGATGAATATCAAAAAAATGATAGTGGGGACAATGTTTTGTGCTATGTTTCGTATTTCCGCTATCCGCTCCCACAGGCAAATGGCGGATCTCGTCAAACTTTTCAGTACAATGATCATGACAGTTTGATATCCTATCTTGTCGAGGGCTGGGGCATAACAACTGGATGGAGAACCTATTACAAAAATGAATATGTATATAATGATTCCGGCTACCGAACACAGGATATCTCTTACGATCATGATAGTGCATATACGCTGTATCCAACATATAAGAAAAAGTATTTCTATGAGTATGGGAAAGTGGTAAGAAGCCAAACTTATAAATATAACCTCACTGACTCAGTCTGGGAGTTAAAATATCGATACCTTTTTTCTTATGATGAAGCAGGTAATCATGTGCAAACATCTTATTATAAAAAAAATGCGGATTCAGTATGGTATCATTATTATAGGAGAACCTATATATTCAATTCATCAAAAAAAGTCATAAAGCAATATGATACACCCTACGATACCAGCATGCAACAATGGATCCCCGAAATGAATCTGTACCGGACTTATTATGATGATACACTGCTGGAATCCTGGGAAAGATACTATTTCAGAGAAGATACTGGTATTTGGGTAAACAGCCATAAATGCACCTTTTTTTATGACGAAAACTTAAACATTACACTTATCGAGGATGAAAGAGGCCCCTGGACCAGCTGGGAAAAATATAAACAAAACCTATTCTCATATGACCAGAATGGAAGCCTGGTAAGCTGGCTTTTCAATCAAATCAGATATGGCTATGATACTACCTACTGGGTTCGAAGCCTTATGGAAAAGTATTTTTACGGGATCTATGCTGGCCTGACAGAAAACCGGTCATTCCAGGAATATTTTATTCAGATATATCCCAATCCTGCATCAGAAACAATAAACATCAAATTTTTACAACCCAATTCGGGAACCAGGCTCCGCCTGTATTCAGCAGATTATAAACTTGTGTTTAATGATTTTACGGATGAACAGGAGGTAACCATAAACTTCAGTAATTACAAAAAAGGCGTGTATTTCTTGCATTCGGAAAATAAATCCAGCAGGCAGATCCGGAAAGTGATCGTGCAATAATTCCAGAGAATTCTCGTGATTTTCAATGGCTCTTCTAAAAAAATAATGTATGTTTGATCCAAACAAAAAAGCAATATTATGAAATCTAGAATCTATACACTTCTCAGTCTTTTATTCATAGGAACCGCAGTCGTTTTCAGCGCCTGCAACAAAGATGATGACGACGATAACAAGCCAACACCACTTAACTGCGATCGCACCATTGAAGGCAGTGTAACACTGGGGCAAAGTGATTATACCGTCAGCATGAAGATCACCGGTAGCGGAACATATTCCGTTAGCAAGATCGAGTACAAGGATGCAGATGGAAACCTGCAAACCCTGAGCAATCCGGATCTCCCATGGGAAGAAACCTTCACACTTTCAGGTAGCAGCGGAACGGTTTATAACTATCAACTGACCATGTACACTTCGGTTACGAATGGTAAAATTACAGCCAATTTTGTAGGTGAAGATGCAACCCAATATACCAACAGTTCGAGGGAGTGTTCTCAGTATACGGAATAAACCTTAATTCGCAATTTTCTCAAAGAGTTCAATGCTGTATACACCAAGGGCGGTGAGAGCGATCGACCAGATCACTGTGCCAATGGATACCCAGAACACGAATTTCTTTTTATCCTTCACCAGGATCATGCCCAGGATCATCACAAGAGGTTGACCAAAAAAGAGGGTTCCAAAAAGGCCCAATCCCGGACATCCATACTTTTCAAGGATCTTTCGTCCGCGATTCTTCTTCCTTTGTTTGCGCTTTTCAGAATAAAAGCGCATGACGAACTTTTGCAGGTTCTTACCAAAAAAGTACATAAGAAATACGTTGGTAAGGGCGCCCAGGCTGGTCATCAGTGCAATAAAGAAAGGATGTGTTTTCAGCAGAAAGCCTACCGGCAGGGCTTTCCACATGCCCGTAACACCAAAAAGATAGATTATGGCAAGATCGTATATCTTCATATGATCAATTATCCAATGGCCATATTTTCATCCCACTGTATTTTGGGAGGTTTGGCACCCTTGTTCACACCTTCGATGAATTGTTCGGTAAGGTTCCGGATATGCTCATGATAACCTCCTTCCAGGACTGCAAAAACATGTCCGAAATTCCTTCTTATTTTAAAACCAATATTAAAAAACAGGTTCTCTGTGTAATTCAGGTTCAGCATACGGTCCTCATGAAAACCATCAAATCCCACAGCCACACCAACCACATCGGGTTCAAAATTATTGCCGCGCACCAGCACCTTATTCAGTGCCTCCATAAACTCCTTGTCCCCGCAATTTAGCATTAACGGATAGTTCAGAGTATAGCCGGCACCCTCTCCATCACCGCTTTGTTCAGGAAAACCCGACATCGGATATGTATACATCTGGTGGATGGAAGCATACATCACCCGGTCGCTTTTGTAAAAGATCTCCTGTATCCCGTTGCCGTGATGCGCATCAATATCGATGATCAATACCTTTTTGTCCTGTTCAACCAACCGCTGTGCAGCAATGGCAATGTTGTTGAAAAAGCAGAAGCCTTCGGAACGATCAGGATAGGCATGATGCCCAGGAGGCCGCACCGCTGCAAAATCTCCCTGCTCTGAAGCCAGCACACTCAATCCGACGGCCGTCAAAGCCGCATCCCATGAATCTTTGGAAAGCTGTACCTCGGCCATGTAATCATTCTTATTACAGAGGTATTTGAACTTTTTAATGTAATCATCTGTATGGACCAGATGCAAATATTCCTCGCCATTGGCCTCGGTATCTTCTATATCCTGGAAATCCTTGATGCGGTAGCTGCCTTCAAACAGGCTGTCGGGATTGTGTTTCAGAAATTTTTTATTAAACAGGATCTTCATGAGCAACACAAGAATTTGTACGAAATTAGAACTTTTTTCTCAAACTCAGCCTAAAAGCACCAGGATCATAATCATCGTAAAGGCTGAAGAGATCAAAGTGGCAAATACAAGCACACTTGTCAGCTCGGCATCATCACCGTACTTTTTAGCAAACACCGCAGTCATGGCTGCCGTGGGCATGCCGGCTTCCAGAACAAGCACCTGTCGCCAAGTTTCCGGAAGGTTGAACAAAAAAGATTGGCCATAAGACAAAAGGGGTTGTATCAGCAGTTTTATCAAAATCACAACTAGCAGAATCCCGATGTACTTTTTCATATCGATAAAACGGAGCATAACCCCAATGCAAAGGGCAACCAGAAATGAATTGGCAGTGGAAACAAGCTGAAGAATCTGGTAAATACCACCAATGATCAGGTTGTTCCCGGGCAAAGGAATAAAAGAAAGCAGCAAACCCAGAACAATAGAAACAAAGATGGGCGAATAAAGGAAGACACTGATCTCTTTGCCGATCTCTTTACCGCTCTTCTGTGTATTGCCAAAGTGCATGGCAATAAACACACCCAGGGTGAAAAGCGGGATGGCCACGCCCAATTCACTTACGATCACGGCATCAGCCAGTGCATCCGGATTATCTGCATAGATCTGTTTGATGATGGCATAACCCAGGAAAGCCGAACTCGGGAAGGTGGAAGCAAGAACCAGTCCTCCTTTACGGGATGGAGATAGTTTCATCAGGGTGCCAATTCCAAATGCCAGTGCAGCCGAAACCAGCATGGAGAGGATCATCACAACCGCCAGCATGATATTCTCTGCCGTAAAGCTACTTTGCGACAGGGCCGAAAAGATCAGAGCAGGCAGGGTAACTTTCAGGATGAGATCGGCAAATAACTTACTGTTATCTTCCTTCAGTATCCTGATATTCCTGAGGAAATATCCCAGGAAAATGATCAGCATCATGGTAACAATAGAGGTAATGGCCCTTTGCTCGAACATCTTGAAACAGCTTTGGTGCAACTAAAATAAAACCTTTTCATAAGATGGACAAGCACCGGTAGCCGGGTCATAATTCTTTGTAATTTTGGCAATCAGCATCAATACATCAAATCATGACAAGATTCAAGTGGATCATCATCTTTCTTTTCCTGGGCATCACAGCCAGCGCCCAGAACCTGGATCAAATACTGAATGATCATTTTGAAACAATCGGTCAGAGCGAATTGAACAAAATGCAAAGCATGAAAGTGGCCGGATATTCAAAACAAATGAATATGGAAACCCCTTTTGAGTTGATTGTGAAAAGACCCGGTAAGATGCGGATCGACATTGAAATGCAGGGCAGGAAGATTGAGCAGGCATACAATGGCGACTCAGCCTGGATGACACAGCCTTTTGGGGATAACAAACCAACAATGATTAAAGGAACCCAGCTGGACGGCCTCAGGGTAATGGCCGATATGGACGGCCCATTGTATAATGCGAAAAAAAAAGGGATAAAACTGAAATTAGAGGGAAGCGACACAGTAAAAGGCCAGCATGCATTTATTGTAGAAGCCATGTTAAACCCGGATATGAGCATATTTTATTACATCGGCCAGGATAATCACCTCATCATCAAGGAAAGCATCGATGTGATCATGCAGGGACAGGAGATCAGCCAGGTAAACTATTACAGCGATTTCAGAGAAACAAAAGGGATCATGAATGCTTACCACCAGGAAACCCACCTCAATGGTCAGTTGTTCCGGGAATCTGTTACGGAAAGTATTGAATACAATGTAGCAGTGGATGATGCTATTTTTGAAGTACCGGAAGTAAAACCTGAAATAAAAACAGAATAAACACCAGGCAAAAAATCAAAGCCCGGGGGCAACCAAACAGAAAGCATTCCGGTCAAATTATTATAAACAAGTTGAAAGATCTGAAAATGAAAAAAACACGTACCATTATCCACTACAGTCTCTTGCCATTATTAATTATCGTAATGCTGGGTTTTTACCAGATCAGCATCGACAAAGCCGATCCAAGGGAAGCTTATGAGCAATTCCTGCTTGCCGAATACAAAAACGTTCCGCAAATGAGCGATGAAGAATTAAAGGAAATGGACAAACCCACCCGTCCCGACCTGGCGGCCATTCAGGATTATTTTATGACCCTGGATCCTGCCCTGGGCAGGGTTCCGAACGAAAGACTGAAAGAGGCCTTTCTTCAAACCCGTTCATTGCAGCAGGACGCCTGGCTAAAATCCACAAATTCGATCAGCTGGGAAGGAACCGGCGCCAACATGGGCGGCCGCACCCGCGCCATGATGTTCGATCCCAATGACGGTGACAATCGAAAACTCTGGGCCGGCGGCGTAACAGGAGGTTTATGGTACAACGAAGACATCACCGATGAAAATTCTGAATGGCAGCCCGTAGATGATTTCTGGGCCAGCCTGTCCATCAGTTGCATCACCTACGATCCCAACAATACAGATATTTTCTATGTGGGAACCGGGGAATCACAGACCGCTTACACCACCTACCGCGAATCCTCCGGCGTGGGTGTGGGTATATACCGCACAACCGATGGCGGCGATTCCTGGGAACTTATGGGATCCACCGAAGATTTCAAATATGTGAATGATATTGTGGTAAGAGATGAAGAGGGTAGCAGTGTGATCTACGCCGGCGTGACCTCCGGTTTTTATCATGGTGTGGTGCATCAGAGCGAACCCACCGACGGGCTATACCGTTCAGCGGACGGAGGTACCACCTGGGAACAGGTGTTGCCGGATATCCCAGGTGAAAATGTTCCTTTCTCTGTTTCCGACATCGCCCTGGGTGCCGACAATAAATTGTATGTGGGAAGCATACAGAATGTCAACTGGGAGGGTGGAGCCACCATTCTCAATTCTGCCACCGGTGGACCCGGCAGCTGGGATGTTTATGATGATATCCGGATCGAGATCGAAAACAGCAGCACCTATTACCTGCCAGGCCGTGTCATCCTGATGACGGCTCCTTCAGATGAGAACATTGTTTTTGCATTGATCGGTGCAGGATACAACGATGGTTTTATCAAGCGCTACCATGGCCGGTATATTTTAAAATCGGAAGACAAAGGAGCCAGTTGGAACGAGATCAATAAACCCAACTCGGGCGACTGGGCAACGCTCGCATGGCATGCACTTGCCGGCTCCGTGAATCCCGAAGACCCCGACCTCCTCTATGTTGGAGGCCTGGATGTTTATAACACCCAGAACGGTGGGTTGTACTGGAACCATGTTTCCGACTGGGCCCTGATGTATTATGGAGGGGGGGACGAATACGTCCATGCCGATCAGCATACTCAACTCTACCGCCCCGGGACAACAGACGAAATGGTCTTCAGTTCCGATGGAGGCGTATTTTACACAGAGGATGCCGTTACCAATACTCCCGTTTTCGAGGAGAGGAACAAGGGCTACAATACCCTGCAGTTCTATTCGGGAGCCATTTCTCCCATGCCCGGAGATGATCGATTTGTGGGCGGCCTGCAGGACAACGGATCACTTTACTATACCGGCGACCCGCTGGATATTGGCGACATGGTTTCCGGGGGTGACGGAGCTTATGCCTTCTTCGATGATGACCAGCCCCTGCTGATGATCACTTCAGTTTATTACAACCGCTTTTATATCTTCATGGGAAATAACCAGATCAACAGCATCAACGATTATCAATGCGGTATCTTTATCAATCCCTGTGATTATGATTCCAGGGATAACACCCTTTATTCCAATGCCGTGGGTTTTACCAACAGCTATCCCAACAGCCTGATGCGCATCAAAAATGTGGATTCATGGGAATCGGGGCAGTTTGTATATCTCGGAACAAATACCGATACCTGGTTCTCTCATGTGAAGATATCCCCGCATTCACCCGAAGGAATTACCAATCTTTATGTGGGATCAAATTCTGGCCGCCTGTTCTTTGTTGAAAATGTCCATACCAATAACCCTGAAGCAACAGAGATCACCGGGGAGGATTTCCCCCTGGGAAGCATTTCCTGCGTAGATGTGGCCGGCTCCGATGACACCCTGCTGGTAAGCTTCTCCAATTACGGGGTGTCTTCACTCTGGCAAAGCTATGATGGTGGCCAAAGCTGGGAAGAGAAAGAAGGCAATCTGCCGGATATGCCGGTGCGCTGGCTGATGTATCACCCGCAGAATTCTCAACAGGCCATGCTGGCCACAGAAGTCGGGGTTTACACAACAAACGAATTGCATGAAACGACCACAAACTGGTACCCTGCCGTGGACGGACTGGCCAATGTAAGGGTTGACATGCTCGACCTGCGGGAAGCAGACCTTACGGTACTTGCTGCAACCCATGGCCGCGGACTTTACACCGCCAACTGGCCGCTGGATCCGTTTACAGATATAGATGATGTTACAGCCCTTGAAAGCAATTTCAAAGTCTATCCGAATCCCAGCCAGGGCATGCTGACTGTTGAGTTACCAATACAAAGCGGCACACTCCAATTATTCAACATGCAGGGCAAACTGCTCAGAGAATGGAAAACCGGGAAAAAGGAAAGCCTGGAACTGAACCTCACAGATCAGGCAAGGGGCGAATACATTCTACGTCTTTCCAGTGCTGATAAATCATTTTCTGAAATAGTTGTTTTGAGGTAAACACTTGAAATAGCTTAATACTTTTTTGCAACATACAACGTCATTTCAACTGTAGAATATTGAATTCCTCCAAAAGTCATCGGATGACTATTTATTTAGTTGCTTGCAATTTGACAAATTTTGCCGCACTCTGATGAGAAGTCATCCGATGACTATCAATTGGGAACAAAAACCAAACTTATGTTTTAATGATGTTCTGCTTGTATTTGAGCCCCCGTATCGGCAAAGATACAATTTTTCACGCGGGTAATAATTATTTTTTACCCGCGTGAAAAAATTATTGAATGCCGGAGCAGATTTCAGGCCATGCCCATGCTTTATTTTAAACATAAGCAATATGGAAAGTGTACATAAGCTAAAATCAGGAAATAAAGACGTGTAGGTATTACCCAGCAAATCGAAAATCGGCCATCGAAAATCAACAATCGAAAATCGGCCATCGAAAATCGACAATCGAAAATCCATTAGTCTCTCTTCCGCCGAAAAAACCCCTGCATCAAAGCCTTGCATTCTTTTTCCATGATGCCGGGGATGACCTTTGTTTTAGGATGCAGCAAGGGCTCCTGGACCAAAGAATAACCTTTCTTTTCATCTTTTGCACCGTAAACAATGCGGCCGATCTGTGTCCAGTAAGAAGCGCCCGCACACATTACACAGGGTTCGATGGTTACATAAAGCGTACATTCATTCAGATATTTTCCTCCCAGGTAATTGGCGGCAGCAGTAAAAGCCTGCATCTCAGCATGGGCGGTAACATCATTCAGGTGCTCGGTATAATTGTGCGCCCTGGCGATGACCATGTCGTTGATGGTGATCACCGCACCGATGGGAACCTCATCCTGCTCAAAAGCCTTCTGTGCCTCTTTCAGGGCCTGTTCCATGAAAAACTCATGTGTCAGGGGTTTTAGCATGTTTTTCTTGTAAAGATAGGTATTTTGCGACTTAGGCGGTGATAGCGACGGAGGCGACCTGGGAGACAGGACGACTTGGTGACAAGGGGCTAAGGCCCGCCAGGCAAAAACTGCGGGTTTCGCATTGGATTTTTGGGTGGTACCCTTAGACCCTTCTTATTGATTTTCGATTGTCGATTGCCGATTTTCGATTGGGGGCTGAAAGCATCGATTCCGGAATATTGTTTCAATCCCTGAACGCTTGATGCGTTGGGCAAATGCAATCTCTGCAATTTCGTTGAGGTTTTATTATATTGGTAAGGGTTGCAAAACCTCTGTGCTTCTCTCTGCTATTCCTCTGTGATCTCTGTGGTTTTGTAATTCTATGGCAAAGTGTGATTTTAACCACCGACTGCACAAAACAGGCACAGAGGGACACAGAGAGATGCTATCTTCTGTTGAAAACAAGAAACAAAAAACAAGGAAAGAGAAACAAGGAATTGAGTAGCTACCAATAATTCCTTATTCCTCATTTCTTGTTCGGATGTTTCTTGTTAACTTTTTTATAGTGGGGTCTAGATCCTTATTATTGATTGTCGATTTTCGATTTTCGATTTTTTTGGGCCGACATCACTGTTTTCTGGAATATGGCTACCAGCTGATTGGATTCATTCAGAAGATGATCCATTAACTTTATGTCAGCCTTTAACTTTGATCTTGAAATAATAGTTAGGTTAACATGCGTTTCTCTCAGTTCTTTGAGAACAACGCTTGTCTTATGAATAAAATCATTCCTGGATTCTGCTCCCTGTGCTTCACCATAATTCAGTGCCGCTGATGTTGAAGACCTAATGATCTGGTTGGCCATGTGTTTGTCAACAAAGTCATTTCCCATTGACTTGCTTAGGTTAATAACCCCAACTGAAAAATTAATTAAGCGATTTTCAATCTCTTTTCTCATTGAACGTTTATTCAATTAATACCTTTCAAGCACAAAACGTCCCGCTTCACCCCATTTTTTCCAAATCGAAAATCGAAAATCGACCATCGAAAATCGAAAATCATAACTTCCTTCTCTCAAAAAAACCCGGAAGCAATCCGGGTTTTCACTCTTTCATCCGGCTTTACGCACCAGAGTCTTTGGGTTTTTTGATGGCACAGGTGCTCATGCCGAAAACGGCATACAATCCACAAAAACCAACAATCCCGGTGATCAGGGCAATCGCCCCCACAATCCCGAGGATGATGGCCAAGGTGCCAGTAACTACCTCAAAATAAATTAATAATGCCAGGGCTATCGCAATGATAATTCTGATTACCCGGTCAATGGTACCTTCATTCGATTTCATATGCTTAAGATTTAATTTAGAACGAATTTAAGAAATTGTTTCTCATGTTGCAAATTTATTAACCGTTTCAACTAAACTGATTCAAAACAAAGCAATTACCAAATAACAAGCACCAAATAACAAATAAATACAAAATTCAAAAGAAACAATGACCCAAACATCTTTAGCAAAGGTCGGTTTCGATTTTGTCAATTTAATATTGGAGCTTATTTGTTTTTTGTAATTTGGTGCTTGAAATTTTGATGTTCCGCTTATCATGCATCTTAATCGCAGTTCATTTAAACGTTCAATAATTTTTATTAATCCAACAAAAGATTTATCAAGATGTTCAAAAAACAATTGTTCTCAGTTCTCTTCACCCTAATTTTTGCCCTGTCGTTTGCAGGCCCTGTGGAAGAGCTGATAAAAGCAGCCGGGGGCAAGGATGAATACCCCAAAGCGGATTACATTACCATTTTCGACAGCACCATTGTGGATGTTGCAGAAAGCGGTTTGAGCTACACCAATACCCACCAGCTTTTCAAGATCCTCACACCAAAGGGAGCCCTCGACAAGGCAGTGATCAAATACGGATATGATCCCCTTTCGGCCTATTCAGAGATTAAAAAAGTTACTGTCTACAGAAAAGATGGCAGTGTGGAGGAGATTGATACCAAGACCGAAATGGATTACCCGGCACCAGCCCGCATGATCTACTGGGGCGCCAGAGAAAAAATGATCGAGGTGGGCCGCCTGGAACCCGGTGATGCCGTGGAGGTCTTCCTCTTCAGGAAAGGTTTCACCTATGCTCTATTGCTCGATAATGGCGATGATGACCGATACATCCCGCCCATGCGGGGACATTTTTACGATATCGTGGAATTCTGGAGCAACCAGCCGCTGCTGGAAAAGGTTTATCAAACAGCCATACCCGAAGACAAACTGGTGCAATATGAGTTTTACAACGGGGAGGTCCGGTCTTCTGCCGTATTGCAAGATGATAAAATGGTTTACACTTTCACCAAAACCGACATCATGCCCATCAAACGCGAACCCAATATGGTGGCCTACTCCGACATCGCACCCAAGTTGCTCCTCTCCACAAGCCCCGACTGGAAAGCCAAATCACTTTGGTTTTACGGGGTGAACGAGGATTATGGGTCATTCGAATCTACCCCTGAAATTGATAAAAAAGTAGACGAGATTTTGCAGAATGCAGATTCCGAAATGGATTCCATTTCCCTGCTCACCCACTGGGTGGCTGATGAGATCCGTTATTCTGGCATTTCCATGGGAGAAGGTGAAGGCTATACCCTGCACAAGGGAGAAATGAATTTCGAAGACCGCTGCGGAGTATGCAAGGATAAGGCAGGCATGTTGATCACCATGCTGCGTGCAGCCGGTTTCGAATCTTACCCTGCCATGACCATGGCCGGATCACGGATCGATTACATCCCAGCCGACCAGTTCAACCATTGTGTTACTCTTGTGAAAAAGAGAAGCGGAGAATATGAACTTCTCGACCCAACCTGGGTGCCATTTATCCGGGAATTGTGGTCGAGTGCAGAACAACAACAGAACTACCTTCCTGGCATCCCCGAAGGTTCGGACTTGAAGATCACCCCCCTTTCTGATCCCCAAAATCATTATTTCAGAATGAAGGGGGAATCGGAAATTATGACCAACGGTACCCTGAAAGGCTGGTTGGAACTGGAAGCGGAAGGACAGACCGATGCCTCAATTAGAAGATATTTCGTCAGAAATTATAAAGGAGAATGGGACAAAGATCTCATCCGCGAGTTTTTGAATATCTCTCCAAAAGCCATCGTAAAGGAGATCAAATACAGTGATCCTTATGATTACCAGAGCGGCCCCATCAACATCCGTTTTGTTTACGAGATCCCGGATTACGCCATCGTTACAGATGAAGAAATCATTTTCGATCCGCTGATCGCCTCGGGCCTTTTCAAAGGAGGCATGTCGCACCTTTATGTCAATACTGATCTTGATAAAAGGGAATATCCCTTCCGCGACCGCTGCTCCAGACTGGTCGAGCTGAATGAAGAAATCAAATTGCCGGAAGGATATGCCAGCCCCCAGGAATCAAAAAAAGTCAATACCGGAGATAAGATCAGCAGCTTTGACGGTCTTTTTGAAATCAATGAAAATCAGATCAGGATCCTTGAACTAATCAAGCTTGGTAAAAGAATTTATGATCCGGAAGATTATGAGGGATTTAAACAAAGTGTTGAAGCACAAAAAGACTTTGCCAGCCAGAAAATCATTCTTGTCAAAACCAGATAAAAAAAAACAAAATGAAAAGAAATATCATTCTCATCCTATTCCTGATCAGTGGGATCAGCCTTTTTGCACAGGAAGAAAAAGCGGATGCCGTTTACCATAAGCTGATCAAAGAGTACCAACTGAATCCCGACGGCTCCTGGGATTACAAAGTTGAAAAGGAACTGGAGCTGCTGTCGCATTTTGCCTTTCACAGCCTCTACGGGGAAACCTTTATTGTTTACAACCCACATTACCAGGACCTTTTGATCGATTATGCCTACACCATCATGCGGGATGGCAAGAAGGTGATCACTCCGGAAAATGCCTTCAACAAGGTGCTCCCACGGGGCGCTTCCGATGCCGCGGAATACAACCACTTGCGCGAAATGGTGGTCACACACACCGGACTGGAAGTGGGCGCAGTGATCCACCTGGGTTACACATTGAAGAACAAAGCGGATTACTTTCCCGAATTCATGGGCGAAGAAATGATCGGTGAAAACGAACCAGTCAGGGAGATGCTGATCCGTGTGGTGATGCCGGCAGACAATGAACTCATTCACCAGACATACAACATCCGCACCGCGCCTGAGATCACCACCGAAGGGAAGAACAAAGTTTATACCTGGAAATTCGTCAATCTGAAGGCCAATTCCCATGATGCCTACAAGGCAAATGAGTTGATGCCCCGCATCCTCTTCAGTGCTTCCGATAATTTGCACAAGACCTATGATCGCTTTGTGATGCAGGAGGCCTTTTATTTCAAGGCCAACCGCAGCATGAAGGAAATGGCTCAGTCCACCTGGAATGAAAGCAGGGATGAACTGAAAACCATGATGCAATTGCAGGAAATGGTGATCAAGAATATACGTGAATATCATGTGGGCCTGGCTGATGCTGGTTTCCGTGTGAGACCGGCCATTGAGACATGGGAAAGCATCGGCGGCACCAAAATGGAAAAATCCTGCCTGCTGGTGAGCCTGCTGCGGGAGGCGAACATCAGTGCCAGAATGGTAGCCGTGATCCCGGAAAGATTTTATTCGCGGGAGATGGGCAATCTGTTTGTGATGAAGGATTACCTGGTGCAGGTCAATCCCAAAGAGCACGGGCAGTTTTACATCTCGGCTTCAGACCATGCAGGGGAAAACCTCGTTTACAATTATTCCGGAAATAAATTCCTTTTGCTTGAAGCCGCCGTGGAAAGCCTGCGGGTATTTGATCCGGTTGAAGGCATTGCCGGGATACAATTTGGTTCGGGACTGGTAATCCAGGAAGACCATAAAATTGTCGGAACCTATGAAACGGAATTGAAAGAAGCTGCCAATCCTTACCTGAAACTGGTGAAAGACACAGCAGCAGCTTACCGCCTGGTGAGCGGGTTTGGTAAAGCCGACATCAAATCCATCGACATCAAAAGGCTGAGTGCAGACAAAAGCTTCATCCATTTTGAAGTGGAAAAGGAAAAGGCAATAAAACAGGAAGGAAATTACTTTTTCTATTCCCTGCCGGAGCCCCGCACGGACCTGAATGAAGCTTATTTTTCTACCCTGCCTTTTGAACGGGAAGATGCACTGGAACTGGAGAATCCAATTTCCTTTGAATATTCATATGCCATCTCCTTTCCGGATGATATGGAATGGGTCAAAGCAATCAAAGATGTGGAACTGGAAAATGCAACCGGAAAGCTAAGGATTTCTTTTAAGGAAAAGGGCCAGAGCATCCTGGTTGAAAAAAACCTGGAGATCCCGCACAAGATCATCAAACCCAATGTTTATGATGATTTCAGGGAACTGATGATCAACTGGTATGATAAACATGCCCTACAGATCGTACTGAAGAAAAAATAATCTCACTCATCGCCACCGGGTTGTTTTAAAGAGGCATGTTTTACAAAAAGCCCGCTTAAGCGGGCTTCCGCAAAAACCGTATTCTCTCATTGGATACCCGGATGAATCCGGGTGCTAATCTCATGTCGACTTAACCACATATGTCGCCCTCGTGTCCTTCTCCCCTGTTTCCCAAGTCGCCTCTGTCGCCTTTATCGCCTCTGTCGCCCAAATCGCCAAACTCGCACTAAATCCCGGAGGTATTCAAATTCCCCAGACTCATGGTCAGGGTGCGTTTGAGATCCTTATTCCTGTCGGCGTAAACTTTCACAGTAACCTGGAGATGGATATTGTAAATATTCAGGTCGAGTTCTTTTGAACGGATCTGCCCGATCTTGAGCACATCCGAATTGATCACACCCCAGTCGCGGCTCATCTTGGTATCAATGATCTCGTTCTCGCCGGTGCGGATGATCTCCTTATCATAATCCTGGAACTCGGCAATGTTGGCCAATTCGTGGATCGTCAATACCTGCAGGTTTTCAATTCCGTCGATGTTGATCAGGAACCAGTTGTAAGTATTCTGGTCGATCAGGCAGCGGTTCAGGGCATCTCTTTCAAGAATGCGTGCATTGTTTATGATGGAAGTACCGTAAAAATTATTATCGAAACTGAAGAGGGTGTCATAGGTAATTGCATACCGCAGACTAAGCCCTCCGGTGATATTCCGTAGCTTGGGATAAACATGATACGCATTGTAAGAACGCACCAGGATCTCAAAATTGATGGCAAAGAAAAGGGCATGCATGGGGGTGTCGAAAATCACAAAGCCTCCGTCGCCGGTACTAATAAATGACTCATCTATCTTTTCCTTTGAATAACTCTGAAAAACAAACTGGTTGTTTTCCAGGCAGAGGCGAATGGCCTTTTCGAAAAATATTTTGAATACCGTTGGGATGAGGGTTTGCTCCAGGTGGGGATATAAGCCATAGCGGTAAATGTCGATCCCGAGTACTGCGCGTTTTTTGAAACTCTTTACATCGATGAATTCTCTGAGTTTCTTGTATAATGATCCACTATCAGGAATCACATTTACCTTCTCAAAAGTGGATTCTGTATCATATTCTGCCAGGATTTCCTTCATCTCGGCATAACTTAACTTCTTGATTTTATCGGACATGGAACTATTTTTTAAGCTATAATGTTAATATCAAATATAGACACAAAATTAATTTGTTTTTTTCAATAAAGAAACCCAGATGCTAGATGCTGTTTTTCAAACTATTAGGAAACTTTATTTCGAATTCGGACTTATTAACAATTGTTAATAAGTGCTGTTAATTTAAAGTGAATATGAAAAACCCAAAAAACTTGACCCGGGGGGTTGATCTTTCCTATCTTTGGTTCTACCAAGCGAGCGATAAAAGGCCGTTTGCAGAGCGAAGGCAGCGCAACGAAGCGCAGACCGAAAGGACAAGCGTGGAGCAAAGCCGGGACTCAAAGCGGAAGGAAAGTTGCAAAACGGACCGGAAGCAGCGAGGAAGTTCTGTAAATCGGGATCCGGAGAGGCTCCAACGCCTTCGGGCGATGAAAGCGACCGGGTCCGGGCAGAAGGAGAGGCCCTACGGGGCGAAACCGATGAAGCCAGCCAGAATAACCGTAACTTGGCACAAATCGGAAGCTACGGCATCCGGGGAGTGAATGGGAACTCAACCGTAAAGGATGGGTTCCCATTGTGTTTTAAATACGATCTATTGACTGACACATTTGTGAGCTTCAAATGAATTTCATTCCTTTAAGCGAGAAGTCCAATATTTAGTCAAGTATAAAGAAACCGTACTTCCTCATAAGTTTTATGCAGATTTCGTACTTTACGACAAAATTATCCTGGAAATAAAGTGTGTTTCCCAATTAATCAAGGAGCTTTCTGCTCAAGTAATCAATTACCTGAAAGTTTCAAATAACAGATTGGGGCTCCTGGTAAATTTTGGTGAAGCAAAACTGATTTATAAAAGACTGGTTTTATAAGCTCGACACACCTTACCAACCGGCATGTATGAATGCACGGTTTTAATCCAAGTATCCGTGCTGGCAATTCGTGGCTTAAACTAGCTCAATTATTGAAAATTAAAAATATTATTCGTGCATTCGTGGCTCTAATGAATTCAATTTTTTCGCTCCTTATCCTTCTCCTCTTCGCTCTTCTTTTTCTTCTTTTGCTTGGTAGGGGCCTTGCGGTGTTCTGCTGCACCTTTTCGGCCCTTTTTCCTCACATCCAGGTTCTTGATCGCTTCTTCCTGCCCATAAATGATCATGTTGTCCCCACTTTCGATCTTGGTTTCACCATCCGGCGCACCAATGTAAGTGCCATCAGCACGGATAATGCCCAGTACGTTAATGCCCTCTTTACGCAAAGAACACTGAACAAGTGCCTTCCCTTCAATCCAGTCATTTTTATCAACACCCAGTTCCGTGATCTGGTAGTCACCCGTCAGCTTAAGCAAACTGGAATAATCCCGCACATTAAGATCAGTATACTTGTTCAGGGCCTTGTCGATCTGACGGCTCAGCCAGCGGTCGAAGATCTTGCTGGTGGAAAGCAACCACAAAACGGCAACGGCCGAGGCAATGATCAGCATATCCCAGTACCATGAAAGGTCATTTTCTCCCTTATTTACAAAGGTTAAAATTAAGGTTGCCATCGCTGATACAATGCCCGCATTCCCCAGCAACATCAGCAACATGACGATTTTTCTCCTCACAGGATGCTCTGTCACCTTTTCCGCTTCTTTGGTGGTGAAACCTACACCGGTAAAGGCCGAGCGTGCCTGGAACTTTGCCGCATGCTTAGACAAACCCGTATGCATGATGGCATTGCTTGCTATACGGGTTATCAGAATAGAAACAGCCAATATGATGATCAATGACAATACCGGTGCCATAATATTTTATTTTGATTGCTTTATAAAATACAAAAAATTTAAAAAATGGATTGAATATATTCTGTGCCGGTTTAGCCACGAATGCACGAATAAGAATTAATCTAATATTGGTGCAATGATTTTCCATTATTTCTAACTGCAAAACGAATATACCAACATACGAATCTACCAATACAAATAAAATATTCGTGCATTCGTGGCTATTTTATTATTTGGTGATGATGCGGCTAAGCTGGCGGTTGATCTCAATACTAACCTTTTTCAGGTTGACCTGCGACTGCAGAAGTTCCTTCAGTTCCTCTTCGTCCCTGGTTTCCCTGATCTTTTGTTGTGTCTCAAGGATTAAGTTATCTACCTTCCGGGCCTTGAAGGAGAGAACACAGCTGCTAATGGCATTCTTCAGAATATCCTTTTCCGTTTTAACATATATCTTATGTTTTTCCCAGTTGCTGCTCAACTCATAGGGTTCTGAGATGAGGTTGACAGCTACCTCCGCTACTTTTTCATCCTCATAACTGATGAAGTTTTTTTGTTCCGGGATCTCACCCTTTTCATAAAAAGCAACGAATTCATTGAAAATCTGCTGATAAATAGGGTTCTGAAATTCGATCTCATCCTGCAGTAGGTCATGCACAATGAATTCAGCAACTTTCACCGGCACTTCTTCCATCCTCCCTTTATCATTCTTCTTTTCAAAAATCACTTCTTCCGCTCCATAATTCAGCAACAAACGAATGACTTCCTTTTCCTGGAAGCTCGTATCCGAAGGATCCACAGCGATCTGCTCTTCCGAAGAGTAGTCTGTGGTTTCAGCAACTTCGGGGCTTTCCTCCTGTCTGAACTTCTTCCTAAAATTCTCCCGAAGGATCTTGTTTAGTTCATTCATGAGGGTTTGCTCCGGAACATCCAGGATGTTGCTGCACTCCTTCACATAAAAATTCCGGTAAATACCGTCCGGTATATTGGCAATCGTCCGAACAATTTCCTTCACCACATTGGCCTTTTTGATGGGATCACCCACTGCATCCTTGCTCAGGAGATCCGTTTTAAAAGAAATAAAATCCCTGGCCTGTTTATCAATGAACTCCTCGGCTTCCGCAGTCCTGTGATTCCTGACGTAGGAGTCCGGATCTTCCCCTTCGGGAAACAACACGATCTTTACATTCATGCCCTGTTCCAGGATCATATCGATCCCGCGGAAGGAAGCTTTCAGGCCGGCTTCATCCCCATCGTAAAGTATGGTGATATTGGGTGTATACCTTTTGATGAGTTTAACCTGCTCGGCCGTGAGCGAAGTCCCGGAGGAAGCCACAACATTGCGTATTCCTGCCTGGTAAAGGGAGATCACATCTGTATAGCCTTCAACAAGAAAGCAGCTGTCTTTTTTAACGATCTCGTTCCGGGCAAAGTAGATGCCGTACAATGAACGGCTTTTATTGTATATCTCCGATTCGGGACTGTTAACATATTTTGCTTTGGATTTATCGGAGGATAGGATCCTGCCCCCAAAGCCGATCACTTTCCCGGTGAGGTTGTGTATGGGAAACATCACCCGCCCGCGGAAGCGGTCATACTTCTTATCCTCTTTAACAATGGTTAAACCCGATTTTTCGAGAAACTCAAGATTATAAGCGTTTTTGAGGGCATGGGCAGTAAAATCTTCCCATGTGTCAAGACAATACCCGAGCTGAAAGGTCTTGATGGTTTCTTCATTGAAATCCCTTTCTTTCAGGTAGGAAAGCCCAATCGCCCTGCCCTCTTCATTTTCAAAAAGCAGTTCTGAAAAATATTTCTGAGCAAAAGCAGAAACATGGTATAGGCTTTCCTGCTCATTCAGCTGTTCCAGTTGTTCCGGGCTTTGCTCCTCTTCCTCGATCTCAATATTGTACTTGTCGGCCAGGAATTTTAATGCTTCAGGATAGGAGTAATGCTCATGCTCCATCACAAAATTGACCGAATTACCCCCTTTGCCACAACCAAAGCATTTGTAGATCCCTTTGGCTGGAGAAACGGTAAATGAAGGGGTTTTTTCGTTGTGGAAAGGACACAGGCCGATATAATTCACCCCGCGCTTTTTGAGATTGACAAAATCACCAACCACCTCCTCAACACGGGCTGTATCAAAAATCTCCTGTATGGTTTCCTTTGTGATCAATGCATTGAAATATATGACAAATTTAAGGAAAGATTCAGGACTTTATTCAAGTTTTTAAATAAGGATGCGGATTGAATGATTGCATGTATGAATGGATGATTGTGCCACTGCTACTGCTACTGCTACTGCAACTGCAACTGCCAACTTTAAAACCCTACCCAATCCGCTCAATACCGCCCAGCCCAGTCTGGCTGGCATAAACCTGCGGATCACCTTTGTAACGGATCCTTCCGATCCCGCTGGATTTAACATGCAGTTTCTCCCTGACCCCCACCACACACTCACCCACTCCGCTATTCTGAATGTCCACTTCACGTGCCTCGAAATGAAGTGCATCGATTTTTCCGGTGCCGGAGATCTTTATCTGATGATCATCGGTTGTGCCGTTTAATTCAATTTCTCCGACGCCGCTGAGTTCTGTGTATGTCTTTGTGGTTTCCAGGAAAAGGTAAATACCTCCTACCCCACTGTTGATGATGCTGATCTTATCTTCATAAATATCCTGCTCACTTCTTATCCGGCCCACACCGCTCAGCCTGAGAGATACGATCTCTTTCATGGTGACATAAATATCTAATCTGGGCAGGCCGGCAAACCAGAGAGGTATGGAATCTTTTATGCTGATGATCAGTTCCCCATCCCTGACCCCGGTTTTTATCTTGCCGGCTACATCCTGGTCCGAGGTTATTTTTACTTCCTGCTTTTCTCCTTTCGAAAGAATCACATTCCCGACGCTTTTAAGCCAAAGTTTGTTAAAATCAGGAAGCTCACGTATATCTGAATACATATCTTTTTTATGGGTAAGATACAAAGATTTTTTTTGAATTGCCAAATCATCTAAGACATATGGGCAGAATTTTACTAATTTTAAAAATTGAATCAACTCCAGGAAAAATGAAAAAATTGATTTCTCTTTCTCTGATGGCATTGATAGCATTCTCTGTCCATTCCCAGGATTTTGACTGGGCAGAAAAGGCCGGGGGCAACGAATCAGACCAGGGTTACGACATCGCAAGTACTGCTGCAGGCATTTCATACCTAACGGGATGGTTTTCTGACACGGCCTGGTTTGAAAACCAGATGCTGCTGAGTGAAGGAGGTAAAGATGTTTTTGTTGCAAAATATGGCAATGACGGAAGCTTGCACTGGATTGTGCAGGCCCCGGGTGCAGGCAGCAATACCGCCGCAGGGATCACCCTCGACCAGGATGAAAACATATTCATCACTGGCTGGTTTGAGGAAGAAATACAATTTGGTGAAACCAGCCTGCAGGCTCATGGACTGTTTGATATGTTTGTGGCCAAACTGAATTCAGAGGGGCAGTTCCTCTGGGCAAGACAGAGTTTCGGAGAACAGGATAATTACGGAAACCGTCTTTGCATCAATCCCGAAGGGGATGTGATCGTAGCCGGAAGCTTCCGTCATGTGGTGGATTTTGGAAATGAGATCGAATTTGAAAGCGAAGGAGACCGGGATATCTTCATTGCCAATTACAGCAATGAGGGCGATATTCAATGGGCCAAACAATTCGGTGGACCCGGGGAGGACAGGGCTTACAGCATTGAAACCGATGCCCAGGGAAACATCTATTTTACCGGTTTCTTTAATGGTACCATCAGCTTCAAGGAACTCATCATGTACAGCCCGGCCATTAGCAGTTCTTACATCGCAAAACTCAATCCGGCAGGAGCCTTCCAGTGGGCAAGAAGATTTGCCGGTGGCGCCAATGACTTTTCAAGGGGATTTGGTCTGGGTGTGGATGAAGCATCCAATGTATATTCCACGGGCTTCTTTTCAGGAAACCTGAATTTAAACTTCCAGGACACCCTGTATGCAACAGGGGGTCCGTATGATTTTGATATCTTCCTGGCAAAACACAATACCGAAGGAGAACTTATCTGGGCCCAGAAAGCAGGAGGCGTGCACATGGACCAGGGCAGGGACCTGGTGGTGGATCCGGAGGGGAACACATACCTTTCAGGCTTTTTCAACAGCATGGCAGAATTCGGTGTGATGGAAAAGGAAAGCTTTGGCATGTCGGATGCATTTGCGGCCAAATTCGACCCCGAAGGGCAGATCACATGGCTGTTGAATGCCGGGGGCACCCTGGCAGATTTTGGCTTTGGGATTTCGGCGGCTGCTGATTCCACCGCTTATGTTACAGGTGCCTTTACTGAAGATGCCTTCTTCGGAGAGATCTCTTTGGAAGGCTGGGACCTGCAGGATATTTTTGTTGCACGGATTGACCGAAGCGGTACTTTTATTTCCTTCAACCGGAATGACCAACAGATCAGGGTTTATCCCAATCCCGCAGATGAAAGTTTCCGGTTTAATCTTGATCATAAAAGTCTTCCGGGTGGAGAGGTGATCTTAAAAATCCATGATGCAGGTGGTAGATTATTGGAAAAGAAAAGGATCAACCTGCACAACCAATCCGGGGATCAGATGCTGAACACCAGCAAATACCCCAATGGTACATACATTATGACATTGCTATCATCCTCAAAAAAACTGAATATTAAGTTTATCGTTAAACATCGCTGATATGGCCCAAAAAGAAATTGAAATACTGCAGAAGCAAATTGAAAAACTGGATCAAAAGGATTTTGACCTGGAAGCCTGGAAAAACTATACCAACATCATCCTGGGCAGGATCTTCGGGGAGGATTCCCAAAAGATCGAACAGATCAAAAAGATTGAATATGAGCACAGCAGCTGGAGCCTTCGGGATACTTCAGGAAACTCCGCCATACAGGCATGTAAGGATATGGGTAAGGAAATCCTTAGCGCCTCCATCGCCGAACTGGAAACCTTTGGTGCGCCCAAAACAGGCTCCGAAAGCAGTGAGGAGGTGATCAGGATCATCGCGGAAGCATTACAGGATGAACTGAAAGGGTACCAGTACAAGGAGCTGCTTACCATCATGCATGCAAAAGAAAAAACAGAAGAAAAGCAGCTCATGTTAGCCGATAAAATCAAAAACTATGATTCCGATGCCGCCAATCATATCCTGGGCAGGTTGCTGGCAAATAAAAAGATCGGAAAGGAAATTAAATAGCTTTTTGGCTTTTTGGAATAGATTTTGCCCGTATTGCAACCTATGGCAAATAACATTCAGCTAAAAAAACCATTTAAAGTCATTAAGCATTCATTGGGGGAAAATGAAAGTTTCCCGAACAACCCGGAACTTCCGCTTCTTATCTACCTGCAGGCACTTGAAATTGGTGATTCATATCCTGAACAATACATTGAAGATCTGCTGGATGAGAACAACTGGAAAAATGCCTGGCGGAACGGAATCCTTCCCCATCATCATTTTCACAGCAATACACATGAAGTGCTTGTGGCATATAGCGGAAAAGCGCTGCTGATGTTCGGCGGACCAAAAGGCCCCGAGGAGGTGCTGAAAGCAGGCGATGTTGCCTTGCTTCCGGCTGGTACCGCTCATAAAATGATCCAGGACGACAATTCTTTTGCCTGCATCGGAGCCTATCCCGATGGCAAAGCATACAATATGCACCGGGGTGATCCTGACGAACTGCAGGAAGTGAAGAAAAAAATACAAAGGGTTGGAATACCCCCACTCGATCCCATTTATGGAGATAAAGGACCCATTATAAAATATTGGAAAGATTAAAGACGGAAAAGGAAATCTAAGGAATTGCAGTAAATTATAATCAAAACAATTAAAAACCAATATCATGAAGATCTTTATCACCGGAACAAGCTCAGGCATCGGATTTGGCCTGGCAAAAAAATATCTTGAAGATGGCCATGTTGTTTATGGTGTGAGCCGCAATCAGAATGAAGAACTTGAAAAATTCGAGAACTTCCATTTCATTTCACAGGATATCAGTGATTTCAAGTACGCGGGCCTCAATATTTCAAATTTCCTGCAAGGACCTGAAGAAATTGACCTGGTGATCCTGAACGCTGGCATCCTGAACGAAATCAAAGATATGTCGGAAACCAGCGTGGAAGATTTGCAAAAAAGCATGGAAGTGAATGTATGGGGCAATAAAGTAGCCCTGGATGCTGCGCTGAATATGGCCGATGTCAAACAGGTCGTCGCCATATCAACAAAGGCTGCCGTTCGGGGAAACCGGGGATGGAATGCCTATGCCATTTCCAAGGCTGCTTTTAAAATGATGATCAGCCTGTATGCCCAGGAATATCCATTTACCCATTTTTGTTCACTCGCTCCGGGACTGATCGACAGTGGCATGCAGGATTATCTTACCAACCTGCCCGATGACGAACGCTTTCCTTCCATCGACCGGCTAAAGGCTGCAAAGGGAACAGAGAAAATGCCACAGCCGGAAGAAGCAGCAGAAATGCTGGTAAAAGCAATCGAAAAAGCAATGGAAGAAGAATCAGGCTCATTTGTGGATGTGAGGGAAATGTAAAATCAGATTGTGTAAAAAAGTCCACAAAGCCGCCAGTAGTATTTTGATGATTTAACTATACACTCCTTCATAAAAGCATTGTTTTCAATCCATTCAATATTTTTTATACTTTTGCACCCTGTTTTTAAGTTGGAAATCAATACACTTTAATTACCGGATGGAACAGAAATATCAGGAATATAAGAAGCTTAATTTGCCGGAAGTCGGGAAAAAGATTGAGGAATACTGGAAAGACAAGGATGTTTTTAAACAGAGTCTGAGCACACGTGAAGGAAATGAGCCCTATATTTTTTACGAGGGTCCCCCTTCGGCCAATGGCATGCCCGGTATCCATCACGTAATGGCACGGGCGATTAAAGATATTTTCTGCCGTTTCAAAACCCTGAAAGGATATTACGTAAAGCGCAAAGCCGGCTGGGATACCCATGGATTGCCCATTGAGATCGCCACCGAAAAAACACTCGGAATCACCAAGGAGGATATTGGAACAAAAATCAGTGTTGAAGAATACAACAAAGCCTGTCGTAAAGAGGTCATGAAGTTCAAGGACCGCTGGGACGAACTTACCCGCAAGATGGGTTACTGGGTCGATCTGAATGATCCTTACATCACCTTCGACAACAAATATATCGAAACTGTCTGGTACCTTCTGAAACAACTGTACGAAAAAGGTCTGCTTTATAAAGGATACACCATCCAGCCCTATTCGCCTGCAGCTGGTACCGGACTAAGTTCGCACGAACTGAACATGCCCGGATGTTACAAAGACGTGAAAGATACCACGGTAAGCGCACAGTTCAAGATCGTCAAGAACGATGATTCAAAATTTCTTTTTGATCTGGCGGATACCGATCTGTATTTCCTGGCATGGACAACCACCCCCTGGACCCTTCCATCCAATACGGCCCTCGCTTTTGGAAAAAATATCGATTATGTGGTCGTCAGAACTTTCAACACTTACACCGATCAGCCGATAACGGTTATCCTGGCCAAAGATCGCTTCAATGCTTATTTCAGCGAAGAAGCAAAAGAATTGAAACTGGAAGACTATAAACCAGGAGATAAGAAAGTTCCTTTTCAAATCATCGGGGAATTCAAAGGTTCCAGGCTGGCAGGGATCCGTTACGAACAGCTGATCCCATGGATACTGCCCTTGGGGGATGCCTTCAGGGCAATTACCGGTGATTTTGTGACCACCGAAGATGGAACCGGCATCGTACACATTGCTCCCACCTTTGGTGCTGACGATGATTTCGTGGCCAAACAAAACGGGATATCACCCTTGTTCCTGATTGACAAAGAAAGCAAAAACCGGCCCATGGTCGACCTGAAAGGACGTTTCTTCAGGCTTGATGACCTTGACCCGGATTTCGTTTCCAATTATGTAAAGACAGCTTACGAGGATTTTGCCGGCCGCTATGTTAAAAATGAATACGACAAAGATCTCACAGATGCTGATCCCCAGCTTGATGTGGATATCGCTGTGATGCTGAAGCTGGAAAACAAAGCCTTCAAGATCGAAAAATATGTGCATAATTACCCGCATTGCTGGCGCACCGACAAGCCGGTATTGTATTATCCTATGGATTCCTGGTTCATCAAAACCACGGCCTTCAAGGATAAAATGATGGAACTGAATGATACCATCAACTGGAAACCCAAATCAACAGGTACCGGGCGTTTCGGCAACTGGCTGGAGAACCTGGTCGACTGGAATCTTTCCCGTTCCAGGTTCTGGGGCGTACCACTGCCTGTTTGGTCGACCGAAGATGGCAACGAACGAAAATGCCTGGGCTCGGCCAGGGAACTGAAAGAAGAAATTGAAAAATCCATTGCCGCCGGCTTCATGGATGAAAATCCATTGAATGATTTTGATCCGGACAATTTGTCGGATGAAAATTATAAAAGCTTCGATTTCCACCGGCCCTATGTTGATAAAATCGTGCTGGTTTCTGAAAGCGGACAGAAGATGGAGCGCGAAATGGACCTGATCGATGTTTGGTTTGACTCGGGATCCATGCCTTATGCACAATTCCACTATCCCTTCGAAAACAAGGAAGAATTTGAAAACAGCTTCCCGGCAGATTTCATTGCCGAAGGAGTGGACCAAACCCGCGGATGGTTCTTTACCATGCATGCCATCGCGGTGATGCTCTTCGGCTCGGTTTCATACAAGACCTGTGTTTCTAATGGACTGGTGCTTGATAAAAATGGAAACAAGATGTCAAAACGTCTGGGCAATGCAGTCGATCCTTTCGAAACCATCGAAAAATACGGACCGGATGCACTGCGCTGGTACATGATTACCAATGCACAGCCCTGGGATAACCTTAAATTCGACCTAAAAGGCATAGAAGAAGTCCAGCGGAAGTTTTTCGGAACCCTTTACAATACCTATGCTTTCTTCGCCCTTTATGCCAATATCGATGGGTTTACCTTCAGGGAAAAAGAAATACCCTATGAAGAACGTCCGGAAATTGACCGCTGGATATTGTCCGAACTTAACTCCCTGATGAAACTGGCCGAAGAAAGCTATGAAGACTATGAACCGACCCGTGCCGGGAGGGCCATTGCACAATTCGTAGATGACCATTTAAGCAACTGGTACGTCCGCCTGTCCAGGAGAAGGTTCTGGAAAGGAGACTACACAAATGATAAGATCTCAGCTTACCAGACACTATACCGATGCCTGGAAGTGCTGGCACAAATTGCTTCTCCCGTTGCCCCCTTCTTCATGGAACAATTGTTCCTCGACCTGAACAGAGTAAGTAAAAGACATGCTGTGGATTCGGTGCACCTGACGGAATTCCCGGTAGCGGATGAAAGCAAGATCGATAAGGACCTGGAAGAAAGAATGGAGCTGGCGCAACAGCTCTCCTCCATGGTGCTTTCGCTCAGGAAAAAAACCAATATCCGGGTTCGTCAGCCACTGAATAAGATCATGATCCCGGTGAAAAACAAGAGGTTCAGAAAACAACTGCAAGAAGTTGAAGACCTTATCACCTCCGAGGTGAATGTGAAAGAAGTGGAATACCTGGCGGAAGACAGCAATGTGCTGGTGAAAAAGATCAAGCCCAACTTTAAGAGCCTGGGGCCCCGTTACGGCAAGCTAATGAAAAAACTTTCACAGGCCATCACTGCTTTCAACCAGGATCAGATCAATGAACTGGAAATGAAGGAGAAATATAAACTGAACCTGGAAGGTGAAGAGATCCTCCTTGGGCCCGGGGATGTAGAAATCTCCACCGAAGATATCCCAGGATGGGTTGTCGCCAGCGAAAACCATTTGACAGTAGCACTGGATATCACGATCAGCGAACAACTCAAGGAGGAAGGCATTGCACGGGAACTGATTAATAAAATTCAGAATTTAAGAAAAGAAAACAATCTTGAAGTAACGGATAAAATACTGTTAACGATAGAGAAAAACACAGAAATAGAAAACGCAATCAACAATAATATTTCTTATATTTGTTCGGAAACCTTGGCAAAATCACTCAAGTTAAAAGACCAGATTGATAAGAACAACAAAGTGAATGTTGAGCTCTTTGACAATTTGAAGATTGATATTGCGATTGAAAAAGCCGATTAGTGTTTGCGGCAAATTTGTAAACCGATTAAATTTTACGGCTATGACAGCAAAAGAAAAAAAAGACGAGAGCAAAGAAAAAACGCGCTATAACGACGAGGAACTGCAGGAATTCAGAGAGATCATCCTGAATAAACTGGAAAAGGCACGGCACGACCTGGAACTGCTGACGGAAGCATACACCAACAGCAACGATCACGATACCAACGATACTTCACCTACCTTCAAGGTGCTCGAAGAAGGATACAATGTGTTGTCCAAGGAAGAGAACAGCCGCCTGGCAGCCCGCCAGCAAAAGTTCATCAATTCGCTCGAAAATGCATTAATCCGCATTGAGAACAAGACCTATGGTATCTGCAGGGTGACCGGTAAACTGATCTCAAAAGAGAGGCTGAAAATTGTTCCCCATGCTACCCTCAGCATCGAGGCAAAGAACCAGCAGTATAATATTCCTACAAATCCAAGCAAGCAGGAAAACAAGCCTTGAAGAAACCGCTTTTTATAATTCTGTTCATTCTGGTGGCTGACCAGGCACTGAAAGTCTGGATCAAAACCACCATGACCATCGGGGAAGAAATCCCTGTTTTCGGTAACTGGTTTATCATTCATTTTACCGAGAACAACGGCATGGCCTTTGGCCTGCAATTTGCCGGGGAGTTTGGCAAACTGGCCCTGAGCATTTTCCGCATCATTGCTGTGATCGCCATTGGCTGGTATCTTGTGCAGCTAACAAAGAAACAGGCTAAAACAGGCCTGGTCATCAGCCTGAGCCTCATCTTTGCAGGGGCGCTCGGGAACATTATCGATTCCGCTTTTTATGGACTCATTTTCAGCCATAGTTCCTATCACAGCCTTGCCCAGTTCATGCCTGAAGGTGGTGGGTACGCTACCTTTTTACATGGAAAGGTTGTCGACATGTTTTACTTCCCGATCATAAAAGGCACCACACCCACCTGGTTTCCCATCTGGCCCGGCGAACCCTTCATCTTCTTCCGCCCGGTATTCAACATCGCCGATTCGGCCATTACCATCGGGGTTTTATTGTTGATTATTTTCCAGAAGAGCTTCTTTAAGAAGGAAGAAAAAGAAGAAGTTAACCTTGGAGAGTAAGGGGGGATTTAGTTACTTCACCTTATCTTATCTCATATAATCATTTCGACTTCAATTATTGATTCATGCCAGCTTATTATTAAGAAATTAGACCGGCTTATTATCATACAATAGTCTTTAACCTGCAATTTCCTATTGTATGGCTAATAAGAATCCGTATTTCAAACGTAGTTTATACGTAATTCAAACGTAGTTTATACGTAATTTTACGTATTAAATACGTATTAACATCGTTTATAATAAAAAGTTTATTCCGCTATTCCCTACCCTAACTACATGATTCTATATTTAATGGAAAAATGCAACTGCAAATGGCTAAGGCTTAATGTCTGTATATATCCAACCTGAAGGCCGTCAGACAAGTTATCAAACACTGTTCCCGATAATTTCTATCGGGAGAATATTGAAGTTAAAGAAAAGCTCAATGTAACCCGTAACCTGCAACTTGTAGCTGCAACTTTTAAATAAATGTTAAATCCCATCATATTTAAAAAAACTCATATATCATTAAAACAAGTTTTTATATCTTTGCCGCCTAATCTTAAATGCATATCATGGAGAAGAAAAATTTCGGCGAAATTTCACAAATCATCGGACCTGTCGTTGACGTTGCATTCGACCAGGATTCCAAACTTCCCGATATTTACGAAGCACTTGAAGTAAAAAATGAAAAGGGTGAAACCATCGTGCTGGAAGCCCAGCAGGACATTGGCGAAAGCACCGTAAGGGCGGTAGCCATGGATTCCACCGACGGCCTCCGCAGAGGCATGAAGGTGATTTCTACCGGTAAACCCATTTCCATGCCCGCTTCACCGGCAGTGAACGGAAGGCTGTTCAATGTGATCGGTGAACCCATCGACGGACTGGATCCTGTTTCCAAGGAAAAATCCTATCCGATCCACCGTGAGCCACCGAAATTCGAGAACCTCTCCACACAAAAAGAAGTTTTATATACAGGTATCAAAGTGATCGACCTGATCGAGCCATACTCCAAGGGAGGCAAGATCGGTTTGTTCGGCGGTGCCGGTGTTGGTAAAACCGTGATCATCCAGGAACTGATGAACAACATTGCCAAGCAATATGCCGGGTTCTCCGTATTTGCCGGTGTGGGTGAACGAACCCGTGAAGGGAATGACCTGCTCAGGGAAATGATAGAAGCCGGCCTGATCAAATACGGCGAAGAATTTAAGAAAAGCATGGAAGAAGGCGGCTGGGACCTGTCAAAGGTTGACCGCGAAAAGATTAAAGACTCCTTGCTGTCCATGGTCTTCGGGCAGATGAACGAACCTCCGGGTGCCCGTGCACGTGTGGCCCTTTCAGGACTGACCCTTGCCGAGTATTTCCGTGACGGGGATGAAAAATCCGGCGGACGAGATATCCTCTTCTTCATCGATAATATTTTCCGTTTTACACAGGCTGGTTCCGAGGTATCCGCCCTGCTGGGCCGTATGCCTTCAGCGGTAGGTTACCAGCCAACTCTGGCCACCGAGATGGGGATCATGCAGGAACGCATTACCTCAACAAAACGCGGATCCATTACTTCTGTGCAGGCTGTTTATGTACCTGCGGATGACCTTACCGACCCCGCTCCCGCAACCACTTTTGCCCACCTCGATGCCACAACGGTATTGAGCCGTAAAATTTCAGAGCTGGGTATTTATCCCGCGGTCGATCCGCTGGATTCAACATCCAGGATCCTTGATCCCAACATCGTGGGAGAAGAACATTACAATACTACGCAGAAAGTGAAGCAAATTCTGCAACGCTACCAGGAACTGCAGGACATCATTGCCATCCTGGGTATGGAAGAGCTTTCTGACGAGGATAAGCAGATCGTTCATCGCGCCAGAAGAGTGCAGCGTTTCCTCTCCCAACCTTTCCACGTTGCGGAACAATTTACCGGAACACCCGGAACCATTGTTTCCATCGAGGATTGTATCAAAGGCTTCAACATGATCATGGATGGTGAAGTGGATGAATACCCCGAATCCGCCTTCCTCATGGTTGGAACCATTGATGAGGCCATCGAAAAAGGGAAGAAAATGCTTGCCGAAGGTGAAGGTGATGATGACTAAAAATTAATTCAATGAAACTTGAGATCATAACACCAGACGAAACAATTTTTGCAGGAGAGGTTGAACTGGTTCAGCTTCCCGGGCTGGATGGATCTTTTGAGATCCTGAACAACCACGCTCCCCTGGTTTCCGTTTTGAAGAAAGGCCAGATCAAGATCAAAACACAGGAAAAACCGGAAGAGTTTTTTGATGTGAAAGGCGGTGTGATCGAAGTCCTGAAAAATAAGGTGTTGATCCTGGCGGAATAAGCCTGGCTGATGCTTATACAGCAGCAGAGGATCTATTCCAGATTACAAATTTCAATTTTTAGATTTCAAATTTCAAACAATTCGTTCCATTGGTCAATCGATCTACTTCTTGTTTCTTTTAATTTAACAATATAACGATTGAACGACGTAGCGAATGTAGCGATTTTTTTGGTCCTGCCTTCGAATATCGAATATCGTGCAATCGATCAATCCTACCTGCCGGCAGGCATGGCGCTCAATCATTGGTTTCACTTACAGTACTCATCCACGTATTGATCCATGTTTTCGGCTCCTAATTCAATGGCATGTTTCCAGTCCTCGCAGGCAGCGGTCCTGTTGCCCAGGCTGAAATAAGTATTGCCCCGGTTTACGTAAGCTTCTTTGTAATCCGGCTGGTATTCGATGGCCTGATTGAAATCCTGCAGGGCATCGTGAAATTTATTTTGCTGCGCCAGGGCCGTTCCCCTGTTATAAAAGGCGCTGGCAAAGTCGGGTTTTATCTCCAGGGCTTTATTATAGTATTCAATGGCTTTATCCCGGTTTTGTAACAAATTATAAGAAATCCCGAGATAAAGGGCCACGATGGAATCTTTCGGGTTCAGATCAAAAGCGGTTTTAAAATCATCAATTGCCCGGTAGTAATTTTTCAATTCATACTGACAAAGGCCAATATTATAATAGGCTTTTGAATGATCCGGCTTCATCTGGGTCACCTTTTTAAATTCCTGCATACTTTGTTCATACCGCCCGGCTTTGAATTCCCTGATCCCGCGATTGAAAAATACCTTGGCCACTTTGTCTACATCCAGGTCCTGTGTAGGATCGGTATTGGGTCCCATGAAGCCCGTGTCTGCCGTTTGCACTTCCATGCCCTGTTCCGTCATCTGAGACTGGCTTTTTTGCCTCAATACCGGACTGTTCTTTTGTTCCCTTGCAGGGGATGTTGCCTGCTGGTTTTCCTTTATGACCTCAGTGGGTACTTTGTCAAGAATCTCACTTTTGTTTTCTTTGTCTTTTTTGGATTCCTGTCCACAGGAGACAAACATCAGCATCGCCGCGATGAGAAGAAATGAATTTCTGAGCATAAGCATTTTATTTTCTACAAATTTACAGCTTATTTTGAACGGAGAAAAATCCGGGCTATTACACTGCGGAACGGAATTGACCACGTAAAATATTTGAAAATCCTGGAACACATTCCATGATTAATTTAAAATGGGAATGAGGCCGGCCTGGTGCAATGTCAAGCTTAATTTGAAGAATAATTCAACCGGTAACTTTGAGCTATGCCAGTTTGCCTTTAGTCACCAAAGTGAATTGTGCCGGAAAAACTACTTTCGACATGGCAATAGGCGGGAATGTCCGGAATTACTCCTCTGATTCAATATCTACTTCAGCTGGAATTGAAAGATGCCCCTGCACGATTTCCCACTTTCCTTTTCTTTTCAACATTACCCCGGTAAAGCGGATCCCTTCGAAACTCAAGGCTTCGCCCTTGTAGAGAAAATTATAATTCAGGTTTTCGAAAAACCAGGCAGTATTTCCACTGCTGTTCAGGTGTATATGCTGATCATTTACAGAGATGTAAGTGTTCTCGAAAGATTCAAACTGGTTCTGGATCGCACTTTTGATACTCTCCCAGCCGGTCAGCAGTTCATCGCTGTCGGTGCCGATGAGTTCGATATCATCATCATTGGCCCAGATGTTTTCGATGATGCTGAAATCCTGGTTTTCATTGGCGATCACATATTGATCCAGCACATTCTCGATCTCGGCGATCTCTTCTTCCGGATTGATCTTTTCTTTCTTTCCCTGGCAGGAAATTATTGCAATTAACAAGATCAGGCTTAAAACAGAAAATAAGGCTTGCTTCTTCATTGGATCACGGTTTTTTTAGGTTCACCCTGTGAATTTACAAATTTTTAGGAAAATTTTCAAAAAAATCACTACAATTATTGTTAAACACACTGATATGAAAGCACGAAATATATGAAAGTATTTAAATATTATTTAACAAAATATATTTCTCTAATTCGTCAAGTTTTCGTAAACTTGCAGCCGATTTCACAGCAGTTTAGGCTTTTATAAATTGATCAGGATGTTTAGGAACAAAAAGAGGATTTTACAGTCTTTATTATTCTTTCTGGTAATCGTTGGTACATCAATTATTTTTGCGGCCTATCAGCCTGTCAATCCCCAGCATGATGACCATGCAACACAACATGAAAACGACACCACCGGAAACTGGGAAGTTGTCGTTGCCAAAGAAGAGTTCAATGCCGGCAAAAAGATCATCAGTCACATCATCGATTCACATGAATGGCATCTGTGGACTTACAAAGGTCATCATGTCAGCATCCCCCTTCCGGTCATCCTGATCTATGAAGGCAAGCTTTACACTTTCTGGTCGAGTAAATTCCATCACGGCCATGATTCCTACAAAGGATTCCGACTGGAAACCGAAGGGGAGCACAAAGGCAAGATCATCAAGTATCCTGAGTTTAATTACCTGGATGAAGAGATCGTGCATGTAGAAAAAGAGGCCGGGAAAAAAGAAGTTGACCTGCCCATCGATCTTTCCATTACCAAAAATGTTGCAGCCATATTTATCAGCATCATTATCCTGAGCTGGATATTTATTTCAGTGGCCAAAAGATATCAGAGACGAAAGGGAGAGGCACCCAAGGGTTTGCAATCTTTACTCGAACCCCTCATCCTTTTCATCCGGGATGACATTGCCAAAGCCGCCATCGGCGAAAAGAAATACGAAAAATATGTGCCATTCCTCTTAAGTCTGTTTTTCTTTATTTTCCTGAACAACCTGCTGGGGCTTGTACCCTTTTTCCCGGGCGGAGCAAATGTTACAGGAAATATTTCAGTTACAGGAGTATTGGCCGTTTTCACCTTTGTGATAACAACAGTTACCGCCAACAAAAATTACTGGAAACATATTTTCAATACACCGGGTGTACCGATATGGTTGAAATTACCCATACCGATCATGCCAGTAGTTGAGTTCATGGGGATGTTTACAAAGTCCTTTGTTTTGATGATTCGTCTCTTTGCCAACATCACTGCAGGTCACATCATCATCCTTGGTTTCATCAGCCTGATCTTTATTTTTGGAAATTTGCATCCGGCCATTGGTTATGGTGCAACCTTGGTATCGGTGCCATTTGCCATTTTCATGGGGTTGCTGGAATTGCTGGTGGCCTTAATTCAGGCTTATGTTTTCACATTGTTGTCGGCATTGTATTTTGGAATGGCTATAGAAGAACATCATTAACGTAATTTTTAATAACTAAACATAAATCAAAATGGACGCTTTATTAGCAATTTTATTACAGGTAGCAAATGATCTGGCCCCTTTCGCAAAAATGGGAGCCGCTTTTGGTGCAAGTATCGCCGCCATCGGTGCCGGTATTGGTATCGGACAGATCGGTAGAAGTGCTGTGGAATCTATTGCACGCCAACCCGAAGCTGTAGGTGATATCAGGTCGAACATGATTGTTGCAGCCGCTCTTATCGAAGGTGTTGCCTTCTTTGCTATCGTGGTTTGTTTGCTGATCGTTTTCCTGTAAACAAGCATTTACTTCATATTCCGGCGATTGGCCGGGATATGAAGTTTTATTGTTCAAAGTAAATTGATTTGATATGGAATTAGTACAACCGGGAATAGGTTTGATTTTTTGGATGACGCTCTCATTCGGTATTGTCATCTGGATCCTGGCAAAATTTGCCTGGAAACCGATCATGAAATCCCTGAAAGAAAGGGAAGATTCGATCGATGAAGCTTTGCATGCCGCTGACAAGGCAAGGGATGAAATGAGGGAGTTGAAAGTAGGCAATGAAGCATTGCTTGCACAAGCCAAAGAAGAAAGGGATGCCATCCTGAGAGAGGCCCGCAAGGTGAAAGATAAGATCGTCGAGGAGGCCAGGGTAAAGGCCAATGATGAAGCAAACAGGATCGTGGAAAATGCCAAAGACCGCNNAAAAAAAAAAAAAAAATGGCTGCGATGACCGACCTGAAAAACCAGATCGCCACACTTTCCATCGAAATAGCTGAAAAAATCCTGAAACACGAACTTTCTGATGAGAAAAAGCAGAAAGAATTTGTGCAGAAGTTAATCGATGATGTTAACCTAAACTAGGAATAAGGGATGAAAAACACCATCATAGCCAGAAGATACGCAAGAGCCCTGTTTGAATTTGCCATTGAGCAGAATATCCTCGAAGAAGTGAAAAAGGATATTGAGCTGCTGTTTGGCGTAATCAAAAAAAACAAGGATTTCAGGTTGTTATTGAAAAGCCCCATCGTTAAATCCGATAAAAAGAGGAAAATATTCGAAGGGATTTTCAGGAATGCTATGCATGATGTTACCCTGAGATATATGAAGATCATAATTTCCAAAAGAAGGGAAAATTTTCTTGAGGGAATCTCCGACGAATTCATTGAATTGTACAAGGAATTCCGAAATATTGTCAGCACCCATTTTGCTACAGCCCTTAAGATCGATGATGACATCAGGCAAAAAGTGATCGGGCTACTTAAAAAGCAAACCGGTGGTGAGATCGAATTTATCGAAGAAATAAAAGAAGAACTGATTGGTGGATTTGTCATGGAATTCCAGGATAAGAAATACGATGCCAGTATCCAACGACAGCTTGCCAATTTAAGAAAAGTTTTTAAAGTGAATTTGTACGAAAGTAAACTATAATTAAAAAGATAAACAATGGCAGAGATTAATCCAGCTGAAGTATCTGCAATTTTGCGCCAGCAATTGGCCGGATTTAAAGATGAAGCCCAGCTTGAAGAAACAGGGACCGTTCTGGAAGTTGGTGATGGAATTGCCCGGATTTACGGCCTGACGGAAGTAGAAGCCGGCGAGCTGATCGAATTTGAAAAAACAGGTGTGATTGGAATCGTCCTCAACCTGGAGGAAGATAATGTGGGCGCAGTGCTCCTGGGGAAAAACAATGAGATCAAAGAAGGAGACACTGTAATGCGCACAAAAAGGATCGCTTCCATTAAGGTTGGTGAGGGCCTGCTGGGTCGTACGATCAATACCATTGGTGAACCCATCGATGGAAAAGGAGAGATCAAAGGTGAGTTGCTTGAAATGCCGCTTGAGAGAAAAGCCCCGGGTGTGATCTTCCGCCAGCCAGTAAACGAACCCCTGCAAACAGGTATCAAGGCTATTGATGCCATGATCCCCATCGGCCGCGGACAGCGTGAGCTGATCATCGGCGACCGCCAGACAGGTAAATCTGCCATTGCCATTGATACCATCATCAACCAGCGGGAAAATTATGAAAAGGGTGAACCCGTTTATTGTGTTTATGTTGCCATTGGGCAGAAAGGATCATCTGTGGCCAACACGGTAAAAGCCCTGGAAGATAACGGCGCCATGGACTACACCGTTGTAGTTGCTGCTACAGCTTCCGATCCGGCTGCCATGCAGTTCTACGCTCCTTTTGCAGGGGCATCGATTGGCGAATTTTTCAGAGACACAGGACGTCCGGCCCTGGTGATCTATGATGACCTCTCAAAACAGGCCGTGGCATACAGGGAAGTATCCCTGCTACTGAGAAGACCTCCGGGACGTGAAGCTTATCCGGGTGATGTATTTTACCTGCACTCACGCCTGCTGGAAAGGGCGGCCAAGATCATCGAATCAGAAGATGTGGCCAAACAAATGAATGACCTGCCCGACAACCTCAAAGACCGGGTAAAAGGTGGTGGTTCACTAACAGCCCTCCCGATCATTGAAACACAGGCCGGAGACGTTTCGGCTTATATCCCCACCAATGTGATCTCCATTACCGATGGGCAGATCTTCCTGGAAACCAATCTCTTCAACGCAGGGGTAAGACCTGCCATCAATGTGGGTATTTCAGTATCCCGTGTGGGAGGTAACGCACAGATAAAATCCATGAAGAAAATTGCGGGTACGCTGAAACTCGACCAGGCACAATACCGCGAACTGGAAGCCTTTGCCAAGTTCGGCTCCGACCTGGATCCTACAACCCTGGCCGTGATCGAAAAAGGACGAAGGAACGTGGAGATCCTGAAACAGCCCCAGTATTCTCCGGTGCAAGTAGAAAATCAAATAGCGATCATCTACTGCGGTACCAGGAACCTGCTCAGAAAAGTACCGATCGAAAGCATCCGTGATTTTGAGGATGAGTTCCTGCATTTCATGGAAGAAAATCATAAAGATGTTCTGGAGACACTCAAATCAGGCAAGCTGACCGATGAGGCAACCTCAACCCTTGAAAAAGCAGCCAAAGAAATTGCCAGAAAATACGAAAAAGCAAAAGTTGTAGAATAAGAATTCATTGATCCATGCCCAGCTTAAAAGAAGTAAGAAACAGGATTGTTTCCATAAAATCCACCCAGCAGATCACCTCTGCAATGAAGATGGTGGCCGCCTCAAAACTGAGGAAAGCGCAGAATAATATTCTCGCTATGCGGCCTTATGCTTCAAAGCTGCGGGAACTCTTGCAGGATCTTAGCGGAAGCATCGACAGCATGGATGAAAATGCTTATACCGAGGAACGTCCGGCAAAAAAGGTCCTGCTGATTGCTGTTGCCTCCAACAAAGGTCTTTGTGGTGCCTTCAATGCCAATGTGACGAAAAAGGTGAAAGGTATGCTCGCCAGGGATTTTAAGGAGCAATATGAGCAGGGAAACCTGGACATGTTTTTCTTCGGGAAAAAAGCACTGGAGCATTTCCAGAAAAGAAAGTATAAAAATGTTGATGGAGATACCGACCTGCTCGACAACCTCAAATTCGACCAGGCTGTTCCATTTGCTGAGAAATTCATGCAGGCATTTGCGGAAAAGAAATATGACCGGGTGGTACTGATCTACAACCAGTTCAAGAATGCTGCGGTGC
>NPIE01000906.1_pt1 | contig 110434 bp, 111 predicted proteins | sample 8637661 | NCBI WGS metagenome assembly NPIE01 (sample SAMN07420842, study PRJNA396082) | bioreactor metagenome | isolation source: sample BA12 brine-fed electro-methanogenic bioreactor BA | place: Japan: Kochi | collected 2016-12-09
CAACGCTCCCCTCCTTGGTAAAGATTTTGGATATCTGGTAATAAAGTCATTCGGAAAAACAAAATATGTTTCGCCTCCCTTCATTGGAAGCAGGTGCTTCCAGACAAGTTTCTTTTTTCACGAATATGTTCAAAGAATTTTGAACAACGGTACATATCATACTACAGACTTGAAAAAAATTCTTCTGCTCGGCATTCAGGAATGCGGGGCCCTTTTCTTGCCGGTAGTGCCGATGTCGGGGCCGCGAAAATAGCTGGCTCCAAGATCCAGCGGCGAAACAGCCTCATTTTTTCGCAAAAAACCGATCATGGCCACGGAAAGGCCGGAAACAGGTCCGTTCTCCCATGCAAGGGCGTTTTCCGCTGAATCCTTTATGAGGGGGAAAGACGTTATGTTCTCTCCTACAAAAATCGTTGTTTTCAGGTCCTTTCGGCCGATCATTGAAGAAAGATCCCCAGGAGCCAAAAACGCGCCGTCCTGGATCGTTTCAACCAGACCCTTTGATAAACGGCGGTAAACCGCAGCAAAGACGCTGTCGGATCGGGCCCGCAAAACGGGAATCACCGTGAGGTTCTTGAAAAGGAAAGGGTATGCCATGGCAAAAAGGGTCGGCACTCCCACAACCGGCTTGCCCAGGGCGTAAGCAAGGCCGGTTGCATAGGAGAGACCAACCCGTATTCCGGTGAAATACCCTGGGCCTGTTGTTACGGCGAATATATCGACATTCCGGATGCTCCCCGACGTTTCGGCGAGAAGATTATCCAAAAGGTCGGGAAGGCGGCAAGATTGTCGCCGGCCCAAGTCAAGAGTTACCTCTCCGATGGGCCTTTGATTTTCAACAAGCGCCATTGTTGTCCAGCCGGTGCTGCAGTCGAGCCCCAAAACAATTGTCATCAGAGGATGCTCCAGTCTGTCCGGAGGTGTTGCCTGCATTGGGCCAGACGATCGCAGGCCTGTTTCCCTATGCAGCTGAAAGAAAGCAAAAACGTCATATCTCCGCGTCCGCCATCCATTGTTCCGCTACCACCGTCCCTGCGCCGGAATTTGATTTGCCAAAGATCGTTTCCCGGCGGGTGTTTCCAGCGTTCTCCCCATTCAACAATAGTAATGAAACCCGCCTGCTGATAATCAAAAAGCCCGATGTCATACCCGTCGGTTTCGGAAAGCCTGTAAAGGTCGGCATGAGCGATCGGTACTTTTCCAGCATATTCGTTGACCAGGGTAAAAGAAGGGCTTCTTACCGAGGTGACGCCGAAGTGTGAGGCGAATCCCCTCGTAAAAACTGTTTTTCCGCTGCCAAGTTCTCCTGAAAGAAGAATGCACAAACCGGGGAAGGCGAAACATGCCACTTCCCTTCCCAGATCATAGGTCTCTTTCTCTGTTTTCGATTCAATGCCGAATTCCAAGGGGGCTGGCTTTTTGTCCTTTCCCGTCATTGGAACTTCCTGTATGGATGGTTCCCGCAGGAGTCCCTCAAGTCCTTGAGGCATTCGGGGATTCCATCGGCTATCTCCGTTGCCAGGAGGCCGTCCAGGCCTTTTTTCTCGCCCAGTACGGCGCCTGTTTTCGAATGAACAAAAGCTGCGAGGACGGCTGCGTCGAAGGTGTCAATGCCCGAGGCAAGCATCGCGCCGACGACACCGCTCAGGACATCGCCGGAACCCGGCACCGACAGGCAAGGATGATCTTCGCCGATTACAGCCTTTCTCGAATGGGAAACTATGAGAGTTCCCGCACCCTTGAGAATTACCGTGCCCCATCGGTTTGCAAGGGTTTCCGCGGTGTGGAGCCTTTGGGACGCCACTTCAGATGGGGTATTGCCGGCAAGGTCTGCGGCCTCTCCTTCATGGGGTGTCAGGATAGCATTTGACCGCTTGCCAAGGGCTTCTTCCATGTCCGCGAGACATCGAAGGGCGTCGGCGTCGATGCAGGTCGGTAATGTCGCGGATTGCCAAATCCTTTTGACGAGACCACAGGAAGCCTCGGATTTTGCAATTCCGGGACCAGCGACGATGGCTGATGCCTTTTGTCCCCATTGTTCCATGGCAGCATCGTAGGCCTCGGGTAACAAAAAACCGTCCCGGGATGGTGCTTTGCAAAGGATCGCTTCGGGCAGGTAATACGTCGGGTTGGGGAATGCGTTTTCTGGTAAAACGAGAACCACGATGCCGGCTCCTGCCCGTAGGGCGCCCCGGGCTGCGAGTATGGGCGCACCTGAATACAAGCGGGATCCTCCAAAAACAAGGACCACTCCCCGCCTGCCCTTGTGGGTTAAACTGTCCCTTTGCGGCAGAACGGAAAGCGCCCAGTTAGGATCAGGAAGGAAGGTGTGTGTTTCCCGCGGGAGGATTTTCGACGGTGAAATGCCGATGTGCCCTGTTTCTATATGTCCGGCGTACGCCCGTCCCGGCATGACGAAAAGGCCTGTTTTTGGCACGAGAAATGTGACCGTTGAAAGAGCCCTGGCCGCTATCCCCGGGACTTCTCCGGTGGATGCATCGACGCCGCTCGGTACGTCAAGGGCCGTCACAGGTTTGCCTGACCTGTTGATAAGCGAAATAAGGCGTTTGATTTCCCCCCTGGGGGCGCCTCTCGCTCCGGTTCCGAGAAGGCCATCGATAAGGACTTCGGCTGATTCCAGAATCTGCATGATCGACTTGTCTGAGAGGTGTTTGGTATTTTCAGCTCGAATTCCTGATCGAAGAAGGATGGACAGTTGCTCTGCCGTGGATTTCCCCAGATGCTCCCGGTCTGCAGCCATCAGGATTCTCGGCTTGACATCGTGAAGAAGCAGCTGGCGGGCCAGGGCCAGTCCGTCTCCACCATTGTTGCCGGCGCCGCAGGCGATGATGACTCTCGAAAATTCGCCGTGAAAACGTATGATATGTTCGGACGCGGAACGAGCGGCGTTTTCCATAAGAATGCACCCGGGGATCAAAAGATCCTCCATGGCTTTCCTATCGGCTTCACGTACCCCGGAAGCATCATAAAGGAACATATCTATTCCCCCTCAAGAACAACAACAGCGACGGCGTAATCGCCGTCGTGGCTGAGGGAGACATGGGCTTTCTTTGCCCCGAGTTCTTCCATCAGGGCGCGTGCCGTTTTTTCCAAGAGAAGAACGGGGCCCCCGGCGGTACGTTCTATCGACACATTTTTCAGCCCGACTTTTCCGATACCCCATCTTCCGGCCTTGGCGAAGGCTTCCTTGGCGGCGAAAGACGCTGCAAAATGTTGTACGGTTTTTTTTTTGCCTTTTGCATAGGTCCTTTCCCGTTCCGTGAACACACGTTCCGCGAATCCCTTATGGTCAAGACAGGCGGCGATTCGTGAAACGCTGCACAGATCGATCCCGACTCCTTTTATCATAAGGCCTCCTTGAGCAAAAAGACAAAAATTATTATACATGACGAGGAAGGGATGGGAAACCGGTTGCGCATTCTATAAAAAAGAAAGGCGGCCCGCAAGGGACGCCTTTTAAGACCGAAATGGTGGGTGGTGCAGGACTCGAACCTGCGACCTCTTCCGCGTCAAGGAAGCGTTCTTCCTCTGAACTAACCACCCGGGCGCAATGCATTTTACCCGCCTCAGGTTTGCTTGTCAACAGCGCATAACCATTCATACATGCCGATGGCTGCTGCTGTTCCAACATTCAGGGAACCCGTGGTACCACGCATTGGAATTTTGACCGTTTCATCGCATGCTTTTCTGACAAGGTTTGTCAAACCTTTACCTTCGCTCCCGACTACAAGGGCAAGGCGTTCAGGTAACATGGCCCCGTCAAGGCGCACCGCCGCATGTTGGTCGAGTCCGAAGACCCAGATACGGGAGGCCTTTAGTCGTCTTATGGCGTCGTTTACGCTGTTGATCCCGTAAAGCGGAAGACGTGCGGCTGCTCCCGAACTGGCTTTCAGAACCCTTCCCGACGGCATGGCGGAACGCCATTTTGGAAAAAGGACTCCCGAAGCTCCAAAAACCTCAGCGGAGCGGATGACGGCTCCCAGGTTTCCTGGATCCTTGATTCGGTCAAGAAGCAAATACAGGACAGGATCGTGGGTATCCTGTTCACGTCGTTGGAGATCTTCTATCCGGAGCATCTCGACCGGTGCGATTCTCGCGGCGACACCCTGATGTCGGGAACCCGGGCATTCCGTGTCAAGAAAGCTTTTCGGCACGGTCTTGAAGGGCACCTTTTCCCTTCTGCAGGTTGCAAGGATTCCCGAGATGTCTTCCCTCCTTCTGCCTTCAGCGATATACACGGCAAGGCATTTCCCGGGAGAATCTTCCAGGAGACTTCTGACCGCGTGTTTTCCGTAGCACAGGTCATCCCATTCGTTTCCTTTAGCGGGAGCTGTCTCGTGTTCCGGGTATCGATTCTCCCTTTTCATATTTGTGCAGATCCCCCATTTCCTCGAGGTATTGTTTCAGGTAGATACCCGTGTACGAGGTGTCGTAAGAAATAATTTCTTCCGGAGGCCCCGATGCCACCACCATTCCGCCCCTTTCTCCGCCTTCGGGACCGAGATCTATGATGTGGTCACAGGAAGCGAGCACGTCGAGATTGTGTTCTATCACAACGACAGTGTTTCCCTGGTCCACGAGTTTTTGCAGAAGGACAAGGAGTTTGCGGACATCCGTATAGTGCAGTCCTGTCGTTGGTTCATCCAGGAGATACAGACTGTTTCCGTGGAATTTTTTCCCCAGTTCCGTTGAGAGTTTGACTCTTTGTGCTTCTCCTCCGCTCAAGGTTGGCGCCGGTTGTCCCAGCCTGATGTAGTCGAGCCCCGCTTCTTCGATGACACGAAGCTTCCTGGCGATCTTCGGCTGGTCTGAAAAAAATCCCCTGGCTTCATTTACCGTCATGTCGAGAACATCCGCAATGGTTTTTCCCTTGAAGCGGATATCGAGGGTTTCCTGATTGTAGCGTGAACCGCCGCAGACATCGCATTTGACGTACACGTCAGGCATGAAAAGCATTGAGATCTTCACTTCCCCCTCGCCCTTACAGGATTCACAGCGTCCCCCTCTCACATTGAAGCTGAATCTTCCGGGATTGTACCCTCTAACCCGGGATTCCGGAAGTTGGGAGTACAATTCCCGTATCGGGGTGAATACGCCGGTATAGGTAGCCGGGTTAGATCGTGGTGTCCTGCCGATAGGGCTCTGGTCGATCATGACCACGTTCATTCCGTCGGTCCATCCGGTGAGCGTTATCTCCTGGTGCTGCCCGGCACGTTCCCGGTAATTTTTATCGGTCTTGCGGCGGAGTCCCTTGTAGAGGATTTCATGCACCAACGTACTTTTTCCCGAACCAGAAACACCGCTGATGCAGACAAGAAGACCCGACGGGATGTCGACGTCGATGTTCTTGAGATTGTTTTCCGCGGCTTTCCGTATTCCGATATATCCGGAAGGCCTGCGCAGCTTTTTCGCCCGGATAATTCCTGACATTTTGCCCTGTAAATGGGGTCCCGAGAGAGTCGAGGCAGCAGGAAGTTCCGACGGATGGGACGAAGCGACGATTTCCCCCCCCAGTTCTCCGGCTCCTGGTCCGAGTTCAATAATATGGTCGGCTTTCATCATGGTTTCCCGGTCGTGTTCGACAACGATAACCGAATTTTCGAGGTCGCGGATTGTTTCGAGAGTACGAAGCAGTCTGGATGTGTCCCTTGCGTGCAAACCGATGGTCGGTTCGTCGAGTACATAGAGAACACCCGTCAGCTTCGACCCGAGTTGTGTGGCGAGTCGAATGCGCTGGCTTTCTCCGGCACTCAGCGTGTCAGCTCTCCTTGACAGGGTCAGGTACCCGACACCCACGTCGACCATGAAGGAGAGTCTTTTCAGGATTTCCCTTACAACAGGTGCGCAGATATCCATTTGTCCTCCCGGCAGGTCGAGGGGTTCGAAAATTCCGGGAAGCTCCTCCACTGCGGCGGTCACAATGTCGGCGATCCCGATGTCACCTATACGGACGGAAAGGGCTTCAGGCCTCAGCCTCATGCCCCTGCAGGTCTTGCAGATGTCCTCGTTCCGGTACCCTGCAAGCTCGTTTCTTATGGCTTCGGATTCCGTTTCTCGCCATCTGGTTTCCAGCCACGGCATCAGGCCCTCGTAACGCCCAGTGTATGCTACGGTTTGCCCCTTCTTCCTGTCTTTGAAGGAAAGCTGGAGTTTTTCCCCGGATCCGTAAAGAATGATGTTCTTGATGTTTTCGGAAAGATCACCGAAGGGAGTCCTTTCGAGATCAAGTTCCGCTTGTGTTGCAAGGGCCGAGAGCTTTCGGAGCATGTAATGATTTTTCTTCCATGGCAGCAGGGCGCCGTTCAGTGGTGCCTGCTGTGGGTCAACGACTCGTTCGGGTGCAAAATACTCGTGGCTGCCGAGGCCGTTGCAGTCTGGGCATGCTCCGTAAGGATTATTGAAGGAAAAGAGTCTTGGGTCGATCTCGGGAAAGGAGATACCACAATCGGGACATGCTGCATTCTCGGAGAGCACTTCGATTTTTTCTTTTGCAGTAATTTTGACAAAACCGTCGCTTGACTGCAGAGCGCTTTCGACGGCTTCGGCGAGGCGTCCGCGGTTTTTTGAGGATACCGTCATCCGGTCGATCAAAATCTCGATATCGTGTTTCTTTCTTTTGTCCAGAGAAATTTCTTCTTCCAGCCAGTACAATGTTCCATCGACCCTGACCCGAAGGAAGCCCTGCTTCAAAAAGCCGATAAACAGATTGCGGAATTCTCCTTTTTGGCCGCGTACTACGGGCGAAAGAATTTCCACGGGTTCGCCATCAAAGTTTTCAAGGATAAAATCAACGATTTCGTCAAGGCTGTAACTTTGCAGCTGTCTGCCGCAAACGGGGCAGTAAGGCGTGCCCGCCCTTCCAAAAAGGAGTCGGAGAAAGTCATATACCTCAGTGGCGGTCCCGACTGTTGAACGGGGGTTGTGTGAAACGCCTTTCTGTTCGATGGATATGGCCGGCGAAAGACCGGAAATATCGTCCACATCGGGTTTGTCCTGTACTCCGAGAAACTGCCTCGCATACGCGGAGAGTGATTCCACGTAACGCCGTTGTCCCTCGGCGTAGATCGTGTCGAACGCTAGGGAGGATTTCCCGGAACCGGACGGTCCGGTGATCACCACAAGGCGGTTTTTAGGAATTCGTACGTCGATGTTTTTTAAATTGTGTTCTCTTGCGCCTTTTACCTCTATCCACTTCGGCATGTGTCTTTTCGCCCCCTGTGTTTTCCTGCAGGATGTCCCTGATGGCAGCAGCCTTTTCGAAATCCAGCTTCTCCACGGCTTCCCACATCATGCGTTCCAGTTCTTGTCGTGAAAGATCCATGGACAGTGATCCTGGTTTTTTCCCTTCCATCACCGCCGATTGAAGATCTTCTGGAAGGATATGGACGACGTCCTTTTTCACCGTACTGGGCTTTATGCCATGTTGTCTGTTAAAACAAACCTGTATTTTCCTTCGCCGTGCTGTTTCTTCCATGGCACGCCTGATGCTTTCAGTCTTCCGGTCGGCGTAAAGCACAACTGTTCCGGCTGCATTTCGCGCGGCTCTCCCCGTCATCTGAACAAGAGACCGGTGAGATCGCAAAAACCCTTCCCTGTCTGCGTCGATGATGGCGACAAGGGAAACCTCCGGGAGATCGAGGCCTTCACGGAGAAGGTTGACCCCGACGAGGACGGAGATGTCTCCACGGCGGAGCTCCCTGAGGAGCTCAACTCTTTCAAAGGTGTCGAGTTCGGAATGAATGTACCTGACGGCAAAGCCGAGCTCCGAAAGGTACTCGGCCAGGTCTTCCGAGGAGCGTTTCGTAAGCGTCGTTACCAGGGCTCTTTCACCTTTTTTGATCACTTCCCCGAGTCGCTCCACAAGATCGTCAATCTGCCCTGTTGCCGGCGAGACTTCGAGAACGGGATCAACCACGCCTGTGGGGCGCACGACCTGCTCGACAACCTGGTCTGCCGTTTTGAGTTCCCAGTCTCCGGGAGTGGCGGAAACAAAGCAGACCCTGCCGAGGTATTTCCTGAATTCTTCCCAGGTGAGCGGCCTGTTGTCCAGACAGGAAGGAAGCCGGAAGCCATGTTCGACGAGAGTCTGTTTCCTTGCCCTGTCTCCGTTATACATTCCCTGGACCTGAGGCAGGGTGATGTGGGATTCGTCGATGACGAAAAGGAAATCTTCAGGAAAGAAATCCAGGAGTGTCCCCGGAGGTTCTCCGGGTTCGCGGCCGTCAAGGTACCTCGAGTAATTTTCTATTCCGGAGCAGTAGCCGACTTCCGAAAGCATTTCCATGTCGTATTTCGTCCTCATCTCCAGCCTCTGGGCCTCGAGAAGCTTTCCACGTGACCGGAATGCATCCACTTGCTGCTGGAGCTCAGACTCTATTTGCCCGAGGGCCTTCTCGACGGCTTCTCCGGAGGTGATGTAGTGCTGTGCGGGGAAAATGGCGGCACCTTCCTTTGACAAGACGGTTTTGCCGGTGAGCGGATCGATTTCATCGATTTTTTCGATCCTTTCATCAAAAAAAACAACCCGAACGGCCCGGTCACTATATGCGGGGAAAATCTCAAGGACTTCCCCCCTGACGCGGAAACTCCCCGGCTCAAGGATGGTGTCATTCCTTTCATAATGGTTTCGTACAAGTTGTTCTAGAAATTCCCTGCGCGTGTAGGTTTCTCCCACGAAGAAGCGGAAAACGGCTTCTTCGTAATTTTTCCTTTTCCCGATCCCGTAAATGCAGGATACGCTGGCAACAACGATGACGTCACTCCGTTCGAGAAGAGCTTTCGTCGTTGAGAGCCTGAGTTTTTCAATCCTTTCATTGATTGAGGCATCTTTTTCGATGTAAATATCACTGGACGGAACGTAGGCTTCCGGCTGGTAGTAATCATAATAGCTGACGAAATACTCGACGGCGTTCTCCGGGAAAAAACTCTTGAATTCACTGAAAAGCTGCGCAGCCAGGGTCTTGTTATGGGCCAGTACGAGAGTTGGCATCTGGAGGTTTTCTATAACATGGGCCATGGTGAAGGTTTTACCGCTTCCGGTAACCCCGAGAAGACACTGCCTGTTTTGTCCTTTAGCGAATCCTTTGACAAGGGAATCAATGGCACCGGGCTGATCCCCCGCCGGAGGCCAGGAAGCCGCGAGCCGAAAGCGGTGAGTCTGCATGAGTCGCATCACCTTCTTCTTGACGGTTCAGAAAAAAGAGCGTCCGGGAAAATATCCTCCCCCGAACGCTCGAAACTGTCAAAACGTGTTCTTCAGTTACGGCGGAAAGCTGTATTAGTCCCACTCAGACGGGGGGTCTGAAGAATCTCCCTGTCTTTTGCCCGGGGTAGAGACGGAAAGCTGATCCTCTTCAGTCTCGTCGCGCCCGGGTTCATCACTTCCCGGACGGGCGTCCTCTTCTTCGAGGCCTTTTTGCAACAATTCATCCAGCCTGGATCCTTCGATCACTTCTTCTTTTAGAAGGATTTTCGAAATCCTCCTGTGTGAATCGGCGTGCTCGACCAGGAGGGCCCGCACCGTGTCGTAACAGTCGTCAACGATCCTGCGGACTTCCTGGTCGATGGCATAGGCGACTTCATCGCTGTAGTTCCTGTCTTCCATAATATCGCGTCCGAGGAAGACCTCATGGTGTTTTTTCCCCAGGGTTACCGGGCCCAGTCTGTCGCTCATGCCGAATTCGGTAACCATCTGTCGTGCAATCTGTGTCGCCCGTTCAAGGTCGTTCTGGGCGCCGGTGGTGATGTCTTCAAAGTGCAGTTCTTCGGCGACGCGCCCTCCGAGGAGGACGGAAATCCTGTTCAAAAGTTCCTTTTTTGACATGAGGAACCGGTCTTCTTCGGGAAGCTGGAGCGTGTAACCCAAAGCCGCATGACCTCTGGGGATGATGGAGATCTTGTGTACAGGGTCGCAACCGGGGAGGAGTTTTGCGACGAGGGCATGTCCTACCTCATGATAGGCGATGATTTCCTTCTCCCGTTCCGATATCAGCCGGCTCCTTCGTTCTGGTCCGGCGAGAACGCGGTCGATGGCTTCCTCGAATTCGTCCATGCTGATGGTCCTGCGATTCTGTCTTGCCGCGAGAAGCGCCGCCTCGTTAACAAGGTTGGCGATGTCGGCGCCGACGAAGCCCGGTGTCCTCCGTGCTATGACTTCGAGATCCACATCATCAGCGAGTTTGACTTTCTTGACGTGTACTTTCAGGATGGCTTCACGGCCTTTCAGGTCGGGTCGGTCGACGACGATCTGCCTGTCGAAACGACCGGGACGCAACAATGCGGGATCAAGAATGTCCGGCCGGTTCGTCGCTGCAATGAGAATGATTCCGGCGGTTTCATCAAAACCGTCCATCTCAACAAGGAGCTGGTTCAAGGTTTGTTCCCGTTCATCATGTCCCCCGCCGAGACCTGCTCCCCGCTGACGCCCGACGGCATCTATCTCATCGATGAAAACGATGCAGGGGTTATATTTTTTGGCCTGCTCGAACATGTCCCGAACCCTTGCAGCACCGACGCCGACAAACATTTCGACGAAATCGGAGCCGCTGATGCTGAAAAAGGGCACCTCCGCTTCTCCCGAACAGGCTCGGGCGAGTAATGTTTTCCCTGCTCCTGGTGGGCCGAGAAGCAGCACGCCTTTGGGGATACGCGCTCCGAGGGATGCGAATTTGCCTGGATCCTTCAAGAATTCCACGACTTCCTGGAGTTCCTCTTTTGATTCATCGCAACCGGCGACATCGGCGAAGGTGACCTTCGGCCGATTGTCGAGAAACAGCTTCGCCTTGTTCTTTGCGAAGCTCATGACGCGGTTTCCACCACCCTGCATGTGATAAAGGATAAATATCCAGGCTCCGATCAAAAGGAGTGTCGGAAACAGCGAGGACATCATCGTCGCCCACCAGGGGGTCTGTTGTGGTGGTTTCACCGTGACATCGATGCCTTTTTCGGCCAGTTCCCTGCCAAGGTCCCCGACATCGATTGCCGTCGTCGAATACTTGGTGCCGTCCGTCATTGTGCCGGTGATGGTCTCGCCTTCTATCGTCGCTGTCGATATCCTTCCGCTGTTGAAAGCGGAAAGAAATTCGCTATAGGCAATGGGTTCATATTCCGCTGGTCCCTGGACCGGGGAAAGGAACACGTTGACAAGGCTCACTACGAGAACGATCAAAACAAGATAGAGTCCAAGGTTTTTCATCATTCGTCCCAAAAGATTTCCACCTCTCGTTCGGTTTCTCCTGTCGTTCAGGCTGTGGTTTTGAGAACGTGAATATCGGGGAGGTTCCTCCAGCGACCAGAGTAGTCCAACCCGTAACCGACGACGAATTCGTCGGGAATCTCGAAACCCCTGTAGGTAATGTCAACGCTGACACGCCGGCGGTCCGGTTTGTCGAGAAGCGTGCAGACCCCTATTGTCTTTGGAGAACGCTCGCGGAGAATGTTGACCAGATAATGCAAGGTCAGTCCCGTGTCCACGATGTCCTCGACGACAAGAACCTTCCTGCCGGTAATTTCTTCATCAAGGTCTTTGGTAATTTTCACAATCCCGCTTGACCGGGTGGAAGAACCATAAGAAGAAACCGCCAAAAAATCAAGTTCAACGGGAATCGAAGAATTCATGCAGCGCATGAGGTCGGAAAGGAAAACCACCGATCCCTTGAGGACACCGACAAACAAAACAGGTTCGGCTCCGTGGTCCTTCTGTATTTCAGCTGCCATTTCCTTTACACGGGTCGAGATTTCTTCTTTTGTTATGAGAATCCCGCCGAGACGGTAGGTTTTCATTCTCCAAGAACCTCCTTGGGGATCGGTTGTGCCTCGAAGATGATCCCTGACAAGCCATCGGCGTATTTTTCGTATCCAGTACCGTTGCCATAGGCCGGTATCCAACAGCTCCCCGAGGGGAGGACGATGACAGGCCATTGGTTGCGGAAACACCAGGGGACCCTTGTCCTTCGACGATATTCTTTCTGAAAGCTGGAGACCGCTTTCAACATACACCCTTGCGTCTCTTTTTCATGAAGGAATATCCGCCATGAATCCGGTGGTTTCGATGTATCCGACCGAGAACATGATACAGGTCTCCACGAAAAAATCCAGAGCCCCCAAAGGAAAGTTCCTGTTCTCTCCACCAGTGGAAGCGTTCGGGCAGGCGGACCTTCCTCGGACAGCCAGCGTCTTTCTATCAGTATAATCTTTTCAGCACCGCCGCACATTTCGATCGAATCCTGCCATTGAAAACGCCATGGCTCCTGCTTGAGGAGAAGGTCGGCGAGAGCCTTCAGCCGTTTCCTTTCAATCGCCTTCAATCCGAGTTCCCTGCATTCTTCCACGATAAAGTCAAGTGCGTTGTCAATTCCCCTTTGGACGAGGGGATTCCTTTTCCACGCCCGAAGAGCACAGGGGACGTGTGTCCGCACCCGGGGTGCCAGGTTTCCGGCCCATTCTGTCCTCTTTCGGGAAATCCGCCGTGCGTCTTCTGCGAGGCCAAGAAGGTGTTCACGTGTTTTCGGATTATAGGAGGATTCGAGATAAGGGATGAGGTCATGGCGTATCCGGTTCCTCAAGTAGGATGTGTTTTCGTTTGTACTATCCGTCACCCATGGAAGCCCGCGGGACTCGAGGAGTTCCATAAGATCACCGCGTCCCAAATCAATGATCGGTCTGACAATCTTCCCGCGTTTTTCGGGTATTCCTGCGAGACCGTGAATGCCGCATCCCCGCATGATGTTGTGCAGCACCGTCTCAACCTGGTCGTCCGCCGTATGGCCGACGGCTATCCATTTCGCGCCGGAATCCCTGGCACATGCTTCCAAAAAGCCGTAGCGAAGCCTTCGTCCGGCTTCTTCGAGGCTTTCTCCCCTTTTTTTCAGACCGGGCACATCTATGGTGGCGCATTTGCATTCAAGATTCAGTGTGTCTGCCATATCTTGTACAAAGGCGGCGTCTCTTTCAGCGTCACCAGGTCTGAAGCGGTGATTGACATGGGCTACGACAAGATCTTCCGGAGCTTTGAAGCGTAGCAACAACCACAGCATGCCCACCGAATCACTTCCGCCGGAAACGGCCACGATCATCTTTCCTTCCTTGCCGTACCAGCCCTGTCGTTTCCCGGCCCGCTTGAGGACCGAAAACATATGTCTTTCTTCCACGACAAGCATCTCCGTCTGCCCGAAACCAGTGCCCTGGATGAATAAATCGGCGGGAGCGAAGCTCCCGCCTCCATTGTAGAACATATATGCCTTTTGGGCTCCTTCGGTACCTGGCGCCTTCAGCGGCAACAGGCGACCGTGACTGTTCCTGGTTGCGGGGGCAGGATTTGAACCTGCGACCTTCGGGTTATGAGCCCGACGAGCTTCCTGACTGCTCCACCCCGCGGTATGGACTGTTTTGCCGTTGCTTGCCCGTTTCGTCCGGTATTCTACCAGAATCGTCCGGCAAATCGAACTTTTTTCGCTGTTTTGAGAAGCTGAAAGGGCGTCTTTTCGCCGACGTTCGTCCAAGAAAGAACGGAAGGTTTCGACCTTCCGTTCCAACGGCTTTTTCTGGAAAAATGGTGGCGGTGAGTGGAGTCGAACCACTGACACTGCGGGTATGAACCGCATGCTCTCGCCAACTGAGCTACACCGCCGTATTTGGTTGCGGGGGCAGGATTTGAACCTGCGACCTTCGGGTTATGAGCCCGACGAGCTTCCTGACTGCTCCACCCCGCGATTTTTTGCCGACCTCAAGCTGTGGTGCCGGGCGCGGGAATCGAACCCGCATGGACTTCCGTCCACAGGATTTTAAGTCCCGTGCGTCTACCGCTTCCGCCAGCCCGGCCAGCGGACATTATTATATGCACCGTCCAGGACGCCGTCAAGCCGAATATTGGATGTGCTGGATCAGAAGAAAATACTGTCAGAGGAAGGCTTGTCCTCCAGAAACAGCAGTGCTAGAATATGTTAAAGCACTTTTTGCCATAAGGAGGAGAAGAAGCATGGCGGAAAAATGGAAAGACAGACTTACTGATCAGCTTTGCAAGGGGATCCTTTCCCTGGAAACCGTCGAAGATGTATACTGCTTTCTCGAAGACATAGCGACTATAGGGGAGATTCGGGCATTGGCCCAACGCCTTGAGGTCGCGAGACTTTTAAGCGAAGGGTATACCTATCCGCAGATTGCCCAGCAGACCGGGGCAAGCACCGCGACGATAAGCCGGGTCAAAAAGTTCCTCGAGTACGGTGCCGACGGCTACAAACTGGTCCTGGAAAAGATCAAGGAGCAGGAATAAGTTTTTTTAAACATTTCTGCACATTTGGGGGAGGTCTTCTCCGCTGCCGGTCAGGGGAGGAGACCTTCCTTTTTTGTGCAGAAAGCTTCCCGGCACGCATCACCGTTTTCGTTTTGACTTCCGGAAAATTTTCAAGAGCATGTTTTCCCTGACAGTCATTGCTCCTTCAGGGCACATTTCATGGCAGCACAGGCATTTGACGCATTTTTTCCTGTCGATCACCGGCAGCGGGTTCATTTCAATGGCCGAAACCGGACACACGGTTTTGCATATTCCGCAGGAACTGCACTTTTGCGGGATAAGGTCAGGGTACAGATACAGAAGCCTGTGACCAAGTCCCCTCAGCTGGTCTGGAATGTTTCCTATCGCTGAACTCGCCCTCTTGAAGGACGGGATCCTGATTTCTTCAAGACTCGCCCCGACGATTTCGATCTCTTCAATCTTCTGCGGACCGATACCGGCTCTGGCGGCCTCTTTCAGGAGGGGAACGGTAAAGGGATCATCGTAGCCCATCATGAAAGCTGCGACAGCATCCAGGGCCAGCGCGTTGCGCGAAGCCAGGAGCCATCCTCCGAAACGGGGTACACCCCTGGAAGGGCCGTTCCCTTCCATGCAAAGGACGGCATCCAGAATATTGAGATCCGGTTTCCGGATACGATAAAGGTCAACCACTGCCCGCACAAGGTTGCCTTTTTTCCGCGCACCATGAGCTGCCATGCGCGTATTCCGGTCTGCAATCCCGAAAGTGTTCTTTATGGATGCCGTAAGTTCCGTCTCTACATGGGTTTTCAGCTTTGCCACGTTGATAATGGTATCCGCCGAAAGCCACAATGATGCCACACGGGCGTGTTGAAGGGCCTTGGGCTGCGGCGGCTCAACCTGTATGTATCCTTCCGAGGACAAGAGTGAAACCTCGGCAATGCCTTCCTTCTGAAGGGTTGCCATTCCCGTTCTTCGGAAAAGCTTGTCACGCTGGTGTGTGAAAATGTACCCTGGATTGTCGGCAATAAGCACCCGGGAACGGGGTTCTTTCTCCTTGAGAAGTTCGGCTGTTTTTTTGACGACCGCCGGATGGGTCGTCACGGCGTCCCCAGGCGGTCTTGGGGACAGCAGGTTGGGTTTCAGCAAGACACACCGTCCTGGAGGAGGCAAGCCTCCACAGGCGGCAACGACATCTCTGAGGGCGTTTCCCACCTTTTCCGGCGAATAGTTTTCGCAAAAGGCGCAGGCGACGGTAAAGGTCTTTTTCAGGATGCCAGGTTCTCCTTCCCAGTCAGGCAAAGATCCGCTATCGGGCAGCGATGGCACTCAGGTTTTCTTGCCCGGCAAATATTTTTGCCATGGGAAATCAGATTCAGGTGCGCACCAAGATACCGGTTTGGCGGAATGATCTGTTCCAGGCACACCTGAATGGTTTCAGGCGTCGCCCTGTTTGGTACCCAACCGACCCTCCGGCTGACTCTCGCGACGTGAGTATCCACAGGAAAGGCCGGCATGTGGAGATCAAACAGCAGGACGCAGGCCGCTGTCTTTGGGCCGACGCCCGGTAACTCCTGAAGAAACCGCCGGGCTTTGGAGTTGTCCCACTCCTTCATTTTATCGAGACTCAAAACGCCAAATGTCGTTTCGACGGTTTCCAGAATCTTTCTGATGCGACCGGCCTTGATGTTCGAAAGGCCCGCGCTTTTGATGGCTTCTGCGATTTCTTTCGTTTCCGCCCCGAGAATGTCCTTCCAGTCGCGGAACCGCCTTCTCAGGTTTTCATATGCCCTGTCCCGGTTCGTGTCGTTCGTGTTTTGCGAAAGAACGGTTCTTACCAGGCTGTCGAGGGGGTCATCGTCGAAATGCATTGAGGGGGATCTTTCCTGTTTCCACGTCCTTTCAAGGATGTCCAGGCATCGAAGAAGATGCCCCTGGTCGGGCAAGTCCCGAAGTGGGCACTCCTTCAAGGTTGCCCCACTGATTTCAACGGTCACCCGTCGAGCCATTGCCTTCTTCCTCACTGTTAACTTCCTGGTCGTTTTCTTCTTCTCCTCTGCCGCGGCAGGCTTCACCAAGGGCCTCTATATCCTTTTTCAACCTGGCGGCCTTTTTCATCCAGTCATGCAGCTTTGCCATGGCTTTTCCGTGAATGGAACCGGGTGAATAGCAGCCGCTTTCATCAGGCTCTCCCGCGGCGACACCGGTCAGGATCTCGATACCCTCGTCAATGGTATCAATAGCCCAGATGTGGAATTTGCCTTCGTCAACGGCGTCGATGATGTCCTGTCCCAACATGAGATTCTGGACGTTCCGTCGCGGAATGATAACCCCCTGATCTCCAGTAAGGCCAGATATTCTGCAATATTCAAAGAACCCTTCGATTTTCTCGTTGACGCCGCCGATGGGTTGGACATTACCGTGCTGATCCACGGAACCGGTGACGGCTATTCCCTGTTTCAACGGGACATCCGAAAGGGCTGAAAGCAGGCAATAAAGTTCTGTGGAAGACGCGCTGTCACCTTCGACACCCGAATAGGTCTGTTCGAAAGTGATACGAGCCGTCAGTGAAAGAGGCATGTCCTGCGCGTATTTCTTCCCGAGATAGCTGCCAAGGATCAAGAGTCCCTTGTTGTGAATCGGGCCGGTCATCTTGACTTCCCGTTCGATGTTGACGATGCCCTCCGTCCCCATGTAGACGTTTGCCGTTATCCTGACAGGATGTCCGAAAACGTGGTCCCTCATGTCCACAACGGTCAGGCCGTTGATCTGCCCCGTCAGTTCGCCTTCCGTCTGTATACGGATGGTTTTTTCGGAAAAGGCTCTTCTCAAGCGTTCTTCAATCAGATTGACCCTGAAGGTTTTTTCCTTGAGTGCTTTCCTGACATGCTCTGCAGTGACCATTTCTTTCTCTTCTGTTCCGGCCCACGCCGAGGCTTCGACGATGATTTCCGTGATCTTGTTGAACTGCGTCGACATACGGTTCGAGTGGCCTGCAAGGCGTGAGGACCACTCGATCAATTCTGCTATCCCGTCAGCGGTAAAATGTCGATGCCCCTCTTTGGTTACATAGCTACCCACGAAACACGCCATCTGCTGTTCCGTTTCTTTTGTCCTTGGCATGTCAATGTCGAAATCGGCCTTGATTTTGAAAAGTTTCTGGAATTCGGGGTCGTAGATGTTGAGGAGGTGATAAAGCCAGGGGGTGCCGATAAGGACCACTTTCGTTTTCAGTTGGACAGGCTGCGGCCGCAGAGATGAAACGGGGATCACCCCCAGCTGTTCACCAAGGTTTTCGACAGCCAGTTCCTGCGTTCTGAGAGCCCGCTTCAGGGCGTCCCAGGACATGAAATTCCGGAGAACCTCTTCCGCATGGAGGACAAGGTAGCCACCATTGGCCCGGTGTATCGCTCCGGCAATGATTTTTCGGAAGTCCGTGGTCAGGACGCCCTGACGGCTTTCGTACTCGATCTTGCCGCACAGGTTGTAATATGTTGGGTTGGTTTCCCAAACGACGGGAGCTCCCCCTTCCGGATCATTGCTGACAAAGACATTGACGGAGTAGCGACTGAAATCAACTTCCGTTCCGGAATCATCCCGGGCCGCGGCAACGAAAAGGTTGAAATTCTCGATGATATCTTCCGTCAGCGCATCAATCCACTCGCCCAGTTTCCCCTCAGCGCCAAACCTTTCTCTTGTTTCCTGGAGATATGGACGGATCGCTGTCCTGCAAATTTCCGCTTCAAGTTCACGGATTCTCTCCTTGAGCTTTTTTTCCTTGTCCCTGATGTTCCGCAAAACTTCGAGCGTTTTCTGGGAAACTTCCTCAGAAGCCTCCTGCAGGGACTTTTTTTCCTCATCCGAAAGTGCCTCGAAGTCTTCCTGTTGCATCTCCTTCTTTTTCGGCTGACCGTTTTCCCGCTTGGGATCACCCTTCGAGGCTTCTCCGGTTTCGTTTTCGCTATCGGGGCTTTCGCCGCCCTGTTCTGTTTCCTGCGTTTCTACGAGGGGGATGTTGACAAACCCCTGAGGAGTCCTCTTGATGGCAAAGCCCTTTTCCGAAGCCCACGATCGCAACTCTTCCATCAGGGAGTTTACCTGTTCCTGAAACTCTTTTACAAGTTGGGCCTTGGCGTCTTCATACTGACTGTTTTCGAAGGCCTTGCTCAAGGCGTTTTTCAGTTCTTCCACGAGGTCTTCAAGGTGCTCCGCAAGTTTTTTCCCCTGGCCTGCAGGGATGGTGATCGCCAGCGGTTCATCGGGGTTTTTGAAGTTATAGACATAAATCAGGTCATCCGGCGTTTTTTCCTTTTTCGCCCTGTTGTGAATTCTTTCGAGAGAATAGGTTGTTCGACCGCTTCCATGGTCACCGACGACAAAAATATTGTACCCTTTGTTCTGGACCTCCAGACCGAAGGAAATTGAATTGACCGCCCTTTCCTGTCCGATGAGTGCGTCGAGACAGCCGACTTCCCGGGTCGAACTGAGTCCGAGGGAGGTCGGGTCCGTCCTTCTACGAAGATCCTTGGCTTTCAGTGAGCGGAGTGTTTGCATCATGGGAAGGCCTCCTCCAGTAGGTTTTTTCAATGATACCACCTCCGAGGGTTTTTTCCCCCGAATATAGGACCGCCGATTGGCCGGGGGCGACCGCATACGCTGGTTCAAGACAAAAAAGACGGAATTTACCCTGCGAAACATCGATAATCTCTGAATTGACAAAGGATGCCCTGTAACGGTGCCTCACCGAGACGATCTGCCCGACATGAAGGTTTTCATGGAAGACGGAGTTGTAACATTCTATCACGTTGACAGCCAGATCTTTTCGACGACCGACTATCAACCTGTTGGTACGTCTGTCTTTGGCCGTAACGAACCACGGACCGCCGGGAAGGCCGAGTCCCTGCCGCTGTCCTATGGTGTATCTTGAAAGCCCCCGGTGTGAGCCCAGATGTACGCCGTCGGTGGAATAAATTCCACCGGGTGCGTTTTTAACGTTTTTTGCGAGAAAATACGGGAGCTGCCCCTTCGAAAGAAAACACAAATCGGTGCTTTCTTTGGTTGTTTCGTTCAAGGAGGGAAAAAGTTTCCTGGCGCTTTCTTTGACTTCCTCCTTCGTTCGGCAGCCGAGGGGAAACCGGATCTTTCCGTAAAGCACTGAAGGAAGTCGGTACAACATGTAGCTTTGGTCCTTTTTCGGGTCTATCCCCCGCAGGAGGCTCCCGTACTTTCCGCCGCCGATCCGTGCATAATGTCCTGTAGCAACTGCCTCGCACCGGAGCTTGTCGGCTATCTCGAACAGCCCCTTGAATTTAACCTGTTCATTACAGGAAACACAAGGGTTCGGCGTCATGCCGTGTTTGTAAAAACAAAGGAAGGAGTCGATCACCTTGTCTTTGAAAAGATCGGTCATGTCCACGATTATGGGCGTTTCGAGCCCCATGATCCTTGCCACTTTTTTTGAACGTAAAAGTATTTCCCTGCGGTTTTCGGCGCTGAACACAAATGTCACCGGCAAGACCCGGTACCCCTCTTCCCGGAGAAAATGGGCCGCCATGGCGCTGTCGATTCCGCCGCTGAAGCCAAGGATCGCCTTCAATTGCCTATTCCACCCTTTGTCTCATGTATACAGGCAAACAATCTGCCCGCCGCGGGGCGTATTCCAGTGTTGCGAAAAACCCGAATTTGCCTGAATGGAAGAGGGCTTTCCGGGACTTCTTTGCCGAGCAGGCATGTTCTTTCCCTTTTGACCCTTCATTAAAACAAACGGGCTTCATCTTCAGTACTCCGCTCCCTTTCTACCTGAAACGCCTTTTCTGAAAGGATGCTTTCGTTCGACCATCTCCGTGACGTAATCGGCGTATTCGATGAGTTCAAAAGGAGCGCCCCTTCCTGTAAGGATCACTTCAACGTGGGGAGCTCGGGCGGCAATGATCTCAACGGTCCGAAACACGGAAAGCATCCCGTAGTCGATGGCCACAAGGATTTCATCGAGAACGACAAGATCGTGTTTTCCGGCCTTCAGGGCGGCCGCGGCTTTTTGAAAGCCACGCCGGGCCTCAGAGATATCAATCGGGTCCGGGCGCGCCCTGTCGACGAAATCAGGCCGGCCTGTCACAATGTGTTCAACTCCCGCAAGGGATCTCAATCCCCCCGTTTCTCCGTAATGGGGCCATCCTTTCATGAACTGGATAAAGGCAACTCTTCCACCGTGACCCGTAACACGGAGGGTCATTCCTAAAGCCGCCGTGGTTTTTCCTTTTCCGTCACCTGTGTATACATGGATCAAACCTTTTTCGAACAATGCCATCAGTCTGCTCCTTGTCTGGCCGGTGGGAAGACTCTTTTTTGAAGGGCCGGGCTTGAGCCCTTTCGGGCTCAGCATTACAATGCCTTCAGACTGGAGGCTTGTCAATGTACAAAAAACGGATACTCAACGTGACCGGAGTGGTTCAGGGCATCGGTTTCCGCCCGTTCTGTGTGCGGCTTGCAAATCAGATAGGCCTTTCCGGGAGCGTTTCGAATACATCCTCGGGAGTCAGAATCGAGCTTTACGGAACAAAGGAACAACTTGACCGTTATGAGTCTCGGATGTTTACGGATGCTCCGCCCCTGGCGAACATTCAGGATGTCTCGCGCATAGGTGTCGATGAAAAGACGAACGTGCGTCCCGACAAATTCATAATTAAACAGAGCACATCGGGTCGGGAGAATACGGTGCTGATACCTCCGGATATCGCGGTTTGCGGTGATTGCCTCACAGAGATGACGGAGCCTTCGGACAGGCGCTTCAGGTACCCCTTCATCAATTGCACCAATTGCGGGCCGCGTTACAGCATTGTCCGGGAGCTCCCCTATGACAGACCGAAGACGACAATGTCGGAATTCACCATGTGTGTACATTGCGAAAGAGAATACAGGGATCCTGGCGACAGGAGATTTCATGCGCAACCTGTCGCCTGTCCTGTGTGTGGACCCGGTGTCTGGCTTGTCGAAAGCAAAAGCGCCGCAACGATCGCGATAAAGGAGGAAGCGATCGACATTGCCGTAAAGCGTCTCATTGAGGGGAGGGTCCTGGCTATCAAGGGCCTTGGGGGCTTTCACATCGCCTGCCTTCCTGAAGATGAAACGGTATCTTTGCTTCGGGAACGGAAGAAAAGGCCCCACAAGCCTTTCGCTGTCATGGTCAGGGATATGAAGACGGCGCAAAGCGTGGTTTGCACGACTCCTGAAGCCGAACGGATGATGCTTTCGCCACGGTGCCCCATTGTGATCTGTCCGAAAAAAGAGGGGGGAAACGTCAGCGGTCTTCTTGCCCCTGGCCAGGACACCCTGGGTGTCATGCTTCCCTATACGCCTCTTCATCACCTGATCATGGAACGTATTCCGATGCTCGTCATGACCAGTGCCAACTTTTCGGAGAGCCCGATTCTGGCGACGAACGAAGAAGCCCTTCGGGACCTGGGAAACATCGTAGATTACCTCCTCCTCCACGACAGGGGGATAGAAAACAGGATCGATGATTCCGTTGTGACCTTTGCAGGCAAAAGACAGATCCTGCTTCGGAGGGCGAGGGGCTTTGTCCCTCACCCCGTTCTCGCTGCGGGGCAACTCCCTCCGGTGCTTGCCTGCGGCGCGGAAATGAAGTCTACCTTTGCTCTCTCGCTTGGAAAAGCTGTTATCGCAAGTCAGTACCTGGGTGACCTGAAACGCCTTGAGACGGCCCTGTACTATGAAAAAACATTGAGTCATTTCATGGAACTTTTCCGGTTTACGCCCCGGCTGATTGTCAAGGACATGCATCCGCAGTATGTATCCGGGTATATCGCGGAGAAGGTCTTCGGTGTCGAGGTAGAATCCTTGAGGGTCCAGCATCACCATGCCCATATGGCATCATGTCTCCTCGAAAAGGGTGTTGAAGGTCCGGTAATAGGACTGATACTTGACGGAACCGGTTACGGAACGGACGGGACCATTTGGGGAGGGGAAATTCTTTTCGGTGACAGCCGTTCTTTTGAAAGAGCCGGACATCTTCGTGAGGCCCCTCTCCCGGGCGGAGAAAAATCCATTTCAGAACCCTGGAGATACGCGCTTTCGTTAATCATCGAGACTTTCGGTAAAGAGGAAGGAATTGAAAAGGCCCTGTGCCTCTGGCCGGCTCACGAGGCAATCATCCCGGCCATCGCCGAGTCCGCAAAAGAATCTCCCGTTACGTCCTCCTGCGGAAGGCTTTTTGACGCCGTTGCGGCCCTCGCCGGAGTGAGAAGCCGGGTCAGCTATGACGGTCAGGCCGCCATGGAGCTTGAAGCTTGCGCTGAAGGCGCCGGAAGAAGGCAAGTCCCCTTTTCTGTCCTTCATGAAAAAGGGACTTGTATCATCGACTGGAGGCCTGCCGTGAGCTGGATTCTCGAAAATCTGAAGAGACTCGGGCCGAGGAAAATTGCGGCCGCCTTTCATGCCGGTCTCGCAGAGTCGCTGGCCGAAGCTTGCCTGAACGTATCAAGGGATTACGGTGTCCGGAAGGTGGTTTTGTCAGGGGGAGTCTGGCAGAACCGCAGGCTCCTTTCCCTTTCGATCGGCGCGCTGAGATCAAAAAATCTCGAACCCATCTGGCACTCGTCTCTCGCTCCTAATGACGAAGCCGTATCCGTGGGGCAGATTGCTGTCGGCGCCGCACACCTGAAAGGCTGAAGACCAGGGAAGGAAGGTTCCGGAGCCGTCACGCAAACGGCTCCGGAACTGGTTCAATCGTACTTCGGACCGTATTCGATGTCGCTGAACATTTCAAGTTTCCGAAGGCTGTGGATGGCATCGACGTAACGGATTGTACCGCTCTTGGAGCGCATGACGAGAGAAGTCGTCCTGATTCTGCTCCCCTCGTAACGGACTCCCTTGAGCAACTCCCCGTCGGTGACTCCCGTCGCGGCGAAAAAGACATTGTCCGAGGTGACAAGGTCATTTAACGACAAAACCTGCTGAAGATCCATCCCAAGCTCACGGCATTTGGCCGCTTCCTCGGAGTTTCGCGGCCAGAGCTTGCACTGCATGTTCCCACCGACGCATTTCAACGCACAGGCGCTGACGACGGCTTCAGGAGACCCGCCTATCCCCACAAGCAGGTCAATGCCGCTTTCCTCCTTGCACGTCATCAGTGCCCCGGCAATGTCTCCGTCGGCGATAAGCCGGATCCTTGCTCCGGCTGAACGGATCTCCGATATAATCTGTTCATGCCTCGGACGATCCAGGACGACAACCGTCACGTCTTCAACTGCTTTGTGAAGGGCCCTGGCCACACCTTTCAGGTTTTCGGCTATGGGAGCCTCAATGTCTATGGCTTCCGCGGCTCCGGGGCCCGCAGCAATCTTGTTCATGTAGAAAATGTGTTTCGGGTCGTACATGGTGTCTCTTTCAGACAGCGCGACGACACTGATTGCATTGGGGCGCCCCAGGGCGAGAAGGCGTGTCCCATCGATGGGATCAACGGCGATGTCGACTGGTGGTTCTTCTCCGTTTCCGAGCACTTCTCCGCTGTAAAGCATTGGAGCCTCGTCCTTTTCGCCTTCACCGACGACGACGACACCGTCCATGCTGATTGTATTCAGCATATATCTCATCGCATTGACCGCCGCATTGTCCGAAGCATTCTTGTCTCCTCTTCCCATCCAGCGGCCTGCAGCCATCGCCGCGGCCTCCGTGGCGCGGACGAGTTCCAGGGCCATATTGCGTTCAGGCTGCGCCAATGTTCCCCACCCCCTTCGACAGGGTTTCCAGAATAATTGTCATTATTGCCCGTGGTCTCCTTGATTTACGCAGAATCTGCCAAAAATCTCATCCACGTATCTTACATAATACCCTACATCAAAAAGAGAATTCAAAGTCTCTTTGCCGAGAACTTCAGCAATCGAGGGATCAAGGAGGCAAAGTTCCCGGAAATCCTTTCCCTTATCCCAGGATTGCATGGCATTACGTTGTACTGCCTCGTAAGCACGTTCTCTTTCGACGCCTTTTTCGACAAGGGCAAGAAGGACCCTTTGGCTGAAAACGAGCCCTTTTGTGAGTTCGATATTCCTTTCGATATTCTCTTCGAAGACGTCGAGGTCCCGAATCAGCGACAGGAGCGACTTGAGCATGAACTGTGCCACGTGAAAACTGTCGGGCCAGATGACTCTTTCCGTGGAAGAATGACTGATGTCTCTTTCATGCCACAACGCGATATTTTCCATGGCGACACCGGCATATCCTCTCAGGAGCCTGGCCATTCCGCAGAGACGTTCCGAAAGGATCGGATTTCGTTTGTGGGGCATTGCTGAGGAGCCTTTCTGGCGCGAGCTGAAAGGTTCTGCCGCTTCAAGAACTTCCGTACGCTGAAGGTGTCGAATTTCCAGAGCGATCCTCTCGAGGGTTCCTCCAAGTATTGCCAGGGAGGTCAAAACTTGCGAGTGAATGTCACGTTGAATGATTTGTGTAGATATGGGGGCCGGTTTCAACCCGAGAATTTCGCACACCCTGCGCTCTATGGCGGGTGGGCAGTGAGCGTAGGTGCCTACCGCTCCGGAAATCTTCCCGACGCGAACCGCACTTTTTGCTGAGAGGAGCCGTTTTTCATCACGAAGCAACTGGTCGTACCAGTTCAACATCTTGAGCCCCAGTGTCGTCGGTTCGGCGTGGACGCCATGGGTTCGCCCGATGCACTGGAGATACCTGTATTTGTCCGCTTTTCCCAAGACGATTTTCGTGAGCTTTTTCAGATCCGCGAGGATCGCATCCAGGGCATCCGACAGTAACAATGATGCGGCCGTGTCGATGATATCGCTGCTGGTCACCCCAAGGTGAATAAACCGCCCTTCAGGACCGACGGCTTCCGCAACGGCGGTCACGAAGGCGATGACGTCGTGATGCACTTCGGATTCGATTTCCTGTATGCGTTTTTCGTTAAAGGACGCTTTCGCCCGAATGGTCTCATTTGCCTCAGCCGGGATGTGGCCTGCTTCAGTCCATGCCTGACAGACGGACAACTCCACCTTGAGCCACGTGCCGTAACGGTTTTCACTTGACCAGATCCTGTCCATCTCAGGTGTGCTGTAACGTTCGATCAACAGACATCATCCTTTCTTTTCGCCTTTGATGTCGCGCAGCCAATCAGATCTTGCGGCGTCAAGGAACGCGTCGTATATGCCCGACGCGAAATCCGGGAAGGTATGATCGTAAGGATGCCACGCTTTACCAGCGTATCTGAGGGTTACTTCGGCGAAAATCCCCTCCCTGAGGTAAATCCTGTGTGCGTGATCCTTTGTGGAAGCCAGGACGAGTCGTGCTCCGTCTACATATCCCGGGTCAATATTCACTTTCCTGGTCGGACCGGAACGTTTTTCCAGCCCGCAGGACGCTTTTTTCCAGTCCGCCAGTCTCCCGGCCGGCCATAATCCCCTGAAGGAGAAAAACCCCCTGAAAAGCCGCGGGGCGATCTCACGATAATAGTCAGTATGGTCGAATAGGACACCCGAAAAGGTTCGTTCCACGGGGCCGAAAATTTCCTCAAGCCCTTCGGCTACCCATTCTAGACGTCCTTCGTCAGGGTAGAGAACGCCCGTTATGAGTTTTACCCTTGGTTCCATGCAGGAATTCCGGTCCTTTCTTTCATTCAACGAGCCCTCCAACGAAATCTTCCGGTGAAAAAGCCGTCAGATCTTCCACGTCTTCCCCGAGGCCAACATATCTGACGGGAAGCTGCAGTTTCGACGCTACCGCCAGAAGAATCCCCGCCCTGGCGGTGTGGTCATATTTCGTGATGACCACTCCTGAAAGATTCAGGATTTCATGGAAGACCGCCGCCTGCACAAAGGCATTCTGCCCTGAAACGGCGTCGAGGACCAGCAACGTTTCTTTCTGCCAACCTTCACATTCCCGGTCGATGATTCGTGAGACCTTTCGAAGCTCCTCCATCAGGTTTTTCTTTGTATGGAGGCGGCCGGCCGTATCGATAATGAGGCAATCCGCATTTCCAGCTACGGCGGAACGGATCGCGTCAAAAACCACTGAGGCAGGATCGCTTCCGGGTTCTCGTGCCATAACCCCGATTTTGAGGGTCTCTCCCAGCCGTTTCAGCTGGTCGATGGCGGCTGCCCTGAAAGTGTCGGCAGCTACGAGAAGCGGTTTCTTTCCCTCGGCTTCAAGGCTGTACGCGATTTTCGCCGCTGTGGTTGTTTTCCCGCTCCCGTTGACCCCCGCAAGAAGGATGACGCATTTGTCTTTCTCCGGGCAATTCACCGGTTCCCCCATTTTCGGGATTGATGTCAGGTTGTCGCCGAGGAGATCCTTGAGGGCGGTTTTGATGCCTTCTTTCGTCCGTATTTTTTCTTGTCGGCTTTTTTCCTGAAGAGCGCTGATGATCCTTTCTGAAGTTTCGACTCCGACATCGCCACGTATGAGCAGATTTTCGAGGTCTTCCCAGAAGTCATCGTCAATCTGCCCGTTGCCTCCCAGAAGATTGTCAAGGCCCCACCTGGAGCCGACGTTGTGGAGTTTTTTCCGAAACTTGTCAAGCATTTCCGTCACTCCCCGAAAAATTCTGACTTGCAGCGCAATACGTTAAGGGTTTTTGCTAGCTCTTGTCACGGGGCTGCCGGTCTTTTTTTCGCTGCTTGCGGCGTTTCGGTTTCCGTTGTGAGCCGGTCTTTTCGGGCGAATCACCTTTTACGTCTTTTTGGGGAGTCTGCTGATTCTGCCGGGTAGAAGACCCTGAATCCTTTTTCTCGTGCTTTGGTTTCTTTCGTGACGAACGGCGACGTTTTTTCTTTTCCCCTGTCCCGGCACCTGTGGTCGTTTCATTTTTTTTCGGGCTCTCTCCGACCCCTGCCTTCCTCCGGCTGCCGGAATCCCTTTCGCTGCGTAGTTGTCCTTCGCGAAGGTCTTTTTGACATGAAAGGTCCTCCGGTGGGGTTTCATCTGCTTCAACAGCCATTTCGGCGAAAAACTCCTTTTCCGGGATCCCTTCGACTCGGGTGGTATCCCAGGTCTTCCCTTCCTGCACATGGGCCTTGAACTCGTCAAAGTCATCAACATTGACGAGGGTTTCTCCTTTTTCCGGGTGAAAGACGCGTACAGAATTGCTGCGAATATCGATACCAGACAAGACGTAGCTGGCTCCAGGCGTTTTTATCTTGGTTCCTGGATTGGGGAGGTTCTCCCAGAGTTGATGGTACATGTCATGCTCAAAGGCCATACAGCACATAAGTCTTCCGCAGATTCCCGAGATTTTTGCCGGATTGAGTGCGAGGTTCTGTTCCTTGACCATTTTGATGCAGATGGGATCAAACCGCTCAAGCCAGTACGAGCAGCAACAAGGCATGCCACAAGGAGAAAGGCCCTTGACGACTTTTGCCTCGTCCCGCACGCCTATTTGTCTGAGTTCGATCCTGGTCTTGAAGGCCCTCGCTAGGTCCCTGACGTACGCCCTGAAGTCGATCCGTTGCTCTGCAGTGAAGTAGAAAAAGAGTTTTTTTGCGTCAAGGAGGTACTCGACATCCACCAGTTTCATGGGGAGCTTGTGCTCCCGGAGCATTTTTCGTGCCGAAATCAGGACCTGTTCCTCTTCTACTTCTTGCTTGTCGCGGGTTTTCAGGTCTTCTGCAGTTGCCGCCCGGTTGAAGGTAATTTCCTGGAATGGCGGTTCCCCGCCTTTCGCTTGTGAATCCGTAGGTGCGCCGAGGAGTCGTTCCCTGCATTCAGCGACTTTTTCAGGGTCTGAAGGACCGACGGTAATGGCAAGTTCCGTCCCCCTTGCAGAAGTCACAACCACACGCGCGGCCTTTTCGAGGGTTAATTCCGATTCGAGGACCCCGAGGAACCTCGGTTTACCAAAGGTCATCAAATACATCGTCAAATCTGGATCCCTCCTGAACTGCTTCATGCACCAGATCCTGGATCATTGGTGTCGAAAGGTTTGCTTTTTCCGCCAGCGTCCTGGCGATTTCTATTCGTGACGCGAGGTTCGTCCGCCGTTCCATTGTCAAGGCAGGTACCCATTCTGACAACTGGACAAGGATTTCGGCGGGTCTCTTGTTCCTCGTCGATTCTATCCATTTGACAAACTCCGCTTCTCCCGCCGGAGGGAGACTCCTTTTGCCGTCCTTCACGGAAGGGTAAAAGAAGAAACGCAGTCGGCTCTTGAGCGTCGGGATCAGGGTATTCTCTTCAAGAACCAGAAGGATGCGTCCTTTCTCGGGAGGCTCTTCCGTAATTTTCAACAGGCTGTTGGCAGCAGGAAGAGAGAGCCTGTCGCATCCGAAAAGAACGGCAAGTCGGCAGGCGCCGGTCACGGGTACCAGGGAAATATCCTCCCATATGTGCCGGCAGTCTTCGATTCCCGGTGGCTGGTCCGGTGTACCAAACGTGAACAAGTCCGGGTGATTTTCCCCATTCCATGAAAGGCATGAAGGGCAACGATCATCCCCTTTCCCCGAGAGGCACAAAAGTCTGGAAGCAAAGTGTTGCGCCAGTTCCTTCTGGAGTGGTTTGGGGGCAATGATCGCGACACTTTGGCCGGTGTCGATGCAACTGGACATAGCCTCCACCATTTTCGGCACAATTGTCGTCTTTTTGCGGTTCTCCTGCATCGGGTTTACTCCTTTTTCAGGTTCAGCGGGCGGAATTCGCTCCGTTGGAAGCCGGAATATCGAAAGCCGGCAAAACGAGGTGCAGTTCGGCTTCAATCTTGCGGGCGGTCTCCTCCGGACTCCCGTCTGCTTCTATCCTTCGAATCCTTTGGGGGCATTGTTTCCAGAGAGACCTGTAGCCTTCCGAAATTCTTTCGAGCAGGCATCTGTCAGATTCTATCCTGTCCGGCTCACCCCTGGAGGATACGCGTTCAAGAGCTATTTCTACATCCAGATCAAGCCAGAAGGTGAGGTCGGGCTCAGGGAGTCCCGTCGCGAGGATCACCTTTCTGACGTCCTGTTCAGGAATCCCCCTTCCCCATACCTGATAGGCAAGGGTCGAGTCGTTGTATCGCTCGCACAGGACGATTTCATTCCGTTGGAGCGCGGGGAGAATGACTCTTTTGGAATGTTCGCATCTGTCGGCGATGAATAAGAGCGCTTCCGTCCACTGATGGCGGAAATGCTCTTCGAGAAGGAGTTTTCTCAAGGGTTCTCCGCCCTCCCAGCCTCCGGGTTCGCGTGTCCTCACCGTCGGGCGCCCTTCGACGTTTCTCGCTATGAGACGTTCGAGAATCCTCGCCTGGGTGCTTTTTCCGGAACCATCGATACCTTCGAGGGTAATAAACACTCTATATCCTCCTGATTCTGCGGACCTTTTCATAACCAATCGGGTGTTCCCTGTTGCATTGTCCGGCGGTTTTGCATGTTTGGAAAGCCCCTGCGCAAGTTCCTTCTTTATTTAGTGGACAGTGAAAAAGACGGTATGCTGCTAGAAGCGGTAAAAGACTCCGATCGAGTGTCTCTCTTCGGGGTCCCTGTCCTGATATTCGTAAAATGCTCCCCAGCCTTCTCCGAGTTGGAAACGGCTTTCCACTGACCAGCTGCCGTCGGACTCATCCCACCATTGGCCGCTTAATGAAACAGGTCCACGCGAAAAATCGTCGTTGAAAGCTATGCCCATTCCTGCATAACCGTGAACAGCTCCCCCCCAGAAGCGAGCGAAATCCGTCGAATACCCGACCGCCGCAGTCGCTCCATGCCTGTCACCGATATCCTGGGCGCCCAGGAGGAACGAATAGGGGCTGCTCCTCCTTTTGAAAAGAACGTTGGCATCGAGAAGGATATCACGATTTGAATATCCTGAACTGGTGCCATGAAGGGCAACTTCAGATGTGATGTCGATATCATCGAGAAAAGACATAATGCGGTCTGTTTTTTCGAAAAGCTCGTCGACATCTTTCATCGTGAAAGGAATGCTTCCAGCGTCTCCCCCTTCGAGGAACCCGCGGATTGATCCGGCCAAGGCCTGTACATCTTGTGCCGCCATGCCTGCGCGCTGGACGGCAAGCTTCAGATCTTTTCCTGAAGGACCCTCTTTTTCAAATCGTTTTGCCATATTATCAAGGCGTACAGAAAGGTCCCTGAGTTTTGAGACTGTTTCCGAAAGGGTTGTCCTGTTTTCGTCCACCACATCCTCTATACGGTTTGCGACACTCTGGATTGAAAGGCTCGCATTTCTGACAGACTCACCTGTATCATCGAGAAAGTTTTCCAGTTTGGATGTTGACTTCGAAAGGTCTTCGAGGAAACCGTTGACATTCTGGAAGGTCGCCTTGATTTCCTCGAGGCTTTGACCGGCCTCGGCCATGATTTCATCAAAAGACGGCGGGATTTTTCCCGTTGTTTGTTCTCCTGGTTCAAGGTTGACAGCAGATGTCCCGCGCTTGACAGTGACCCTGGGTTCCCCCAGGAGTCCACCCATATCAATGCTGAAAAGGCTGTCGACAGGGATACATGTGCCTTCACGGATTTCAAGTTCAACAAGAACCCCTCTCTCGAGCAGCCGCATGCCGGAGACTTTTCCCGCCTCGATTCCGGAGACGAGAACGGGAGCACCCCTGACCAGGCCCATGGCATCATCAAATATGACTTCAAGGGTATATCCTTCCCCGTGGAGTTTGCTGCCCCCGCTGATAAAAACGAGCGTCCCGGCGAAAAACAATGCGAGTAAAACAGCGAGCCCCACCTTTATTTCCCTGTTCATGGGCGGTTTCCCTCCCTGATCGAGAGAAGCCCTGAAGAAAAACGCCGGACAGGCGGAGCCTTTGACGAGATCCATTCATCCCGTGACCCTTGCCAGGCAATCTCTCCTGATTCCATAAGTACGAGATTGTCGCCGATCCCGAGAGCTGAAACAAGGTCATGGGTTACAACCAATACGGCCACCTTGAACTTGTGGCCAAGGTCGTAGAGTAATTCGTCGATATGACGGGCTGTCACGGGATCCAGTCCGGTGGTCGGCTCATCCAGTAACAGGACTTCCGGCTCGTGTACAAGTGCTCTTGCGATGCCGACACGTTTTCGCATACCGCCTGAGAGTTCCGACGGAAACATTCCTGCAACATCGCCGAGCTCAACATGTTCGAGCATTTTTGAAACGGTTTTCTCTATCCTGTCCATGTCTGTGATGTTCCTGCAATATTGTAATGGAAATCCAATATTCTGTCCTACCGTCATCGAATCGAAGAGGGCGCCGTTCTGGAAAACCACTCCAAGTCTTCGCCTGAGAGGGATGATGGCTTTTTCGGGTGTGTCGGACAGGATTTCCTTTCCGAAAAAACTGGCTTCCCCGCTTTCAAATCGCTGCAGGCCGGCGATGACACGAAGGGTTGTCGTTTTGCCGCACCCCGAGGTTCCAAGAAGGCACGTCGTCTTCCCCCTGTGCATTTCGAGGGTCACCTTTTTCAGGGCTTTTTTCGGGCCAAAAGAGACGGAGACGTTATGAAGGGAGATGATCGCTTCGCTCATCAGGAACCACCGCCAAAGAGAAAGGCCGAAAGAATATAGTTGAAAATGAGAATCAGCATGTTCCCCCAGACAACGGCGCGGGTTGTTGCAACGCCCACACCTTTTGCGCCCTGTTCGGTCATGAATCCCTGGGAGCAGGCCGAAATGGAGATGAGTGCCCCGAAAACAAGGGCTTTGAGCAAGCCTCCCCAGATGTCGGAGGGCTCCATGAGCGCCTCGATGGAACGCCGGAAGACATGCAGGTTGACATCGTGGGCTGCAACGTAAGCCGCGCCTCCGGCAATCCCGATGAAAAAAGAGAAAGCGGTGAGGACCGGAAGCATGACAAGACTCGCAATTACTCTTGGTGCTCCGACAAAGACAACTTCGTCCAGTCCAAAGGCCCGAAGGGCGTCCAGTTGTTCCGTGACTTTCATTGATCCGATCTCGGCGGCCATGGAAGCGCCGACCCTGCCACTTACGACGAGACCGGTGAGGACCGGTGACATTTCCCTGACCAGGCTCAATGCAATGACACCGCCGATATAGCTTGAGGCTCCGAAACGGACGAACTGGTCGAGGGTCTGTACAGCCATGACCATGCCTGTAAAAGCGCTTGTGATGGAGACGACAAGTATCGAATTCACGCCTGTTCGTTCAAGCTGGTCGAAGAAATCACGGCGGCTCCAGGTTTCACTGAAGGCTCCCCAAATGATTTTCCAGAAAAAAAATCCATATGCACCGAGCGTTTCGAGAAGGTTTGTCACATTTTTCCCGACCCACGTTAAAAGCCTCAAGGGCAGGCTCCTTCCCCGTCAAAAGGCCTCCTTCTTGGCCGTCTGGTCTGTAACGACCTGGATATCCCTGCGAAGGAGCCCGTCAACGTAATAGTTGGACTGGAACACTCTCATGATCCCCTTTTCCATTTTATCTTTCTTGATCTCGCTGAGAAGCCTGTAGTCCCGATCTTCAGAAGGAGTTTCCCAGGGGGGCCTCGGGCCGGCATCACAATTCAGCTCGACGATGACCTCATTGTTTCTTTCCATTGCATTGATCTCCGTCAGGAGACTTTCAAGGCTTTTAATGGCCCGGCGGCCTTCGAGGAGAGATTCCTGCACCGGCTCGTCGATTCCTCCGCCCCTGACGACGATTTCGCAAAGGCCCTGTGCGTCATCCGGTACCGTGAGGGTAAAGGTTCTTTTCTCGGCCTTTTCCCTGTAGGGCTGAAGGGTAACCTTCACTTCGAAGGTATCACCCGGCTTGAGCGGGCTTTCCGGAACTGAAACATCTTCAATCAGAAGAACCCTTGGTTTTTGGGTCACTTCCGCCTCGATGTGCAAGCCGAGAGGGATGATTTCACGGAAGGGATTCAGTGTGACGGCTTTTACGAGGTCCCTCGTTTCCCGGAGCATGTCCTTGGCAATGTCTTTATCGGAATAGAACATGTTGGTCCTCTGCCAGCCGGAGACGAGCCCCCCACCCTCGACTTCGAATGCGATCCGCGCTGTCCCTTCTCTCTTTTGCCCCCAGGTATTGTCCACGAGCCCCAAAACGAGATCCGGAAAGATGTCCGAGACCAGGAAAGGGTCATAAACCATGTGAAAGCGTTTTGTTTCTTCACGGGCGGAGTCAACGTCTTTCAATATTACCGAGACATCGACTGTGGGAGCGAAGCGTTCCAGCTGTCCTGCGATACCCTGAGGCCTGTCTTGGGTTATGGTTCCGACGATAGACAGCGGTGTCCCGATCTTGAAAGGAGCCTGAAGGCTCGGGATGACATCATGAACCCAGGCTTCCGCCAAAGGGAAGGAGACGGCGCCCCTGCTCATGAAGGGATGGGCGAAAGCGAGAAAGCGGCCGTCATCGGATAAAGCGGTTAGCGTCCCCGTTGCCGAAACGAGCACGTCTCCCCATGCAACGAGGGCGCTGACCGCGGAACCCGGCCGAAGCCCCGCATTCATTTTCACCGGGAGGTTTTGCAAATGCCCTGTGGGGGGAAGAACCTGGTATGGCACATCAAGATTTTTCCCGATGTTTTCCGCCGCCCGGGTGCTCAGGCCGGAGATCAGTATAGGAGCCGCTCGCATCTTTTTCGTTTCAGTTTCGGCTGGTTCCGCCGAAGGTTCCGATGATTTCCCCGTTTTTTCCCACGGAGCCGGCCCAGGAAGGTCCGGAATCCTGTCGGCCCAGCTCCATACGTCCATCATGTCGCCTATGGGCGTAACCAGCCCACGATCATGTTCGCTGAAATTCCACCCATAGCCGATGGCGCCAAGGAGCTTCCCATCAATGAAAACGGGGCTGCCGCTCATCCCGGCGGCGATGCCGCCTGTCTTTTCAATGACGGGCCCTTCCGCACGTATCAGTACAAGGTGCCTCGGAACTTCCTCAGAGGGAAGAATGCTCAGGACCGTGACAGGGAACGAGACGATGTCCTGTCCCCGAATCACCGTCCAGGCCTCACCGACCATACCGTCCCGGACCTGTTCCAGGGGCATGATCTCGATGTTTGGAGTAAAAGGGGTATCGGCTCCCTCCAGGGCGTAAACCTGAAAGCCTGTCCAGAGGGTTGCAAGGGCAAAAACACAAAGTAATTTTTTCATACCGGTTTCCTCCAGTTTGCTTTTCGGTGTGGCCTGTTCTAGCTCCTTTTCCGCCTTCTCAGTTCATTAAAAATAAAATCATCAATATCCCCGTCTATGACGGCCTGTACATTTCCCTTTTCCGTATTTGTCCGGTGGTCCTTTACGAGAGTATACGGGTGAAATACATAGGAGCGAATCTGGCTTCCCCAGCCGATTTCCTTTTTTTCACCCTCGATTGATTCGAGTTGTTCCTGCCGCTCCTGCAGCATTTTTTCGTAAAGTCTTCCCCGGAGAATCTGCATCGCCACTTCCCGGTTCATGTGCTGTGATCTCTCATTCTGACAACTCACTACGATTCCGGTGGGAAGGTGAGTAATTCGCACCGCGGAATCTGTCATATTGACATGTTGTCCACCTGCTCCGCCGGAGCGAAAAGTATCGATCTTAAGGTCCTCGGAATCGATTTTTACTTCCACATCCTTCGGCAGGTCAGGTGAAACGCTGACAGACGCGAAGCTGGTATGTCGGCGTTTCGCCGTGTCGAAAGGGGATATCCTGACGAGGCGGTGGACACCTCGTTCACATTTGAGCAATCCATAAGCAAAGTCGCCCTTGACAAGCACTGTCGCTGATTTGATGCCGGCCTCTTCACCTTCCGAGGTTTCGAGAGGTTGCGCTGTGAAATCATGTCTTTCTGCCCAGCGCAGGTACATTCTGTAAAGCATTTCCGCCCAGTCCTGGGAATCGAGACCTCCGGCCCCGGCATGAACGGAGAGAATCGCGTCCGCTTCGTCGTATTCTTCATCGAGAAGAAACAAGACCTGCCGGTTCTCCAGGTCTTCCTTCAATGCTTCGGCTCTTTCCTGAAATTCCTTCTCAAGACTTGGGTCATCCTCGATGCACAAAAGCTCAGCGATGGTCTCAAGTTCTTCGAGCTCCTTCTTGTAGCGGATCCAGATTTCCTTGCGTTCCTGCAGTCGTGAGAGATTCCGCGTAACATCCTGGGCATCAGGCCTGTTCCAGAAACCGCTTTCCGTCGTCTTATTCGTCAAATCCGCTATCTGCGCGTCAAGATTTTCCGGGTCAAAGGCTGTCCCGCATCTCACATACCCGTGAGCGCAGTTCCTCCAATGTTGTTGTTACAGGCAATGCAGACATCAGAACTCCTCCTTTTTGTTCATATGGCCCTTCCGAAGTGAGCGCAGGCCGTTGTTGTCGGTGGCTTTTCATTATATCATCAGCTTCGGCTCCCGCTAATGATTGGAGTGACCCGTGATGATCCGTTCCAATAAAACCAAGAAATCTGTTCTTAAGGCGCTTCTCGAAAATCCGGGCGAAATCGTTTCGGGGTCCGATTTGTGCCGGATCGCGGATGTTTCGAGGCAATCCGTCTGGAAGGCCGTTGATTCACTACGGGTAGAGGGTTTCGAAATTGAAGCCGTTCCTCATAAAGGGTACCGGCTTTTCTGTTCCGGCGCTGCGGATCTCAGCCCGACCTGGCTTGAGCTGACCCTTGAAAATACGAGCTGGGGGAAAACGGTTCTTTTCTGGAAGTCTTTGGCCTCCACCCAGGAACCGGCAAAAGAACTTGCCAGGCAGGGGGCCCCGGAGGGCGTTCTCGTCGTGGCCGGCGAACAGACCTCGGCAAGGGGGCGCCTGGGACGAAAATGGAAATCACCGCAAAGCGGAAGCATATGTTTTTCGGTAATAGTCCGACCGAATCTCCTTCCGGGAAGGATTCAACTTTTGAGCTTCGCTGCGGCCATTGCCGTTCACGAAACACTTAAGAAGAATTTCGGCATCTCCTTCGAATTGAAATGGCCGAACGATATCTTGTATCGCGGCGCAAAGGTTTGCGGCATATTAACCGAGACGGCGAGTGAACCGGGAAAGGTCCATTACGCTGTTACAGGGATTGGAATAAACGCCAATATTGATTCCCGAACGATTTCGATGATGGATGTTGGAGGCCCGTCAACGTCCCTTTTGACGATTCTGGGACATCCCGTGCACCGCGGTGACGTTATCGCTTCCGTTGTACGGATCATGGAACGCGAGGTCCGTAGCTTGGAGACGGCTTCAGGCAGCAAAAAATGCATCGATGAATATATAAAACGATGTTCGACTCTTGGACGGGAGGTTATCATACGGCATGAGGAAAAAGCTCTCAGGGGGAAAGCCATCGGTATATCCGATTCCGGCGAGATCATTCTCCTGATATCCGGAAAGGAGAGAGTTCTGGCAGCTGCCGACATTACCCATCTGCGGACGGACTAGCGATGTGCCAGCCCTCCTTCGATCCCATGTGTCCGCAACCTGTCCCAAACAAAAAGATACAGATCATAAAGATACAGGAAAAAGTCCTGACCTTCTGAAGGGCCGGGGGCAAAAACACATGATGCGGGTTCTCCGATTTTTTCAATCACCCGTTCCGGTGTCCATGGGTCGCACAAAATCAGCCAGCCCTGCCTTTTTGCCTCCTGGATCGCAACTTCCAGTGTCTTCATGTCATGGCCCTTCTTCCAGTTTTTTTTGACAGGCCCCGGGGGTTTGACAAGATCTTTGGTCGCAGCCTGTATCCAACGGCCTACCTGCCAGCTGAGGTCCAGCAGCCTTGTTGTGCCCAGCATCTGCCTGCCCACGAGTACCGTACTGTCGAGGCGGGCCGAAAACTCAGCCAGGCGCCGCTGGTAATAGGCGTAATTCCCGGGATCCACCTGTGAAATGTTCTTCATGATCCTGAGGCCGATAAAAGGCAGAGTCGCAGGGTCCAGAAAAGGCATGTCCGGATTGTCCAGTCCTCCAAGATCCCTCTTGTAAAGCAACATGACTGTTTTGTTTTTGCCCGAGACGCCTGCTGCTTTTGCATCGCTCGCGTCGAAGGCCAGGACAATGGCATCATCCGGTGCCTCTGCTCTTCGCTCGAGAGCCCCTTTCTCATCCCATTTCTGAATGGAATGAACTGAACAGTAGGCTCCCCCGATGAACCGAGTTGTCATCTCAAGCCATGGATGAGTCACCCAAATCTCGACAGGTTTGTCGGCGAAGACCGGCTTTGAAAAGATGAGAACAGCGAAAAGGGTGAGCAACACGGCCGGTGCCCATCGGAAGCGGAACGTGCAGGGCTTTCTTTCAACGAGATCGCGTGTTTTCATAATGCCCTGCTCCCGGGTTTTGTAAGTGGAATTCCCTGGAGGCAATAGGGGCATTTTTCGGGCGAATAGTTCGGGAAAGAGACATCCCAGAGAGAGAAAGGCGCTTCTGCAAGAAGAAAATCCCCGCCGCTCCTGTTGACGATGCAGGCAGTTCCTGTCCAGGATGCCTTCCCGCAGCGCAAAATCGCCTCTGCTGCTTCGATCGATGAGCCCCCGGTGGTAATCACATCCTCAACGACGATGAATTTTCCGGTTTCAGGACACGGAAATCGTCTCAGTTCCATTCTGCCGTCCCTTCTTTCGCAAAAAAGGAAGGGAATATCCAGGTGTCTTGCAACTTCATGGCCGATAATCAAACCTCCGAGAGCGGGTGAAACGATAAAATCAGGTTTCGCGGATGCGATCGCCTTTGCCAAAAGATTTCCTGCGAAGGCGGCGTTGGCGGGATAATGTAAAAAAAGTGCACATTGCATGTAGTGCCCGCTGTGAAGTCCAGACGAAAGCGCGAAATGCCCTTCAAGCAATGCGCCCGATTCCTCGAGGCGGCGCTTGAGCTCCCTGGTGTTTTCATTCATTGTTTTAAATCCTCCAAAATGGAATTGATGACGTTACCAGGATGAACAGCCTGGATAACAGGACGTCCCACGACAACAAAATCGGCGCCTTCCCGTGCAGCTTCGACGGGTGTCGCCGTCCTTTTCTGGTCGTCACGAACTTCGTAATCCAAAGGCCGGATGCCCGGAACAACTTTGATCAGGCCGTCAAAGGCAGGGTCGCTGAACAACTTCAGCTCCCTGGGCGAACAGACAATACCATCGATATGGCTGTTTTCTGCCGCCTTTGCTCTTTGTAACAGGGCTTCCTGAATCGGGCACCGGGGATGGACCTCTTCCCAGCTCCTTTGGTCGAGGCTTGTCAAAACAGTGACGCCGAAAAGAAACGGAGTCCCGTCGCTTCGTTCTTTCGCTGCGGCACGCATCATGTCGCTCCCGCCGGAAGTATGCAGAGTGACAGCCCAGACGCCTTCTGAAGAAAGGATCTTGACCGCTGTCGCCACGGTGTTAGGAATGTCGTGAAGCTTCAGGTCGAGAAATACCTTCCACCCGCCTTCCACAAGCTCTGCAACGAAAGGAATCCCTCCCCGGGCGAAAAGGCCCGGACCGATCTTGATGAACGTGACTCGATCGCCCCAGGAATCAAGAAACCTGCGCACCCTGTCAACGTTCTCAAAATCAAGGGCAAGAATCAACCGGGGCTTTTTGTTTTCATCTTTCTTGTTCATGTAATCTCACCGCTTTCCCGGGGATTCGAAGGGTTGCTCCTTTTCGCGGCTCCGACAAGTCCAAAGACGGAATCGAGTTCCTTTTGGTCCAGAAAATCCGAAAGGCCTCTTTCTATCCTTGAAGTGATGCTGAGGTCTCTGAAAAAAGCCGAGCCGATCTGTACGGCCGATGCGCCGGCCGCGATCGCGGCTGCGGCATCACGCCACGATGAAATCCCGCCGGACGCAATTACCGGAATGCTCACCGCCGAGGATGTTTCCCAGACAAGCCGCAGGGTCAGGGGGAAAACGGCGGGTCCCGAAAGCCCCGCATGGATATTCTGGAAAACCGGCTTGAGATTTTCCGTATCGATCGCCATGCCAAGCCATGTGTTTGCCACGGTCACAGCATCTGCTCCCGCCTTTTCGGCTGCGATCGCAGATGATGTTACCGAGGCGACATTCGGCGAAAGTTTGACCCACAAAGGGCCGCCCCATTTTTTTCGTGCCAGCAGAACGACTGCTTCGAGAGATGCCGTGTCCTGAGCCCAGGACATTCCACCGCTGGAGACATTGGGACAGGAGACGTTGAGTTCTATTGGCACATTCCCGGCCGATTTTTGCAGACGTTCGAGAAGCTGAAGGAGATCCTTTTCTGTGTCGAAAGACAGATTGAAAATCAGCGGGACGGAAAGACGTTTCAGATCGGCGTATTCCCTTTCGAGAAAAGCGTCAATTCCCGGATTCTGAAGTCCGATGCTGTTCATGACTCCGCAGGGGGTTTCCCAGATCCGGATGCCATGGTTTCCGGCTTTCGGGTTTAAAGTCAATCCTTTCGTGCAAATGGCCCCCACGCCTTCCGTTGCCCCCGGCGGCCAGCATTCTGTATCCATGGGCCAAACGCCTGAAGCAACAAGAAGGGGTGACGACAGTTCAATTCCGCCGATGTGGATCGCCATTTTCTTATGAAAGCTCATTCCAGAGAATTTCCTCCCAGCGGAAGACCGGTCCGTCGACACACACCCTCCTCAGGCCGTTGCGTGTCCTCACAGTGCATCCCAGGCAACCGCCGTATCCACATGCCATCCTTCTTTCAAGGCTGATCCATGTAGAATACCTGGAACCGGCCTGAAGATCCCCGATGGCTCGGAGCATCCCTTCTGGGCCGCACGCCCAGATTTCATCACCGCGGCGTATCAGGCCCTGCAATCCGTCGATGACAGTGCCCATTTCCCCATAAGCCCCGTTCTCGGAAAAGAAAGCTGTATCGGGACACCGTGAGAGAATGGCCTCGCAGAAAGGCTCCCATTCCGGTCCTCCCGCTGTTCCGACAAGAAGTGACAGGTCCATAAAACCCTGAAGGCGCTGTCTGGCAAAGAGCAATGGTGCCACACCCATCGCTCCGGCGACCAAAAGAAGTCTTCTGCTTTTTGGTTTCGGGAAACCATTGCCGCAGGGTCCTCTTAAAAACATCCTTTGACCCTTTTTGCATTCTGCCAGAAGGGCTGTTCCCCTGCCGCACACCCTGAATAAAAATTCAATGCACCCGCTCCCATGAACCCCTGCTGCCGCAAGGGGACGTGAAAGGAACGGATCATGTGTTTCCCAGGATTTGATCATGAAAAACTGGCCCGGTACGGGGTCGGGTCCGCCCGCTTCAGGTTCAAGGGTCACAGACCAGACTCCAAGAGCAAGCTGCTCTTTTTCGACGACGGTTGCGGCTAGATCACGAGGCTTTTCTATCGGGATTTTTGTTTTTGACATCTTGCCTGTCACTCATTGCCCCCGGAAACGACTCGGCCTTCCACAATTGTCATAACAGGCCAATGCGAGAGCTTCGACCCCGACCAGGGAGTCAGCCTGGCTTTGCTTCTCCAATACGAGGTTTCGACGGTTCGCCCGATTTCCGTATCGAGTACCGTAATGTCCGCCTTCCCTCCCTCGATGATCCTTCCGAGTTCTTTCCACTGACCCGGCAGAAGTGCGGCGGGGCGGGACGTCCAGAGCGAGAGGATCCGCTCCATGCTACAGGGTTTTCCGCGACGGATCCATTCCGTAAGGACGGCTGCAACGGCACATTCAAGGGAAGCGATTCCGAAGGGTGCCTCCTGGAAGGGGAGGTCCTTCTCGTCTGCATGATAGGGTGCGTGGTCCGTAATGATTGCGTCAACGGTCCCGTCGGCAATTCCCTCCCAGAGGGCGTCCCTGTCATAGGCGCTACGCAGGGGCGGGTTCACCTTGTACAGACTGTCATAACCGCTCTCAACGACGGCTTTTTCGTCCATTACGAGGTGATGGCACGTGACATCGCAAGACACGGCGACGCCTCTTTGTTTCGCCAGCCTGACAGCCTCGATACCGGCTTTGGTGCTGACATGGGTGAAGTGGATCGGGCTCCGCGTTTCCTCTGCAAGAAGTATCCCGCGGTGAATGTCACCGGATTCGGAGGAAGCGGGATTCCCTTTCAGACCGGATCTCGCGGAAGCATATCCCCAATGGACCTGACCACCCATGGACAGGTCCATATCTTCCGGATGTTCCATGATCCGGATACCCAGGCCTCTGGCGTACAGAAGGGCTTTTTGCAGAAGTCCTGATTTTTGCACGGGGGACCCATCGTCAGTGAAGAACACAGCTCCGGCGGTTGCCATCTTGGCCATTTCGGAAAGAGTTTCTCCATGCCGCCCTTTGGTTACGGAACCCGAGGGCAAAACCCGGGCGCCATGTGACTGTTTCCCTTTTTCTATGACATATTGGACGAGTGAAACGCAGTCGATGGGCGGGTCCGTGTTCGGCATGGCCACTATCGTGCTGAAACCGCCAGCGGCTGCGGCAAGAGCTCCGGAAGGAATATCCTCGCGCCATTCCTGCCCCGGGTCCCGGAGGTGAACATGAAGGTCAATGAAGCCGGGACATATGATTTTGCCTTTCAGATCCCAGGTTAAATCCTCCATCCCCGGCTGTGCTTCCATTTTCCCGATTTTCCTGATCCTGTTGCCTTCGATAAAAACATCCTGCAGTGTTTCATCCAGTTTGTCTCCGTCAAAGATACGGCCGTTACGCAGCAGGACGGTCATTGTTCTTTTGCACCTCCAAGACAAAGATACAGCAAGGCCATCCTGACGGCCACACCGCTTCTCACCTGGGCAAGAATGACGCTCTGTGGTCCGTCGGCCACGGAGCTTTCGATTTCAACCCGCCGGTTGATTGGACCGGGGTGCATCACAAGGGCTCTTTCCGCTGCCGCTTTCAGCAGCTGTTCATTGGCTCCGTAGGTCAGAAAGTATTCGTCCAGGGACGGGAAAAGGCCTTCATCCTGTCTCTCCTGCTGAATTCTTAGGAGATAAATCATGTGGGCGTCCTTCACGGCTTCAAAGGGGTTGGCCTCGTACCTCGCATCAAAAGCTGCAGGATCGGGCGGCATCAGCGTGGAAGGTCCCGAAAGAACCACCTCGGCCCCCATTGTCCTGAAACCGATGATGTTACTTCGGGCAACCCTGCTATGCTGGATGTCACCTACGATGGCGATCTTTTTCCCCTCCAGGTCGCCGAAATGTTTCCATGCGGTATAAAGATCCAGCAGTGCCTGGGTCGGATGGGCATGGGTTCCGTCTCCGCCGTTGAAGACGGCGCTTCGCTTCAGTTTTTTCCTGAGATAGCCAGCCGAACCCACCGCATTATGCCTGATGACCACCGCATCAGCACCCATGGCTTCAAGGGTCCAAGCCGTGTCTCGAAGTGTCTCGCCCTTTGCCGTGCTTGACCCGGAAGCGGACCAGTTGACCACATCGGCGCTCAAAAACTTTTCCGCAAGCTCAAAGGACACCCGTGTGCGGGTCGAAGGTTCGTAAAACAGGTTGACAATCAGCTTGCCTCTCAATGCCGGGACTTTTTTTATCGGCCTGTCGAGGAGATCTTCCATGCTCCTGGCGTTTTCGAGAAGGTATTCGATATCCTCCCGACCCCAGGTATCAAGATCAATCAGATCTCTGTGTTTCCACTCCATTACCTGTCCTGCCCTTCTCGTTCACAGATAACGACTTCATCGATTTCGTCCAGTTCCTTCACTCTGACTTCCACGATCTCCTCATGGGATGTGGGGGTAACCTTTCCCACAAAGTCCGGATGAATGGGCAGCTCCCTGTGCCCTCTGTCCACAAGGACACACAGTTGGACGGAAGATGGTCTTCCGAGGTCCATAAGAGCATCCAGGGCCGCCCGGATCGTTCTCCCTGTGTAGATCACGTCGTCGACCAGGATTACAGTCCTGTTCGTAATGTCGACCGGCAATGCCGTGCTGTGGACAACGGGCTGTTCATGAAGGAGAGTGAGGTCATCCCTGTAAAGGGTGATATCCAAGATCCCGGACGGCACTTTGATGGATTCCGTTTCTCCGATGTACATTTTCAGCCTGCTTGCCAGGTGGACTCCTCTCCTTTGGATGCCTACGAGAAGAGTGTTTTCCACACCGCGGTTTTTCTCGAGGATTTCGTGGGCCAATCGCCTGAGAGCCCGCGTCATGTCCTCTTCATTCATGACCCGTGTCTTTTCTTTCAACAACGCCGTCACCTCCGAAAAAAAAAGGAGACATAGCCGCATTTCCGTGCGGTTGTCTCCTTCTTGTTCGACGATTTTGCCTGTGAGTCGAAATTTGTCCCTTCGGTCTTCGAAAACATTTTCCACGGCCCCTTTACGTACCCGTGGAACTTATTTTACCAGCGCTCCCTAAAAAATGCAATCGGTTGCACTATTCTTGCAAGAACCTCTTCAGCCGCCCTGGATTCAGCCTCCCTGACGGTTTTCCCCTTCGCTGTCGCCAAAATCTTTCCATCGAGAATAATTTCTATGGTGTGTATCGGCTTATGAGCCGGTCCTTCTGTTTTGACAAGTCGATATGTGGGCCTGCCTTTCCCTTGCGATTCCAAGCGCTCCTGGAGAAGGGCCTTCGGGTTTCCTTCTCGTTGCAAGATTCGCGTCTTTCGTGACCTGATGAAACTGACGAGGACCCCGAGGGCCTTTTCGAAACCGCCGTCGAGAAATATGGCGCCGATAACGGCTTCAACCGCGTCGGCAAGAACGGAAGGGTTTTCGCTCCCACCGCTTTTAGAAAGCCCCTTGCCGAGCCGGATACGGGAACCGAGTCCCGTTTCGGTTGCCCATTCTGCAAGAGTCTTTTCGCACACTAACGCCGCCCGTTTGCGGCTGAGTTCTCCTTCGGTGTCATCGGGGAACGATTCGTAAAGGTAATGCGTGACAGCCAGTTGTAAAACGGCATCTCCAAGGAACTCGAGGCGTTCGTTGGTGTAGCTTAATCCCTGCTCATTTGCGAACGAGGCGTGGGTCAAAGCTTCTTCCAGAAAACGCGAATCAGAAAAAGTGTAGCCAAAAACTTCCCGATTTTCCGACAAGATGGTTTCATTCCCTGAAGGATTCGACGGCAATCACCGCATTGTGGCCGCCGAAACCGAAGCTGTTTACAAGAAGGCGGTTAATGGAAGCTTTTACCGCATTTCCTTCTGGTACGATCCTTATGGGGCATTCAGGATCGATTTCATTGCAGTTCCTGGTCGGATGGATGACACCCTCGGAAATGGACTGAAGGGCGGCGATGAGTTCGAGGGCACCCGCGGCTCCTAGGCAATGTCCGATCATCGACTTGGTCGAATTGACAAGTATTTTTTCGGAATCTTCCCCAAAGGCCTTGCGTATGGCAAGGGCTTCCATCCTGTCGTTCAACATTGTGGATGTGCCATGGGCATTTATCAATTGAACGTCTTTCGTTCTCCATCCCGCCTTTTTGACGGCTTGTATCATGGCTTTCGCAGGAGTCAGGGCTTCGGGGTCCGGTGCGGTGATATGGTAGGCATCGCAGTTCGACCCGAATCCTTTCACCTCCCCATAAATTCGGGCACCCCGCCGTTTTGCGTGTTCCAGTTCCTCGAAGACCAGAACGCCGGCTCCTTCACCCATGACGAACCCGTCTCTATGGATGTCGAAAGGCCGTGACGCATGGGGCGGGTCATCGTTACGGGTCGACAGGGCTTTCATGGCACTGAATCCCGCCACGGCGACGGGTGTAATCGCCGCTTCCGCTCCACCCGCCAGAAGGATGTCCGCATCTCCGCGTATGATCGTGTGAAAAGCTTCGCCCATGGTGTGCGTAGCCGTGGCACAGGCCGTCACGACACATATATTGGGCCCCTTGGCCTTGAAACGGATGGCCACGTAGGCGGCGGGCATGTTGCTGAGCATCATTGGGACATAGAAGGGGCCCACCCGGGCAGGCCCTTTCTCCATCAGAACCTTCGTCCCCTCGTAATTCGTGGAGATGCCGCCTTCTCCGCTCCCGATGTAAACCCCGAACCTGTCCGGGTCTACGGACTCAGTGTCGAGCTTCGCATCTTTCACGGCCAGGTCTGCAGCGGCGACGGCGAACTGGATGACTCTGTCCGCTCGTCGGGCTTCCTTGCGTTCCATCCAGTTATCAGGTTTGAAATCCCGGACTTCGGCCGCTATGCGGGAGGTAAAATCCGCGGGGTCGAAGAGGGTTATTTCCCCGACACCGTTTTTTCCTTCCGACAGGGCCTTCCAGTATTCTGCTTTCCCGATTGCTATGGGGCTTACCACACCCAAGCCCGTAATCACAACCCTTTTCACGCCGGTTCACTCCTTTTGTCTCCCCGGAAAGCAATTCAGAAGTTGCTGAATCCCGGTCGGGCGCAGGGGGAAAACCTGCGCCCTCTCTATTCCGGGAGACCTATTCTTCAACGCCGAGTTTGTTCTTGATGTAATCCATGGCCTCTCCGACATTCGTCAGTTTCTCGGCATCCTCATCGGGGATTTCGATGTCGAATTCCTCTTCGATTCCCATGATGAGCTCGACGATATCAAGAGAGTCAGCTCCGAGATCCTCAACGAAAGAAGCTTCCGGCTTGATCTGATCCTCCTCGACATCGAGCCTGTCCATAACAATTTCCTTGAGGCGGGCGGTAATCTCGTCCATCTTCACGTCACTCACCTCCTTTTTGGGGAGACTTTCACTTTTCCTTTTATGCCATGGTCATGCCGCCGTCAACGGCTATGACCTGACCACTGATGTAAGAGGCTTTTTCGGATACGAGAAATGCGACAAGTTCGGCGACATCTTCCGGCTTCCCGAAGCGGCCCGCGGGAACCTGTCCGAGCATGACATCACGGGTTTTTTCAGGGAGTACCGCCGTCATATCGGTTTCGATAAAGCCCGGGGCGATCGCATTCGCGGTAATATGCCGCGAACCAACCTCCCTTGCAACACTTTTCGTGAATCCGATGATTCCGGCCTTTGCAGCGGCATAATTCGCCTGGCCGGTGTTCCCTGTCAGGGCTATGACCGAAGAAATGTTTACGATTCTTCCCCATTTGGCTTTCAACATGCCCCGGATCGCCTGGCGGGTTACGAGAAAAACCGGGTTCAGGTCTTTCGCGATGACGTCTTCCCACTCTTCGTCTTTCATACGCATGAGAAGGTTATCCCTCGTGATGCCTGCGTTGTTGACGACCACAAGAACAGTCCCGATGCAGGCTTCGATCTCTTGAAACATCCGTTCGACATCCCGTTTCACTGAAACGTCAGCCTGAAACGCCTCGGCCCTGGCACCTGCATTTCTCAGTCGAGCAACTACATCTTCGGCGCCTTCCCGGGACCGGTTGTAATTTACCGCGACTGAGTATCCCATTTCACCCAGTCTCGTTGCAACCGCCTTTCCTATGCCCCGTCCCGCGCCGGTCACTAAAGCAACCCTGGGCGGTTTAGACATGTTTTTGTCCCTCCTGACACAATGTACGAACCAGAGTTTCCACTTCCTCAGGTGTTCCCACAGTCAAGGCCGACACGCCTTTTGCGGTTCGGCGGATGAGCCCGCTGAGTACCATCCCGGGACCGATTTCCGCGAAGGTGTTTACGCCTGCAGAATGCAGATATTCAACCGTATCCTGCCAGAGGACGGGGTTATGAGTCTGAAGGTACAACGACTTTTTGATATCTTCCACATTTCTTTGTGGTCTGGCGGAAACATTGGCGACTACGGGCCATTTCGGCTCCAGCCATTGACACTCCTCAAAGGCGGCCCTGAGCTTTTCGGCTACAGGTTCCATGAGCCTGCAATGAAAAGGTGCGCTGACTTTCAGCGGGACCGCTCTCTTGGCCCCCCGCTCTTTTGCGAGTTTCATCGCTTTTTCCACGGCTTCCGTTTCACCGGATATGACGATTTGTCCCGGGGCGTTGAAATTCGCCGCTTCACAATTCCCGATCGACGAAACTTCCGCGCAGATTTCTTTCACAGCGTCTCTTGCGATTCCAATCAAAGCAGCCATGGTGCCTTTTCCGAGAGGGACGGCTTCCTGCATCAGCCTGCCCCGCAGGTGCACGAGTCGAACACCGTCGGCGAGACTGAGCGCCCCGCTTGCGACAAGGGCGGAGTACTCCCCGAGACTGTGTCCAGCGACGTAGGCAGGTTCCGGGTCGAAACCAAGTTCTTCCCTGATCACGGAAAACACAGCGATGCTCACTGTGAGAATTGCGGGCTGGGCGAAGGCGGTTTTCTTCAGGTCCTCTTCAGGACCTTCGAGAATCAGTTTCGCGAGATCGAACCCAAGGGCCTCGTCGGCCTGTCGGAAAACGCTTCGGGCCGCCTCGTAACGTTCCGTGAGGGCGCGGCCCATACCGACTTCCTGGGATCCCTGTCCCGGAAAAACCATCGCGTATGACATTTTCTCAATCCCTCTCATTCAAAGAGATTCTTTTCAAGAGATCGCAAAACTTCCGTCGACTGCCCGAACATCTCACGAATGATTTTTTGAGCGGGTTCAACGACCTGTACAAGGGCGGCCGTCTGACCGGCCATGACTGATCCCCATTCAACGTCGCCATCTATCACCGCGGCCCGGAGCTTGCCCGTTCCGAATTTTTCCAGTTCGGTCACGGCAGCGCCGCTTTGTTCAAGGGCTTCAAACTCTTTCGTAAACTTGTTCTGGATGCATCTCACGGGATGCCCCGTCGCCCTGCCTGTCACGACGGTACTCCTGTCTCGCGCCCGGATGATCTCTCGTTTGTACGCTTCATGAACCCTTGATTCCTGGCAGCAGGCAAACCTCGTTCCAACCTGGACTCCCTCGGCGCCGAGCGCGAAAGCCGCCACAACGGCACGCGCATCGGCGATTCCTCCTGCTGCAATAACAGGCATCTCCACGGCATCAGCAATCTGGGGAACCAGGACCATGCTTGTAATCTCGCCAATATGTCCGCCCGCCTCCATGCCTTCTGCGATAACGGCGTCGGCACCCTGCCGGGCGACACGCTTCGCATGGGCTACGGACGCAATGACGGGAAGGATTTTCGTCCCGAGGGGTTTCAGCCTTTCAATGACCTTTCCGGGACTTCCGGCCCCTGTCGTGACAACGGGAACCCTTTCACCTGCGACGACCTCGACGGCATCTTCCGCAGTCGGGGAAAGCAGCATGATGTTCACGCCGAAAGGCCTGTCCGTCAAGGATTTCGCTTTCCTGATTTCCTGTTCAAGCAAATCGGGAGGCATGCTGCCTGCCGCGATAACCCCCAGTCCGCCTCCATTACTGACCGCTGCGGCCAGTTCGGCATCGGCGACCCAGGCCATTCCTCCCTGGAGTATCGGATATTCGATATCAAGGAGTTTCCTCACGCGGTTGTTTTGCAGCATATGTACCACCTCAAATACGAAGCATGATGGCGCCGTAAGTCATCCCGGCGCCGAAACTCGTTATGACTACGCTGTCGCCTTTTTTCAGCGTACCCTTCTGCAACCCCTCGTGAAGCACGAGGAAAACCGAAGCGGCTGACGTATTGCCGTAACGGTCAAGATTCACAATCGATTTCGCCGAATCGAGTTTCATCCTTTTCATTACGCCTTCTATGATCCGTATGTTGGCCTGGTGAAATATCCACCAGTCAACATCTTCCGGTTCCATGTCGGCATCGGAGCAAAGTCGCTTCAGGAAAGGAGGCAGGACGGTGTTGACATACTTGAAAACGTCGTTTCCTTTCATTTTAATAAAATGTTCTCCTGCGTCTACAGTTTCATGGCTCGCCGGCTTTTCTACAAGCCCTCCGGGAAATATTATGAAATCCGATTTTTCTCCTTCTGCGTGAAGTTCTGCAGCCAAAATTGAGTTGTCACCCTTTCCGGCGGTGAGCACCGCCGCACCGGCCCCGTCGCCAAAGAGCACACAGGTGTTTCGGTCGTTCCAGTCAAGCAGCCTGGAAAGGACCTCAGCACCGATGACAAGGACGTTTTTCCACAATCCGCTTCCAATTCCTGAAGCGGCGACAGTCAAGGCGTACACACATCCCGTACAACCAGCCTGGAGGTCGAAAGCCCCGGCACGTTCAGCACCGATCAGACACTGCACTTTCGGTCCGACACCCGGGAAGACCGTATCGGGAGTGTTCGTCGCGACAATAATCATGTCGATGTCTCCTGGCTCAAGACCCGCCTCTTTGAGCGCAGCGAGGCCGGCTTTTGCCGCAAGATCGCTGGTCAATTCTCCGTCTGAAACATGCCTCTCCCGGATTCCCGTTCGTGAAGTGATCCATTCATCGCTGGTCTCCACCATTTTTTCAAGGTCATCGTTGGTCAGCACCTTTTCCGGCACATACATTCCAGTTCCTTTAAGGACGACGGGAATGCGAAAGTCAATCCCCAATCTGCACGCCTCCCTCCTCGAGTTCTTCCACTATGGACTGTACCCCCTGTTTTCTGACGAAATCCCGGGCTACCCCCAGGGCACTGCTCACGGCCCTCCCCTTTGACCTTCCGTGTGCCTTTATGACTGCCCCGTTGACGCCGAGCAAGGGTGTTCCGCCGGTTCTTTCATAATCAAAACGTTGGGACAACTCCTTGAGCATGGGAAGCATGAAGACCATTCCCACCTTGGGCAGAAAACGTTTCTGGATTTCTCCCTGGATCAAGGAAAAAAGGGCTTCGCCGGTACCTTCGATGAACTTGAGCAGGATGTTTCCAGTGAGCCCTTCACAGACGACGACATCAGTGGCGCCTATCGGAATATCCTGGCCTTCCACATTTCCAACAAAGTTGACAGGGGCGTTCTTGAAAAGAGCGTGAGTTTCCTGGATGAGTTCGTCGCCCTTGATTTCCTCGGAGCCGTTGGAAAGCAATCCGATTCTGGGTGTGTCGACGGATTGGATCGTTCTCATGTATACATCGCCCATCAGGGCGAACTGGTAAAGATTGACGGGCTTGCACCTGACTGTCGCTCCCACATCGATCAATAGACTGACACGCTCCAGAGCGGGCAAGGGAATACCCAATCCTGGCCTTTCTATTCCCTTGATACGTCCGACAATGAGCACGCCACCCGCTACAATTGCTCCCGTGTTTCCTGCAGATACACAACCGACGGCTTCCCTGGAACGTACCATCTGCATGGCGATATGAAGGCTTGATTTCCGTTTCCTGCGGATCGCTATAGCAGGGGATTCGGCCATATCAATGGTTTCCTCAGCCTCCACGATATGAATGCGCTTTATGGCATCCGAGGGAGTATTTTGAAGATGAGGCTTGATAGCATCGGGTTCGCCCACGAGAGCGATCTCGATATCCCCGTGCTGTTTGCACGCAAGGACAGCTCCTTTGCAGATCTCAGCGGGAGCGTGGTCCCCTCCCATTGCGTCGAGGGCTATCAGCACGTCGTATCTCTCCTCTTTCTCTAATCTGCTGTCCTGAAATGATCCTTTTCCCGGGAAGCAGTTTCCGGGTCACCCACAACGGTGATAAACCTTCCCACGAATATCTCACGGTCACCGACAGAGGTCCTGACACTGACAACATACTTGTTCCCCTTGCGTGTTCCGACCTTTGCCCTGGCCACAAGTCGTTCACCCACTTTTGCCGGGAGGCGGTAGCGCAATCTCGCCGCACCCGTAAACACCATGTCGGCCTCGATCACTGCTATTGCCAGTGAGCTGGCCTGCGCATAAATGTAGTGGTCTGAAACAATTTCCGTATGTCTGAACGCCATTTCCGGCGTCGTTGTCAAGAGCGAAAGTGCCCCGTGGTTTGGATCAAGATCGACAAGGTCTCCGATAACTTCTTCGCGTTTGAGCGACCGGAGTCGGGAAAGGGCCTGCTGGGCCATAATGCGCATTCGTTCTCTCACTTCCGGGATTCCGAGTGTGGCCCTGTCCAGCCGTATTGTGCTGATACTGACACCCAGCATCTGCGACAATTCCTCGTCGGTCAGAAGCGGGTCCATCTTGAGTTGGGCCTGGATACAGCGATGTCGCGAGCGTTTTCCCGAAGAACGTGACATGCTCCCCATCCTTGTTATCAGGTAATAGTACCTGGTACCAGAACACGGCAAGTATATCTATTCCTGATCTGTCGGTCAATAGCAAAACCGGCATGGCTGGGATGCTTCCCCGCCATGCCGGTCCAAGGATGCCGTTGTCGTCGTTATCAGGATTCTTCCTTGTTCGCCTCGGCTGAGGTTGATTTGACGTTGACACTCCTGCCCCGATAATATCCGCATTCGGGACAGGCCCTGTGAGCGAGAATTGTCTCTCCGCAATGCGAACATGCCGTCATGGCCGGGGTTTTGAGTGCCCCCAGCCATTTCGCCTTTTTATTTGCTGTTCTCGAATGGGAAGTCTTGTTTTTGGGTACCGCCATGTTTTGTCCCCCCTTTTTTGCCCTTTCGCTCTTTTTCCTCCGCAAGCGCTTCCGCCAGAACCGTAAACCTCGGATCTCTTGCCATTGGGTCGCAGGAACAGACTTCCCTGTTCCGGTCGGAACCGCAAACAGGACAAAGCCCCTTGCAATCGGGCCGGCAAAGGACCTTTTCCGGTAAGGCCATTACCAGGGTCTCCCATATCTGGTCGGATATATCGACCGTCCCGGCCTCTTTTCCGATGAGTACGGTGTGCTCATCAAGGTCTGACGTTTGTTCTTCTTCGTCACTTGACGAAATATAAAAATACCGGAATTCATGTTCTACTGCAAGTTCCGTCTTTTCCAGACACCGGGAACAGGGTGCTTCCGTCCGTGCTCGCACCCGGATATCCGCAATGACCCGTTCGCCCTGGCGTTGCATGTTGGCCTGCGCTTCGAGGCTCCCGTCAAAACGGAAGGCTTGTCCCCCGAAAACAACGATACCGTACAGCGGAAGTTCCCAAAAAAAATCGTAGGCCCTTCCCCTTTCGAATTGCCCGTACTGGACTGAGCAATCCCATTTTTTCGGGCAGCTATCAAGGCGAGGCGGATCTTTCGGTTCAGGGGACATTTAGCTCGAGGTCAGCTCCCTTGTGTCTCTGGCGATGACAAGTTCTTCGTTGGTCGGTACTATCAAGGCCGAGACCGTTGAATCATCGGTGCTGATAATCTGCTCCTCACCCCGGACATCGTTTTTCCCGGCATCTAGTTTGACACCAAGAAACTCAAGGCCGTGAAGAACCTGTTTCCTTACGGTAGAGCTGTTTTCGCCGATGCCGGCAGTAAAGACGATTGCGTCTACTCCGCCCATGGCGGCCGCGTAGGCTCCGATATGTTTCCGTATCCCGTAACAAAGCATGTCGAGGGCGAGCCTTGCCCGATTGTTCCCTTTGTCAGCCGCCTCCTCGACGTCCCTGAGATCGCTGCTGATACCTGAAACTCCGAGGACGCCGCTTTCCTTGTGAAGAACATGGCTCATGAGTTTTGTGTCGAGGTTTTCCTTTTCCATGAGATACAGTACCACTGTGGGATCGACTTCGCCGCACCGGGTTCCCATCAGGACACCCGGAACGGTTCCGAACCCGAGGCTTGTGTCAACAGACTTGCCGCAGTCCACGGCGGTGATCGAACTGCCGTTGCCAAGATGGCATGTGATGATTTTCAGTTCATCGTAGGGCCGGTTCAGGATCTCCGAAGCCCGCCGAGCTACATATGCGTGGCTTGTTCCATGGAAACCGTAACGACGGACGCGGTGCTCTTCATAATAGTGATACGGTACTCCGTACATGTAGGCATAGTCTGGCATCGTCTGGTGAAAGGCAGTGTCGAAGACGGCTACCTGGGGGGTTTCCGGAAGGAGTTCGATCATCGCCTTGATCCCGGTCAGGTTTGCCGGGTTGTGCAATGGCGCAAGGGGCACACATTCCTCTATGACCTTGAGGACTTCTTTGTCCACCACAACGGAACGCGCGAACTTTTCACCTCCGTGAACGACCCTGTGCCCCACGGAAGAGAGCTCTTCGAGGCTCTTGAGCACCCCGTGTGTTTCATCCAGAAGAGCATCCAGCATCTTTCTGATCCCCGCCTTGTGATCCGGTATGGGAACATCGTAGACGGCGGGGTCGTCCCCAGTTTTTTCGTGCTTGATCCGCGAGCCCTCGATGCCGATTCGCTCGACCAGGCCTTTCGCAAGCACTTCCTCCGTTGTCATTTCAAACACCTGGTATTTCAGTGATGAACTGCCGCAATTCAGGACCAGTATCTTCATCTTCTCATCCTCCTTGACCAAAAGCCTGCTTCCGGCGTATCGTACTCCCACATGCCCTTGCGGGAGGTGGGAAAAATCGCTTGCCGTCAATATGGGGTGGTCGGCATCATTGCTGAATACAACCCCTTTCACACGGGTCATTTATATCACATGGAAGCGGCACGCCGCCAATCCGGCGCGAAGGCGGTGATTGTGATCCTTTCGTCGAATTTTGTCCAGAGGGGAGAACCAGCCTTTCTCGAGAAGCGGACGAGGACCGAAATGGCCCTTGTTCATGGAGCGGACCTCGTCATTGAACTCCCTGCCCTGTATTCCTCCCACAACGCCGGAGTTTTTGCTGCCGGGGCTGTCGACTTGCTTGCCTCCACAGGCCTTGTGACGCACCTTTGCTTCGGGATGGAAACCCCCGAAAAAGTGGACGAAAAACTGCTGGATGTTTTGCTCCTGGAGCCCGAAAGTTTCAAAAATACCCTTGCCTCCCGTTTGGGAAAAGGCTTTTCTTATGCGGAGGCGCGGTCTCAGGCCGCAGAGTCTCTTGTCCCGGGGGCAAGAGGCATTCTTTCGAAACCCAACAACACGCTTGCGTTTTCCTATATGCTGCGCCTGCGCGAAAAAAAATATTCCATCAAACCCCTTCCGGTACGGCGCATCGGCGGAGCATACCATAGCACCGAAACCGGCTTTCTGCCAAGTGCCAGCGCCATCCGGCTGGCCCTCAGGGAAAAACAGACGGGGATCCTCAAGGCACTTCCCGAAGAAAGCGCGCGGCTGATAGAACGGGACATCAGGCAGGGACGATGTCTCCTATCCACGACGTATTACTGGCGCATTTTGAGGTCTGTGATCATTCGCCTCGAAGCCGAGGAAATCAGGGGTTACGCCGAGATGTCCGAAGGCCTTGAGCACCGGATACTTGAAAGGGCAAAAAGATCCGGTTCCCTGGGAGAGTTTGTGGAATCATGCGTCAGCAAACGATACCCCCGTGGACGGATACAAAGGCACCTGGTCCACATCCTTTTAGGATTGCGCCACGAGGACAACCGCAGGGCCCAGAAGACATCTCCCCCTTATATCCGGGTCCTGGGAATGAACGAATCGGGCAAAAACCTCCTCCGTGACATGAAAGATGCGGCTTCACTACCGGTTTTCTTCCGGCACAAGGCTTTCGAGGATCCCTTCAAGAAGACCGTTGCCGAAATTGAATACAGGGCCTGCGGTCTGTGGGAAAACCTTGTCGATTCACCTGAACCCGAGAGGGAGCGGGTCGCACCACCGGTTTTTTTCACCCGGTAATGGTTTTTGGAGGGAAACGCTCTCTCAGCCTCCGGTACACCCCGGGCGGAACCATGTCCTGTATGGATCCGCCGAAGTGAAAGACTTCCTTGATTGTGCTGCTTGAAAGGTAGGAATATTTCGCGTCGGTGACGATGAAGAAAGTTTCTATTTCCGGGGCAAGCTGCCGGTTCATGAGGGCGAGCTGGAATTCGTATTCAAAATCCGAGAGCGCCCTGAGTCCCCTGATAATGACCCTGCATTGTTCAGCACGCATGAAATCAACCAAAAGACCCTCGAAAGACTTGACACGCACATTCGGCAGATGGCTCAGGGCTTCCCTGTTCATCGCCTGACGTTCATCAATATTGAAAGTATAGTTCTTGTTTCTGTTCTGCAGGACCCCCACGATGAGCTCATCGAAAATGGCCGCCGCCCGTTCGGCGATGTATATGTGTCCGTTCGTGATCGGGTCAAAGGAGCCCGGATATATCGCCCGATGGATCACGTCTTCTCCCCCTTTCCCTTGTCTTTGCGGAAAAATGACAGACAGGTATCGCCGTACCGGCGTGTTTGAAGAAGTACCAGACACCCTGCCCCATCTTCACACGGGTTTTCCCGGATGGAATGTTCGATGACCATCAGCCCGTCGACTTCCAGAAGTTCAGCGACACTATCCGCCTCGGCACTGGTCAGCCATTCCAACCAGCCCTTTTCATAGGGAGGGTCCGCAAAAACGAGATTGTATCGGTTACCCCTTTTTTTGAGAAGTCGTATGGCCCTCCTGACATCAAGGCCGTAAACCACGACGTTTTCCCTGGTTTCCAGTTTTTGTTTCAGTTTTGCAACTTCCTTCCGGGATTTTTCCACAAGGTGCACAACCCCGGCGCCCTCCGCAAGTGCTTTCTCTGCGATTCGCCCGGTTCCGGCGAAAAGTTCCAGCACCTTGTACCCTTCAACGGAACCGAGAATCTGAAACAACGCCATGACAACTTTCCCTGGTGTTGGACGCAATCCGTGCGTGATTTTTCACCGGCTCCCTTCCCGTTCTTCCATGTACTCCCGGACGAGGGGTTTGATGTCTATGACCGGCGTTCCGTCTATTGCGTCAAGTCCTTTGACGGTAAGTCGGCACCCGTCGATTTTCAGAACCTCAACGGGAGTGACCCCGACAGGATTCACTCGTGCGGGGCTGCAAGTGGAAAAAAGTCCTCTGACCGGACGGTTTAGGTCGCCCCGCGGGTGGACTTTCATTGAAAACCCGTTACTTTTGTGGAACACGAAAAGCACGAGGATCGACTGTCCTTTCCAGATTCCCTCAAGAGCATCGCGATACGTTTCTTCAACTTCTACGATCGATATACTCCGGCGGAAGTTTTCGGGTTGTTGTGGTGCCTTGATCGCTGACCTGACAAATCCGATCGGATACATTCCATATCCCTTCATTGCGTTGCTCCTTTTTCAAGCATGAGGAGGAGTTCCCGCATCGCGCCCTTCACCGACGGCGTGACAAAAGGTCTTGTGGCCGGGTCAAGCTTCAGCAGGACTCTTTCATTCCGGGGAACGATTTTCATGAAAAAATGTTGGCGGAATTCGCCGTCAGAGGTCATCGTTTCGAGAAGAAAGGTCCCGTCTGATCCCTGGTACGAGGTTTTGAAGACCCAGTGGCGGTCTTTTTCTCCACCTTGCCGGTCATGAAGTTGCCCGAGTGTATCCAGCTCTGGCACGGGGCCATTGTACTCCAGGTGCATTTGTCCGCCCCCTTCGTGTATCCGTTCCACCGTCCATGATCGTACCTTTCGGAATCGTAACACATGGATTGTCTTTTCCGCAGCCGTCCATTTCCTCTCGTACTTGGTCATGACCACTCTTTCCGGGTTGATTCCATGACCTTCGCAGGCAATCGCCGGATGACTGTCAAGCGTTTTTTCCGTTTCGGCGGCATAGGCTTCGTCATCGGTGGCCATTTCGAAGAATCCGCCCTTTTTCAGGACTGACGCCAGCACGTCAGGAAAGGTTCCTGACGTTACCCTCCGTTTCTCATGTTTTTTTTTCGGCCACGGGCAAGGGAAATTCATATAGAGACCATCGAAAACAGAATCAGGGAAGCACTCCCGTAAAAGGAAACGAGCGTCCCCTTGAAGCAGCCTCATATTCCGGAGTCCTTCCGTTTCGGCTCTTTTGCAGCATTTCAAAAGGCATGTTTTGGAAACCTCGAATCCGAAAAAGAGCGTTTCTGGAGCGCTTTTCGCAAGATGCACCAGGAATTCGCCGTTACCAAAGCCAATCTCTCCGATCACGGAAGTTCCTTTGTGTCTTTCGAGACAGGCCCTGACTGATTTTTCTGGTTCTGTGTCCAAGATGACGCCCCTTTGCATGGTCTTTGGTCTCACCCCGTTTTGTCCATTTTGCCCGGTCTGTCTTGACGAAATGAGTGTTCTTCATACAATATACATGGTTGGCGTGTCAATTTTTTAAATATTCGCAAATCGATGGATGTGTCATCCTCTCCCGTTCAAGTCGGGGAACCCATATTGTCCGCCGGAAAGGCTCGCACTGGTAATCTTTCGATTCCATCCCTATGGTACTATGAGTGAAGGTACAATTGTTGTTCGTGTCTGTCTGCGGTTTTGATCCGACAGAAATTGCAAAGGTCCTTTAAAAGGAGGGGAAACATATGTCAAAGGTCATCGAAATTCGATGGCATGGACGAGGCGGCCAGGGAGCAAAAACCGGCTCAGCCATTTTGTCCGAAGTCTTGTTTGAATCAGGGAAATTCGCGCAGGCCTTCCCCGAATACGGAGCAGAAAGGCAAGGGGCTCCCATGAAGGCTTACAACCGGATTTCCGAGGAACCCATACGAGTCAGGTCCGGTGTTCTGAATCCCGATGTGGTGATGGTCATCGACCCGACCCTTCTGGAAGCCGTGAACCCTGCAGAGGGAGGAAAGGAAGATACGGTCTACATCATTAACACGACGAAAAGACCCGAACAAATCAAGAAACAGCTCGGGCTGCCCGAGTCGGCAAAGGTCATGACGGTTGATGCAACGGGGATTACCCTTGAAGAATTCGGTCAGAACCGCCCGAACACACCGATGCTTGGTGCTGCAGCCAGACTTTTCGAAGACGTTTCCGTCGATGCTTTTATCGAGCATTTCAGGACCAAGATGGGAGCAAAGCTTCCCGACAAGGTCCTGCAGGCGAATCTGAACGCTATCAGGCGCGGTTTCGAGGAGGTGCAGGAAGCATGAAACTGAAAGGCTGGAAGGACCTTCCCCCTGGAACAACGGTGCCTGCTTCCACGGCGGAAGAAGTTGAAACGGGACAATGGCGCAGCGTCAGGCCTGTCTGGCACGAGGACAAGTGCATCCACTGCCTGCAGTGCTGGGTCCAATGCCCCGACAGATCCATCAAGGCAAACGAAGAAGGCAAAATGACTGGTATAGACTATTTCTATTGCAAGGGTTGCGGGCTTTGTGCTGCCGTTTGTCCCAAACAGGCAATCGAGATGCGGCCTGAATCCGAATTTCTTGAAGAGTAAAGAACGCGAAGAAGGATGTGATACGTATGCCTCGAAAGGATATCACCTCAGGCAACTGGGCTGTCGCCGAAGCCATGCGGCAGATAAATCCCGACGTCGTGGCCGCATACCCCATTACCCCGTCGACGGATATTCCCATGAAGTTTTCCGAATTCGTCGCCGACGGCGCCGTTGATACGAATCTGGTCACCGTCGAAAGTGAGCATTCTGCCATCAGCGCCTGCCTCTCGGCCTCCATTTCGGGAGCCAGGGTCATGACGGCCTCCAGCGCAAATGGTGTGGCCCTCATGCACGAGATCTTCCCTATCGCCGCATCTTACAGGGCTCCCATCGTCTTCGCCCTCGTCAACAGGTCCCTGGGAGCTCCGATCAATATTCACTGCGACCACAGCGACAGCATGGCGGAACGTGATTCATCGTGGATCCAGCTTTACTGTGAAGACGGACAGGAAGTCTACGATTCGATGATCATGTCGGTCCGGGTGGCAGAACACAATGATGTTCTTCTCCCCGTATTCGTTTGCCAGGACGGGTTCATCACAAGCCACTGCTTCGAACCGGTGGAATTTCTGGACGATGAACAGGTCACGAAATTCATCGGCGAAAGGCAACCGATCAATCCTCTTCTCGATATACACAATCCGGTAGCCTATGGCTCCCTGGCGCTCACGGATTACTATTTCGAAATCAAGCGCCAGCAGATCGAGGCCATGAAGAACGTCAGGAAAGTCTACGAAGACGTATCGGAGGAGTTCGCGACCCTGACGGGAAGGAAATATCCGGTTATCGAGAGGTACAGGACCGATGATGCCGAACACATCATGGTCATCATGTCCTCTGCAACGGGTGCCGCCAAGGAAACCGTCGATGCCCTCAGGGAAAAGGGATACAAGGTAGGCTGTCTGAGAATCCGCATGTTCCGGCCTTTCCCGGCAAAAGACATCGCTGATGTTCTCAAAAAAGCCAAAAACGTCGCCGTGTGCGACCGGGCCGCGGGTTTTGGAGCGGCAGCTCCGCTTTTCACGGAAATAAAGGGCGCACTGTACGACGAAGGGGTCATGGTTCCCGTCAATAGCTATGTTTACGGACTTGGAGGCCGTGATTTCTTCCCCCATAATGCCGAGGAGGCTTTCATGGACCTCGTCGAAAACCGCATGAGCACCGGGGAAAAATACCTCGGGCTCCGCGAGTAGGCAGGAGGTGCCGACACAATGGCTGTCAGGCTGAAAGATTTGACAACTAAAGATACACCGATGACAAGGGGGCACAGAATGTGTCCCGGATGCGGAGCACCCACGGCTGTCAAGCAGGGCCTCATCGCTGTCGAAAAACCCCTGGTCGTGACCTGCGCAACAGGATGCCTTGAGGTTTCGACAACGATTTACCCTTTCAATGCCTGGAATGTCCCTTTCCTCCACAGTGCTTTCGAGAATGCCGGGGCAAACGTCTCCGGAATTGAAGCCGCTTACGTGGCGTTGAAAAAACGGGGAAAAATCACCGAAGATATCAAGTTCGTCGCTTTCGGGGGTGACGGCGGTACCTACGACATCGGTTTGCAGTCCCTTTCCGGAGCGGCCGAACGTGGACACGATTTTACCTATATCTGTTACAACAACCAGGGATACATGAATACTGGAGCCCAAAGGAGCAGCGCGACGCCTCACGGCGCCAGCGCGACGACTTCCCCCGCCGGAAAGAAAATTCCCGGCAAGATCCAGCGCCCGAAAGACCTGACAGATATAATGGCCGCTCATCACATTCCCTATGTGGCCCAGACGACGCTCCACAATCCGCAGGATGTGATCGAAAAGGTTAAAAAGGCCATTGAAACGCCGGGCCCAAGCTTTGTCAATATCCTCGTGCCTTGTGTGCTTTTCTGGAGAATTGATCCAGCCATGCAGAAGGAAATTTGCAGACTGGCTGCGGACACGCGAATCTGGCCCGTGTACGAAGTGGAAAACGGGGAATGGAAGCTCAATTATAAGCCAAGGAAGTTTGTCCCCGTTGAGGAGTACCTTAAGCCTCAGGGCAGGTTCCGCCATCTTTTCAAAAGCGATGAATGGAAACCCGTGATCGAACAGCTCCAGAAAGAAGTCGAGGAGAAATGGACATATGTCCTCGGAAGGTGTGGTGAAACCTGGGAGCCCAAGGAATAGTCCGGTCAGCCGGGATTCGTTTCTCGTGCTTGACCCGGGACGGAATCAAAGATACAATACTCGACGCTGACGGGACGTAGCGCAGTCTGGTAAGCGCACTTGACTGGGGGTCAAGGGGTCGGAGGTTCAAATCCTCTCGTCCCGACCAGAAAGCAAAAAGCGGGAGACGGAGGTCTCCCGCTTTTTTCCTTTTTTCCTGAAAGCAAGAGTAGAAAGAAACGGCGGCGAAAAACAAAGATGACGAAAAAGGGAAAAGTCGTTCACTCAAAGATCGGTCAACATTTCCTGATTGATGCGAATATTGCCCGCTTCATGTGCCGGAAGGCGACTATTGGGCCCCGAGACAGGATTCTCGAAATAGGTCCGGGGAAAGGAATGCTCACGCGGCATTTGCTCAATGCGAAACCCCGTCGCCTTTATGCAATCGAGATAGACCAGCGTTTTTACTCGGAACTGGAGCTCCTCGAGTCCGGTCATCCGCATTTGCAGATCATATGGACTGACGCACTCGCCGTGGATTACGGCCGTTTTTTTGATTGTCAGCCCGACAAAATCGTCGCCAATATCCCTTACCAGATCACCTCGGACCTTTTATGGAAACTTCTTGAGGAAGCGGTTCCCGCGGGGACGGAGTATTTTCTTTTGATGGTCCAGAAGGAGGCGGCTGAAAGGTTGTCAGCGCCCCCGGGTTCCAGACGAAGCAATCCATTGAGTGTTACTCTGGCACGGATGGGGACCGTCGAAATTTTGAAGACCGTACCGCCAGAAGTCTTCCATCCCCGACCGAGGATCCAGTCCACAATAATAGAGATCCGCCTGAACAATACAAGTTTCCTTAAAGATAAAAACCGGTGGCGGTATTTTGCTGAAACGGCTTACAAGCAACGAAGAAAAACGCTCTTGAATAACCTTGTCGGTGGACTGCATCTTGAAAGGGAAATGGTTCTGGGCTGGTTTGAAAAGCTCGGTATCGGTCTGAAGCAAAGAGCGGAAGAGCTCGGCACCCGGTCATGGGAACAACTTTACGAGGAATGGGTGAAATCTGGCGGGCGAGACCCTGAAAGGTCCACCCGCCTCGATTTCCTTCGGCGCTCCTGAAAACAGGAAAAACGATTCCTACGAAACCCGGTCCTTCAAAGCCTTTCCTGGGCGGAAAGCGGGAACCTTCTTGCTGGGGATGTCAATGACCTTTGACGGATCCTGGGGGTTTCTCCCCTTCCGGGCCGCGCGCTCTCGAACCTCAAAAGTTCCGAACCCTACAAGTTGCACCTTCTCACCTTTCGCGAGCGCAGCGCTGATCGCATCGATCGTAGCCGCCACGGCTCCGCCGGCCTGCCGCTTGTTGATTCCTGCGGCCTTGGCCACAGCTTGTACCAGATCTGCCTTTGTCACTCTTCACGCACCTCCTCTTTTTCAGTCTGGGACTGAAACCACATGTGGTGCTCCTTGTGGTATTAATATCACGTTGAACCAAGCTGGTCAAGGCCGAAGGCTTCCGGTTCGCTTCCGGGAGACAGGTTTCCAGGTGATTCGGAGCGGCGAACCTTCGAAGTCACCGATATTTCTTAACATACGATGAACATGTCGTTCAAACGAAGGTGTCACGATCTTTGGATCGTTTACTCTGAATTCAAAATGGGGTGGCTCTGTTCCCCTTTGCACACACCTGAAAATTGAAAGCTTTTTCCCCCTGTTGTCGGAAGGCATTCGTTCGAAAATGAAAGATTCCCTGACGATTTTTGCCAGCAGTTCGTCGGGAAGCATGCGGTTCCTGTTTTCAACGATTTTTTCCACGAGTTCGTGTACTCTCTGAAGACCTCTACCGGTTTTCGCTGAAAGAAACAGAAGGGGCGCGAAATCGACAAAAGGCATTTTCGTACTGACGGTCCGGCGTATCATGTCGCCCAAACGAGGTTCTTTCGAAAGAAGATCCCACTTGTTGACCGCGAGAATCAACCCTTTCCCCTTTTCTGCAACATGGGCGGCTATTTTTTTGTCCTGGTCCGTGCAGAGAGGATCTGTCTGCATCAACAGAATCGTGACGTCGCTTCTGTCGATGGCTTCCTGGGTCCGGACAAGGGAATAGAATTCCACATTGGATCGGATTTTTGAGCGTTTCCTCAATCCGGCCGTGTCGATAATTCGAAAGGGTCTTTGATCGAAGAAAACAAGCGTGTCAATTGAATCCCGTGTCGTTCCGGGAACATCTTCGACTAGAGCCCGTTCCGTTTTGGCGAGAGCATTCAACAGTGTTGATTTTCCGACGTTCGGCCTTCCAACAAGGGCAAGCTTGATTTCATGGGCCTCCTCGCATATCGGAGTTCCTGAAATGTATGGAAGAATCATGTCGAGGAGATCGCCGATGTTTCTTCCGTGGGAAGAGCTTACGCCCACGACGTTTTCAAATCCAAGTGAGTAAAGATCGTACACCTTGTTTTCATGAACGACATCATCAACCTTGTTCACAACGAGAATGACGGGTTTCCCCGTTTTCCTCAGCTGCAGTGCAATCTCTTCATCCAGAGGGGTACTGCCGTCCATCGCGTCCACCACGAACAACAGGGCATCACTTTCTTCAATAGCGACCTGAACCTGACGATGGACGGCATCCGCCAGATCATCCCGGGGTGAACCCGCCATCCCTCCCGTGTCAACGAGATAAAATGACTTTCCCTGCCATTCTACGCGGGTGTAAAGCCGGTCCCTTGTTACGCCAGGCTGGTCGTCCACTATTGCTTCCCGGCGTCCGGTTATACGGTTGAAAAGCGATGATTTTCCGACATTCGGGCGCCCGACGATCGCTACTATTGCCATCTTGTCCACCTTCCAGGAATTTCGCGGGACTAGTCGATCCATACTTTCAAACGGGGGAAGCCCCTTTTTGATCGAGAAACAGAGAAAAAAGGTTCAAGAGCTTTTCGCAAGGGTTCCGTTTTTGCGATTCTGATCCAGAAAAGCTCCTGCACAGGCTCCGGGTCAAGACATTCAAAACCCTTTTTTCCAAGCACTGAAAGCACTTCATCCTTTATTTGTTTCCCTGCATGCACCTCGACAAGGTATTTCCAGGGCGGAAGACCAAGTTCACGGCGCTGGGAGAGTTCTGTTTCCCAGAACCGGTGCCATCCATTTTCCAGGCCTTTCTGCCAGCCTGTTCCCGGCCTGAACGTCTGAAGAACGACGGTCCTTCTCTGTGGGTTTTGTCCTCTCCACAAAGATTCCCACACCATCCGAAATGTTTTGTATTTCACCTCATATGAGGGCTTCAAAAGCTCCATGTCTGCATCCAGCCAGCACACAAGATCAACGGACACCTCATCACACAATTCAAGAGCCTTCCTTGAACCTGTCACGATGCCGCCTTTTTCTTCCAGGGATTTCACGAGAACCCGGCGGCGGGTCTTTTCGCGTTTTTTGGAGCCATGCCATTCATGAACGCGGGTGGCATCCCCGAGAAGTCCTGTTGCGAGATTTGTGGAAGCTTCTATCCCGGGCCTGCCCCCCTCCATGAGCATGCCTCCGCACACCGGGCATTTTTCCGGCAGATCTTCCCTGTTTCTGCAGAAAGGGCAGACCGCGAGGGATTCACGTGATTCCCATCGCAGGGCCGTTCCACATTTTCCACAACCGAGAACGTATCCGCAATCACAACACCAGATTCCGGATGCATATCCGATCCTGTCCAGAAGCCACAAAACAGTCCCGCCTGCTGCGGTTGATTCCTGGGTTCTCGTCAGAACGGCATCTGTAACCTTTAACGGATGCTTTACGCCCTGCACGTCGAATCCTCTTGCCTGCCTTCGATCGGCGAATATGATCCGTTCCCTGGCGTTGTCGGGGCATTTTTCCTTTTTGAAAAGGAAGGTTCTTGACGACGGCATGGCTCCACCTAGAAGAAGTTCAGCCTTCCAGTATTTTGCCCGGTATGTCAAAAGGGACCTGGCATGAATGAAAGGAAAACGTCTCGTATAGTAAGCCGGGCTTCCTTCGTCTTCGACGATGATCTTTTCGATTCCCGCAAGAGGTGCGAAAAGGGCTCCCAATGAACCGACGACGATGTTCCGTTCCCCTGTCAAAACCGTTTTCCACGCTTCCCAAAAGCGCTTCCCTTTCCCTGAAGGCCACAGGATACCCCTTTCGCGTACTTCTGTTTCGATCCCTTCCCAGAATCTTTCGGCCTGCTTTCTTTCCGGGAAGATGACCAGACTACCACGACCGGGGTCGTTTTCAAGAAAATTTTTGTAATGCCCGAACCGGTCATTGTCAAGGGCCTTTCTGTAGAAACGTATGCTGAAAGAGCCTTCCTCCGGAGGCTTCCTTTCTTCTGGTGGCCTGACCGGCACTCCCTCAAAAAATTGCGAGGGGAGGGCAATTTTCATCAACTCTCCGGCGCCGCAGAAAAAATGTTTTCCCGCAAGATGGAGGGTCTGAAGGATCTCTTCAGGAACGACAGGATCCGTGTCGATGGCGTATTCTATCGATCTGCAGGAGAAAGGATTCTTTTCTTGAGTGTTTTCCCGTTGTGCACAACGGACAACAACACCGGTCCTCCGTCCCCTGCCTACAGGGATCCTGACCCTACAGCCTCTCGGGACGGGTTTGTTCCCTAAATATGTCAAGGCATGCCACCACGGCCCCGGGAGGAGCACATCGTACAGCCATTCCATCAGTTCTTATTCGGCCACTTGTCGCTGATAACGTCCCAAAGTCCTTCTGAGACGTCATCCTTTGTCCCGGCCAAGCGGGAGACAATTCCCGAGGAATCCAGGACAGTCACCTCATTCATGTCCCCGGCGAAACCCTTTCCTGGTGAGCTGACGTCATTTACCGCGATAAGGTCGATCCCCTTGCCCGCAAGTTTCGATGTGGCGTTTTGCAGAAGATCCTGTGTTTCTGCCGCAAAACCCACGAGTATTTGTCCCTTCCTTCGTCTTTTCCCGAGCTCGGCAAGAATGTCCGGATTTGGGAAAAGCTCTATGGTCCTGGGCCCATTGTTTCTTTTTATCTTTTGCGCAGACTTCGAAACAGCCTTGTAATCCCCCACCGCCGCAGCTTTGATGATGATGTCCGCCTTTTCTGACTCCTTCAAGACGGCATCAAACATCTGTTCGGCCTCAACGACGGGTACAATCCGTACTCCGTGGGGAGGTTCGATCGATACGGGACCTGTTACCGCTGTAACCTCCGCACCGCGGTACCAGGCGGTTTTCGCCAGTGCAAACCCCATTTTGCCGCTGCTCGGGTTTGAAATGTACCTCACAGGGTCGAGGTACTCGTGGGTCGGTCCCGCCGTAACAAGCACCCTGAGACCGTGAAGTTCCGCTTTTTTGGGGCAGACGGCCTTCAGGATTTCCTCTTCAATGATTTCGATCCCCGGAAGTCTTCCCCTTCCTTCCTCGCGACATGCCAGTTCTCCCTCGTCAGGGCCAACGACGGTATAACCATATTCCCGGCACTTCCGGCAGTTTTGCTGGACGCCCTTGTGGTTCCACATTTCGGTGTTCATGGAGGGAAACAGCAAAACCGGTGCCCTCGTGGCCAGAGCAGCCGCAGAAATCAAAGACGAAGCATCAGCGGCTGCCAGGTTCGACAGGGTTGTCGCGGTGCAGGGGGCCACTGCCAGGACGTCACTGTTTTGTGCAAGCCTTATATGGGGTATTTCAAAACCCCTTTCATTTGCGAGAAAATCGGTCTCAGTCCAAACCTTGTGTCGTGAAAGCACCGAAAGCGTCAAGGTCGAAACGAAACGCTCTGCAGCTTCTGTGAGAATGACCTCGACATCCCATTCTCTTCGCGAAAAGGCGCGTACCAGTTCGGGAATTTTATATGCCGCTATGCCTCCGGTTATGCATAAAAGGAGTTTTCTATGCCTTTTCCAGTCCATTTTCGCCATCCTCGGCTCCCTTTGAAGGTCCTGCCTTCTTTTGGGTTGGAAGAATAAAGCGGAGTTTTCCCTCGGCCAACTCTTTCATTGCCCGTTCAATTGGATTTATTTTCCCTTCCTCCAGGAAACTTTGCCCTTTTCTTTCGCTCAGCTGTTTTGCTCTTTTCGCAATGATCTGTGCTTCTAGAAATTTGTTTGTTCTTCCGGCGTTGTCCTTGTTTTGCTGCACCTGGAATCACCTCTTCGAAAAAGGGTATCATTTTTCAGTTCCTGTAGGATCTGACGATCTTTACCAGTTCTTCTGAGGCCCGGTTGATATCATCATTCACAATAATGTGATCATAATCGGACGCGGCGTCGAGTTCCCTTCTGGCATTCTCCAGACGTTTTTTGAGCTCCTGTTCTTTTTCCGTACCCCTCTGGCTGAGCCGCCGAACCAGCTCTCTCTCGCCGGGCGGAGCAATGAAAATCAAAACAGCCTCCGGCATACGCTCCTTGACCTGTATTGCTCCCTGGACATCGATTTCGAGAATAACATCCTGGCCTTCCTCCAGTGAATTTCTCACGGTCTCTTCAAGGGTGCCGTAGAGATTCCCGTGTACTTCCGCCCATTCAAGGAACGCTCCACGGGAGAGAAACCTGTCAAAGGTTTCACGGTCCAGGAAGAAGTAATCGACCCCTTCCTTTTCGCCCGGGCGTGGAGTACGCGTGGTACAGGAAACGGAATAGGAAAGACTTCCGAGTCTGCGGAAAAGCTCTTTCCTGAGTGTTCCCTTCCCGACACCGCTGGGCCCGGAAATAACGAAAAGGGTTCCCTCAGAGACCTTCTTCGTCATCCTCTACTCCTTCGAAACGAAGGGACACCGTCTCGGGTTGTATGGCTGACAAAATGACATGATTACTATCGGTGATGATGATTGCCCTGGTTTTTCTCCCTTCAGTGGCATCGATAAGTCTGCCCTGCATTCGCGCCTCATCTTTGAGTCGTTTGATGGGCGCCGAATTCGGATGAATGATCGATACAATACGGTCGCTGACTACCATGTTTCCGAAGCCGATATGTAGCAGTCTGTTTTTCATAGCCATCACTCCACGTTCTGGATCTGCTCGCGAATGCTTTCCAGCGTTGCTTTGGCTTCCACCGCTTCCCATCGAAGAGTGGAATCATTGCACTTGGACGCGATGGTATTGACTTCACGATTCATTTCCTGAACGAGAAAATCCAGTTTTTTTCCTGAAACCTCAATATTATCCATGATTTCCCTGAATTGCGCCACGTGACTGCCAAGCCTGGTTATTTCCTCGGTGATGTCCCATTTGTCATTCAAAATCACGATCTCCTGGGCGATCCTGGCTTCGTCGGGGACGATTTCCTGTCCGGCGAGCAATGTTCGGATCCTTTCCCTTAAAGTATCTATAGCGGCATCCCGTACCTCGGGCCAGCGCTTTCCCAGTGTTTTGACACGACCTTCGAGATCAAAGAGATGGGTCAGAATATCTTCCGCGAGGTGCCCTCCCTCGTTACCACGCATGACATTCCACTCTTCAAGGGCAGATTCGAGCAAGGATTCCATATCTTTTCCCATTGCCTCCAAGGAGGATGTGTCCTTGGAAGCGGCAGGCTCCAGCACCCCGGGAAGATTCAAGAGCGGCTCGATTTGCGGAACCCTGTCAATTCCCAGATCAGCGAGAGTCTTTTGGATACTTCTCAAGTATTCCTTGAGTATATCGCTGTTCACGTTACAGGACCTGTAGGCTTGTGACCAGGAAATATCACAACGGAGCAGAACTTTCCCTCTTCGAAAAGCCGAGCGCAGACGTTTTTGCAAAAGAGGTTCCGCGCCTGACAGTTCCTTTGGCAAACGGATGGAAATATCCTGGTACTTGTGATTCACGCTGGAAACTTCAAGGGTAACCGTCCCCCACTCGAAGGATTCCTGAACCCTGCTGTATCCCGTCATGCTTTTCAGCATTCGGTAATGACCACCCTTCCAATTCATTTTTTGGTTGCTTTGCGGGATTCTGTTCATTGGGAACGCCCGGTCACTTCAACACATGTCCCTTTTCACGCCGGCCTTTTCCGACAACTTCCGGAGTTCCTCCTCAAGACGCTTGGTAACGGCCTTGCGGATTTCCCTAGAGGACTCCGTGCCAGCGGCCTTTTCAGGCCCAAAGGGGGACCCGAAATATACCGAAATTTTTGAAGGCTTGTAGAATGACCGATGCCTGGGCAATGCGTCGTAACTGCCCTTGATAAAAACGGGGATGATAATGCACCTGGTCTTTGCAGCGAGCATTCCGACACCCTCTTCGAGCGGTTGAAGCCTTCCTGTCGGTGATCTTTGTCCTTCAGGAAAAACAAGGACGCTTTCTCCGGAATCGAGCAATCGCACAAGTGTCTTCAGCGCTGAAGCAGCGCCGGCGGATTCTTCCTTTCTCGCAGGAATGGCACCGAGCCACCGAATGATCCGGCCGAGAATCGGGACTTCAAAAAGGCTTGATTTTGCAAGATAGCGCAAACGGCGAGGATAGACGCACCCGACCACGATTGGGTCCAGGTTGCTGCAGTGGTTGGCGGCGATGATCAGCGGCCCCCGGTGCCCCAGAGCTTCCCTCAGCCCATGCACGGTCATCCGGTTATACACTGTAAGAATGATACGGCAGAAGATCCAGGCAACAACGTAGAAAAAGCGTTCGCGGAACCACCTCAAGGGTCATTTCCCCTTTCCTCACGAAGCCGTGCCGCCTTTTCGAGAATAATATCGACCACATCCGAAATTGCCTTTTCTGATGTGTCTATAATTTGTGCACCGGAAGGAACCCGAAGCGGCGATTGGCTGCGATTGGTATCCACCTTGTCTCTTTTCAGCACCTGCTTTTGGACTTCTTCCAGGGAAATCCTGACACCGGCGGCATCCAGGTCTTTCCATCGACGGAAAGCCCGCGTCGAGAGGCTCGCCACAAGGTAGATTTTGAGGCTTGCTTCCGGAAAAACCGTTGTTCCCATATCACGCCCGTCGGCGACCATGTTGCACCTTTCTGCATGTTCGTGCTGTATTTTTAAAAGTTTTTTCCTGACTGCAGAGAGCATGGCGTAAGCCGAAACATTTTTTTCTACTGCGACGTCCCGGATCTGCGAAGAGAGCTCTTCGCCGTTTACAAAGACCCTGTCTGAATCGATTCTTACTGATACGCCCCGCAACGCCTGCCGGAGGCGCAACGAATCAACCGGCGCGATCCCTTCGTTGAGCAGGTACAAGGTGACGGCCCGATATAATGCGCCGGTGTCGAGGTATTCAAATCCCAGTTTTTCCGCTAAACGGCGGGCTACCGTACTTTTACCCGCTCCGGCGGGGCCGTCGATGGTAATTGTAAGAAATTTCTTTTTTTTGCGAATCATTTTGCACATTTCTAGACAATGCCGCCTTGTTCTATCATATGGACAAGCTCCGTTTTGGATATTTTTCGCCATTCACCCTGTTTGAGCTCTGCAAGCCGCATTTTCCCGATACCTGTGCGGATCAACCGTCTGATTTCCAGGCCGGCATTCTTTGAAAGCCGGCGGATTTCGCGTTTGACTCCCTCTCTCAGGACGAACCTCACCCAGTGGCCTTTTGGTTCTTTTGACATCGGCGCCACAAGCAAAGGCCTGATGTATTTCCCGTCCAGCGAGGAACCTTTCCGCAATGCCTTGAGTTGTTTTTCTCCCACGGGAGCCGTCATGAGTACTTCGTAGGACTTTTCCGTCCCCTGCCCGGGATGGGTCAACCGGAAGGCTGTTTCCCCGTCGTTGGTCAAAAGGATAAGTCCCTCGGACATTTTATCAAGGCGTCCCACCGGGAACAGGCCCCGTGCGGCGTATTCCTGCGGCAGAATGTCAAATATCGTTCTGTTATGAGGGTCCTTTACGGAACAGACAAAACCCCGGGGTTTGTTGAACAGGACGAAAAGGACTTCTGCGGGTTCGATGGTGACGCCGTCAACTTCCACGCGATCATCGGCATAAACACGCAGGCCCGGACTTTCCGCTTTCGACCTGTTCAGAAAAACCCTCCCGTTTTTGATCAATTCTTCCACGTTGCGCCTGGATCCAAGACCGCAGGCGGCAAGATACCTGTTCAAACGCATTCCGTCTTTGCCGTTACGGTTATTCTCCATCATTATCTATACCTCTTGTTTCCATTTCGGCGGCCATGTCGCTTATTTCATCAAGTGTCGGCAAATCGGAGATCGAGTTCAGTCCGAAACGCTCGAGAAACGTATCGGTGGTGCGATACAAAAGAGGTGTTCCCGTTCCCGTTTTCCGGCCGGCGACCCTGACAAGTCCGTGAGAAAGGAGTGTCTCAAGAACACGGTCGCAGCGTACCCCACGAATTTCCTCGATTTCCGAACGTGTCACAGGTTGGGCGTAGGCAACCACGGCTAATGTCTCAAGGGCCGCCTTACTAAGGCGCAGACGCTGTTTCTGATACGTTTCCCGAAATGATGCCAGGATATCTGTCAATTTGTCAGAAGTCGCCATTTCCCATCCCGAGCCTACCTGTATGAGCCTGAGACCGTGGTCATTATTGTAATGACCTTTCAATTCTTTTATCGCCGCGGCGACCTCACTTTCCTCCAGCGAAAGAACCGACGCAAGCTCCTTTTCGGAAACCGGTTCTGTTGTCACGAATAGGAGCGCTTCAATAGATTGTGCCGTTGTAGACAGCATGTTTTGCACTCCTGACCTGAAGCGGACCGAAACGTTTTTCCTGGCGCAGATACACGTCTCCGAGCCGGCACATTTCTAGAAGTGCGAGAATGGTGACCACCAGGATAGTCCTTCCAGCGTCTTTGGGAACAAGTTCAGCCAAAGGGATTTCGTTTCCCCGTTGCAATTGTCGTTGTAATTCGTTGATTCGTTTTTCGACTTGCTCTTCTTCCGGTACCGGGTCGGGGAATCCTTCCCGATATGTTTCCTGGGATCCGTCCGTTGAATCGTCAGCCCCGTTGAACGCCGCATAGAGGCTCCACCAAAGTCTGCACAGCGAATAGAGATCTCCCAGTTCATACGAAACAGGCCCTTCAACGGCGGGTCGTGTGAAATGACGTTCCCGCTTTTTTTGCAGGTTCTTGAGTAAATTACCAGCGGCGCGATACGGTCGGTAACGTTCGAGGGCTTCGAGCAATGCCGCCTCATCGGTCAAGGTTTCGCCTTCTTCGGCTTCAGGTTTATCGGCACCGGGCAGGAGTGCCTTGATCTTTCCAAGCAAAATTCGCGAACAGAGGTTCAGAAATTCCGCCGCCTCGTAAATCGAAAGCCTCCCTGTTCTGGCGAGGAAGCCGGAATGGGTGGCAATGATTTCGCTTACCTGTATCGTCGATGCTTCTATTTCCCGGCTTTCAAGAAGGTGGCACAGCGCATCCAGTGGCCCTGAAAATCCTTCGATTTCAATCTCGAATCGCCGCTCGGACACGTCGATTTCCCCTTTTATAACGGTCCGCCCTAGCGTCCCACGAAACCGATGGCCTGCAGAACTTCCTCCATGGTAACCGCTGCAACGTTGCGGGCATGTTTTGCGCCTTCCCGAAGGACGTCATCGAGCTCATGACCGTGCGACGCATAATAGTTACGCCTTTTCTGGACGGGTTCAAGCTTTTCCATCAAATGGGTGTAAAGCTTTTTCTTGCACTCAATGCATCCGATTCCGGCTGTCCTGCACCCGTCGGCGATTTCTTCCCTTTCGTCGAGGTCCTCGGTGAAAACCTTGTGAAGGTCCCAGACCGGGCATTTTTCGGGATCTCCGGGGTCTTTTCGACGTTCACGGGCAGGATCGGTCATCATCGTCCTGATCTTTTCCCAGATCGCAGACGAGCTGTCGGCGATGTTGATCGCGTTCCCGTAGGATTTGCTCATTTTTCTCCCGTCCGTACCGGGAACCTTCGGCGTTGCCGTCAAAAGTGTCTGTGGTTCCGGAAAAACGGGACCAAAAAAATTGTTGAAGCGGCGCGCTATTTCACGGGTGAGTTCAAGATGAGCCGACTGGTCTTCGCCAACGGGCACAAATTCGGCCTTGTAAACCAGGATATCCGCAGCCATCAGGACAGGATATCCAAGAAAGGCGTAGGTACTGAGATCCTTGTTTTGTATGTTGATGATCTGTTCCTTGTAGGTGGGACACCTTTCAAGCCAGCCCAGGGGAGTGATCATGGAAAAAGCAAGATGGAGCTCCACGTGTTCCGGGACATGGGATTGTACGAAGATCGTCGCCTTTTCAGGATCAAGACCAGCCCCAAGCCAGTCAAGAAGGACCTCCCTGCAGTTCTGTCCAATACCGCTGCTGTCCGCATAATCCGACATCAGGGCATGCCAGTCCACGATGCAATAATAGCTGTCATATTCATACTGCAGTTTCACCCAGTTTGACAGGGCTCCGGCCAAATGTCCCAGGTGCAGTTTCCCCGTCGGCCGCATTCCGCTGAAAACCCGTTTTGTCATGTCCTTTCACCTCGTTTTTCGCATCGTCATTGCGTCCGTCAGAAACTCAGGTCACATGTTATCCCTTTCCGCCGAACATTATGCCATTATACAAAGGTCCTTCCTGAATCAAAACATGACTCCAGCTCGACGACCTCGACACCGACCCGTTTTTGTATTTCCTCTTTCAGAAAAGGAATCGAAATCCGTTCCATTTCTCCGTGGTCTGCAATGGCGACGGAAAGACCATTGTCGACGGCATCCTGGACTTCATGATACTTCATGTCGGAAGTCAGAAACAGATCCGCCCCGGCTGCCAGTGCTGATTCCCGGTAACCGCTTCCAGACCCGCCGGCCAATGCAATTTTCCGGACACTTTTCTTTTTTCCGAAAACCCTGATCCATTGTAGGGAAAGCCTTTCTTTGACAAAGACTGCGAAGTCTTCTGGTGTAAGGGGAAAAGGAAATATGCCGACGGCGCCTTCCCATAACAATCTGTCGCCGTTTTGGGATTCCGTCATAGGTTCACTGTTTTCCAGATTCAGGAGTTTTGCAAGAATCACGTTGATGCCGCACCCGGAGACATCCCAGTTTGTATGGGCTGCGATCACACCGAGCCTGCCGGAAAGGATGCTTTTCAGCCGTCTCCCGAAGGCGCTGTTCGTCAAGACCTTCCGGACGGGGGAAAACAAAAAGGGGTGATGGGAGATAATGCAGTCACATTGTTTTTTGAAGGCTTCCGCCAATGACTCATCTGTGACATCAAGGGTGACCCCAATTTTTGAGACCCCTTCTCCTGGTGCTCCGACAAGGAGGCCGGAGTTATCCCAATGCATCGCTGTTTCGAAGGGTGCGAAATCATTGATTGCATCACAGACAGACTGAATGCTTTCCATTTGAATCCCTCCCCCGTTTCAAAAAATAAAGCCACCTTTGGGGTGGCTTTACCTGCTGCGTTGGTGGGCCCACCTGGACTCGAACCAGGAACCTTCCGGTTATGAGCCGGTGGCTCTGACCAATTGAGCTATGGGCCCGTGCTTTTTTATTCTTCGCGGAGCGCGGCCCTTAAGGTTATTCTTCGACGGTGATGCACCCGACAGGACAACTGTCGGCAGCTTCCTTGGCGCATTCCGCCCCTTCAGACCGGATGACTTTTGCCTTTCCGGCGTCTTCATCAAGCTCAAAGACTTCGGGGCAAATCTGTGCACACACCCCACATCCGATACATTCATCACGATCAAGTTTTACAATCATGGAGACGGTCACCTCCTCCCAAAGGCAGATTTTAACCCAGGGACCTTGCAACGTCAAACGCCTGAGGCGCTTGGTCTTCGATGGTGATGTTCAACCTTCCCGATTCCTGGCGGTCAAGCCTCAGCAAGGGTTTGTAGGAATCAACCGCCTTTGCTTCGGGCTGTGATGCGGCGATGAAAACACCGACTCCCACCGGCATTGCCCCGAACTCCCTTGCAACTGAAAGCATTCCTGCAGCCGTGCTTCCCCCGCGCATGAAATCGTCGATGACAAGAACCCTCTTGCCCTCTGACAGGTGCCTGGTACCCATGTACATCGTTCGAATATCGCCGTTTGCGGCCTGGTAATGGACGGCGACGGCCGGCCCGTCGCTTGGGCGGTTTCTGAAACGGCAGACAGCAAGAGGCAGCCCCAGCGCATGAGCAGTAAACATTGCAAGGGGGATTCCCTTCATCTCCGATGTCATGACGATGTCTGCGTCCAATTCAAAAAAGTCCGAGGCCAGAATGAACCCCAGACGCCTGACGTAAGTGGGATCGAAAAGAATATCGCTATAGTACACAAGCATACCCGGAAGAAGTCTTCCCGGTTCATTCAGTCTGTCCGCCATTTCCTTGAGCCACGCTCTCCTGAGATCCTCCGAAAGAAGCGGCCTGAAAGCAGCCCCGCCGCTCCTGCCCCGCTCAACTTCGAGACGGCCTATCGACTCATCCGACAGGGCCTTGTCGATGATTCCCACATCGTCACTGACAACTGTCTTTGATATTCCGAATTTTTCCGCGATCTCCGTAAGGGAATGTTGTGACGACGGGTCAAGAAGAAACCTGGAAACCATGCGAATAAGCCGTTCCGTGCGAGTGCTTTTCATTTTTTTCACTCCATTACGAAAATTTTCCTGATTCTCGACGACGGGCTCAAAAACCACGCTGCCTTCACGGCTTGGCTTCTTTCGTCGAAAAAAGCGAAACATCCGCTCCCGCTTCCGGTGATCCCCCAACAGGCGGCCCCTAAATCTTTGAACAGGTCAAAAATTTTTTCATATAACGGATAACGGGCAAGCAGGAGGTGTGCGAAATCATTCGGTAGCAGTCCAACATGTTCTCCCCTTTGCAGTGCTTCTATCGTGTTTCCCGCCTCTGTGACCGCCTCCTGCTCTGAAACAGGTGTCGCTGCAGGACTTTCCTCCTGATCGTAAGCGGCATAGGCTCCAGCCGTGTCACTAGAAAAATCCGGAACCGCGACGAGCTTCACAAAGGCGCGCCTCAGGAGCAGGTCTTTTTTGAGAACAATTTCACCGACCCCACCGCGGATGGAAAGTACTTCACGGGTGCGTAGGAAAGGGACATCTGCTCCAAGCTTCACAATTTCATCGGTGGAAAACCGCGTGTCCCATGTTTCTTCCAGCCATTTAGCGAGCGCTGCGGCGTTTCCGCTGCCGCCAGCCATCCCCGTTCCGGGGGGGAATATTTTCCACAGTTCCATCACAAGGGGCGGAATCGGTATTCCGCCGTCCCTGGCCTTTTCAAGTACGCTGTAAAGAATATTTTTCCCCGGAATCCTTTCCCCGTGCACCCAAAGACGGTCTTCACAAGAACTATCATCAAAAACAGGTGTAATTGTCAATGTTTCGTGAACGGGAAGCCTGAAAAAGGTCGAGACGATATTGTGTAAGCCGTCTTTTCTACGATCAAGTACCCGCAACGTGAGATTGAGTTTCGTGGGGGTTTGCAAAACAATTCGTGACATGGAAAACCTCCAGGCAAGAGAAAACCCCGGCGTTTTTACGCCGGGGCGCCGCGTCTGGGTGAATTCTCTAAAGCTGGAGAAGCTTTTTGTTGTCAGGAAGGATTTCGACTTCGACTTCCCTTGTGAGGAGCTCCGCATAACTGAACGACACCGTACTCTGCTGGGATTCCACGTACATTGTGAAGAGATTCGGATATGTTTCTACGATGACGCCCATACGCTCCTCAGTTTTTCTTCGTCCCTTGGAAGCCCTGTACCGGACTTTCGAACCCTTGTACAATTCCACCCGGTCGCGGATCGTAGCGAGGTTCGGACTCATAGACGTCACTCCTGTGTGTTTGATAGCGGAATTTTATCACATGGAGCTTCACATTTCAAGCGCAAATCGAAAAATAATTAACCTTTTTTCAATCAATCGATTGTCTTCTCAATATTCGTTTTTCCTGTATCCTCCTCGTTACACCCATGGAATCGAGCAGTTCAAGGATAGGCAGAATATATTTCCGGCTCGAGCCTGTTGCATCACGAACAGTTCCGATCGTAATATCGCCCTCAATATCGGACAAGGTTTCCACAATCTTTGAAAGGGTCTGTCGGTCAATGACGTATCCACCCTGAAGTGTAAAGACCTGTTTCTGAACTTTCAGCATATCCAGAGCCTCTTTCAGCTGTTTTTCCTGAAGCTGCAAAACCTTCTGAAGTTCTTCGACATCAGTCATGTTGACGCCCTTTTTTCTGCAGAGCGCAAGGATGGCATTGGCCTTCTCGTTGAGGAAGCCTTCCTTTTCGGGTACAAAGCCTGGAAGATGGAGCCGCTGCGACGTTTCTTCGAGATATCCATCGGCGACAAGCTTTTCGATCAGCTTCCTGGCCGTACGGGGATGAAAATTCCCAGGCAGCGCTTTGGACAAGTCCTCTGCAGTCATCCCCGGATTCTCCGGTTGCCTTTGGTGAAGAACTTCCAGCGCTTCTTTGGCGGAAGCGGCGATTTCCGAGTAGAAGGCGCTGATCATCACGTCAAGGTCAGGAGCGCTGAGCAGGACAACTTTTTCTTTTTGCTCCAGTTCCTTGAGTTTCTGCGACAGGATTTCCGTTTCTTCCTGTGTTTTTACCGACAGATCCGCAATCTTTCCGTATTTCTGTCGAAGGAGAAACAGTCGTAGTCGCTCATCGGTATTGTGTGTTTCTGAAAGGGCTTCAATAAAATTTCGGTAAGATTCTCTTGATTTCTTCCCCTTCACCCGGGTCCCGTTAGGCAACAAAATCTTCCCCCCGCCTATGGTCCTCAAAGGGCTGTAGAATCTTAAAATGAACGCCTGATAAATCGATGCAGCAAGGGGTTCCTCCGGGAAAAGCTGGGCAAAGCCTTCAGCACCTGGCTCTATTGTTTTGCGATCCAGGAGGGAAACTCTTGCAAGGACATCGGTAGTTCCCGTATGAAGCCGAACTCGTTGCCAGTGTTTCAAAGGCTCCCCGGCCGAAAGAAGAAGCTTCAGCGAGACATCAAGGCATTGAGTCGGACGATAGATTCCCTCGGCGCAAAGAACATCCCCTCTGGAGAGGTCTTCGAGTGAGACGTCGGCAAGGCTGATGGCCGTTCTCTGGCCGGCCGTCGATTCGGCAACGGGTTTGTCATGAACCTGAATGGATCGCACGTAGGTTTTTCTCCCGGCCGGCAGGATTTCGAGGGCATCGTTTAACCTCACTTTTCCACGGTACGCCGTTCCTGTTACGACAGTCCCGAATCCCTTGACCTGAAATGCCCTGTCCACGGGCATGAAAAAGGCCCCTTCGGGGGGCTTGATCCTGAGGTTTCCGACCATTTCTGCAATGAGTTCACGAAGCTTTTCGAGCCCCGTGCCCTGCAGGGCTGAAACAGCAGCCACAGGCATCCCCTCAAGGAAAGTTCCCCTGACTTCTTCCCTGATTTCTTCCATGGCGAGTTCAAGCAGTTCGCTGTCAACGGCATCGGCCTTCGTGACGGCGATGACACCTTTCTCGACTCCGAGCAGGTCCAGTATCTCAAGGTGTTCTCGTGTCTGTGCCTTCACACCCTCATCGGCGGCAACGGTAAAAATGACCCCGTCGATTCCGGCGGCTCCGGCCACCATTTGTCTGATGAAGCGCTCATGGCCCGGTACATCGATAACACTTACAACACGCCCCCCGGGAAGCTCCATGGGAGCGAAACCGAGTTCTATGGTGATCCCCCGTTTCTTTTCATCGCGCAACCTGTCGCAGTCAACGCCTGTCAGAGCACGTATCAATGTTGTTTTCCCGTGGTCTATGTGACCAGCGGTCCCGAGTACGACCGGGTATTCCGACATCGCCGTGTCCCTCCCCTTTTCAGTCATGAGAAAGGTTTTTCACCGCGTCGGCGATAATTCTTTCGTCGCCGTCCAGCAGCGTGCGGACATGAAGAATGACCGCTCCGTCCTCTATCACGCCCACAACGGGTATGCTGTGACGACGCAGACCATCAAGAATTTCCTGCTCGTCAAGGTCCTTCGACTCAAGCCGGAGTCCTCTTCCTTCCAGAGACGTTTCCGGGAAGGCCCCTCCACCCACCACGTCCTCGACTCCTGTAATGCCTATATCCCACCTGTCGCCGGCTGTCTCGAGAATCTTCTCCCGGAGGCTTTCCGCGACCTTCTCAAGGTCATTTGCCGAAGCCGCAAGCATCCCAAGGGTGGGAATCCTGAGGTAATTTCCCTCAAGATACAATCTGAGCGTTCTTTCCAATGCCGCGAGGGTCATCTTGTCAATTCTGAGGGCTCTCAACAACGGGTGTTTTTTCAGTCTGTCCACAAGGGGTCGTCTGCCGACGATGCTCCCTGCCTGCGGTCCCCCGAGAAGCTTGTCACCCGAAAATGTTACGAGATCCACTCCCGCCTCAATACATTCTCTCACCGTCGGCTCTCCGGAAAGACCGAATTCGGTGCAATCAACAAGGACTCCGCTTCCAAGGTCTTCAGCGAACAAAAGGTCCTTTTCCTTTGCAAGCATTGCGAGCTCTTTCCTTGAAGGCGAAGAGTGGAAGCCGACAATCCGGAAATTTGATGGATGAACTCTTAAAATCATGCGTGTCCTTTCCGAGAGGGCATTCCTGTAATCCTCAAGACGTGTTCGGTTCGTTGTGCCCACTTCCACAAGCTTCGCCCCTGAAAGCGCCATGATGTCAGGAATTCGGAAGGATCCACCGATTTCCACCAGTTCTCCCCTGGAGACAATGACTTCTTCTCCGGAAGCGAAGGCGGAAAGAAGCAGAAGCACGGCGCCGGCATTGTTGTTTACGACAACGGCACCGTCGCTTCCCGTCAGCTGACAAAGGAGCCATTCGACGTGATCGTTTCTTTGGCCGCGCTCTCCCGATCTGACGTCGTATTCGAGGGTGCTGTAGCGCCTTGCAGTCTGGTTCACGGCTTCAACAGCTTCAGGGGCAAGGCAGGAACGTCCGAGGTTCGTGTGGACAACCACGCCCGTGGCGTTGACAACCCTGTCCAGGCTCGGGCTGGAATATTTCGCAAGTCTTCTTTTTATTTCGGTCTGGATTTTTTCGAGCGAAACTGAACCGATTTCTCCGACAAGTATGGACTTTCTGACATCGCCGATAACGTCTGAGACAACTGATTTGACAGCTTTTCTTCCAAGGTTTTTTTCATAAGTCGATATTTCACGAAGCGACAGAACCTCGTCCATGGCTGGCAATTGTCTCAAAATGCTTCTTTGATTCCGGTCCATGTGCATGCAGGCCTCCCGAATTATTTCTGATACAACAAGTTTACAGTAAAGGCCTTGCTTCATGAAATCCGCCCGTGTCATCCGGCCAGAAAATCTCCGCTGATGGTAGTATTGCAAGTGTATAAATCCAAAAAAGGAGTGAAACAAATGCACCGGTTAGACGCGAGGGGCATGCCCTGCCCGAAACCTGTGATCATGACCAAAAAAGCCGTCGATGAAGGGTTGGGGCCCTTTGAAGTGGTCGTGGACTCGAGGGTTTCAGAAACCAATGTCAAGCGTTTTCTTGAAAGCCGGGGATACATGGTCTCATCCACTGAGGGCCCGGCCGGTACATTTACCCTGGAATGCCTGCCGCCCGGAGGGAAAAAGGAAAACGTTCCCGATCACCTTTTATCGGAACTCCGGGAAAAATCGCAAAAGAATGAGACCGTCACGGTCCTGGTCACCTCGTCGGTTCTCGGGAAAGGCGATGACCTGTTGGGAGAGGCACTCATGAAAGCATTCCTCGACGCACTGGCCGGCTCACTGGAGTTTAAGGGTACAATCGCCCTCATGAACAGCGGCGTTTTGCTCGCCCTTGCGGAAAATTCGGCCTCGGAAAGTCTGCGCCTTCTGGAGAACGGCGGATGCCGTCTTCTCGTGTGTGGGACATGTACCAACCACTACGGAATCACCGATAACGTCTCCGTCGGGAACGTCTCGAACATGTTTGAAATAGCAGAGGCCGTTTTGTCTTCTGACAAAACGGTGACCGTCGCCTGACACTTTCTTCAGGAATCGGACAGTAACAGCTCCCACAGGGAATTCCCCACACGGAGGCCTTCCCGTGTCAAAGCAGCCCTTTTCCCCCGAAGCAGAAGGTAACGGGCAGGTATGTGCGCAAGCCGGCCGGCGAGCCGGCTTGCGCATTCCGGCCCGAAACGGTTTTCAAAACGTTCAAGGTCAAGACCCCAGGAAGTCCTCGTGGCCAGGATGGCCGTTTCAGCGGCTGCTTCATCTCGTGGAAGCCGTTCCGAGAATTCCTTCACGCCATATCCTGTATCCAGTCTTTTGCAATACACTTCAAGGGAAGCAACGTTCTTGTATCTCCTGCCCTTGATAAGCCCCCATGCGGAAGGGCCGATACCGATACAGTTCCGCCCGTACCAGTAGCCGAGGTTGTGCAGGCACCATCTTTCGCCACGGGAGTAACTGGAGACTTCGTACTGGAAATAGCCTTTTTTGGAAAAGTAGTATTGGCCCCACCTGTACAGGGGATATCCGGGAGGCATGCCCCCGGGAGGCGCCTCAGCCCACGCCGAACCCGGCTCTATGGACAGTTCATAGGTAGAAATATGCGAAACCCCTTTGTGCACAAGCGTGCGGATCGTTTCGTGCCAGCTCTGAAGGTTCTGCCCGGGGATTCCGTAGATGATGTCACAGCTTGTCATCAGCCCCGAGGAAAGAGACGCATCCAGAGCGTCAAGGGCCTGTCTGGAATCATGAAGGCGCCCAAGCCGCAAAAGTTCCCTATCCTGGAGACTCTGGATTCCCAGGCTTATCCGCGTTACCCTCCAGTCCGTCCAGAAATCGAGATGCTCGTCTTTCAATGATTCAGGATTAGCTTCTATCGTCAGTTCCTCAAGCTCGGAGAGGTCAAAGTTTTCATCCAGCAAGGAAGCGAGTCTTTCCCATTGCCTGATCGAAAGCACCGTCGGCGTGCCGCCCCCGATGTAGAGGGTCCGGATCGGTTTAAAAAATTGAAAAGAGCGTTTCCAGCCTGCGATTTCTTTTCGGAGAGCAGCGAGAAACAGTTCGAGTGAAGAGCCCTCTGGTTCTACACTGTAAAAGGCGCAATAGTGACACTTTCTCCGGCAGAAAGGAACATGCACGTACAGGGAAAGGCCTTCGCCAAAATCTTTCAGTCCTGGCCCTCCTCCTCTGATTGAAGGAATGACAGGAAGGCTTCCTGGGGGATGGAGACCTTCCCGATCTGCTTCATCTTTTTTTTGCCTTCCTTCTGTTTTTCCAGCAGTTTCCTCTTCCTTGTCACATCACCCCCATAGCACTTTGAAAGGACATCCTTGCGAAGGGGTTTGACATTTTGCCGGACGATCACGCGTTTTCCAATGGCCGCTTGAATGGGAACTTCAAAAAGCTGGCGGGGGATAAGCTCCTTCAGTTTTCTGACCGCAGCCTGACCCCGATGGTAGGCTTCTTCCCGGTGGCAAATGAAGGAAAAGGCATCCACGGGGTCTCCGCCGATCAGCACATCCACCTTGACGAGGTCCGAAACCCTGTAGCCTACGTGTTCGTAATCGATGGAAGCGTACCCCCTCGTCACGGATTTGATCCTGTCATGAAAATCAATGATGAATTCCGCAAGGGGGATGTCATAAACAACCCGCGCCCGTTCGGGCGTAATGTAGTCCATGCTGTTGAATACGCCTCGTCTGTCCTGGCAGGTCTGCATGACTTTGCCGACGTACTCCCCCGGAACGAAGACAGTCACCCGTATGAAAGGTTCACTGATTTCCTCGATCTCACCGGTCTCCGGAAAATCGGAAGGCTTGTGGGCTTCGATGACCGAACCATTGGAGCAAAGGATGCTGTAAACGACGTTCGGGGCCGTGGCGACAAGATCGATGTCGAATTCCCGGTTCAGGCGCTCCCTGGCGATGTCCATGTGAAGAAGGCCGAGAAAGCCGCACCTGAAACCAAAACCCAGCGCTGTAGACGTCTCTGGCTCGAAAAAAATGGCCGAATCATTAAGCTGGAGCTTTTCGAGGGCTTCGCGGAGCTGCTGGTAATCTTCCCGTTCAACGGGATAAAAACCACAGAAAACGACGGGTTTGACCTTTTTATATCCGGGAAGGGCAATCGTTGCGGGTCTGTGCGCCGTCGTGACCGTATCGCCCACACGCGCTTCGGAGACAGATTTGACGTTTGCTATGAGGTACCCCACGTCTCCTGGCCCGAGTTCGTCGGCAGGGCGCATATCAGGCCGGAAGAGGCCTATCTCCTCCACCTGGTACGTCCTCGACGTCGCCATGAAGGATATGGTGTCGCCTGTTTTTATCGATCCATTCGCAACCCGTATGGAACAAACAACCCCCCTGTAGTTGTTGTATATCGAATCGAAAACGAGGGCCTGCAACGGGGCACCAGGATCTCCCTCCGGCGGAGGGACCCTGTCAAGTATTGCCTGAAAGATTCCTTCTATTCCTGTCCCATCCTTCGCACTGACCAGGCAGGCTTCCGAAGCGTCTATTCCGACGAGATCCTCAATTTCTTTTTTAACGACTTCGGGCTGAGCGGAGGGAAGATCTATCTTGTTGATGACCGGAATGATTTCCAGTCCCTGATCGACGGCAAGATAGGCGTTCGCGACCGTCTGGGCCTCGACGCCCTGGGATGCATCGACGACAAGCAGTGCGCCTTCACAGGCGGCAAGCGACCGGGAGACTTCATAACCGAAGTCAACATGGCCTGGCGTGTCGATGAGGTTCAGTATATATTGCCGCCCGTCCGTGGCTGTGTATCGCATCTGGACGGGCACCAGCTTTATGGTGATGCCCCTTTCTCTTTCGAGGTCGAGAGAGTCGAGCACCTGCTCCCGCATGTTTCTCGCCTCGACGGTCATGGTCCTTTCGAGCATCCTGTCCGCCAAAGTTGATTTGCCGTGATCGATGTGGGCGATAATGCAAAAATTTCTTATCCGCGACAGCCTGTTGTCCATAACATCACTCCCGTTGAAGAACGTCCCATATTCTAGCGGGACCGCGCATTCTTGTCATGAGGTTCACCGGACCGGGTAACGGCTGGATCAAAAACGGCGTTCTTCGTCCAGCCAGGCGAGTAGTTGCTCACGTGTGTTGATATTCAAGAAAGATCGGCGGTAACCGGGAATGTCAAAAAAACGGTCTTCGGAGACTTCCGTCAGTGGGATTTTTTCAAAAAGGGAGGTTACTTTCCTGGTGCCCCGATTCAGAAAATCCTCCACGTCGGGGAGGATTTCCGTGGCATAGAAGGCATGCAGGGGTTCCCGGTATCCGTCCAAAAGCGGGACCACTACCCTGGAGTCTTCCTCGCGGCAATCCCAGATTCGCCTGACGACGCTTTCCATAAGACCGGGCATGTCGCATCCTGCAAGAAAGATCCAGTCGCTGGTTGCTGCCTTCATGCCCTGAAAAAGCCCCTCAAGGGGGCCTTTCCCCTGTGCGGAATCCACGACGATTCCGTCGATCAGCGATGTCAGGCCGTCTTTTGCGATACCTGCATTTTCCAAAACCGCGGCGTCACTTGGTGAACATGAAATCAGGATCTCGCGGCAGAAAGGGGAAACCCGGCTGATCATCACGTCGATCATTCTTTTGCCGCCAACATCCAGAAACAGCTTTCGCATGCCAAGGCGTTTCCCCTCGCCTCCGCCCAGGATGACGGCTGTTACGGGCAAAGGACATGGCATGTGGGCTTGTTCGATCTTGAAAGATTTCATCTGGTATGGGAAATCCTTTCTCTTCTGAATCCCTCCCAGGTACTGGTTCCTGAACCGCAAAAGGACTGATCGCCTTCTTTTGCAGCGCCGAAAAAACGCTCATGGCGCCGGAGGGTTCACCGAAGACCGGAAAGTGTCCCCGAACAATGGGGACACTTTCCTCACGCGTGTTGAAGGTTACATACGTTATTATGCAACTCTCCAAAAGGCAAAACAACCGGCCCGGCCGCCTTTGAACGGTTCTTACATCCCCATGTATGCCTTCCGGACTTCTTCGGAATCTAGGAGCTCGCGAGCGGTTCCGGAATGGACGATGTGCCCCGTCTGGATGACGTAGCCCCTGTGGGCGATTTCAAGGGCTTCCTGTACCATTTGTTCTACGAGTAATATGGTGGTTCCCGCCTTGTTAATCTCAACGATGGTTTCCATGACTTTCTCTACGAGGGCGGGCATCAGTCCGAGAGACATCTCGTCGATCATGAGGAGTTCCGGTTCGCACATCAATCCTCTTGCGATGGCGAGCATCTGTTGTTCCCCGCCGCTCATGGTTTCGGCAAGCAGTTTCCGAAAATGATCAGGTCTACACCACCACCGAGACCACCCCAGATGGCGCTTGTATATTCCTGCAAGGGGATGAGGACAGCGGCACCAAGTAACGGACCAAAAACGTACCCGATCCGCCGAGAATCGTGACAAGGACGAACTTCACTGACATGTCCAAAGACATGACCATGGGAGGAGCCACACGGTAGTTGTACTGCGCGAAAAAAGCACCGCAAAGGGCAGCAAGTGCGTCCGAAACCGCCATGGCCGCAAGTTTCGTTTTCGTACTGTCGACTCCGAGAGCTTCGGCCGTCTCCTGTCCCTCGCGGACGGCACGCAGATAATCCCCTATCCTGTGCCGTTCCATCCAGCGCACGATACCGAAGACGATGACAAAAATGGCCAGCGCTCCGTAATAATACCCGACCTTCGACCGATACCAGACAAATTTGACAACGCCTTGTTCCGTTATTGAATAATCCAGTCCGATTGCTCCCCCGACCCAGTACCAGACCATGAAGAGCCTTTTGGAAATCTCGACGATGGCGAAAGTGGCAATGGCAAAATAGTGCCCTGAAAGCCTGAAAACTGGCCAGCTGATCAGAACTGCGACCATTGCTGCGAGGATGACACCGGCGGCCATCCCCGGCTAGGGAGTCAGGCCGTATTTGACGACGGCCATTCCTGCACCGTAGGCTCCTAAACCGAAGAAGACGGAATGCCCAAAGGAAACCTGGCCGCAGTAGCCGCCGAAGATGTTCCAGGCCTGGAACATGCTGGCCATGAGGAAAACCATCAGGATGACATGCATTGTCAACGAGTTTTCCCGGATCGTGCTGACCGCGGGCAGCAGGGCTGAAAGGGTGATGAAGCACAAAAGCAAAAGGTCTTTTGTTTCAAGATATTTCTTCATTGGTCATCACCACCCGAAAAGGCCCTTTGGCCTGAACATGACGACGACCAGGTAGAGGGCGAAAACAGCCACGTATTTGAATACGGGCGCTATATAAAACCCGCTCAGGGCCTCTACAAGACCGATGAGAAGAGCCGCCAGCAGGACTCCGGGGATGCTCCCGAATCCTCCCATGGCGACGATGACAAACGCGAGAAGTCCGAAAAGGAGCCCCACTTCCGGATGAACCGCCAGATAGGAAGGAAGAAGCCCGCCGGCAATCCCCACGCAGGCTCCACCGAGACCGAAGACAAACAGATAGATCTTCTCCGTATCAATTCCCATCAATTCCGCAGCATCCTTGTCCATTGCGGTTGCCTGGATTGCCCAACCGAGGCGCGTCTTTTTTATCATATAGAAGACAAGGAAAACCACAACCAATGCAAGCACGCCTGTAGCCACCTGTGGAACAGGCAGAACAATCCGCCCGAATTCATGGGTTTTACCCCCGAGGATGGTTTCCGACAAAAGGCGGAAGTTCGGGGAAAACCTGTCCAGACAAAAGTTTTTCAGAACCATGGACAAACCGAAGGTTGCCAAAAGGGCGGAGATGTCCGAACGCCCGATGGTATATTTGATAATCAGCCGATAGGTAAGCGCTCCGATCAAAAAGAGAAATGCTCCTGAAACGATCCAAGAAAAAACCGGGTCGATCCCCAGAAGTGCTCCGAGCCAGAAACTCGTGTACATCGCCACCATAAGATAGTCGCCGTGGGCAAAGTTGATGACGTCCATGACACCCCAGATCAGGCTTAGCCCCGTCGCGACAAGTGGATAGATCATACCGTTCAGCAGACCACTGGCGACGACTTGCAGAAAATCAGACATGGGCGAACCACCTCATTCGTTTTCACAATATAACGTGAACTGTCCCGACAAGCTGCAGGCAGCAGAGATCGTTTTTTCTGCTGCCTGCAGGCATGGTGCTGTTTTTGAATTCGATTCCGCTTCCGGCGTTTTGTTCTTGTTATCGTCTTACCTTTCGTCAGAGGGAACCATCGGGATTACGGGATCAGCCTGTTTGTATTGTTCAGGGTAGATATTTGTATTGTTCAAGGTAGATAATCGTGTACTCTCCGCCCTGAAGCTGTGTCAGGAAGCTCCTGGCGCGGATATTCTGGCCACCTGGTGCGAATTTGACTTTGCCGCCCAATGAAAGAGGCGATTCCCAGACGTTTTCGTGAAGGGTTTTCGCAACGGTGTCATAGTCGAGGGTCCCCGCCTTCTCGATCGCCTGGGCGAGTATGAACATGGCAACGGCTTTCTGGATGCTGTCACTGTCGAAAGGAACGTTGGGGTTCGTTTTTTCTTTGTAGATTTCTTCAACGGGTGCCTCGTCGGGCATGAGGTGTGCGAACTGGGGTGCATATCCCATTCCGCCAACGAAATAGTTCGCGTCATCGCCAAGCTGTTTCGTTATCATGGGATCCTGGTAGCCCGTACAATAGTTCAGTGCGGCTTTCGGAAGCCAGTCAAACTGTTTCATCGTCCGGGCCCAGAGAGTATAGTCTCCGCCCAGACATGCGCCGAAAACCACATCCGGATCAGCAGATTTCAATGTCTGGACTTTGCTGTCCATGCTCGTGGCGCCCGGGTTAAAGGGAACGTCGGCCACAACGTCGAAGCCGGCTTCTTTGGCGGCCGCCTTGCCCTCATCAGCGGCGTGTTTTCCGAATTCCGTGTTTTCGTAAATCAGCCCGACCGTGTGAAGATCCGTTCCCATTGTCTCGTTCGCCCATTTCATGAATTCGACAAACTCGTGGGATTCCGTCTTGTCCGTCGGGGCCATGCGGAAGAAATATTTAAAGTCCCGTTCCGTCAACGCCGCCGAACTCGAGCACCCGCACATGAAAATTTTTCCCTGCATTTCCGCGACGAAGCTCGCCGGTTTCGTTACGACACTGTTGTAACTGCCGATGATGGCATATACTTTTTCCTGGTTGAAAAGACGTTCCGCTTCGGATATGCCGACATCGGTTTTTCCCTGGTGGTCGGCGCGTACCAGCACGATTTTGTGTCCGTCGAGAATGCCCTCTTGCCCCGCAAGAGGAATGTTCATATCAGGATAGGAATTGTTGATTACTTCCACCGCCGACTCCACTGCCGCCCTGCACCTCTGGCCTGCCGTCGCGCAACTGCCCGAAAGGGGGAAAAGGGTTCCGATCTTGATCACCTTTTCCTCCGCGAAACCCGCTCCGGAAAAAAACTCCTCCCAGCAAGACCGCAGCCGCGAAAACCGCCTTGAAACGCTTTCGTGCCCATTACCTCATGGTACTCCTCCTCCTTTCGATATCCGCACATTCTGTCTATGCATAATAGGTTTCTTAATTTTGTTAAATATATAACATGCAGGTCTAAAAAGTTGACATTATTTCTAGAAAGCGAAATAATGTCAGGTATAAAATCAAGCAAGGAAGGCCTGGTGATTCCCTGTGGAAAAACTTCAGCCACTTTATGAAGGCAAGGCGAAAAAACTCTTTGCAAGCGAAAACCCCAAACAGCTCATTCTTGAGTACAAGGACAGCCTGACAGCATTCAACGCACAAAAAAAGTCATCTGAAGAAGGAAAGGGAACCCTCAATAACCTGATCAGCGCCTACCTTTTTGAGAGGTTGTCAAGTACCGGTATCAAAACGCATTACATAAAAGTGCTAGACAATAAACGGCAGCTTGTCAAAAAAACACGCATCATTCCCCTGGAAGTTGTCCTGCGTAACATGACAGCCGGATCTCTTTGCAAAAGACTGGGAGTGCCGGAAAACATGAAGCTTGATCCCGCTCTCGTCGAGTTGTATCTCAAGGATGACTCTCTTGGCGACCCAATCGTAACGGAAGACCAGGCCGTCAGTTTCGGGTGGGCCACCCGAGACGAAATCGAAGAGATGAAATCAACAACACGGAAAGTGAATGATGTCCTTCAAGGCGTTTTCACTTCCAGAAATATTCTCCTCGTCGACTTCAAGCTCGAATTCGGCCGGACCGATGACGGCGATCTCGTCGTTGCCGATGAAATTTCACCGGACACCTGCCGTTTCCGGGATGCCTCGAGCGGAGACAGCCTTGACAAGGACAGATTCCGAAAGGACATGGGAAACGTGATCGAAGGCTACGGAGAAATCTGGCGCCGATTGTCCGGTGAGGAGAAAGAATCATGAGCTATACCGTTGATGTGCTTGTTTATCTGAAAGAGGGGGTTCTCGACACACAGGGAAAAGCCGTCAGGCAATCTCTTTTGAGACTTGGTTTTGAAGAACTCACGGAAGTGCGTATCGGAAAATACATCCGGCTTGTTATCGACGCCGAAAACACGGATGAGGCGAAATCGCTGGGAGAGAAAATGTGCTCGGAACTCCTCGTCAATGAATTGATCGAGGAGTTTGACGTGAAGGTTGTCGACTGACCATGCGTGCCGCTGTCATCGTTTTTCCGGGAAGCAATTGTGACAGGGACGTGATCCATTCCCTCAAGACCACCGTGGGGGCAAAAACGAAAAGAGTCTGGTATGAATCACGGGATCTGCCCCACCAGGTGGATCTTGTGGTTCTTCCCGGCGGCTTTTCTTACGGTGATTATCTCCGTTGCGGAGCCATGGCGGCACGGACACCGATCATGGATGCCGTCCGACGGTTCGCAGAAACAGGTGGGCTTGTCCTCGGGATCTGCAACGGTTTCCAGGTGCTTACCGAATCGCAAATTCTGCCGGGAGCCATTCTGGCAAACAACAGTTTGACCTTCATCTGCAGGAAGTGTACCGTTCGTGTCGAACGGACGGACACGCCCTTCACCCTTTGTTGCAAACCTGATCAACTGCTTGACATGCCCATTGCCCATCATGAAGGCCTTTATTTTTTGCCGGAAAATGAACTTGATCGCCTCAAAAAAGAAAATCGTGTTGTCTTCAGGTATTGCGGCCCCGATGGAACAATCGGTGATTCCTGGAACCCGAACGGTGCGCTGGATAACATCGCTGGAATCGTGAACGAGAAGGGAAACGTCCTGGGACTCATGCCCCATCCCGAACGGGCATCAGAGAAGATCCTCGGTTCACGAGACGGGGCTTTCATATGGGAATCCCTCAAGACATGGCTTGACAAGGGAGGCTGCCGGCGATGAACTACGAGGATTGTGGACTCCGGAGAGAAGAATATGAAATCATCTGCCGGGAGCTCGGGAGACAGCCGAATGAAGCCGAGTTGCGGATTATGGGAGTCATGTGGTCCGAACATTGCAGCTACAAGTCGACGAAGACGTTGTTGAAAAAATTTTCCTCAACGGCGCCACATGTAATCCAGGGCCCCGGAGAAAACGCAGGAATTGTTGATATCGGCGACGGTCTTGCGGTGGCTTTCAAGGTTGAAAGCCACAATCACCCGTCCGCCGTATCCCCGTACCAGGGTGCCGCCACAGGTGTCGGCGGAATTATCCGCGACGTGCTCGCCATGGGAGCCTGGCCTATGGCATGCATGGACGGACTGTTTTTCGGTGAGCCTTCAAAAAGCAAAACAGCGGTCCTCATGGAGGGCGTCGTTTCAGGTATCGGCGGATACGGAAATGCCGTCGGGGTGCCTACGGTCGGAGGGAAAACTGTCTTCGATAAGTGCTATGAGGGGAACCCTCTGGTCAATGCCATGTGCGTCGGTCTGGTCCCCCATGGAAAAATCATTCGCTCAAACACGGCAAGGCCGGGACATCTCGCCGTCCTTCTCGGTTCGCGCACCGGCCGCGACGGTATCGCCGGTGCAGCCTTCGCGTCGGCTGGTCTTGAGGAAGACACCAAGGGAAGCCGTCCGCAGGTACAAATCGGGGACCCCTTCGTGGAAAAACTCCTTATCGAATGTTGTCATGAACTGATCGACCTTGGACTTGTCATAAGCATGCAGGACATGGGAGCGGCGGGCATAACCTCCTCTGCAAGCGAGGTCGCGGCAAAGAGCGGAACGGGCGTCACCATTGAAGCCGACCAGGTACCTCTGAGGGAATCCGGCATGAGTTCCTGGGAAATAGCCCTCTCGGAATCGCAGGAACGGATGTTGCTCATCATAGTTGCCTCTGATTTCGAAAAAGTCGCCGAGCATGCCCGAAAATGGAACCTGGAATGCGCCGTCATTGGCAAAATGACAGAAGACGGCCGTTTCAGAATAACCGAAAGAGGGAAAACCGTCGTCGACCTTCCCACCGATCTTGTCGGAGGAGGATGTCCCGAAATACGCTGGCCCTCCGCTCCACCGAAGAAGCCTCGGAATGATACTTGTCCCAATGTGCAAAGCAATGACTGGGAAGCACATCTTGTCGAACTTCTCTCTTCTGTCAACCTGCGGGACAAATCACCGATATATGAACAGTTTGACCACATGGTTCAGATCAACACAGTGGTTCCTCCGGGGGGGCCCGTCTCGGTCCTTCGAGTGAAGGGAACGCAACGGCTTATTGCATTGACAATGGATTGTGATCCCCGGGCATGTGCTCTGGATCCCTATATGGGCGGTGCCGAAACGTTCATGAAGGCGTCCCGCCCTCTTTCCGTCTGCGGGGCCGAACTTCTCGGTGCGACGGATTGCCTCAACTACCCTTCTCCCGAAAACCGGGAAAATTTTTGGGCTCTCGAAGAATCCGTCAAAGGTCTCGCCACCGCAGCGTCGGGAATGGATTGTCCGGTCGTCTCCGGCAATGTCAGCCTCTATAACGAATCTCCCGGGGGAAAAATCCATCCCTCCCCTGTGGTGGGACTCGTTGGTTTACTTGAGAAAGAAACCCGATATCTTCCCTGCGGATCATGGAAAGAAGGGGAATCTCTCTTTCTCGTGGGCCCGCTTACGGGCGCGACAGCCGGAAGCATGTCACAGCAAATTCTTGAGGGAACTTTATGCGGAAAACCATGGCAATTTGATTTCAAACTTGAAAAGCTTTTCCACGATAAGGCCCTTGAAACGGCACATCGTCACCTTGCTTCGTCCGGACGGGCAGTCGCAAGTGGCGGACTCGCAGTTGCCCTCGCAAAAGAGTCAATCGCTACCGGTATCGGGGCCAGAGTCGAACCAGAAGGACTGGGAAGCGCCTTCGATGTTTTCTTTACTGAAGGAGGGCCAAGAGCGCTTTACGCAGTTCCGGCGGAAAAAGAAAGAGATTTCTGCAAACTCTGGGAATCTTTCGGGTGCAGGCGAATCGGATGTGTCCAGGGCAAGGAACTCTGCGTTGGCGGGCATTTCTGTTTGAAATTGGCGGACCTGCTGGCCGCCCGGAAAGGATGAGATGTCATGTGCGGTGTCTTCGGAGCTTTCTCCTCTGACGGTCACTCCGTCCTGGAAGATATCTATCTCGGACTGTATGCCTTGCAACACCGTGGACAGGAAACCGCCGGCATTGCCTGGACCGACAGTTCGGGAGCCGGAAATGTACAGGCCATGCGTGGAGCTGGGCTTGTGCACACCGCTCTGGATCAGAGAGAACTGTCTTCCATTTCTTCACGTGCAGCCATAGGGCATGTTCGGTACTCAACGGCAGGGGGCACCGGTTTTTTAAACGCCCAGCCTATCACGGCGAATTATGCTCGCGGAGCCGTTGCAATCGCCCACAACGGTAATATTACCAATGCAACGGGAATACGGCAGTACCTCGAGAACCGTGGCGCGATTTTCCAATCAACCAGCGATACGGAAACGATTCTTCACCTGATGGCCCACCAGTCACACAAGCCGCCACTTGATGCCCTTGTCGGTGCCCTCCGGCTTTTACGAGGAGCATACAGTCTCGCCGTTCTTCTCGGCGACAGGCTGGTGGCAGCACGGGATCCATGGGGATTCCGGCCCCTCGTCATCGGTCGCAGGGACAAAGTCACTTACGTGGCGTCCGAGAGCTGCGCCCTCGATATCGTCGGTGCAGAGATCGTGCGGGACGTGGAACCGGGCGAGATCCTGGTCATCGACAAAAAAGGTTTGAAAAGCCTCCGAATTCCTGTTACACCCCGAAGAAAACACCTTTGTGCCTTCGAATACGTCTATTTCGCCCGGCCCGACAGTGTCATCGACGGGCGATCGATCTATGCCGTCCGGAAGGCCCTCGGCTGCAACCTCGCAAAAGACGGTCCGTGCCCCAAGGCTGATATGGCCACCGGAATGCCCGACAGCGGGACAATTTCCGCAATCGGCTACGCCGAGGCATCGGGACTTCCCTACGAAAAAACAATTGTCAGGAACAGATACGTCGGAAGGACCTTCATCGAACCGACACAACGTGTCAGAGACCTTGGCGTCAGGATAAAACTCAACCCCATCGGGAACATGATCGACGACAAGAGCATCGTCGTCGTCGACGACTCCATCGTCAGGGGGACCACGGTCCAGCGGGTCATTTCCATGATCAGGGATTCAGGCGCCCGGGAGGTTCATGTGCGCATTGCATCACCACCCGTCAGGTTCCCCTGTTATTACGGGATCGACACGCCTAGCTGCGAGGAACTTGCGGCGGCAAGGATGAGTACCGAGACGCTGCGCAAAAACATCGGTGCCGAATCCCTCGCTTACATCAGTGTGGAAGACATGATCGACGCCATCGGCCTTTCCGCTTCAAAAGTCTGTACCGCCTGTTTCACCGGTGAATACCTCCAGGGAGGCGACGATTATGAAATGGACCTATAAGGAGGCCGGGGTTGATCTTGAAAGCGCCGCTTCCTGGATCCAGGTAATACACCGGCATGTTTCGGCCATCAGGGATCCTCGAGTCGTGGGGGGATTGGGTGGTTTTGCCGGTCTTTACAGGCTCGCGGAAGGGAAGCTCCTCGCCGCTTGCACCGACGGTGTCGGGACGAAGATCGAAATTGCGCGTCTTGCGGGTTCCTATGAAACCGTTGGCATCGACCTTGTTGCCATGAACGTGAACGATCTTGTAACTTGCGGAGCAAAACCCCTTTTCTTTCTGGATTACATTGCCTGCGGTTCACTGAATGTGGAACGCCTTGAGCCGGTTCTCAGAGGCATGGTTCAGGCCTGCCAAAAGACGGGATGCGCCGTTCTTGGCGGTGAAACGGCGGAAATGCCCGATGTATACGCAGCTGATGGAATCGACATTGCCGGTTTCGCCGTAGGCATCGTTGAAGAGGAAAAACTCGTTACCGGCGAGAAGGTAAGGGCGGGAGACAAAATCGTCGGCCTGAAAAGCTCCGGAATACACAGCAATGGTTTCAGCCTCGTCCGGAAAGTGCTTCTTGGATCAAAACATTCGGAAGCCCTTGAGGAATTTGTTCCCGAACTCGGCGAAACACTTGCCTCCAATCTTCTTCGTCCAACCAGGCTCTACGTCAGGCAGGCCGTCGAACTTCACGAAAAAATCACCGTTTCGGCAATGGCACACATAACGGGCGGCGGCCTCAAGGAAAACATTTCCCGTGCCCTGCCGGAAGGGCTTTCCTGCAATCTTGAATGGGGTTCGTGGCACCGGCCGGAAATCTTCAGCTACATCGCCTCAAAAGGTGTTTCCGAGGAAGAAATGAGGAAAGTCTTTAATCTGGGGATCGGGTTCACCTTTATCATCCCGGAAGAAAAAATAGAAGAAGCCTGTCGAATTCTCAAAAAATCGGGCGAACAGCCCCTCGTCATCGGGGAAGTATCGAAATGAAGAAACGCTTGGCCGTTCTCATCTCCGGCAGGGGCAGCAATATGGAAAGAATCATCAAAAATTGCGCCTCGGGTTTCATCGATGCCTCCGTCATTTTCGTGGCTTCAGACAAACCCGAAGCGCCGGGGCTCGAGAAGGCCCGGTCACTTGAAATACCTGTACAGATACTCCCCTATGGAGAAAAAGGCAGACATGGTGCAGAAAGCAGGCTTCTCGAAAAAATCATTCACGAAAGAATCGACCTGGTCGTGCTCGCCGGTTTCATGCGGGTCCTTTCACCCTGGTTCGTGAATCAGCTTCCCGGAAAAATTATCAATATCCACCCTTCCCTTCTTCCGGCCTTCCCGGGGACGGGATCAATCGAAAGGGCCTGGGAAGCGGGGGTCTGTGTCACGGGGGTCACGGTGCACCTTGTCGACGAACGGGTTGACCATGGACCGATCATCTCCCAGGAGCCGGTCCGTGTTGATCGGGATGACACACTGGAAAGCCTTGAAGGGAAAATCCACGATGTAGAGCACAGGATCTATTCCCGTGTCCTCAGGAGTTACTCAGCACACGGGAATCTGTCCGCATTCAGGAGGAGGCACAAGGTATGACCAGAAGACGGGCGCTTATTTCAGCATTTGATAAAAATGGACTTGGTCCCTTTGCCCGGGCTCTCGAGGGAATGGACTTCGAAATCATCTCGAGCTCGGGTACTGCTGAATTTCTCAGGCAGGAAGGCATCGAAGTCACCGAAGTTTCCGAGCTGACAGGATATCCACACCTTCTCGGTGGACGGGTCAAAACGCTTCACCCATCGATTATCGGCGGCATTCTCGCACGAAGGCAAGAACCGCAAGACCTCCGGGACGTACAGTCTTTCGAGATCCCTCTTGTCGATATTGTCGTCTGTAATCTTTACCCTTTTGAGGAAACCGCTGCCGGTGGCGCCGACCTGGATTTGCTCTTGGAAAATATCGATATTGGAGGTGTAACCCTGATACGGGCGGCGGCGAAAAATTTTCGGGATGTTGTCTGCATCGTCGATCCTTCTGATTACGCTGCCGTGATCGACGAAATCCGCGCACAAGGTGATGTGACCCTGCGGATGAAAGAGAAGCTGGCCCTCAAGGCCTTTTCGTCAACGTGCTGGTATGATGCCGCCATTTTCTTCGGTCTTTCAAGGGAAACGGGAGCACCTTTGGAAACGTTCCCTGAAAAGATCCCAGGCGCATCGTCAAAGGCTCTCGACCTGCGTTACGGCGAAAATCCCCACCAGCACGCAGCCTTGTATCTGCCTCCTTTGGCGGAACTTCCCTGGAGCCAGGTTTCCGGAAAACCGCTCTCCTATAACAACATTCTTGACGTTGACTGTGCGCTTAGAACCTGTGCACTTTTTCAATCTGAATGCGCGTGCGTCATCATCAAACACACGACACCCTGCGGTCTTGCCACAGGAGAAACGCCACTGGAGGCCTATCGAAAGGCCTTTGCCTGCGATCCCGTTTCTTCATTCGGCGGTATCATCGGTTTCAGCAGGCCCCTCACAGAAGAGGCTGCCGAGGCGTTGTCCGAAAACTTCGCCGAAGTACTCGTTGCTCCTGTCATCCCGGGAAATATTGTCGCGAAGCTTCGTGAAAAGCGTCCGAATCTCAGGATCCTGGAATGGAAGGGCGGCCGCGTTTCACCGATTCAGGTGACGAGCACGTGGAGTGGATTCCTTATGCAGGAGGACAGCTTTCCGCCGGTTCCTGAGGAAGGAAAAGGACGATGGGTTGGAACACCCAGGAAAGACCTCTGGGATGATTTGATTTTCGGATGGAAAACGGCGGCATTGTGCAAGAGCAACGCCATTGTTATCGCCCGTTCGGGAGCTTCCGTGGGGATCGGGTCGGGATTTACGAGCAGGATCGGCGCCGCCAGATGGGCACTGGAACAGGCGAAAGACAAAGCCAATGGGGCGGTGCTGGCCTCGGATGCGTTCTTCCCGTTTGCAGACTCCCTGGAGGAAGCCGCCAAGGTCGGCATATCCGCTGTCATTCAACCGGGAGGCTCCATCAGGGATGAAGAAGTCTTCAACGCGGCGGAACGTCTCGGTATCAGCATGTTCCTGACGGGCGAAAGGACGTTCCGGCATTAGGATTCCTGATCCTGGAAGGCAGGCGAAAATACATGCGTTTATTTCTTCTCGGAAACGGGGCACGTGAACACGCCCTTGCATGGGCACTAAATAACTCACCCCTTGTGGATGAACTCCACTGTATGCCCGGGAACGCGGGCATTGGGCAAATCGCCGAGATCCACGAAGGGGATCCCGTAGATGTCAAGGCGGTGTGCCAAATTTGCGACCATATCGCGGCTGACATGGTGGTCGTAGGCCCTGAAGCTCCCCTGGTCGCTGGAATAGCTGATGCGCTCGCCGAGCAGGGTATCCCGACTTTCGGCCCGCGCGCCTCCGGGGCGAAACTCGAAGGAAGCAAGGCTTTCGCGAAGGAATTCATGGCCCGTCAGGGCATTCCGACGGCGGATTTCGACATTTGCCGCACCGTGGAACAAGCACGACAAGCCCTTGCAAAACGACGCGGCCCGTATATCGTCAAGGCTCACGGTCTTGCGGCCGGTAAAGGAGTCTTCGTTCTCAATACAAGAGAAGAAGCCCTCGAAGTCAGCAGACAAATGCTTGAGGAAGACCTGTTGCAGGAAGCCGGGAAAACTGTCGTCATCGAGGACCATTTGCCCGGAAAGGAGCTTACTGTGCTCGTGATCACCGATGGAGCCTCCTGGAAGGTCCTTCCACCCAGCCAGGATCATAAACGCATTTTTGACGGTGACCAGGGGCCGAACACCGGAGGTATGGGTGCCTTTTGCCCCGTTCCCTGGATCACGGGGAGCCTTTTGGCGGACATCGAAAAAAAGGTCGTTTCCCCCACGATCAAGGGCCTCGCATCGGAAGGCATACCCTTTACAGGTGTTCTCTACTGCGGGCTCATGCTTGGCGATGACGGGTCTTTCAAAGTCCTTGAATTCAATGTTCGCATGGGCGATCCCGAGACGCAGGTGGTCCTCCCTGTTTTCCCGGGCGATTTTGCTGAAGCCGCCTGGGCGGCTTGTCACGGTGATCTTGCAAACATTTCCTGGAAATCTTCCGGAGATTCCGCCGTCGGTATCGTCATGGCTTCCGGCGGTTATCCGGGAGATTATGAGAAGGGATTCGAAATCACAGGACTTGAATCATTGGCCTCCTCGGGCAAAACGTTCGTTTTTCACGCGGGAACCCGGAAATCAGGCGGAAGGTTCCTGACGAACGGAGGAAGGGTCCTGACTGTCGTTGGAACCGGGGGCACTATCGGCGAAGCCAGAAAACGGGCATATGATGCCGTGGAGAAGGTCTCTTTCAAACATCTACATTACCGCAAGGATATTGCGGCTTTCGCACAGGGAGAGTGAAATCATGACAAGGCAGACTCAGATAGGGATCGTCATGGGATCCCAGTCGGACATGGACATAGCGCGGAAAGCCCTGGAAACGCTTGAAGACCTGGATATCAGGGCGGAAGTAACGATCGCCTCGGCACATCGCACGCCGGAAGACGTCATTTCTTACGCAGAGAATGCACGGTCCAGGGGCATCAGTGTGATTGTCGCCATAGCCGGGCTTTCGGCTGCCCTGCCGGGTGTCGTCGCAGCTCACACGACGCTTCCGGTGATCGGTGTTCCCGTCAATGCCGGAAGCCTTGGCGGAATGGACGCGCTGCTTTCGGTCACCCAGATGCCTCCCGGCGTTCCCGTTGCTGCAACAGGAATAGACGGCGCGAAAAACGCCGCGCTTTTGGCCGCGAGGATCATTGCTCTCCAGGATTCTTCCCTCCACGAAAGGCTTTGTGAAGCAGTTTTCCGTGGCGGGCAAAAGGTGAAGGCATCAAGGGCATCCATTTCTGACATGCCCTCCGCGCCGGAAGAAGCTTTCTCTAGCAGGGAGTGATCAGCAATTCCCGGCTCCGTATCCCGAAGATACCTTCCCTGGTCCGTGCTATTGAGGAAACGTTGGGGACAACGTGTCCAGAAAATCTCTCTCGACATCGGAGCAGGATGTCCGCACCGGAGCAGTCTCACAGAAGGGGGTTGCGTTTTTTGCGACACCTTCGGCGGAGGCAGCGGAGCGTTTCTTTCTGGGATGACACTGGAAGACCAGATCAGAGGAGGTTTTGAACGTCTTAGGCGAAGATACGGGACGGACAAGGCAATCCTGTATTTCCAAAGCTACTCCACGACAAACCTGCCTTTCGGAAATCTTGTAGAGGTCATCGAAAGAGCGATTGCCTTTTCGGAAAAGCTCGGTAGTGTCGTCGGGCTGGCTCTCGGCGCACGGCCCGACCAGGTTCCCGATGATCTGCTCCGTTTTCTGGAAAAGTGTGCAGAAAGAAACATTGAAATCTGGCTCGAACTTGGAATCCAGACAACGGACCAAGCGGGGCTCGTATGGCTCAACCGGGGCCACGGGATTGCCGAGGTCGAAGACGCTCTCGAAAGAAGCAGGCGCTGCCGGGGGCTTTCAATTTGTGCCCATCTCATCGCGGGCATCCCGGGTGAAAAAGATGACCAGCTTGCTTGCTCCTCTGAGTGGCTTTCAACAAGGGGGATCCACGGCATCAAGTTCCACCCGCTCTATGTCCTTTCGGGAACACCCCTCGAAAGGCTTTTTCGGCAGGGGGTTTTTGTCCCTCTGACCCGGTCCGGTTACTCGAAAAAGGTCGTTGGCGCCTTGAGAAGGCTTCGTCCCGACGTGGCTGTTCAGCGTTTGACGGCGGATGCCTCCTTTCCGAGACTGATTGCACCTGAATGGGTCTTGGACAAACAAGCCGTCATGAAAGACATCGAGGGACTTCTCGAGCAACTTGACGCCCGCCAGGGTGACCAGTGGATGGGATACCGAGACCGGGGTTCATGAAAAGCCGTGGCCGGTTTTTCACTTCCCGCGTTGCGTACCAAGGTACCCGAGGAACAGCAGAATCGGGACAAACAGGTACTTTCCCGGTCCGGCAAAGAAATGTCGTACGGGCTCGATATGAAAGAGAAACTTCATGAAAATCGCCAGCGAAACGCAAATGAACAAAAGGGTCGTGAGAGGGGAACGTTTTTTTTCGCCTTTGGATGGGGCTTTGTTGTCCGGCAAATCTTTCACCTCTTTCAACAGGACCCCAGGTCCGGTCTTTGTACACGCCGCCGGAGCAACCGGTTCACAGGATTTTTAATACCGATAGAAGCCGCTGTTCATCAATGTTCCCGCCGGAGACAACGACACCCGTCTTTTTGCCTCGGGTGACGAATTTCCCCGCCAGGAGGGCCGCAACACCTGTGGCTCCGGCACCTTCTGCAACCTGGTGATGTTCCCTGTGCAAAAAGGATATCGCTGAAGCGATTTCATCCTCATCAACCTCTACAAGTCCCGCCAGATTCTTCTTGAGGTAACCGAAAAGAACCGGGGATGCCGCCCCGGATAGGGCGTCGGCAAGCGTCTTTTCCTCTTCCACGGGTTCCACGAAACCTTTTTCCCAGGCATTCCTCCAGGAGGGGTTGGCTTTTGCATACACGCCCCAAACCTCTACGTCCCGCCGGAGGGCTTTCGCCGCCACGGTCACTCCCGTGATGAGACCTCCCCCACTTATTGGGACAAGGATCGCGTCAAGGTCGGGATGTTCCTCCAGCAATTCAAAGCCGACCGTTCCCTGGCCGGCAATGATATGTCGGTCTTCGTAAGCGGAAACGTAAACCATTTTCGCTTCATCGCAAAGTCTTTTCGCTTCCGCCTCCGCCTCATCGTAAAACTCTCCGATAACTTTCAGTTGAACATATTTCCCGCCGCGTTTCCGGATGGCACGTTTTTTCGTCTCCGGGCAGGAGCCGGGGACGCAAATCACCGCGTTCACACCCAGCATAGATGCCGCCGTCGCAACACCCTGGGCATGGTTTCCCGAGGAGGCGGTCACAACACCACGTTTTCGCTCCTCCGGCAAAAGAGAAAACATCTTGAACAGGGCCCCCCGTATCTTGAAGGCGCCGCACAGCTGGAGGTTCTCCCATTTCAAGATGACCGGGTCACCTGTGCTTTCGCGAAGTCCTTCAGACAGGTCTGACGGGGTTTTTCTGACCCTTGTCCTGAGGAAATCCTTCGCAAACAGAATATCCGTTATTTCCGGCACAATATTTTCGTACATGGATGCTCTCTCCCTGTATTTACTTTATTAAAATTCCTTTCGGGACTGCCCCGGAAAATATCACCAGCGGATCCTGTCGGGGCTGCAAAACGCCGGTTTCAATGTTTTTGTGATTTTGGAACCTCCACCAGTATACAGAACTCGGGCCGGTGGTCCAAACAAAATGGCCCGGCCGCAAAAAAGCGACCGGGGCCATTCAAGAAAAATGTCTTGTGACACTCAGCTTACCGGATCAGTTTTTTCACCGCATCGAGTGCCTTGTCGTAATCGGGGTGCTCCCCGATATCGGGAACGATTTCCATGTACCTGATGATGTCATCCCTGTCGACAATAAAAACGGCTCTTGCAAGAACCCTCAGGGGATCAACGAGGACGCCCCAGTTCTTTCCGAAGGAAGCCTCCCTGTGGTCGGAAAAAACCTTGATGTTAGAAGCCTTTCCGGACATGCAAAACCGCTCAATCGCGAAGGGAAGATCCATACTGATATTTAAAACGACCACATCGTCAGGCATCGCTGCTGCCTCTTCATTAAAGCGATGGGCCTGCAGCTCGCAAACAGGCGTATCCAGCGACGGTGTCACCGAGATGACCTTGATTTTCCCCGAAAAGTCTTTCAGGGTATATTGTTTCAGTTTCTTGTCGACAACGCGAAAATCGGGAGCCTTGTCACCAACACTGATCTCAGCTCCCGTCAGGGCGAAATCCTTTCCTTTCAATGTAACTTTCCTTTCTTCACTCACAGGATACCACCTCCGAAAAATGTATAGGCTTTTTTATTCGGCTTTTTTGAAAGCCTGTTTTTTTGCTCCGCAGAGCGGGCAGGTGTCCGGTGCCGACCCCTCGGCGATGTGCCCGCAAACCGTGCACAGGTAGAGGTCCACGGCTTCATTGCTGCCGAGGTTTTCAAGGGCCTTCTTGTAAAGGTCCGCGTGAACCTTTTCGGCTTCGACGGCATATTTGAAAGCCATGAGTGCCTCCTTTTCATCTTCCGTCTGGGCAACTTCAATGAATTCCGGGTACATTTTCGAGAACTCGTAGGTTTCCCCCTCAATGGCGGCTTTGAGATTATCCGCCGTGGACCCGATCTTGCCCATGGCCTTGAGATGGGCATTGGCGTGGATCGTTTCGGCTTCGGCGGTTACGCGAAAAAGTTTCGCCACCTGGGTAAAGCCTTCCTCTTCCGCTTTTTGGGCAAATGCCGTATATTTCCTGTTTGCCTGGGACTCCCCGGCGAAGGCCGCCTGCAGATTCTCGTGGCTTTTTTTTGTACTCAAAGGGATCCGCCTCCTTATGTCTGTTTTCATGAGCATCAATTCTTTTATCACAGCTTTCCCACTTGTGCAAGCCTGAAACTTTTTTGCGAAATTTCAAAATAGTCTTTCTGAAGGGGCCGAACCAGAACCACTGATTACAGGTTAAACCAATCAATATGGATGTCACCGTCAGCAAGTCTCCAATCAGGGATATTGTCTCCGTGACTTCCGGAGATCGGTTGTCATCCCACCTGTAACGGAAACCAAAGGAATACGAATGACGGTCAATTGCCGGAAGCTGGAAGTCAATCGTGCCAATGGGATAGGTGATTCATTAGAGGCATAACTCAGGCGCCCTGTCCATTGAGGCGATACTTCTCATTCGATGCGAGCATTGGAGCGCCAGACGCTCTGGTGGTTTTTAGGTGTCGAGACAACCATCATCGGGTTTTGCAGGTCGCCGCAAAGGATGGTCAAATTATCGCAAGAGCTCCCGTTCGTGAGGACTGCGACAATTCCAAATGAAAGCCCGTCCGCCACGCAAAAGGGCAAACAAAAAATATTTCCGGAAGCGTTATATCCCTCGTGCCGGACTGGAGGGAAGGATACCGGAAAAAAGACGTGATTCCCTCGATTGTCTGTTTGACCTCGCTGCGACAAGAACGCCTGAAACCCACCCTTTCATCGAGCCTTTTTAAGCAAACCGAGATTCCGTCTTCAGCAGATACTGTCGCCCTTGATCAGAACAACCGCGTATCGTAAGGGGAAGCCTTTTTTGGGGCTTCATATTCAAAGCACATAACCTCTGCCCCCAGCTAGAGCGACAGGGTATACGACACCTTCGGCCCGAATCTGGACGAGGCCGACGGCGTTGAAGGCTATCTCCGAGGGACCGTCCGCCCTCCAGACCACAGCGTTTTAAAGGTCATTTCGGTGGGCACTGAATTCATGCAAGGCAAACCCCGCAGTATCAGCCCGGGTTCCTGTAAAAAACAGCAGCGCAAAAACCAAAAGGAAAAAGCCGCATTTCTTTCCCATTCGAAAGGGCTTCCCTGTCCTGGTTCCTGCCGGTTTCGAACTCACAATCGCGATCGACATAAAATATCGCCATGATGCAAGTCTCCTCCGTCTTGAGCCCGCTTTGGCCGTTCAGGGCGTTAAAAAAGGCGGCGCGGTACACCTTTCCGCGCCGCCCGAGAATTCCTTTCGGCTGTTTTCGCCTTTTCAGGACATTTGACGCTGAAGCGTGAGAAGGTCATCAAGTACGCCGTAGGCCGTATCGTAAAGTGTCGGATTCTCCTGAGTGATGAGGATCGGGCCCATGAGATCCGTTTCTATCTTCAAAACGGCACCACAGCCTGAAACGGCGGCATAATGATGGCGACCCTCTACCTCTTCCATTGCAACGGTTGCCCTGACGGCGCGGCCTTCCCGTTTCGCCCTGCATATCAGTTTCAGGTGTACACCTTTTGACGCGGCTTTGGCCACTTCTTCCTGGGTCAGTCCACTGATCCCGCTGCGGACCACATCGAAAGGTGTTATCCCTGCATTCATCAGGACGTTGGCCAATGCCGCCGTCTTGGCGGCCGCATCCCATCCTTCAAGGTCATGGGACGGATCGGCCTCTGCGACGCCGACCCGCTGGGCTTCACTGACGGCATCCTCGAGACAGTCACCCTGTTCCATCTGGGTGAGGACAAAATTGGTCGTCGAGTTGAATATCCCCTCCACCCCTGTCACGGTACAGCCTTTCAGAGCGCAACGAGCGAGATTAAAGACCGGAGCTCCGTCCATGACAATCGTTTCGTGAAGAAACCGGCACCCATTTGCTCTTGCAATCCCGGCGAGCTCAGAATAACTGAAGGCAACAGGGCCCTTGTTGGCGGAAACAGCGTGTTTCCCGCGCGAAAGGGCCGTCCGTATATGGGATGTTGCTGGTTCGCCGTTATTTTCTATGGAGAGAGTCGACAGCTCCACGAGAACATCGTAGTCAAGACGTTCCGCCGCCTCCAGGGATTGCAACCTTGAATAGGCAGACGAATCAGGGTCGAACCGGCCCAGATCCTCCATCATTAAAAGGGCCTTGTTGAAATCGATACCATCCGGTTCCACCAGGGAACCTTTGCTTCGTGTGACAATCCCGACCGGGTCGATCACAAGGTCTTTGAGATTCGGGAATTTCTCCCTTTCTCTCGCCAGTATCGACGCAACCTTGCGGCCCACATTGCCGAATCCGATGAAAAGGGCTTTCATGTGCTAGTTCCCTGCCAAACGGTCCTCGGCGATTTCGCCGACGGCTTCGAGGAGCCGGTTGACCTCTTCCTCCGTGTTGTACAGGGAGACTCCAACACGGGTGACGCCACCCTTTTCAAGCAGCCCGAGGACCTCGATGGGCCTGATACCGTAAAAATGGCCATCCCAGGCGCAGATCCCCTTCTCGTTCAATCTGGAGCAGACGTGGATGGGGTCCTTGCCCCTCATGGTAAAAGAAACCGTCGGCGCCCGCTCACCCGTGTCAAAGGAGGGTCCGACAACGGAGACTCCTTCAATTTTCCGCAACCCGTCGTAAATCTGCTTCGCGAGAGTGTGTTCGTATTCGGCAAGGCGTTCCATTGCAGAAACGACTTTCTCCCTGAGGTCCTTGCCACTGCCGTAAGATGCGATATATTCGACGGCCGCGCCCGTTCCCGATATGGCTGCATGGTTCAGCGTTCCCGTTTCGATGCAATAGGGGGCATGCTGTTCCTGGGTACGCAGACGGTAGGCCGGAATCGAGTCAAGCAGGCCTTCCTTGCTGTAGAGGATGCCGATATGCGGCCCATAGAACTTGTACGCCGAACAAAGAAGAAAATCGACTCCGAGGTCGCTGACGTCGATCGGAAAATGGGGCGCGTAATGAACGGCATCGACAAGCAGCCAGGCTCCGACCTGGTAGGTCATCTGCCTCACTCGCCGGACATCATTGACGGTCCCCGTCGTATTTGCGGAGAAACCCATCGCGACAAGGCGGGTATTTTCGTTGAGTTTCGTTTCCAGGTCGTCATAGTCCAGTGTGGCATCGTCCTTGATGCCGATCTCCCGGACGATAATCCCTTCTTCCCTTAGAGCGAGCCAGGGACCACGGTTCGCTTCGTGATCCAGTTGCGTGATGAGGATTTCGTCGCCGGGCTCGAAATGTTTACCCAGGGCCCTGCTGAGCATATAGTTCAATGTCGTCATATTGTGGCCGAAGGAGATGTTTTTCCCACCCGGGGCACCCAAAAAGCAGGCTACTTTCTCCCGGGTATCTTCAATCATTGCGTCTGATTCGTTTGTCGTGATGAAAAACCCATGTGTGTTTGAATTGCATGTCTTGTAGTACCACGCCACGGCATCGATAACCTGCTGCGGCACCTGGGTGCCTCCCGGGCCATCGAGATACGCGAGAGGATAGCCATTGTGTGTTCGTTCCAGAGCGGGAAATTCCTTTCTTCTTTCGATGAGATCTTGAAACTTGTCAAGGCTGGCCATGGATCATTCTCCTTTTTTGCGTTTTTTCTGTTCGTGACATGTTCCTGTAAAAAGGTATACCATAAGTTCCAGATGTTTCCAAAAAGCCCTGGAGGTTGTTCACGAAAAACCACTTTCGTGAAAATTTGATACAGGAGTGATAATCCCTATGTTTTCCTCAAGAAATCGCCGCATTGTGGATTTTCTTTTTCTAATTGATCGGGTCAAGACGATCGAAAGAGCCGGCTACGTCGGCGGAACGGACCGCCATGAAAATGATGCGGAACACATGTGGCATACCGCCCTGTGGGCCATGCTGCTCCATCGTGAGGTCAACCTTCCGGTAGACCTGCCCCATGTGCTGTGTCTCATTCTCGTACATGATCTTGTCGAAATTTACGCCGGTGACACCTACGCCTATGACACCAAAGGCATTTCCACGCAGAATCAGCGTGAAAAAGAGGCGGCGAAGAAACTTTTTTCGTGCTTGCCCGAAGATCTCGGAAGATGGCTGCATGAACTCTGGATCGAATTCGAAGCCGCAGAGACCCCCGACGCCCGCTTTGCAAAATCTCTGGATCACCTCCAGGGGTTTTCACAAAACTGCATTTCCGGGGGAAGATCGTGGAAAGAAAACGGAATCAAAAAAGAGCGCACCTTTTCACGAACAGACCTTCCCCGTCGCACAGATCCCGTCCTTGCGGAGATTGTATCTGACCTCTATAAATTTGCAGACTTGTCCGGAGCATGGCCGGAGGATGAATAAGAGACCGGAGCTCAGCCCTTCATGAGGCTCTTGAGTACATTCATGTAGTCGACGATCTCCATCCGTCTGGGGTTGCTCGAATTACTCCCGTTCTTGACGGATTTCTCAGCAATCTCCTGAAGGTCCTTTTCCTGGACGCCCAGGGAACGAAAAACCGGAAGACCGACGTCACGGGCCATCTGTTTCACTGCCTCCACCGCCGCTTCTGCGCCTTCGGTGGTTTCGCTGAAGGTGATCCCCATGGCTTCAGCGATCCGTGCATACCCATCAGTACACCATTCGAGGTTGTATTCCATTACAGCGGGGAGGGCGATTGCATTGCAGGCGCCGTGCGGTGCATCGTACATTCCACCGAGTGCTTCGGCAATACAATGAACAGAGGCTACGTCGGAGTGACTGAAGGCGATGCCGGCAAGAAGGCTTCCCACGAGCATTCCCGAGCGTGCGTTTTCATCGCTCCCGTCTTCCACGGCGCGCCTGATGTTGCGTGAAATGTATGAAACCGCTTCCAGGGCGCAGGCATCGGCAATCGGTTCGGAAACGAGTGCCGTGTATCCCTCGATAGCGTGAGTCAGCGCGTCCATTCCCGTTGAAGCCGTCAGGGACGAAGGCATGGAAACCGTCAAAAGGGGATCCGCCAGAGCCACCCGCGGGGCAATCGACGTATCCCGGATGCTGAACTTGAAGGATTCCTTCGTGTCGGTAATCACCGAACTGAACGTCACTTCGCTTCCTGTTCCCGCAGTTGTCGGAACGGCAATGATCGGAATGACCGGTGCGTTGACTTTGCCCCTGCCCTCATAATCCCGGGGCTTTCCGCCAAGGGACGCCACGACGGACATGGCCTTTGCGCAATCGATGGGACTCCCGCCTCCTACAGCCACGATCACGTCGGATTCCATCCGGGTCAGAACCATAGCTCCCGCCTCGACGTTTCTGTCTTTCGGGTTTGCCTCAACGTCGTCGAATATTTCAAAACCAATGCCGGATCCCTGGAGATGCTTCTCGACTTCTTCCAGGATGCCGGCTCTTCTGACGCCGCAGTCGGTAACAAGAAGCGGTTTCTTCACCTCAAGTTCTTTGAGGACTCCGGGGAGCTTCGAAAGACTGCCTTTACCGAACTCTATCCGTGTGGGCAGTACAAAACTGAAATTCTTCACTGCATTCATGGCCCAGCCTCCTGCTCTTCCAGTAATCTTGCCGAATAAAGTATACATGACTGGAAGAGATGACGCACGGGTTGTAGGATAAAACAATCGACACCTCCCCGCATCCAAGGGAGAAAACAATGGAGATGGATTCATGGCGCCATTCGACATCTGCGTCATCGGAGCAGGCCCTGCAGGGCTTATGGCGGGAATAGCTGCAGCATCGTCCGGGGCACGGGTGATTCTGATAGAAAAAAACCCTCAAGCAGGCGTAAAACTCCGGTTGACGGGTAAAGGACGATGCAACCTCGCTCACGCAGTGAAATCGGAAGAGGAAATCATTGAAGCCTTCGGGGAAAACGGCCGTTTCCTACATTCTGCCCTTTCCAGGTTCGGCTTTTCGGAAACCCTCGCCTTTTTTTCGTCAATCCGTCTTCCGCTCAAAACGGAGCGCGGTCACCGTGTTTTCCCGCTTTCGGGTAGTGCAGAAGACGTGAGAAACCGTCTTCTGGAGGCTTTCCGTCAAAATGGAGGCATTTTCAAAGGCCTTTCGCCTGTTGCGGACCTTGCCTCCGAAGACGGAAAAATCACCGGAGCCGTCCTGCATGACAGAACCATCATCGAGGCCAAACGATTTATCGTGACAACCGGCGGACTTTCATACCCACAGACGGGTTCCACCGGTGACGGGTACAGCTGGGCAAAAGCCCTGGGCCATACCGTCACCGAAACAATCCCCGCGCTGGTTCCTGTCAGGCTGGCAGATGAGTGGATCGCCGAAGTGTCGGGCCTTTCGCTGAAAAACGTCCGCCTGAGCCTTTTCATCGGAAAGGAAGAAAGTGAATCCCGCTTCGGGGACCTTGATTTTACCCCTTTTGGCATCAGCGGCCCTATCGGTATGGATTTATCCCGAGCCATCGGAAAAGCTCTGAGAAACAAGGAAAACACATCCCTGCTCCTTGACCTGAAGCCCGCATTGGACACCCCGATGCTTGACAAAAGACTGCGCCGGGAACTTGACAACGCAGCATCAGGAGACTTTGGAACGGTTCTGAGAGCTCTTCTACCGCAAAAACTCATCGTTCCTTTCGCTCGGCTCTGCGCGGTCCCGATTGAACGGAAGGCGGCAACAGTGACCAAAAATGAAAGGCTTCAGGTTGTCAGGCTGCTGAAAGCCCTTCCCCTGAAGCCTTTGTCCCTGCTCGGGTTCAAATGGTCTCTCGTCACTTCCGGCGGCATTCTGCTCGACGAGGTTGAGCCGCGGACCATGTCATCGAAGTTGGTTGAAAACCTTTATTTTGCGGGAGAAATACTCGACCTTGACGCCCCCACCGGCGGGTACAACCTTCAGGCGTGCTGGACCACAGGGCACATCGCCGGAATTTCAGCGGCAAGGGAAACCTTTTGCGGTCACAGAAACTCGTAATCCGCGGGATCAACGATACCCCTCGGTCTCTTCCCTTCAAGGAACCTGCGTATGTTTTCCGCCGCGCGGCGTACGGCTATAGGGTATATTTCCCGCACCAGGTTGGTGTTGTGAGGAGACCCCAGGATGTTTTCCAGTTCGAAAAAGGGATAATTTATTTTGAATTCACCGTGAACATGCGGCTCGACCCACCATGCATCTATTCCCACCTTGAAATCAGGGTTTTCGAGCATGTGTTCGTACAGTGCCTTTTCATCGATGATCGGCCCCCGCGCGGGGTTGATGAGGATTGCGTCAGGTTTCATTTCTTCCAGTTCCCTTTTTCCGATGAGCCCTTTCGTATGCCGCGTCAACGGGACGGCAACAACGACTACATCAGATTCAGACAGGACCTTTTTGAGGTCAGCCGTAGTCCCGATAAAATCAACGTTTTCGTCGGTCGCCCCGCTGGTGTTTATGGCCATTATTTTCATCCCGAAAGCCTTCATGAGCCGTGCGGTAGCCTTGCCGATTCCGCCGAATCCGATAATGCCCGCAGTTTTCCCCTGAAACCAGGTGTTGTAAACATCACGGTAGAATTCGCCCTGGGCCAATTTTTTGTGACATTTCAGAAAATTTTTTCCGAGAGCGAGCATCATTCCGACGATATGTTCAGCCATTGGTTCGGCCCATGCTCCTGTATTGGCGCAAATCATCACCGAACCGGGTAAAGTTTCGTAGGGAATCGCATCAACTCCCGCCAAAAGGGTCTGTATCATCGTGCCCTCGCGCAGCAGGAGGAACTCTTCCCGATTCAGTTCGTTATGGACCATAAATGCCAGAAGAGCGTCAGCGTTTTCGAGGCTTTTCCGGCGTTTTTCGCCTTCCATGCTTTGGAGGAAGAATATGTCGGCCAAATCTTTCAGTGTCTCGTGTATGGGATCCTCCCACCCTTTTTCAGGATGAAAGGTCACAACGACGCTTTTCTTTTTTTTCATTTTCACCATTCCTCCTTTCTTCGTGAACTGCTTTTACGGCTTCCAGATTCGTCCAGAGCGCGCTTTAAATCTTCCCATACCGTCTGTGGTCTTTCAATTCCCGCTGAAAGACGCAAAAGGCCTTCTGTAATCCCCGACTTCTCCCGCTCTTTTTGAGGCATCGACCGATGAGAAGTTTTTGCGGGATGCGAAATCGTAGTCGCCGGTGCTGCAAGGCTGGGAAGAAACTCGACATTTTCGAGGCTTTTGACCAGGTCGGAAACGGCTTTTTCCCCTCCTTCCAGTTCAAAAGACAACATTCCGCCAAAACCGCCTTGAAGTATCTTTCTGGCAATGCCGTAAGATTCGTGCGTTTCAAGTCCCGGATAGTAAACTTTTTTCACGGCAGGATGTTTTTGAAGGTTTTGGGCCAGGTATTGTGCGTTTTCCGAATGCTTCTCCATCCTCAAGGAAAACGTACGAAGCCCCCTGAGCACCAGCCATGCATCGAAGGGGCTCAGGTTGCCTCCAAGCAAAGAACGCGTTTTCCGTATTTTTTCCATCATCTCTGAGGAACCTGCTGCCATGCCTCCTGTGACATCACTGTGGCCATTCAGGTATTTGGTGAGACTTTCGAGGACGATATCCGCACCTGCAGGGACAGGTCTGAAAAGCGCAGGTGTTGCAAAGGTGTTGTCCACCACAACGAGGACTCCGAGCTCAGCCGCCGCTTCACAAATTTTCGGGATATCGGCAACTTGCATCAACGGATTTGAGATGGTTTCCAGATATACCATCCGGGTATTTTCCCTGAAACAGGAGACGACCCTGGAAGGCTCAAGATCTTCAACAAAATCAACATTGACTTCCCAGGAAGGGAGAAAATCGGAAAATACGGCGTATGTTCCCCCGTACAGTACGCTTGAAGCCAAAACGTGATCACCGGGCCTGACAAGAGATAAGAGGGTCGTCGTAATAGCGGCCATTCCTGACGAAAATGCTAGAGCCCCTTGGGCGCCCTCCGTTTCGGCAAGCTTCTCTTCGAGTGAAACAACCGTCGGGTTTGCCATTCTGGAATAGACGTAACCCCGCTTTTTGCCTTCGTAAACAGCATCCACGTCCTCGAGGGTATCAAAGGAGAAAACAGATGTCGCATAAATCGGCGGAACCTCCGGCCTGGTGACACCACAACCCGTTATTTCAGACCGATCTTTCTCCACCATAAAAAACCGCTCCTTTCATGTGGCATTGCCGAAACTGCCATACCCCAAAAATTTTCCGGGTTCAACACGTACGTTTCAAGATACCCGAAAGTCTTTCAGTGTCAACGGACAGGGAAAATGTC